>Ga0308159_1004722_pt1 | contig 12156 bp, 9 predicted proteins | sample PhyCR1_FD_201040 | JGI IMG/M metagenome (GOLD analysis project Ga0308159, IMG submission 201040) | Phyllosphere microbial communities from UC Gill Tract Community Farm, Albany, California, United States - DLSLC.R1 | ecosystem: Host-associated > Plants > Phyllosphere > Unclassified | place: USA...
ACAACCTATTCTTAACCATTTACCAGTAATTAATGACGATAGCTTACTGCTTAATCATAAACTAGGAGAAGGAGCATCAGGAACGATTTATCAAGCCAGAAGATTGAATAACGAGCATAGTTCTTTAGTGGCAGTCAAGATTTTTAAGGGTAGTGTAACCAGCGATGGCTTTCCGGAAGACGAAATGAATGCATTTATCGCGGCAGGAGATCATCCTGGGCTGGTAAAACTGCAAGGAGCAATAGCATTGAAGGAAGAAGGAAAAAAGGGTTTGGTAATGGATTTGATCCCCGGAGATTATTATAATTTAGGGAATCCGCCCAGTTTGGTAAGTTGTACCCGAGACGTCTTCAGTTTAGTAAATCCACTTTCGATAGCGCAGGGTATAAAAATAGCTTCTACAATCGCCTCGGTTGCTGCACAATTACACAGTAAAGGAATTAAACACGGCGATTTGTATGCACATAATATTTTGGTGAATGCCAAAGGAAGTACCTTGTTTGGTGATTTTGGAGCAGCATCATTTTATGATGAAAAAAATGAAAGCCAGGCATTTTTTCTGGAGCGAATAGAAATCAGGGCTTATGGTTACCTTTTAGATGATTTATTATCCATATCAATCCAAAGCGATGCATCCGGCATACTTCCAATATTGGAAGATATCAGAAACAGGTGTTTAGCGATGGATCCGGCAAGCCGGCCCTCATTTAAAGAGATAGTAACTGCGTTAAATCAGTTAGATTAATTAAGCTGTAAAAAACTACGCTTCTTTAACCGCAAGCTGGCCACAGGCTGCATCAATATCTTTCCCCCTACTGCGGCGAATATTGGTTGTAATGCCCTGGCTTTTGAGGTAATTAGCAAAAGCATCAATTTTATCGCCTTCCGCATTTTTAAAATCGGCAAAAGAAATGGGATTGTACTCAATCAGGTTTACTTTACAAGGAATATGCTTACAGAATTTAGCCAATTCCATAGCATCTGAAAGTTCATCGTTAAAATGATTAAAAACAATGTACTCGTAAGTTACAGGATTTTTGGTTTTAGCAAAATAATATTTCAGTGCTTCAGAAAGTGCTTTTAAAGAATTAGCTTCGTTAATAGGCATAATTTCATTCCTTTTCTGGTCGTTAGCGGCATGTAACGAAAGGGCCAGGTTAAATTTAACACCATCATCGCCTAACTTCTTTATCATCTTTGCAATACCTGCTGTAGATACGGTAATGCGTTTATAACTCATGTTTAAGCCATCAGGAGCTGTAATCCTTTCAATTGACTTGAGTACATTGGCATAATTAAGCAAAGGTTCACCCATCCCCATATATACAATATTGGTTAGGGGATAATTATAATTCTCTTTAGCTTGCTTATCAATCAATACCACCTGATCATAAATTTCATCTGCATTAAGATTGCGTTTCCTGTCCATGTAGCCTGTTGCGCAGAACTTGCAGGTTAAACTGCAACCTACCTGCGAACTTACACACGCAGTCATACGATCATCTAAAGGAATTAAAACCCCTTCAACAATATTACCATCTGCTAAACGAAAAGTGTTTTTTATGGTTTGGTCATTACTAAACTGAGAATTATTAACCTGTACGGCATTAATGGTAAAGCTGTCAGATAAGGCCTTGCGCAGATCCTTTGAAAGATTGCTCATCTCTTCAAAACTCGTTGCTGATTTTTGCCAAAGCCATTGATAAATTTGTTTGGCCCTGAATGCAGGTTGCTGCATAGCAACAAGATGCTGCTGTAATTGAGGCAAATCTAGTGCACGAATATCTGTCTTTTTTGCTGTTACCATTTGTTACAAAGGTACTTAAAAAAGCGTTAAGGTAGAAAGAATGAAGCTTTAACTCGTTATAATTGACTAAATTTTACATTAATAGGCGGCAAGGAAAAATTCTGATAGGGAAAGATAACCACACAAAGGAACATAGTATTGCCGATCGTAGCGGGCAAATAAGGTGTTATTTATCTTTCTGAAAATGCCCACATATCGAAAATCGCCAATCGTACGGATGATGAAGATGAAAGCGATAACATAGCGCAGGTAATGCGGTACATCAAGCTCAAAATGAAAATTATGGGCAAAAGTAATTGCTGCAAATGCTACCAGCCCCAGGGCCACAACTAATGTGCCCCATTTACCGGGATTAAAAACCAAATTGTGATCAGATGTGGCAGGTACTGCAGCTTCTATGCCCCATCTGCCACCCGTCATCCAATAAAAATGTAAGCCTGCCAGAAAAAGGAAAATAGCGGTATTAAAATAGATGATACTGTTCATTAGCGGCCTCGTTTTCTGTGATGTGATTTATCCGTTGACTTGGGTTTTGATGGTCTCGCATTTCGGTTACCCGGTTTACTTTTACCAGCTGTTTTTGAACCGGTAGATTTCGAGTGTGTAGTAGACTTTTTAGCAGGGGCAGCTTTAAATTCAGGAAGCTCTTCCCAGCTATTAACTTTCTTTTTTGAGGGCTTAGCAGGTTTAGTTTTACCCTCCGACGACGATTTCTCAACCATTTTCATGATTGAAGCCATTTCCTGCTCATCAAGCTCACGCCATTCACCCAGGGGAATTCCTTTTAAGCTGATATTCATAATCCGAACGCGCTCCAGTTTGGTAACCTCATAGCCGAAATATTCAACCATCCGGCGGATTTGTCTGTTTAAACCTTGTATCAAGGTAATGTTGAAAACATTTGCGCTAACCTGTCGTACCTTACATTTTTTAGTATTAACACCTAAAATGGGTACACCGTTGGCCATGCCCTCAACAAATTCATCAGTTACAGGCTTATTTACGGTTACAATATATTCTTTCTCATGGTTATTACCTGCCCTAAGAATCTTATTAACAATATCTCCATTATTGGTCAGAAAAATAAGACCTTGTGAATCCTTATCTAAACGACCAATGGGGAAAATGCGTTGACTGTAATTTACATAATCGACAATATTGTCTCTCACATTGGCCTCTGTGGTACTGGTAATACCTACAGGCTTGTTGAAAGCTAAAAGCACAAAGTTTTCCTCCTCCCTGGGCTCAATATGATTGCCATTTACAGTTACCCGATCTCCTGCATAAACCTGGTCACCAACCTTCGCTTTCTTTCCATTGATGAAAACGTTGCCACGCTCAATAAATTTATCGGCCTCTCTACGAGAGCACAATCCACTTTCACTTATAAATTTATTTAAACGGGTGGCAGAAGTATGTTGCATAGCTTTTTTAAGTTATGACAAATATAAACTAAAAGCCTAAATTGATACAGTACTTTCTTTTTGGCTGAGCCACTTAGCGTAGGGCCGGATGATTAAGAAGGGAACCTTATCGGTAATCTGACAGGTTGGAGAAAAACTCGACCAGGAAAATCATCCCGGCCGAGTAAGCAAACGGCTAAAAGCTTTGACTATCGGCACTTGGGCCGTAACTTCCCGGAATAGGAATATTTAAAAGTCTTAAGTAAACACCCAACTGGGCACGGTGATGGGAGGTTTGGCTCAAAGAATGGCGAATTGTTTCATATTTGGAATAATCTGCCAATACCTGATCGCCATTTTTCAGCACCCAACGGCCATTCAAATCTTCTTCTTTAGCATTTTCTAAAGCAGCCTTACCAGCAGCAACACTTTTTTCCAGAATAGCCAGAATTTCAGCAGTATTGTTAACTGATGTTGGTTCAAAACCAGTAACAGCAAAATCTAATTCATCAGTAGTTAAGGCTAAAGTTACCCAGTTCGGAATATCAGCTAAATGGGTGGCTAAGAACTCCATTTTCATGCTTTTTTCATGTGGAGCCCAATCATATTTATCCTCCGGCACCAAGGCTAAAAATTTACGGGTAGTTTCTGCCTCACGCTCGTATTCGGTGAGTAATAGTTGAATAATGTCCATAGTTTTATGTTTTGTTTTTTCCATTAAGTTTAATTCCATTAATAATAAATCGGGCATGCTCATGGTCTGTAGGGTTTTGTTAACACAAAGAAAATACCCCGGAGTGACAACCCTATGGCAGTGTAAAAAACGAAATGAAAAAAAAATTAAAAATTAACAGGAAGCATGCTCATGTAATCGTTTAATGGCATATGATCAACTTTAAGAAAGGGTTTTTCGAGTGATTTTAAACAGATAATCCGGGTTAAATTAAAATCCCGATACTGCCCGCGCATATGGCACCAGGCAATTAAGTGCCAGCTAAAAGCGTAAAAAATGAGCCCGATTGGCTCTACCTCTCGCTTACTCACTTCCGCCTTGGCATTTTTATATTCTAAACTCACCATCAGTTTTTCTGAAATGGCATGTTGAATTAGGGATAAGAAATCAAAATTATAAGTTAATCTTTCTGGAACCTGCAAACGAATATGTTGGTTCAGCTTTTCCAGTTTTTCCTTTTGAGCAGATTTGAGTACCGCCTTAACTTTGGTCAGCGCAGAGGAATAATGATTGCGGATAGAAAGATCTGCAAATCCATCTACCAGACTTTCTACCAGCAGTAAGGCGTTTGCTTCTTCCATATTAAAAGATACCGGTGGCAGAAAATAGCCTTGCACCAGAAAATAACCCCGATGTTGCTCAAATCCTACAGGTATTCCTTGCTCTTGCAGGGCCTTTATATCCCTGTAAACCGTACGAACACTCATGTTAAAGCGATCAGCAATCTTATCTGCTGAAATGTATTTCTTAGACTGTAAAAGGGTCAGGATTCCAAATAGGCGGTCAATGCGATTCATAGGTTAGGGCTTAAGCTAAATTAATTAAATATTTTGTTCTATTGTGCATTTTGCCTTACTTAATGAATGAAAACTAAAATGCCCTTGGTATGTTATTTGTGTGGAAATGGTATGCTTTGCTCAAAAAATACGTTTAATAAATATAGAGCAGGTAAATGGTGATTAAATGGCAGTAGAAATTCAAAAGCGCTTCTTAAGGGCAGTAAAAGGCAAAGTAATTATCGGATTTCTTTTTGCCTGTTTTGCGTTGCTGATGGCTTGGGGCATCAGTAAATTTGCTTTTACCAGAATGCTGGATACTGTTGAGGAAATTTCGGCGCCTAATGACCGGCTGCGTTTGGTGAACGACCTCTCCCATAAAATTGCGCGTTTAGATCAGCTGCAGCGTGATGAAGCAATTAATAAGCAAGGCAATCAGACTTTTTTAAAGGAATCACGAAAGCTTAGGGCAAGTTTAGATACACTCAAGAAATTATATGTGGGAGATTCTGCTCAGCTGGCCAGGATAAAATCCATCAAGAATTTACTCAGCGACAGGGATAAGCAGTTCATCATGTACCTCAAAGTACGTGAAACCCTGGTGAATACCAAGTCTTTTTCTGAAGAAGTACAAAAGCTAAACGATTTGGTAACTACGCGTGCCAAACAAACGGACAGTGCCGTTTTAACTACCGAAACTACTACCTCTACCACTACTGTTGCTCCAGATGAAGAACAAAAATCGCGTGGGTTTTTAAGTAAGCTCTTCGGTAAAAAGAAAGCCGATGTTTATAAAATTATCAATGAAGAGTTTAAAGTAAAACGCGATACCCTTAATGCCAAAGCCGAAGACAGCATTATGAAGAGTATGACCGGCTCTTTAAAAAATATTGAAAAGGAACAACGGCAGAAAAGTCAGAAATTCCTAAAACGAGAGGCCGATTTATCTATAGCCAGTAATGCCCTTACCGGACAAATGCTTCAGATTTTAAGAGAAGTAGAAAGTGAAGCTGTTGCCCAGGTAGATTTGAATGGCATTCAGGCTAAACAGGTAGTTAATGACGGTATTACACAGATTACCGCTATTATTATTGCTTTTTTTCTAATTACTGTAATCTTACTATATCTCATTCTCACTGATATTACTAAAAGCAATCGGTATAGAAGAGAGCTGGAGCAGGCCAAAGACGAGGCAGAATATCATGGTAAAGCCAAGCAACGGTTTCTATCGAATATGAGTCACGAAATCAGAACCCCTTTGCAATCCATTTTAGGTTATGCCGAACTCATTTCTCAGCAGGATAATCCCAAGAAAAAAGATATTGATGCTATTTATCAATCCTCCATACATCTTTTGCAAATTGTTAATGAGGTTTTGGATTACAATAGGATCATTTCAGGTGAGTTTAGTTTTCATAACCAGGATTTTAATATCCGTAAGGTATTGGATGAAGTTGTTTCGGTTATGCGGCCACTCGCCGAGCAGAAATCGTTAAAACTCATTACCCAACTGGATATTGATGATATTGAATTTGTTAAAGGAGATGCCTTCCGCCTAAAGCAGATTTTGTTTAATTTATTGGGCAATGCGGTAAAATTTACCCTTAAAGGTGAAATCAGTTTATTGGTTTCATGTAAAAAACAAGGCCAGGATCTCCATTTCAATTTTAGCATCAGGGATACTGGGATTGGTTTCGCTGAAGCAGATATTGACCGCATTTTTAATGAATTCGAACAGGTTGAATCTCCGGAGAAATATGTAATCAATCAAACGGGTACAGGTTTAGGATTACCAATTGTAAAAGCGTTAATTGAAAGTCAGGGGGGAAGGATTTATGTGAAGAGTAAACCTAGCAAAGGCACTACATTTAATATTTATCTGAAATATGAAGCCTCAGATCAAAAAAATCAAGATATTTTCGATCTGGAACACTATGCCGTAGTAAATTCTGGCACGGTATGGATTATTGATGATGACCGGTTGATCCTCGATTTATGCGGATTAATTTTTGAGAAGAACAGGATCCCGTTTAAACGTTTCAGCCATGTGGCAGATATTTTACACGAAGTTCCGGATAACGACCTGAAGTACGTACTTATAGATATGCGTATGCCCGAAATGACGGGTATTGAGCTGTGCCATTTACTCAGAAAAAGACTTCCAGAGCATGTAAAATTCTATGCCATAACTGCTCAGGTACTTCCCGAAGAACGCGAAATGGTATTAAGTGAAGGATTTGACGGGCTGATTTTAAAACCATTCAGAGCAGCAGACCTGTTATCAATTTTTGACAAGATGGCCATTGCGAACGAACCCCAACCTGAATTTGACTTTTCATCAATTGAAAAAATGACTTTCGGTGATCAGCAGATGCTGGAAAAAATCCTGAATCGATTTAAGCAAGATTGTATAGATGATGTAGCAGTACTTCGTGATGCTTTGACCCAACAAAATGGAGAAAAAAGCCGGCTAATTGTTCACCGATTAGCGGGAAGAACTGCACAAATGGGGGCTAAAACCCTGGCTTCTGCACTCAGACAGCTTGAGCTTGAGATTGCGAATGACGGACTTAATCTGCAAACTAATGCAGCTGTTCTGACGGAACTTAAAAAACTCGAAGCCTTAATCGCTTTTATGCAGGAAATGGATTATGCTACAGGCTAAAGGTTTATTCAATTCCGTATCGTTCCATCTTGGCATACAGTGTTTTTCGGTCAATATTCAGCATCTTGGCCGCCTTAGATTTATTGTGTCTAACTTTAATCAGTGTTTCAGCAATCAATGTCTTTTCGTTTTGCTCATTCAATGCTTTAAGATCAGAAGGATTACCGGCTGAAGTTTGCTGTTGGACAGCAATAGTCATTTCATCAGGCAGGGCAGCAATTTGTGCTGTTTCACCAGGCGTAAGCAGAACCATCCTTTTAATTACATTACTCAATTCACGTAAATTGCCTGGCCAATCATAATTTAACAGAAGCGATTTGGCCTCAGCAGAAATATTTTTCACATTTCTGCTCAAATCACGGTTAGAAAGTTGAACAAAGTGGTTAATAAACAATTCGATATCACTGCCACGGTCTCTTAATGGAGGCAATTGTATTTTAAATTCATTTAAACGATGGTATAAATCCTCCCGAAACTCTCCCTGTTGCATGCTTCCGGTTAAATCGTCATTGGTAGCGGTAATAATTCTAACATTTACGGGAATTTGCCTGGTGCTGCCCAGGGGTTGAATTACGCGTTCTTGTAAAGCCCTGAGCAATTTAATCTGTACTTCATAGCTCAAATTCCCAACCTCATCCAGAAAAAGGGTACCGCCATCAGCAGCTTCAAATTGACCAATTTTATCATTAAGTGCCCCGGTAAAAGCGCCCTTAACATGGCCAAACAATTCGCTGGCAGCTAAATCCTTAGAAAGTGCACCACAGTCAATAGCTATAAACGGCTTATCTGCACGTTTGCTTTCCTGATGAAGTGTTCTGGCTGCAAATTCTTTCCCTGTTCCACTTTCCCCTTGAATAATAACCGACATGTCTGTAGGGGCAACCAAAGCAATGTGTTCATATAATCGATCTGCAATGGCACTTTTACCCCTGATTAAATCAGATTCTATTACCTGACGCTCAGTAGCGATAGGGTCTTTTTTGGTTAAGGAGTTTTTGATTACCATCAAAAGCTCGTCAGGATTTACAGGTTTGGTAATATAATCAAATGCACCCATCTGCATAGATTTTACAGCTGTTCTTACATCATTAAAACTGGTCATGATAATGAGCGGAATAGCTAAACCTAAATCGCGGATATGGGAAAGCACATCTAACCCAACACCATCTGGCAGGCGGTAATCAATTAAAAGGAGATCGAATTCCTGGCTTTCTATCGCTTTAAATGATTGTTTGATGTGGGTTACCAGTGTAATGGTATGCCCGTTTTTAGTTAAAAAACCTTCAAGTAATTGAGCAAATGTTGTATCGTCTTCTAAAATCAGGATTCTCGCCATACACAAAAATAAGAAAAGCCAGTTAAAAACTGGCCTTTCTTATACTAGGTAGATGTAATATTTAAGGGTTATTGTACGGGTTTACCGTCTTTATCAATTTTCACTGAACCTGTTTCAGCTTCTTTTTTAACATTGATCAGGTAATATTCTTTTGTACCTTCTTTTACCGACCATGCTTCTGTAGCGGTCCAGCCTTTATAAGCATCAGATTTTAATGCTGTTGTTACCGGCTCAGGTAGTTCTTCTAATTTTACTGGAGTTTTTACGGCACTATCTTGAACAGCAACGATTGCTGTAGTTTTGAAATCTTTTACTTCACTTGCATTTGCTGCTGTTAATCCTGCTAAAGCTAAAAAGGTAGCTGATAAAATGAACTTTTTCATGTTGTTTTTATTTTAGTTGGCAATGCATCACATTGCTTTGATTAATACTTATTTATTTATGGTGGAGCGCTATTTCAGTATCGGCTTATTGAACTGGTTTACCGTCTTTGTCGATTTTCACTGAACCAGTTTCTGCTTCTTTTTTCACATTGATCAAGAAGTATTCTTTAGCACCTTCTTTTACTGACCATGCTTCTGTTGCAGTCCATCCTTTGTAAGCATCAGATTTTAATGCTGTTGTTACCGGCTCTGGCAATTCTTCTAATTTCACTGGGGTTTTAACCGCACTATCTTGAACAGCAACAATTGCTGTAGTTTTTAAATCTTTTACTTCACTTGCGTTTGCTGCTGTTAATCCGGCTAGAGCTAAAAAGGTAGCTGATAAAATGAACTTTTTCATAGATATAATATTTAAAATTAATTTGTGTAACAATACTTGCTAAGGTTTCATAATGATGCCAAAGCAGTGTATTTTATTTATTTGATTGATAATCAGTTGTTTGTGGGTGTGCCAGAAATAAACATACTGTGGAATTTCTCCACACATTGTGGGTATCGGCTACAAAAATGGTAGATTATACTGTGGCGTTAATAGGGAGAAAGTAGTGTTATGTGCCATTATTAAGGTTATCTCACTGTAGATATTCTTATTTAATAGTATGGTTTGTGTCTCACTAAGCCCTTTTCACAAAAGAATATCTTATTAAGCAGCCATAATGTCCTGATCAAGAATAAATCAGAAAAAAATAAAAATTCCTTTTTCAGAAAAGAAGTTTTTTTTCTATACTTGCAGCCCGAAAGAAAGCCTCCTTAGCTCAGCTGGTAGAGCAACTGACTTGTAATCAGTAGGTCATTGGTTCGATTCCGATAGGAGGCTCTTTTTTACCTGGTCTGGTATCTTTTTCCCCATTTTTTTACAATTCTTTAAAAAAATCAGTACCAAATAATTCTTTTGCATCAGCGTATTCCGCTTAATTTGCACACATGCTTAAGTATATTTCAGCCGATTGGATTTTTCCTGTAAATAGTAATCCAATAAAAAATGGTGTTATTGGCTTTAATTCGGATGGAGAGATCCGGGAGGTTTTAACGCCGGAAGATGCCGCCAGTCTCAACCTGGAAATCACCTGTTATCAAGGTTCAGTAGTTCCCGGGTTTATCAATACCCATTGTCATTTAGAGCTTTCGCACATGTTGAAACAGATTCCTGAACATACAGGTTTGGTTGAATTTGTTCAGCATATCATTAAAAACAGACAACACGAAGCCGCTGAAATAGAAATTGCCATGCACAAAGCAGATGCAGCAATGTATCAAAATGGAATTGTGGCTGTGGGTGATATTTCCAATCAGGGGGTTTCCAGCAAGATTAAGCGTGATAGCCCCATTTACTATCATACCTTTATAGAAGCGATGGGTTTTAATCCCGAAAGGGCAACAGCCATTATGGAGTATGCCAGGGCGACCAAATTACAATTTGACCCGCTTCCTGCATCCATTGTTCCCCATGCTCCTTATTCTGTTTCTGCCGAATTATTTAGTTTAATTGAGCAGGAAGCTGGAAAAAATAACGACCTATTGAGCGTGCATAACCAGGAATCGGCGGCGGAGGATGCTTTTTTCATAGATAAAACAGGCGACTTTTTGAAATTGTACGAGTTTTTAGGTTTAGACATTCATTTTTATCAGCCAGCTGGCAAAAGCTCATTACAAACCTGGCTGCCGGGCATCAAGCAACAGAAAACCTTACTGGTACACAATACATTTACCCGGGAGGCAGATATTGCATTTGCAGAAGCCCAAAGCCCAAATGTATATTGGTGTCTTTGTCCGCAAGCTAACCTTTATATAGAGCATGCTTTGCCTGATGTAGATTTATTGCGCAAGGCTGAAGTTAAAATCACACTAGGTACCGATAGTTTGGCGAGTAACCACCAATTGAATATTTTAGCAGAAATGAAAACCCTTCAGCAACAAAAGCAGATTCCTTTTGAAGAACTCCTGAAATGGGCAACAAACAATGGTGCCGCATTCTTAGGGCTTAACGATCAACTGGGAAGTATTGAGCCGGGTAAAAAGCCTGGTTTAAATTTAATACAGTTAAGTGCCGACTGGGAAATTGTGAATGATCAGGTAGAAAAGATAATTTAGAGATTGATGAATGCCATCTGCAACCTTTTGAATATTAAGTATCCTATTATCCAGGCTGGAATGGTTTGGTGCAGTGGTTGGCGTCTGGCTTCGGCGGTTTCTAATGCTGGCGGTTTAGGTATCATCGGGGCTGGTTCCATGTATCCCGAAGTACTTCGAAAACATATTCAGAAATGTAAGGCTGCAACAACTAAGCCCTTTGCGGTTAATATCCCGTTACTTTATCCCAATGTTAAGGAAATCATGGATATTGTAATAGAGGAAGAGGTTAAAATAGTTTTTTCTTCTGCCGGTAATCCGGCTACCTGGACAAGTTTCCTTAAAGAGAATGGAATTAAGGTAGTGCATGTTGTGGCGAATACCAAATTTGCATTAAAAGCACAGGAAGCGGGAGTAGATGCCATCGTTGCAGAAGGTTTTGAGGCAGGCGGGCATAACGGAAGAGAGGAAACCACAACGCTTTGCCTGATCCCAATGATCAAGGCCGCGGTAAAAATCCCGGTAATTGCAGCAGGTGGTATTGGTAGCGGTAAAGCGATGCTAGCGGCTTTCGCACTTGGTGCAGATGCCGTTCAGGTAGGCTCTGCATTCGCTGTTGCAGAAGAATCTTCCGCTCACCCGGCATTTAAAAATAAGATCATTTCGGCAGCTGAGGGCGACACAAAACTGGCCATGAAGCAACTGGTTCCGGTGAGGCTGTTGAAAAATGAGTTTGCAGAAGCTGTCGCAACTGCAGAGGCTAATGGCGCAAACAGAGATGTGTTGATGGAGCTGTTGGGTAAAGCCAGGGCAAAACTCGGAATGTTTGAGGGCGATATGGAAAATGGTGAGTTAGAAATCGGGCAGGTATCGGCTATGTTAAATGAAATTAAACCTGCGGCGGAGATTTTACAAGACATTTG
>Ga0308159_1004723_pt1 | contig 12151 bp, 7 predicted proteins | sample PhyCR1_FD_201040 | JGI IMG/M metagenome (GOLD analysis project Ga0308159, IMG submission 201040) | Phyllosphere microbial communities from UC Gill Tract Community Farm, Albany, California, United States - DLSLC.R1 | ecosystem: Host-associated > Plants > Phyllosphere > Unclassified | place: USA...
GCTCGGCATCTCCTTCAGCGGCTTCTCGATCTACTTCCTCACCGACCAGCTCCAGGTCGGCGAGGGAGAGCTCCCGGGTCTGATCAGCCTCGTCGGCCTGATCAACCTCGGCGGAACGGTCATCGGCACGCTCAGCGGCGCCTTCTTCTCCGACAAGCTCGGACGCCGCAAGAGCTTGGTCCTCATCACGGCTCTCATCCTCGCCGCCGGCGGCCTGATCACCGCCTTCTCGCCCAGCGTCACGGTCTTCCTGATCGCCACGGCGGTCATCGCCTTCGGACTGGGCACCTTCATCCCCGTCGACGGCGCACTCGTCATGGACGTGCTCCCGGGCAACGGCTCCCAGACGGGCAAGTACATGTCGATCATCACGATCGCCGACCAACTGCCGCGTGCGATCGGACCGTTCATCGCCCCCGCCGTCATCGCGCTCGGGGCGGCGACGCCGCTCGGCGGGTATCCGATGCTCTACATCTTCCTCGGCGTGTTCGCGATCCTGGGTGGTCTCGTCGTCCGACGGGTGAAGAGCTCCCGCTAGGAGCACCTGTGCTCGCCACCTCGCTCGTCACCTCGCAGAAAGCAACGGCATGACCTCGACCTCCTCCTCGTTCCTCTGGGGCGCAGCGACCTCTCCGCACCAGACGGAAGGCGCGAACACGAACTCCGACTGGTGGTACCTGGAGAACGACCCGCACTCCTTCGTCAGCGAGATCAGCGGCGACGCCGTCGACAGCTACCACCGCTTCCCGGAGGACATGCGACTGCTCGCCGACGCGGGCCTCACCGCCTACCGGTTCGGGATCGAGTGGGCGCGTATCGAGCCCGCACCCGGGAGCTTCGACCGGGAGCAGCTCGAGCACTACCGCGACATGATCGAGACCGCTCTGGGCCTCGGCCTCACCCCGGTGGTCACCCTGCACCACTTCACCTCGCCGGCCTGGTTCGCCGCCCAGGGCGGCTGGCGCCACCCCGATGCGGTCGATCTCTTCGCCCGCTACGTCGAGAAGGCAACCGAGATCCTCGACGGGGTCGAGTGGGTCTGCACGCTCAACGAGCCCAACGTGATGGCCTCCATGATCGCCCTGATGAGCCCCGCCTCCGCGGAGCCCACCGCGGACACGGAGCAGGTCGACGCCGTCACCAGCCTCTCCCTCCCGATCCCCGACGGCGACATCGCGGAGATCCTCGCTCGGGCGCACCGCCGCGCTGTGCAGATCGTGCACGAGCACACGTCCGCGAAAGCGGGTTGGACCGTGGCCGGGCAGCAGCTGGTCGCGACCCCCGGCAACGAGGAGCTGTTCGACTCGATCCGCTGGCAGTGGGAGGACCGCTTCCTCGAGGTCTCCCGCGGCGACGACTTCGTCGGAATCCAGGCGTACACCAGCCAGCTGGTCGATGAGAACGGGGTCGTCCCGCATCCTCCGCACCCCGACAACACCCTCTCGGGTTGGGCCTACCGGCCCGACGCGCTCGAGATGGCGTTGCGCCACGCGTGGGAGGTGACGGGAGGCACTCCGATGCTCGTCACCGAGAACGGCATCGCGGCCGCCGACGACGAGGTGCGCATCCGATACACCGACGCCGCCCTCCAGGGCCTGGACCGCGCCGTCGCCGACGGCCTCGACGTGCGCGGCTACCTGCACTGGAGCGCCCTCGACAACTACGAGTGGGGCCACTGGGGGCCGACCTTCGGACTCATCGGCGTCGACCGCACGACCTTCGAACGCCACCCCCGACCGAGCCTGGCCTGGCTCGGCGCCCGAGCACGCACGACGACGACCACGGAGGTCTCGGCATGATCCACTTCACCGGCGACGTCAAGAAGGCCGGCCCCCTGGCCCACCTGCTCACTGGACTGCTCGCCGCGAACGCGCGCAAGCGCGAGGGGCAGCCGTTCGATGCCATCACCGAGCGGAAGAAGTCCGAGAAGACCGCCCGTCTCGCCCGGATCCGCGGCGTCGACGTGACGGAGGAGCGCATCGCCGGCGTGCGCGTGCTGCGACTGTCCTCCGGGGGCGGCGCCCGGGGAACGGTCCTCGCCTTCCACGGCGGTGCCTACGTAGTCGGCGTCCCCGAGGCGCTGTCGATCCCCGCCGCCAGGAACGGCGGCCCCGATGTCATCAGCGTCGACTACCGCCTCGCACCCGAGCACCCCTTCCCCGCCGCGCGGGACGACGCGATGGCCGTCTACCGCGCACTGCTCGAGACCGTCGGCGCCGACAAGCTCGCCGTGATGGGCGACTCCGCAGGAGGAGGACTCGCGCTGACCCTGCTGCAGGCGGTCGCCGCCGAAGGCCTGCCGATGCCCGCCGCGCTCATCGCCATGTTCCCCTGGGGAGACCTCTCGCTCAGCGGGCAGTCCTGCACGACGAACCGAGGCAGGGACGTCCTCGTTCACTCCGAGGTCACCATCGCCGCCGGCTGGTACGCCGGCGGTCGCGACCTGCAGGACCCCGCGCTCTCGCCCGGCTTCGGCTCGTTCACCGGCTTCCCACCCACCTACATGGCGGTCGGGGATCTCGACCTGATCCGCGACGACGTGAAGCACACCGCCCAGCGGATGCTCGCCGACGGCGTCTCGGTGCACCTCGACGTGTTCCCCGGAGCACCGCACGGCTTCAACGCCGTGCCCTTCCCCGCCGGCCGCCAGTGCAACCGGCGAGCCCGCGCGCTCCTCGACCACGCGCTGCCCGAAAGGACGACCGCATGAGCATCCCGCTGCCCAACCCGCTCCTCCCCGGCTTCAATCCCGACCCGAGCATCGTTCGCGTCGACGGTGTGTACTACCTCACCACCTCGACGTTCGAGTACCTCCCCGGTCTGCCCGTCTACCGCAGCACCGACTTCCAGACGTGGACGCAGATCGGTAACGTCGCCTCCCGCCCGGAGCAGCTCGGCATCGGCGACGTGCCCACCCATCTCGGTGTCTACGCCCCGACCCTTCGCCACCACGACGGCCTCTTCCACCTCATCGTCACGATCCTCGGCGGACGCGGCTGCGTCGTGTTCACCGCCGAGGACCCGGCAGGGGAGTGGAGTGACGGGACCGTCATCCAGGGGCTGCAGGGCATCGACCCCGACCTGGCGTGGGACGCGGACGGCACCGCCTTCCTCACCTACTCCGGTGTCGTGGCCACGGAAGACGGAGGGCAGCGCGGAGCGATCCTGCAGGTGAGCGTCGACCTCGCCACGGGCACGATCCTCGACGAGCCCCGCGAGCTGTGGTCCGGCACGGGCTTAAAGTTCCCGGAGGCGCCGCACCTCTACCAGCGCGGCAGCTCCTGGTACTTGCTCATAGCCGAGGGCGGCACCGAGCGCGGCCACGCGGTGAGCATCGCCCGCGGCGACTCGCCGCGCGGTCCCTTCGAGGGAGCCCCGACCAACCCGGTGCTCAGCGCCCGCAGCACCTCCCGGCCGATCCAGAACACCGGCCACGCCGACATCGTCGAGCTGCCCGACGGCGGCGACGGCATGGTCCTGCTCGGCATGCGACCGCTCGGCCGCGGCCAGGCGTACTCGATTCTCGGGCGAGAGACGTTCGCCACCCGGGTCGACTGGGTCGACGGTTGGCCGGTCGTCGAGCCCGTCGAACTGCGACCCCGCCCAAGCGAGGTCGTGTTCCGCGACGACTTCGCCGCCGAGTCATTCGATCCCGGCTGGCTGGCCGTGCGACGCACCCCCGCCGAAGTCGCTTCCAGGAGCGCCGACGAGCTCGTGCTTACCGCTGACCGCGGCGACCTCGACGGGCGGCACCCTGCGTTCCTCGGCCGCCGTCAGAACGGAGTCTCCAGCGATGTCTCCGTCGAAGTCGACGTCTCCCAGGGCACCGGCGGGCTCAGCGTCCGCTTCGACGAGCAGCACCACTTCGACCTCGAAGCCGAGGGAACCCCGACCGGCAACCGCCTCACCGCTCGCGTGCGACTCGCCGGACTTCAGCAGACGTGGACGGCCGAGCTGCCCGCCGGTCCGCTCCTGCTGCGCCTCGCATCGAGCCCGCAGGAGCAGGTGTTCCCCGGCGACGTCGCCGAAGCGATGACCTTCACCGCGGCGCCCGTGGGCGACCCCGACGACGTCGTCACGGTCGCCGAGATCGACGGCCGCTACCTCTCCGCCGAGGTCGTCGTCTCGTTCACCGGCCGCGTCGTCGGCCCCTTCTGCTCGGCGGGAACCGCCACCTTCCGCCGCTTCGAGCAGCGCGCCACCGACTCCTCCGAGAAGGACCTTTCATGACCACATCCCTCACCCTCTCCGTCGAGGACCGGACCGTCCCCGGCCCGCACGGCGCCATCCCCGTCCGCGTCTACCTGCCCGAGTCGCCCCGTCGCGGTCTGGTCTGGGCTCACGGCGGAGCGTTCTCGTTCGGCGGTCTCGACCAGGCGGAGAGCGACTGGGTCGCCCGCGAGCTCGCCGCTCGCGGCGTCGCAGTCGTCGCCGTCGACTACCGGCTCTCACCCACCCCCGACTGGATGGCGTCCGTCACCGGGCTTCCGCCGCAGGACGGCGTGCATTTCCCGGTCGCCTCCGAGGAGATGGACACGGTCTTCCTCTGGTCAGCGACGCTCCTGCCCGACCTCGACGCGACCGACTGGTCTCTCGGCGGCGCGAGCGCGGGCGCGAATCTCGCCGCAGGAGCCGCACTACGACTGCGCGACCAGAAAGGCCCGAGTCCGCGCAGCCTGCTGCTCGCCTACGGCCTCTTCCACGCCACGCACCCGCCACTCAGCCCGGAGCTGGCCACGAAGTTCGGTGCCCTCCCGTCCGAGGCGGCCGTCTTCACGCCGGAGGTGCTGCAGCTGATCAGCGTCAACTACGTCGGCGATCCCGCCCTCCTCGCCGACCCCTACGCGTTCCCCGGCGGGCACGACCTCACTGGGCTGCCGCCGACGTTCCTGCTTAACAGCGACTTTGACAGCATCCGCGCCTCGGCCGAGCAGTTCGCCATCGAACTGATCGCAGCGGGAGTCGACACCCTCCTCGTCCGCGAGCCGCGCACCCTGCACGGCCACCTCGACGGAGTCCAGGACGGCTCGACCACGAGCCTCGCGCGCATGGCGCACTGGCTGCTCTCCGACCTCGTCCGCCCCCGCTGACCCGACCCGAGCGAGAACGATCATGAGCCACGACAGCCTCTCCTCCCTCACCCTGCTCGAGAAGGCCGGACTCGTCTCCGGCGCCTCCTTTTGGCGCACCCGCGCCGTCGAGCGGCTCGGCATCGAGCCCGCGACCCTCACCGACGGCCCCCACGGCGTGCGGATGCAGACAGGAGCAGGCGATCACCTCGGCATCAACGAGAGCGAGCCGGCGACCGCGTTCCCGACCGCGACCTCGCTCGGTTCCTCCTGGAACGTCGAGTTGCTCGCCGAGGTCGGCCGTGCCCTCGGCACCGAGGCGCGAGCGCTGGGCGTTGATGTCCTGCTCGGGCCGGGCGTCAACATCAAGCGCTCCCCGCTTTCCGGCCGCAACTTCGAGTACTTCTCCGAGGACCCGCTGCTCTCCGGCGCACTCGGCGCGGCCTGGGTGCAGGGTGTCCAGTCGCGGGGAGTCGGCGCCTCGGTGAAGCACTTCGCCGCGAACAACCAGGAGACCGACCGGATGCGCGTCGACGCGGTCGTCGACGAGCGCACCCTGCGCGAGATCTACCTACCCGCCTTCGAGACCGTCGTCACGACGGCGCGCCCCGCGACCGTCATGTGCTCGTACAACCGCGTCAACGGCACGTACGCCTCCCAGAACCGCTGGCTGCTCACCGATGTCCTCCGCGACGAGTGGGGCTTCGACGGCTATGTCGTCTCCGACTGGGGAGCGGTCGTCGATCCTGTCGCCGCGCTGCGGGCCGGCCTCGACCTCGAGATGCCCTCCACCGGAGACCGCGGCCCGGCCGCGCTCGTCGACGCCGTCGACGCGGGCGCGCTCGACGAGTCGGTCCTCGACACTGCGGTGTCGCGCATCCTGACGGTGCACGAGCACTTGCACGCCGACCGGGTCGAGTCGAAGCCCGACCTCGATGCGCACCACGAGCTCGCTCGTCGGGTCGCGAGCGAAGGGGCCGTGCTCCTGAAGAACGACGGAGCCTTGCTTCCTCTCGACCCGGAGGGCACCGGCAGCATCACGCTGATCGGCGAGTTCGCGCGTACCCCGCGCTTCCAAGGTGCCGGCAGCTCTCAGATCAATCCGACCCGCGTCGACGACGCGCTCTCAGCGCTGCGAGCCGCGACCTCGCGGGAAGTCACCTTCGCAGCCGGATTCCGTCTTGACGGAGCCGATGACGCCGCACTCCGGGAGGAAGCAGCCGACGCGGCGCGGACGGCGGACACGACCGTACTGTTCCTCGGCCTGCCCTCGCAGGACGAATCGGAGGGATTCGACCGTCAGCATCTCGATCTTCCGGCGAATCAGATGGCGGTCCTCAACGAGGTCCTCGCAGTCACCTCCCGGGTCGTCGTCGTCCTCAGCAACGGCGGAGTCGTTGCTCTCGACCCGATCGCCGGTCGCGTCCCCGCTCTACTCGAAATGTGGCTCGGCGGGCAGGCCTGTGGCAGCGCAGCCGCGGACCTGCTGTTCGGCGCCACCGAACCCGGAGGCCGACTCGCGGAGACGATCCCGGTCGCCCTCACCGATACCCCCGCTCACGTGAACTGGCCCGGAGCAGACAGCCGTGTGCTGTACGGGGAGCGGATCTACGTCGGCTACCGCTGGTACGACACCACAGCCCGCGACGTCGCATTCCCGTTCGGATTCGGCCTCTCCTACAGCACCTTCGACTACTCGCATCCGAGGGTGACGCTGGATGATCCCGCGGTCGCTCACGTCGACGTCGAAGTGACCGTCACCAACATCGGCACGCGCGCCGGGTCCGACGTCGTGCAGCTGTACGTCGCCCCGGCGCCCGCGCAGGTCGACCGGCCTGCGCGGGAGCTGCGGGCCTTCAAGAAGGTCCACCTCGCAGCGGGGGAGTCGACGACCGTGCGGTTCGAGCTCGACCACCGGTCTTTCGCATACTGGTCAGTCGCGACCGGATGGACCGTTGACTCCGGCGACCACACCGTCGAGATCGGCGCATCCTCGCGCGACATCCGGGCGAGCATGCGCGTGGGCTTCGATCTGCCTGCAGTGCTGGCACCGCTGAAGGCCGACTCCACGCTCGCCGAATGGAGTGCGCATCCTCTCGGCGCTCCGGTGCTGCAAGGTCTGTTCGACCAGTCCGGCGGCACTCCCGCAGAGTTGCAGGACCCTGAGCTCGCCCTCATCATCGGTGCGATGCCTCTCGCCGGCGTCATCTCAATCTCCGCCGGTGTCGACGGTCGCAGCGTGGTGGCCCAGCTGCTCGCCGCGGTCGACCGCCTTCAGGACCCACCGCAGTGACACCGCGCCCGGTCAGGACGCTGATCAGCGATCGTGCGATCGGGCGCACACCAACGAAGACAGAGGAACGATATGAGCGAGATGGACGGCATCAGCCCGGTCGGAGGCATCGGCGCGCCCTACCCGAACCCGGTGCTGCCGGGCTTCAACCCCGATCCAAGCGTCGTCGCCGTCGACGGCGCCTTCTACATCGTCACCTCGACGTTCGAGTACCTGCCGGGGCTTCCCGTGTACCGGAGCACCGACTTCACGACGTGGGAGCACATCGGCAACGTGGGATCCCGCGCCGAGCAGCTCGCCGTGGGAGACGTCCCCACTGGACTCGGCGTGTGGGCGCCGACCATCCGTCACCGCGACGGGACGTTCTACGTGATCGTGACGATCCCCGCAGGCCGCGGCTGCGTCGTCTTCTCGACGACTGACCCGGCGGGGGAGTGGAGCGAGGGCACGGTCCTCGACGGCCTGAACGGCATCGATCCCGATCTCGCCTGGGACGAGGACGGCACCGCCTATGTGACCTACTCCGGTCTCCTGCTCAGCGGGGAGGAGGCGGGCAAGCACCTCGGCATCCAGCAGGTGAAGGTCGACCTGGCTACCGGGGCGCTGCTCGAAGAGCCGCGATCGATCTGGTCCGGGTCCGGGTCGATGTTCCCGGAGGCCCCGCACCTCTACCGCCGCGGGGAGCACTGGTACCTGATGATCGCCGAGGGCGGCACCGAGCGCGGCCACGGCGTCTCCATCGCGCGAGGCACTTCACCGGAAGGGCCTTTCGAGCCCGGGCCGGCGAATCCTTTCCTCACGGCGCGCAGCACCCAGCGTCCGATCCAGAACACCGGTCACGGCGACCTCGTCGAAGGGCCGGACGGCACGCTGATGATCCTCCTCGGCGTCCGCCCGGGAGGCGGGACGCGCGCATTCTCTCCGCTCGGCCGCGAGACCTTCGTCACCCGTGTGGTCTGGGAGGACGGCTGGCCCGTCGCCGAGCCCGTTCACCTCGCCGCACGCACCGGGATCGTCGAGGACATCACCTTCGACCAGCCCTTGGATGCGGGCTGGATGGCCGTGCGCCGACTTCCCGCGGACGTTGCATCCCTCGTCGATGACCGTCTGATGCTCACCGCGGACGGGTCGACGCTCGACGACACGCACCCGGTCTTCCTCGGCCGGCGCCAGCTCGCCGTCGACTCGCGCGCCAGCACGACCATCGACGTCGGCCGAGGTGCGGGCGGGCTCGCTGTGCGCTACGACGAGCAGAACCACTACGAGATCGAAGCCCGCACCGAAGGGAACGCCCTCCGGATCACCGCCCGCGCGGTGATCCCCGGCCTGCGGCAGGAGTGGACGGCCGACCTCCCGGTCGGCCCGGTCACGCTGCACCTCGACACAGCACGTCCCGCGACCGGTTTCGGCCCGGACATGATGACGTCGGATCACATCACCCTGAGCGCCGAGGCCGGTGGGCGGACCGCTGTGCTTGCGAGGGTCGACGGGCGCTCCCTGAGCGCGGAGACAGCGGCCTCCTTCGCCGGTCGAGTCCTCGGCCTGTTCGCGAGTTCGGGCGCGGTCCTCTTCTCCGGATACCGGTTTGTCGAGAGCAGCCCTCCCGCGGCGAAGACCCGCCCGTGACCGACTGGACGGCTCGCTTCATCGCGGCAGACGACCACGCCGACGGTGCTCCCCTGCTCCGCACCGAGATCGACCTCGACACCTGTCCTTACTGCGTCCAGAGCGCCGTGCTTCTGCTCTCGGCGCTCGGGGTGCTCGAGAAGCGCGCCTGAACAGTCCAACCGTCTCGGAGGATCTGCTCACGCCCGGATGATCGAGTGACGAATGGCGCATCCGCTACGCCCAGCACGATGTCACCGGTCTGCTCGAGAGCCGATCGGCGATCGCCGCAGAGATCTCGAGATCGGACCCTGCAAGCACTCGCTCGTGATCTCCGCCGTGCCCAGACGCATACTCCGCGAGGGCCCCGCGGCGCACCGCGCACCTCCAAGTGATTCCCTTCGACAGAAAGCCGCAGACATTCCTGAGATCCAGAAGATCACCGTGCTCGGAGCCGGCATGCTCGGCTCCCGGATCGCCTTCCAGGCCCCGTTTCACGGCGGAGCCGGCCGGGAGCCACCGAGCCCTGCTACAGGCTCGCCTCTTCGAGGGCGCAGGTGAGGACCTGCCGACCAGGGACGAGGGCGATCTCGGATCCGTCGGGCAGATGTGCAGTCGCCGCCGACCCGCTGGGAACCTCGACGGTCAGCGTGAATGAGGTCCCCTCGCGGGTCCAACTCGACTCGATGAGGCCCTGCGGCGACTCGAAGCGGGCACGCGCCCGATCGAGGCCGCCGCCGAGGACGGGGCGGATCTCGAACTCCTCCCACGCGATCGACGACGTGGCCTGCCGCAGACCCGCGATGCGGCTGTAGAAGAAGCCGATCACGGCACCTTTGCTGTAGTGGTTCAGCGACGCGGTCGCGCTACCGTGCTCGTCGACGCCGTTCCAGTCCTCCCAGACCGTCGTCGCTCCGCGATCGAGCATGCCCAGCCAGGACGGGGTGCCGTGCTGCTGCAGAAGACGGAACGCGACATCGGCGTGACCGGAGTCGGCGAGCACGGGCAGCAGCATGCCGGTGGTGAGGAAGCCTGTCGCGAGCCGGTCTCCCGCCTCACCGATCAGCTCGACGAGGCGAGCGGCCGAAGCCGCGACCTGCTCGGCGGGGACCAGGCCGAAGGCGAGGGCTCGCACGTACGCGGCTTGAGTGTCCTGCCTGGTCCTGCCTCCGCCGGGGAGGTACTCGCGCTGCCAGGCCTCGCGGACCCGCCCGGCCAGGGCTGCGTAGTGCTCCTCGTCCTCGGTGCGCCCGAGGATTCCTGCGATGCGGGCCAGCAGCTCGGTCGAGCGCTGCAGGTATGCGGTCGCGACCTCGCTCTTGTCGGCAGTCAGGAATTCGAGGTACGCCGCGGCCGGGTCGATCGGATCGCTCCCGGCGGGAGTGGGCTCGAGCCATTCGCCGAAGTGGAAGGAGCCGTCCCAGAGGTACTGATCGTGCGCAGCGGGCTCCGCCGAGCGGGCGATGCGGCTCGGGTGGCGGTTCTCGCGCGCCGTGCGCAGCGCGAACTCGACCCAGTGCCGCATCGACTCCCAGCTCCGCTCGAGGACGTGCACGTCGCCGTACGCGCGGTAGAGGGTCCAGGGCACGAGCACCGCGGCATCGCCCCACCCCGCCGACCCGCCACCCATCCGCAGCGGATTGTCGAGAGTGATCTTCATGCGCTCGGAGTCGGGGGAGAACATCGCGAGGGAGCCGTCCTCGTACTGGTCGTCGCGCACGGCCTGGAGCCATCTGCGAGTGAACCCGTCGATGTCGAAGAGAACGGAGGCCACTGGGGCGAAGACCTGGTAGTCACCGGTCCATCCAGAGCGCTCGCGAGTGGGGCAGTCGGTGGGAACGTCGACGATGTTGCCGCGGAAGCTCCAGACGGCTGCCTCGTGCAGCCGGTCGAGCTGCGCGTCGCTCGATTCGAACCAGCCGGTGCGGTGCAGGTCGGAGTGCACGACGACAGCAGTGATGCTCGACGCGTCGAGAGTGCGCCCGGCGTGGTGGATCCGGGCGTAGCGAAAGCCGTGGACCGTGTGGCGCGGCTCGAACACCGAGCCCGCCGGACCTGCGACCACGCGATCGATCTGGTGATAGGCGAGGTGCGAGCCGTCGGGTCCGTTCATGTCGAGATGCGCCGTCGTCAGATCGCCGTCGGGATCGAGGTGCTCACCGAACTCGAGCACCGTCTCCTGTCCGGCGTCGCCGAGATCAGTCAGCCGCAGCCAGCCGGAGATGTTCTGGCCGACGTCGATGATGCTCACACCGGACCGGATCCCGGTGACGGCCGCCGGCGGCTGCTCCTGGATCCGTCGCACCGGAGGCGCGGGCGACCAGACGGGCGCAGGAGGAGTCACCGCGTCGACGACGACGGGCGTCGGCATGTCGGCTGCGCGCGCGAAGTCGGTGGTCTGCCCGGTCATCAGGTCCGCGCGCGTGATCGAGCCGACTCTGCTCGTCCAGTCGCCATCGGTGGTGATGACCGTGACCGAACCATCCGCGGCAGTCGTCTCGAGCTGCGCGAGCGCGGCGGTGGTGACCCCCCACGCGTCCTGGCGCTGACCGCCTCCGTTGCGTCCTCGGTACCAGCCGTCCGACAGCACGATCTCGATCGTGTTCTCGCCGCCACACAGGAGCGTCGAGAGGTCGTACGCCTGGGCGTAGAGCGTCTCGCTGTAGTTCGACGAGCCCGGGGCGAGCTCGATGTCGCCCGCCCGCTCCCCGTTCACGAGGACCTCGTACACCCCGAGGGCCGTTGCGTAGAGGATTGCAGAGGCAGGTGCGCCGTCGAGCGAGACGACGCGCGAGAGGACGTGGGCTGGCCGATCGGGGCCGGGAGCGGCCGTCTCGGCCGGTGAGATCCATCGCGCCCGCCACTCGGCGGCGGCGAGCAGGGGAGTCGTGAACGTCGACCAGTCCGACCAGTCCGAGACAACTCCCGCTGCGGACACTCTGACCCGCCAGGACACGCTGGCCCGGCTCTGCAGGGGCGCCCACGGCCAGGGGAGCAGCCGATGACGGCGGGACGTCTCCGCGTAGTGGACACGCTCGCCGTCGATGAGCGCCTCGAGCTCGAGACCCTCCTGGGTCGGGAGAGCGTCGGGCAGCCGCCAGGAGAGCTCGGGAGTCGACGAGGCGACCAGGCGCAGCACGGTCACCTGGCCGGCATCCAGGTGGACGGGGGCCGCGAGAGCGTC
>Ga0308159_1004724_pt1 | contig 12150 bp, 12 predicted proteins | sample PhyCR1_FD_201040 | JGI IMG/M metagenome (GOLD analysis project Ga0308159, IMG submission 201040) | Phyllosphere microbial communities from UC Gill Tract Community Farm, Albany, California, United States - DLSLC.R1 | ecosystem: Host-associated > Plants > Phyllosphere > Unclassified | place: USA...
CGCCCGTCGCCGCTGCCGAACCACGGTGCGTGAAAAATAATTTCGGCCCGCAGTGACCTTTCCTGCGTCCCCGCCGAATATGAGATCATGCGCCGCGACCTCATCATGAGATTCATCTCGAAACCATCGCCGGACGCGTCGCGGCATGGCTACGAGCGCCCATCGCTCGCCATGGCTCCCGACGAATGGGGCCGCTTGATGGTCGCCGCCCAGGACGGGCACGGCGCAGCCTATCGCCGGCTGCTGAGCGAGATCGCGAGGTGGCTGACGCGTTACTTCGATCGCCGGCTGCCGCACGGCGAGGTCGACGACGCGGTCCAGGAGACGTTGCTCGCCGTGCACCGCAGGCGTCACACCTACGACCCCCGCCTGCCGCTGGGTCCCTGGCTGGCCGCCATCGCCAAGCGCAAATGGATCGACCAGCTTCGCATCCTCGGCCGGGCACCGACCGAGGCCTTGTCGGACGATCTGCCGGGCGATCTGTCGGCCGGCGATCACGAAACGTCGGTCGTCAGCGCCTCCGTCCTTGCCAGCCTGCTGGCGGAACTGCGGCCCGCGCAGGCCCGCACCATCATGCTGGTCAAAGTGCAGGGATACAGCATCGAGGAGGCGTCCCGCGAAACCGGCCTGTCGGTGCCGGCCGTGAAAATGAACATCCATCGCGGGCTCGCCCGCCTGACGGCATTCATAGAGAAGACCCACGATGTCGAGTGACGACCTGATCCTGAACCTGTCGACCGACCTGGCGCCCGTCCGGCGGCGGCGGATGCCCAGGGAAGCCGCCCTGCTGATCGCGCTCGGCGCGGCCGAACTCGCCTTGCTGGTCGGAGCGGGACTGATGCGGCCGGACATGGGGCGGATGATCGCATCCCCGTACATGGTCTGGAAGCTCGGCAGCCTTGCGGTGCTGGCCTTGATCGGCGGGACGGTTGCGATCCGTTCGTTTTCGCCGACGACGCGGCCGCTACGCGGCCTGACGCTCGCGCTCGCAGCGGCGGTGGCGGCAATGATCGCAGGCCCGTTCATGACGCCGGGCGGCGAAGCCGGGCTTACGATCCTCGAACGCCTTGCCCCCGCCCATGGCCTGGTGTGCGCTACCTCGATCATCGTCCTGTCGCTGCCGATCATGGCCCTGCTGGGAATGCTGATGCGGCGCGGCGCACCGGCGCATCCCCGGCAGAGCGCACTGGCGGCGGGGCTGGCGGCCGGCACCTGCGGCGCCTTCGTCTTCGCCTTCTGCTGCCCCGTGAACGACCCGCTCTACGTGATCGTCTGGTATTGCGCGGGATGTGCGACCGTAGCGGCCACCGCCCGCTGGCTCCTGCCGAGACGCTTCCGCCTCTAGCCCCCACCATCCGCACGGCGCGCTTCGGCCCGCTGCAGGATTTCCGTTTCAACAACGCGCCAAGGCCACCCGATTCCGGGAAGGGGCCCGCGCGTCCCATTGCCACGAAAAGGATCCACCATGACCGCATCAAGCACGGGAACCGGCCAGCATTGGCTCAGGACCTACTACTACCTTCGCTTTGCGTTCTGCGCCGGGTGGGTCGCCCTGGCCCTCACGCTCGCCGGGAGCGTGCCGGCACTGGCCGCGACCATGCTGCTGGCCTATCCCGCCTGGGACGCCTTCGCCAACTACCTGGATGCAAAGCGCAGCGGCGGGCTGGGACGTAACAAAAGCCAGATGCTGAACTTTGTCGTCAGCATCGTCACGGCGGTTGCCGTCGGGCTGGCCCTCGACGACGGCATGCACGCGGTTCTCGAGGTTTTCGGGGTATGGGCCATGCTTTCCGGCCTGTTCCAGCTCGTGACCGCCGCCCGGCGCTGGAAGTCGTATGGCGCGCAATGGGTGATGATCCTCAGCGGTGCGCAGTCCGCGTTTGCCGGCACCCATATGCTCGGGAAGGCTGCCGGTGAAACGCCCGTCGGCATTGCCAACATCGCGCCATATGCGGCTTTCGGGGCCTTCTATTTCCTCGTGTCGGCGGTCTGGCTGACGGTCGGCGACGCCCGTGCCCGCCGCAGGACGGCTTCGGCATGACGGCACGGGCGACCCGCGGATTTCCCGCCGGCGCCCGTTCGATTTCACGGCACGGCCCCGAGATGGCTGGTCAGGGCCGGCGCTGGCGGGTTATGCGATCGGGATGACGAAGCCCACCGACGATCAACTTGCCACCCTGGGCGCCGCGTTCGAGACTTTCACGCGGCGCTACAAGCTTGCCGAAGCGATCAGCGCCGAGAAGCCGCTGAACGAGATCGACAAGCAGACGCTGTTCTATGTCGGCAAGAATGGGGGCTGCGGGCCCAGCGACGTGGCGCGGTTCCTGGGCACCGCGAACACGACGATCTCCTCCGCCACCGATCGCCTGGTCAAGCGCGGCTATCTCAGGCGCGAGCGGGTGGAGGACGACCGCCGGGCCGTGGCCCTGCAACTTTCCGAGGATGGCCGCGCTTATGTCGAGCGCCAGCTGAAAATGTACCGGGACATGTACCGCCTGATGCTGGAACGGCTGCTGCCCGCCGAGCGCGACCAGTTCATCGCCATGATAACGAAAATCGTATATACCGACGATTGAATAATACGATATTCGTTCTATCTGGAGCGACGATGCCGCCATCGCGGCATTGAACCCGTCGCGCGGGCGGCCATCGGAGCATTGTCATCTTTCACCTGATCCTCGCCTTGCCCAGCATCCTGGTCATCACCCGGTTCCTGCCGTCATTGCCGCTGCCGCTGGCGATCAAGGCGCTGATCGCGGTCCTCATGCTCGTCGCCTCGCAGTTCCAGCTGTGGAGCCGCATGTCGTCGGGATCGGTCTTCGCGCCGGAGTTTCCGCGCCCCGTCGTCGTTCTGTTCAACTGGGCGGGCGGGACGATCCTGTTCCTGGCGGTGCTGCAATTGCTTCTCGACGCGGCGATGCTGGCGTCGCTGCTGCTGCCGGGCGATACCCCGGCCATACCCCTCGGCCTCCGCTATGGAATGGCCGGGGCCGCGGCCATCCTCGCCGCGATCGGGGTCCGTAGCGCGGTGCGGGTGCCGGCGCTCAAGGACGTCGAAATCGGCATTCGCGGGCTTCCAGCGCAATTCGACGGCTACACGATCCTGCAGCTGACCGACCTTCACATCAGCCGCCTCTTTCCCGCCGCCTGGACCCGCGCCATGGTCGACCGCGCGAATGCGCTCGACGTCGATCTGGTCGTCGTCACCGGAGACGTCATCGACGGCACCCTCGCCATGCGCCGTTCGGACGTCGAGCCGCTGCGCGACCTGCGCGCCCGCGACGGGGTTTACATGAGCCCGGGCAACCACGAATATTTCCTCGGATACCAGGAATGGATGCGGCATTTCGCCGACATGGGCATGCGCGTGCTGGCCAATGCGCATGCAGTGCTGGGCCGGGGCGGCGATCGTCTCGTCATCGCCGGCGTCACGGACGTCTCGGCCCCGGCGACAGGGATGCCGCCGCCCGATCTCGCCGCCGCCCTGGACGGCGCGCCCGCCATGGTGCCCGTCGTCCTCCTCGATCACCAGCCGGGACCGGCGCGCAAAGCCGCCGCGCGGGGCGTGGCCCTGCAGCTTTCGGGGCACACCCACGGCGGCATGATACCGGGCCTCGACAGGTTGGTGGCCATGGGCAACGGCGGCTTCGTGTCGGGGGAGTACCGGGTCGACGGGATGGCGCTCTACGTCAACAACGGCACCGGGATATGGCCCGGGTTCGCGATGCGGCTGGCCCGCCCCTCGGAATTGACGCGGATCACGCTGCGCCCGGCGGGCTAGAGCGTCAGCCCCTTGCCTTCCCACCATCGCTCAAAGGCCGGGCGCAAGGTCTCGGACGCCAGCTCGATGACCATGCCGCCCGCCTCGGGCATCAGGTAGGCGAACAGGCCATGGCCCTGTTCGGGCGGGGCTCCGGCGGCGATGACCTTCCAGCCCTCGCCGGTCAGTTCCGCCGCGCTGGCGGACACGTCATCGACCCAGATCCCGACGTGATCGCCGCGCGACAGCGCCGGATCGAAGAAACTGCCCGCCGGTCCCTGCTGCAACTCGATACGCATCGGGCCCTCGATCGAGAAGGTGAAGCGGTTGTCGATCACCGTCACCCCGGCTTCCGGCGTCCATACCTGCAGGCCCTGCAGCACGACCGGCTCCGCGAAAGTCACGCCCAGCGTGCGCGAATAGAACGCGATGGCCTCGTCGAGATCGGGCGTGAGCACGCCGGTGTGGAAGGCTTTCGAATAGTCGATCAAGGAATTGCTCCGCCAGGCCGGGGGCACCGTATCCAGCCCTTCGCGGATGAATTGCAGGCGGCCCGGATTCGATAAGATCCGCCCCGGAAAGTGCATGGGGAGGCGTCTCCCCGGGGCGGCAGGACGCGCTGGATGCGCGGGAGGAACTCAGAACTCGTACCCCAGGATCACGCCGTAGGTGCGCGGCTCGCGGGCGCTGGAGAACGACCAGAGGCCGGCCACGGTGAACGCGGCATTGGGTCCGCGATCGTCGAGCAGGTTGCGCCCGAAGACCGTGACGCGCGCGGTATGCCCGCCCAGGTCGAAGCGTGCGGTCGCGCTGGCGTCCAGCAGGTCCTGCGTGTCCGAGCGCAGGCGCGGATCGTTGCGCGGCACCACGATCGTGCCGGTGGCGGGATATACCGCCGTCGCATCGAGCGCGATCTGCTGATCGTAGCGGCTGATGTGCCGGTATCCCAGGTTGAGCAGCGCCTTGCCGAAGCTGGTGTCGGCGGTGTAGCTGGCGTTGAGCGAGGCGGTCATCTTGGGTGCGTAGATCATCGACACCTTCGAATAATCGATCGTGCGCGCCCCGGGCACCGTCGCGCTGATCGCGCCTTCCGAGATGAAGTCCTTGAGGTTGTTGTCCAGCAGGCCGAGCGAGCCGGACAATGTCAGCCCGGTGGCGGCATGGGCGGTGAATTCGACCTCGATGCCCTTCAGCTTGGCCGACCCGACGTTGGTGACGATGGTTTCACTGCCGACGCCGCTGTCGGTGGGGATCGTGGTGTTCTGCTGGAGGTCCTTGTATTCGGCCATGAACGCCGAAATATTCAGCTCCAGCACGTTGTTGAACAACGCCCCCTTGAAGCCGGCTTCATACGAATCCACCGTTTCCGGTCCATAAGGCGTCGTCGACGAGAACAGCGTGGTGCCGCGTCCCGAGAACCCGCCCGAACGATAGCCGCGCGACCACGAGGCATAGAGCATCATGTCGGAGTTGGGGCGGTAATCGATGCCGATCTTCGGCGTGAACTTGCTGTTGGTGACGCTGGCGTTGGGGAACTGGTCGGCATCGATGCGCGCCATGTTCTGCTTCTTGTCCTGGGTCCAGCGGCCGCCGAAAGACAGGCGCCATTTGTCCGCGAAGGCCCAGTTGAAGTCACCGAAGAAAGCCAGCGAGCGGGCATGGCCCTCGTTCTCCTGCTCGGTCACGGCCGGGGGCGCGAACAGGGTGATGCGCGTGTCCTGCAGCAGCGAATAGCGCGACTTGAAGAAATAGCCGCCGACCACGTAGTCGAGCGAGTCGATCAGCTTGCCGGCGCCGCGCACCTCCTGGCTGAACTGGCGATACGACTGCACGCGCGAGGAGAAGTAGATGTCGGCGGACGAACCGTCGAAGTCCTGCGTCTGGCTTTCGTCGGACTTGCGGTAGCCGGTCACGGAGGTGAGCTTCACCGGGCCGGCGTCGAAGTTCATTTCCAGCGTCACCGCCGGCGATTCGTAGTGCGACGAACCCGGCGTGCCGAACACCGTGTAGAGGTCGGTGGTGGTGTTGCGGTTGCACTCGTTGGCGGGCTCGAGCAGGCAGAACACTTCGCCCGTCTTGCTGATGTTCGAATTGACCGGCACGAAGTCCTGCACCTGCTTCTCGACGGTCAGCAGCGCGTCGAAGCTGGAAGAAGGCTCGAACAGCGCGGCGACGCCGAAGTTCTCGGCGTTCGATCCGCCGGTGCGCTTGCCGGTGATGCCATTACGGTAATAGCCGTCGCTCTGGTTGTGGAAGTAGAACGGCTTGATCGCCAGAACGTCGCTGATCAGCGGGATGTTGACCACTGCGCGCGTCGCCAGCGTGTCGTAGTTGCCGTAGGACACTTCGGCCTTGCCGGAGAATTCGAACTTGGGGCGCGAACGGCGGATACTGATCACGCCGCCGATGGTGTTGCGGCCGAACAGCGTTCCCTGCGGCCCGCGCATGACCTCGATCTGGCCGATGTCGAAGAAGTCGAAGAACTGCCCGGTGCTGGTGCCGATGAACACTCCGTCGACGACCACGCCCACGGCCGGGTCGAACGACTTGTCGACGTCCGCGAAGGAAAGCCCGCGGATCGCGACATTGGCGGCGGCCGCGCCGGAGTTCTGCTGGGTGATCATCACGCTGGGCGATGCGCCCATGATGTCGCCGATGTTCACCGCCGCCTTGGCTTCGAGCATCGCGGCATTCACGGCGGTGATCGCCACCGGGGTATCGCGCAACGTTTCGTCGCGGCGCCGCGCGGAAACGATGATCTCGCCTGCGGAAGCCGTTTCCTCCGCTGCGGGCGTGGTCTGCGCCAGGGCGCCCGATCCGCCAAGTCCGACGGCGCCGATGGCCGTTGTGATCATCACATAGGTCCGCAATGCGGATGCGCGCTTCATCGTCACTCTCCCTGAGACATCAAACCGGAGCGGCTTTTTCGCAGCCTTCATTTTCCGGTCGTTGCGTTCTATTTGAACGCCGCGTTGTTATGCTACTATGTATTATAATAGGTGGTCGCTCGCCCCGCCCCGAGCCCGCCCCGAGGCGGTCCGAGCCGCCGGGTGGACCCGTCGGAAACGCAACCTATAACTTTTCCGAGTGGCGCTTCGGTGCGCAGAATTTAAGACATTGTCGCAAATCCGGTAGCCTGCGGCAGCCCCTGCGCGTCGCGGTGAACCAAGTCGCTGGGAGATGCGCGATGGCTGAAGAATTGAACTGGGATCGCGAAGCCGACGTCGTCGTCCTCGGCTCTGGCGGAGCCGCGATGACGGCCGCCATCGCCGCGCATGATTTCGGTGCGAAGGACGTCGTCATCCTCGAAAAGACCGGAATGGTCGGCGGAACCACCGCGATGTCCGGCGGCATGCTGTGGGTTCCGGGCAACCATCACCAGCAGGAAGCCGGCTACACGGACGACGACGAGGACATCGTCGAGTATCTGGATGCGCTATCGCCCGGCGCGCTCGACCCCGACACCCTGATGGCCTTCATGGAAAGCGGCCCGGAAATGCTCCGCTACCTGGCGGACAAGACGCCCGTGCGCCTGCATGTGTTCAAGGATTTTCCCGACTACCAGCCCTATATGCCCGGCGCCAAGCCGGATGGCGGGCGCTCGCTCGACAATGCCGCATTCTCGTTCGACCGACTGGGAAAATGGGCCGGCAGGGTGAACCCCAGCAAGATGGCCTATCCGCTGCGCGGCAGCCTGATGGAAGCGGTGCAGGGCACTCTGGATGAGGCCACCCTGGCCGAGCGCGAGGCGAAGGATTACCGCGGGCTGGGGCAGGCGCTGGCGGGCTCGCTGTTCATGGCGGTGATCGACCGCGACATCCCGGTCGAGTTCGAGAAGCGCGCCCGCAAGCTGGTCAGGGACGGCAGCCGGGTGATCGGCGTCGTCGCCGAAGATGCCGACGGCCGTGACTTTCGCGTGCGTGCCCGGCGCGGCGTGGTCATCGCCACCGGCGGCTTCGAGTGGAACGAGAAGCTGGTGCAGACCTTCCTGCGCGGACCGCTCACCGGCCCCGTCTCGGTTCCCGAGAACGAAGGCGACGGCCTGCTGATGGCGATCGAGGCCGGCGCCCAGCTCGGCAACATGCAGCACGCGTACTGGATGCAGAGCGTGCTGGAATTCAAGCCACAGCACCGCAACGCCAAGCCCAACTACCTGCTGGGCTCCGACGAACGGGCGCGTCCCGGCGCCATTCTCGTCAACCGCGCGGGCAAGCGGTTCGTCAACGAGGCCGCCAACTACAACGCGCTCGGCAAGTCGCTGCACGCTTTCGACGCCGGCACCCATTCCTATGCCAACCTGCCCTACTGGCTGATCATCGACCAGCGGTACCGCGACAAGTACCATACCTTCAACACGCCGGCGGGCGGGCCGGTACCCTCGTACATGATGCAGGCGGATACGCTCGAGGAACTGGCGCAGATCGCGGGCATCGCCCCGGACGGGCTCGCCGCGACCGTCGCGCGGTTCAACGACATGGTCCGCAAGGGCCACGACGACGACTTCAACCGCGGCGACAACACTTACGACAACTTCTACATGTGGGGCGACATGGACTTCGATCCGCCGCACCGCACGCTGGGCGTCATCGACCAGGGGCCGTTCTTCGCCGTGAAGATGGAAGCAGGGGCGCTGGGGACGGCCGGCGGCCCCAAGACCAACGCCGAAGCGCAGGTGGTGGATTGGGAAGACAACCCCATCCCCGGCCTCTACGCCGCAGGCAACGCCATGGCCGCCGTGCTCGGCGAAGGTTATGGCGGGGCCGGTGGTACGCTCGGCCCGGGGATGACTTTCGGCTACATCGCCGGACGTCATCTGGGTACGCACATTCCCAATCACTGACGTGCGGGCGCGTCCTCATGCCGTGCCGCTCCGGCATGAGGACCGGCCCGGCAAGCCGGAGGCCGCGTCAGGCCGCAGCTGCGGGCGGACGGTAGCCAAGCCGCAGCAGTTGCCTGCGCAGCGTCTCGCGCTGCCGCGCCGCCGGCCATGCCGTCCGCTCCTGCGCCACCAGCGTGGCGATGCCGTTTATGACGACCTGGATGCCCACCGCCGCCTCTCCGGCATCCTCTTGCGGGTCGAATTCGCCGCGAGCCTGCGCGCGGGCGATCAGGTCGACGAAAAGCCTGTTGCTGACGGTCGTGCTTTCCCGCCAATCCGCTTCGATGCCCGCCGTCCCGGGAGCCTGCCCCCAGAACGCCATCCAGCAGTGCCAGTCCTTCCAGCGCTGGCTCGTGTTGGGCAATGCGAATTCGAGGCAGGCCAGCAGGTCCTTCCCCCCCCTGCTGGCACTTTCGATCCGCTCCAGCCCGCGTTGCCAGGCGATACGCTGGGTATAGGAAAGCATCTCATGCTTGCTGGTGAAGTAATGGCAGACGATCGTGGTGCTGTATCCGCAGGCGGCGGCCACTCCGCGAATGGTGACGGCTTCCACGCCGCCTTTCAGCACCAGCGTCGACACGATTTTCGCGATCTCCATGCGGCGCTGCTCGTGATCGACAATACGCGGCATGGGAACGAACGCTTTCAATTCCTGAGCATCGGCAGCCAATTATCCTAGCGGCGGCGCCGCCCTTATCCAAGCCTGCCTTTTTGTCGAGGTGGCCGCACCTCGCCTCGCATTCACCGAAACCCTGTTCGAAAAGAGGACCGATATGGAAAGCGAACTCATCAACCGTCTCGATGGCGACATCGGCGTGCGGCGTACCCTGGCCCGTCTCGCCGATTCCATTTTCCGCCGCGATCGCGAAGCCCATGGCCAATGCTATGCCGAGGACGGCGAGTGGCACGCCTTCGGCGTCATCACCCGCGGGCGCGGCGCGGTGACGGACCACTGGTGGAACGTCATGCAGGGCTTTCCCTTCGTCCGCCAGACCATATCCTCGCTTGTGATCGAGGTGGACGGCGACACCGCAGCCTCGCGCGGGCACGTCGACGAAGTCCTGCGCATGCCGGACGGCTCATATCAGGTCGTCATGGGAATTTACCACAGCACCTTCCAGAAGCACGGCACGGAATGGCTGCTGAAGGTCCATCGCTATGACCAGGTCTATTTCGGAGCTCCTGCGCTGGACGGGAAATTCTTCGCGCTACTCGACTATCCCGCCCCGCCACACGACCCGGATCCGGCGCGCATGACCGCCACCATGGACATCAGCCTCTAGGGCCTCAGCCCAGCGAAGCCGCCGCGTTCTCCACCAGCATCGTCCTGTCGATCGCGGCGATGCTGGTGCGGCCGGTAAGTGCCATCGCCACCCGCATTTCCGCTTCGACGAGCCGCAGCACGTGCGCCACGCCCGCCTGTCCGCCGCCCGCCAGCGCATAGGCCCAGGCGCGGCCGAGCAGCACCGTGTCGGCACCCAGCGCCAGCATGCGCACCACGTCCAGCCCGGAACGCACGCCGCCGTCCGCCAGGACCGCCAGTCGGCCGGCGACCGCCTCGACGATCGGCGGGAGCGCGCGTGCGGTCGAGGGAACACCGTCGAGCTGGCGGCCGCCATGGTTGGAAACGACGATGCCGTCGGCGCCGAGGTCCACCGCCGCGCGCGCGTCCTGCGCATCGAGGATGCCTTTGATGATCAGCGGCCCGTCCCAGATCTCACGGATGAAGTCGAGGTCGCTCCAGGTGACGCGCGGATCGAAGTTGTCGCGCATCCAGGCGAAGAAATCCTCGAGCCCGGTGCCGCTGCCCAGCACCGGCGCGACGTTGCCCAGCTGGTGCGGCTTGCCATGCACGCCCACGTCCCAGGCCCAGCGCGGGTGAGTGACACCCTGCCACACGCGGCGCATCGCTCCCACGGCGCCGGCGGCACCGGCAAGCCCGGAGTGATAGTCGCGGTACCGCGATCCCGGCACCGGCATGTCCACCGTGAAGACCAGCGCCGAGCAGCCCAGCGCCTTGGCCTTCGCCAGCAGTTCGCGCATGAAGCCCCGGTCGCGGATCATGTAGAGCTGGAACCAGAACGGCTTGGTCACGCCCGCCGCCACTTCGTCCAGCGGGCAGGCGGACACGGTCGAAAGCGTGAAGGGAATGCCCGCGGCTTCCGCCGCCCGCGCCGCCTGCACTTCGCCGCGCCGGGCGTTCATGCCGGCGAGGCCGATCGGCGCGAGGCCCACCGGAAGCGCCAGCTTCTGCCCGAACAGCGTCGTCGAGAGATCGATCTGCGACACGTCGGTCAGCACCCGCTGGCGCAGCGCGATCGTCTCGAGATCGGCCACGTTGCGCTTCAGCGTCACTTCGGCATAGGAGCCGCCGTCCATATACTCGAACAGGAACGGCGGCAGGCGGCGGCGCGCCAGTTCACGGTAGTCGAGCGCGGATGCTGCTTTTCTCATGCGTATCTCACTGCAGGTTTACGAAGGCGCCGCCGTCGACGAGCAGCGCGGCGCCCGTCACATAGCGCGCCATGTCGGAGGCCAGGAACACGATCGGTCCGGCCAGGTCCTCGGGCTGGCCGAGCCGGCCCAGCGGAATGCGCGCTTCCATCCGCTCGCGCTTTTCGGCGTCGGCGAGATCGTCCTTGTTGATCGCGGTCAGGACGGTGCCGGGCAGCACGGAATTGCAGCGAATGCCGTGCCGTCCCAGCGCGATGGCGGTGGACTGCATCAGCGAGTGCACGCCCGCCTTGGTCGGGGTGTAGTGCGTCTGCATCTCTCCCCCGACCAGCGCCGAGATCGAGGAAACCGCGACGATCGCCCCGCCCCGGCCCTGCTCCACCATCTGGCGCGCGGCGGCCTGCACCATGTAGAACGCACCGTGCAGGTTGACGCGCATGGTGCGCTCGAACGTCTCGGCGGGCATGTCGAGGAAGCTGTGGAACGGGCAGATCCCGGCGTTGGAAACGAACACGTCGACGCCGCCCAGCACCGCGACGGCGCGGTTCACGAAATCCCGGGCGGTCTGCGCATCGCCGGCATCGCCCTCGATCGCAACGGCCCTGCGGCCCAGCGCCTCGATCTCGGCGACGGCCGAGCGAGCGCCTTCCTCGTGGCCGAGGTAATTGATGGCGACATCGGCGCCGTGGCGTGCCGCCTCGATCGCCGTCGCCCGGCCGATCCCGGACGAACCGCCGGTCACGAGCAGCACTTTGCCTTCCAGTAGCATCCTCATCCTTCCCATGTCGTTGCGGTGAAATTCACCTTGCGCGCGCGACCCACCCGAGGTCGCGGCTGATTGCCTGCGCGGTGCCGAGCACTTCCTGCGAGAGCGCGGCCATGCGGTCATCGTCCATGTACTGCGCCGCGCTCGACACGCTGATCGCGCCCACCAGGCGGGCGGCGGCATCGCGGATCGGCGCTGCGACGCAGCGTATCTGGTCCTCGTTCTCCTCGAGGTCGAACGCCAGGCCGTTGGCGGCATAGCCCTCCATGCGCGACAGCCAGAGGTCTTCGG
>Ga0308159_1004725_pt1 | contig 12148 bp, 7 predicted proteins | sample PhyCR1_FD_201040 | JGI IMG/M metagenome (GOLD analysis project Ga0308159, IMG submission 201040) | Phyllosphere microbial communities from UC Gill Tract Community Farm, Albany, California, United States - DLSLC.R1 | ecosystem: Host-associated > Plants > Phyllosphere > Unclassified | place: USA...
GTTACTGGCGCTGTTCAGCGTGCGCAAGGGCTGGAGCGTAAACTGGATGCCGGCGCTGTTTTTGGCCGTAGGGTTGGGCTGGCCTGCGGCGCCGGCGCAGGCCAACGCCCTCACCGATGCGTTTTTCACCCGTGACCAACAAGGCCGCTGGGCGTTTGAGCATGATCGTCTGCCTGAGGCCGCAGCGCTGTTCGTCGCCCCGTACTGGAAAGGCGTCGCGGCCTATCACGCCGCCGATTACGACTTGGCGACGGCGACCTTTGCCCGCCTGGACACGCCGCAGGCGTATTTCTACCTGGGCAACATTTACGTGCGCCGCTTCAAGTTCGATCAGGCGATTGCCGCCTACAGCCAGGCGTTGAAACTGCAGCCGCAATTTCCCGAAGCGAGGGCCAATCTGGCCCTGGCCCAGGCGCTGCTCAAGGACACCGAAAGCGCCGAGAAAAACGCTCCGCAAACCAAACCTGATGAAATCAAATTCGACAAGGCACCCGGTAAAGGTCAGAGCAAAAAGGTCGCGACTCAGCAGGCGGCCTCCGACGCGCTGTGGCTGGAAAACCTGACCACCTCACCGGCGAAGTTTCTAAGGCAGAAGTTCAGCTTGCAGGATCAGCAGGTAGACCAGCCATGAACCGTGCTCGCGAAGAGGCCCGGACATTCACCGCAAAACTCAGCGCACTAGTGCTGACCAGTCTGCTGTCCCTGAACGCTGTTGCTGCCCCCCCGCAACTGAAAGTCCAGGCCCACCTCAACCCCAGCGAGGGCGCGATGGTTGGCGGTCTGGTCGAACTGCAACTCGATGTCCTCACCGACACCTGGTTCACCAGCGCCGCCGCCCTGCCCGCCCTGAAACTGGACGGTGCACTGGTGATGCCGCCAAACGGCCAGGCGCAGCATCTGAACCAGACCATCGATGGCCAGTCGTTCAATGGCTTGCGCTATAGCTATCTGATCACACCCAACGTCGCACGCAGTTTCGATATCCCGGCGCTGACCGTACGCGCCAGACTGGGCCAGGCCACTGAGGACATCAGCGCACAAAGCCAGCCGCTGAGTTTCAGCGCCGCCCAGCCGCCCGGCTTCGCGCCCGGGGAGACGCCTCTCGTTGCCAATGGGTTGCGCCTGAAACAGATCGTTACCCATTCTGCAACGCCGTTGAAAGTCGGCGACAGCATCACCCGTGAGCTCACGCTGCAGGCCGATGGCGCGCTGGCGATGGCGCTGCCGATTCCGACCTTCAATGATCGCGCCGGCTTGAGTCGCTACGCGAAGACGCCACAAGTCACTGCGCTGGATGACGGTCGAGGCAATATCCTCGGCGGTCAACGCGTCGACGGCGTCAGCTATCGCGTCGACCGCGCCGGCACTTACACGCTGCCAGCCATCCGCGTGAAATGGTGGGATTCCTCTGCGAAGCGGATCCGTAGCGCTGAGGTGCCGTCCGTGAGCTTCGAGGCCGCGGCCAACAACGCCTATAAACCGGTGTTTTCGCTCGCCGAAGACCTCAGGCAACTGCAACAGAACCACTTGCACTTCTCCAGCCGCTGGCTGCTCTGGCTGGCGCTGTCGGTCGGCCTCGCCGTCGGTGTGTACTTGCTGCGGCCCGTCGCCGTTCGCGCCCATCGACGCTGGCTCGCACATAAACGGGCGAAGCAATTGGCCTGGCAGCAATCGGCCGCGTTCGCCTGGCAGCAGATCGATCCGCAATTGCGAGCCAGACCCGCCCAACTGACCGCGCTGTACCTGTGGCTACGGCGCAGTCGTCTGGGCTTGAAACTTACGGGCGCCGGGCCGCGTTTGCAGGGTGTGTTACGCGGGCTTTACGGCCGTCAGTCTGCCGTCGATCAAACACTTGTTCAGCTTCGCCAATCGTTGTCTACGCTTCAAAGTCAGGTCGCCAGGCAACACGCGAAACCCGCGCCAGCCCTGCGCCCGCTTAACCCAGTGCATGAGAAGGATTTCACATGATCAATCCGTTGCTGCTTTGCCAACGTTTCGGTCTTGCCCTGCTGTTGACACTGGCCCTGCCCCTGCTGGCACAGGCGAATGAACCGCTGCCGTCGTGGAATGACGGTCCGGCCAAGAAGAGCATTATCGAATTCGTCCAAGCCGTGACCGACCCGAGCAGCAAGGACTTCGTCAAACCGGCCGAGCGTATCGCCGTGTTCGACAACGACGGCACCTTGTGGAGCGAGCAACCGGCGTACTTCGAATTGCTGTTTGCCTTCGACGAGGTCAAGCGCACCGCCGCGCAACACCCCGAATGGAAAACCACACAGCCGTTCAAAGCGGTGCTGGAAAATGATCACAAAGCCCTCGCCGCGTCGGGCATGGACGGTTTGCTGAAGATCGTCGGCGCCACCCACAGCGGCATGACCACCGAAGCTTTCGATGACTACGCGAAAACCTGGTTCAGCCAGGCCCGCCACCCGAAAACCGGCAAGCCCTACACCGAAATGATCTTCCAGCCGATGCTGGAAATGCTCGACTACCTGCGCAGCCAGAACTTCAAGACCTACATCGTATCCGGTGGCGACACCGGCTTCATGCGCGCCTTTGCCGAGAAGGTCTACGGCATTGCGCCGGAACAGGTGATCGGCACCACCTTCGTCACTTCTTACCAGTTCAAGGACGGCAAAGCCTCTATCGTGCGCACGCCGAAAGTCGCGCACAACGACGACGGCCCGGGCAAACCAGTGAGCATTGATGCGGTGATCGGTCGACGGCCGATTCTGGCCTTCGGTAATTCCGACGGTGACTTGCAGATGCTGCAGTGGACCGCCGCCGGGCCCGGCAAGCGCCTGATGGGGCTGGTGCACCACACCGATGCCAAGCGCGAGTGGGCATATGACCGGCAATCGAATATCGGCCGACTCGACAAGGCCCTCGACGAAGCGAATACCCGTGGCTGGACGGTGGTGGACATGGCGTCGGAATGGCGCCGGATCTATCCGTTCGATCCACCGGCAACCGAGCAGGTGCAATAAGAAAGCGTGATGCAGGAGAGCAATTAACGTTTGTCGCAAAAAACGACCCCCGCGCAAAGGAGCAAGTCACATGACTCGCATACGCAAGTGGCTACCGAATCTCGCCCTGGTGGCAACCTCGGTGATGGCGCTGTCGGCAACCGCCACAGCGGCTGAAAAACCCAACATTCTCGTCATCTTCGGCGATGACATCGGCCAGACCAACATCAGTGCCTATTCCATGGGCGTGGTCGGATACAAGACGCCGAATATCGACCGTATCGCTAAAGAAGGCATGATTTTCACCGATTACTATGCCGAAAACAGTTGCACGGCCGGACGCTCGTCGTTCATTACCGGGCAGACGCCATTGCGTACAGGCTTGTCCAAGGTGGGCATGCCAGGGGTTCCGGTGGGCTTGCAGCCACGCGATGTGACCATTGCCCAAGCGCTGAAAGCGCAAGGCTATGCCACGGGTCAATTCGGCAAGAACCACTTGGGCGACAAGGACGAATACCTGCCGACCAATCACGGCTTCGACGAGTTTTTCGGCAACCTCTATCACCTCAACGCCGAAGAGGAACCGGAACGCCCATACTGGCCCAAGGATGACGCCGAGTTCGTTAAGGCCGCCTCGCCCCGTGGCGTGATCCACAGTTTTGCCGACGGCAAGATCGAAGACACCGGCGCGCTGACCAAAAAGCGCATGGAGACCATCGACGACGAAACCACAGCGGCCGCGCAAGCGTTCATCGAGAAACAGGCCAAAGCGGACAAGCCGTTCTTTGTCTGGATGAACACAACACGCATGCATGCCTTCACTCACGTGCGCGAGTCCATGCAAGGGCAAAGCGGCATGGTCGGCAACGAATATGCCGATGGCATGCTCGAGCATGACGGCGATGTCGGCAAGCTGCTCAAGACACTGGATGACTTGAAGCTGACCGAAAACACCATCGTCGTCTACACCACCGATAACGGCCCGAACCAATGGTCGTGGCCTGACGCTGCAACGACGCCGTTCCGCAACGAGAAAAACTCGAACTGGGAAGGCGCGTACCGGGTACCGGCGATGATTCGCTGGCCGGGCAAAGTCAAGGCAGGCGAAGTCTCCACGCAAATGTTCTCCGGTCTGGACTGGTTCCCGACGCTGTTGGCCGCCGTGGGCGACACCGACATCAAGGAGCGTTTGCTCAAAGGCGCCGACGTTGCCGGCAAAAACTTCAAAGTGCACCTGGACGGCTATAACCAGCTGGACTATCTGACAGGTAAAACCGATAAGAGCGCGCGCAAGGAGTTCTACTACTTCAACGATGACGGTGCGTTGGTCAGCATGCGTTTCAACGATTGGAAACTGGTGTTCTGTGAGCAGCGCGCGCCCGGCGGACTGCAGGTGTGGAGCGAACCGTTCACCTGCCTGCGTGTGCCGAAAATGTTCAACCTGCGCATGGACCCGTACGAACGCGCCGATATCGTCTCTGACCAGTACTATGACTGGCTGACGAAAAACGACTATTTGATTTTCGACGGTACCCGCCGCGCTGCGAAGTTCCTGCAGACCTTCGTCGACTATCCACCTAGCCAGCGTCCGGCGAGCTTCAGCATCGACCAGATCCGCGAGGACGTGGACCGCCGTATCGAGGAAAAAATGAAGAAGGCCCAGTAATACCGCTCTACCGCCGCCCGCTTTCATAGGCGGGCGGCCCTGTTTTGAACAAGCGACCGGGTCGGTTTCGTTCGCGAGCAGGCTCGCTCCCACAAGGTTTTCTGCGATCGTTCCCACGCTCTGCGTGGTAACGCAGCCCGGGACGCTCTGCGTCCAATGCCGAAGCGGACGCCGAGCGTCCAGTGAGGCATTCCCACGCAGAGCGTGGGAACGATCAACATCAGCCAATCCATAACAAGGCTCACCGCATGTCCTCACGTGTCGCCAGCAAGTCGTCGGCCATACCCGTCTCGCAAGCCGCGCCCGCCACCTCGCTGATCCCTGCCCTGCTGCTCTGCATCTCCGGCGCGGCGGCGTTGGTCTATCAAGTGGTGTGGATCAAACAGCTATCGCTGGTGGTCGGCGTCGAGGTCTATGCGATCACCACCGGCATCAGCGCGTTTTTCGCCGGGCTCGCCCTCGGCGGCTGGCTGTTCGGGCGCTGGGCCGATAGGTTGCAACAGCCGGTTCTGCTGTATGCCGGGCTGGAAGTACTGGTGGCGCTGCTCGGGGTTGGCGCGACAGTGGCAATGAGTCTGGCGGCCGGTGCGTTTGCCTGGTTGCAAGGTCATGTCGGCGTGCTTGCGTGGTTGTTGCCGTTTGCGCTGGTGGGTATCCCGGCGGTGTTGATGGGCGGGACATTGCCGGTGCTGGTGCGCTCACTGGCGGCTGAGCCGGGCAAGGCCGGCGGTCAGTTGTATGCGGCAAATACGCTGGGCGCCATCGTCGGCACTTTGCTCGCCGCGTTCGTACTGATCGCCAGCCTCGGCGTGCGCGGCAGCGCGCTGTTCGCCGCGATGCTCAACTTGCTCGCCGCTGCCGGTGCGCTGTGGTTGCAGCGGCAGCAGCCATTGGCGCTGGGCACGCCGGTCAGACACGGCAACGCAAAAGCACCCGACCGCACTGCGCTGTGGCTCTACGCTATCGCCGGAGGTGTGGCGTTGGGTTACGAGGTGGTCTGGTCGCAATCGATCGTGCAGTTCATGAGCACGCGCACCTATGCGTTTGCGGTGGTGCTGGCGACTTACCTGACCGGGCTGTTTATCGGCAGCTCCGTACTCGCTCGTCGCGTCGAGCGCATTCGCGACCCATGGGGCGTATTCGGTTTGTTGATCGCCGGTGCAGGCCTGATTGCGCTGCTGGAGATCGCCATGCTCGGCCGCTGGCTGGTGCTCGCGCAGAGCCATGCCGAAACCTGGCTGCTGAGCCTGGGCGTCAGTGAGTTGGCCGGCATGAGCGCGCGATTTGCCGTGGCGGCGCTGAGCATAGTGTTTGCGCCGACCCTGCTGCTGGGCGCGGCGTTTCCTCTGGCGTTGCGCCTGAGTGTCGGCAGCGAACGTGTGGGCCGCGATGTCGGCGCCGTGGTGGCGTTCAACACCTTGGGCGGGATCATCGGTGTGATGCTTTGCGGCTTTGTATTGATTCCGTTGCTGGGACTTGTGCGCACCCTCGGTCTACTGGCGCTTATCGCAGCGACGATTGGTTATCTGGCGGTGCGCAAAGGCCATGGCGTGACGAAAGGTCGGCGCCAGGCCGTGGTCGCACTCGGTCTGGTTAGCGTAGCGGTGGCGGTACTGACCCCAGCCGACAAACTGGCCAGCCTGTTGCCCGGCGCACGCAACGGCACGCTGGCGTTCTACGAGGAAGGGCGCGGCGGCACGGTCGCGGTGGTCACTCAGGGGCGTGGCGAAAACATCTTCCACCGTTTGTACATCCAGGGAGTGTCGAACACTGGCGATGCCATGCCATCGCTGCGCTACATGCGCATTCAGGCGCTGCTGCCGCTGCTGATCCACAACGGTGAACCGCGCTCGACCCTGGTGATCGGCTTCGGCACCGGCATCACCGCAGGGGCCATGCTGCGCTATCCGGGTCTGGAACATCGCGTGGTCGCCGAGTTGCTGCCATCGGTGGTGAAAGCGGCGCCTTTGTTCAAGGGCAATTTCAATGCGGCCAGCGATCCCGATATCGACGTGCGCCTGCGCGACGGTCGCCAGGAACTGCTGCGCAGTGAACAGACCTACGACGTAATCACCCTCGAGCCCCCACCGCCCTCCGCCGCCGGCGTGGTCAATCTGTATTCGCGCGATTTCTACGAGCTGGCCGCCAGTCGCTTGCAGGACAAGGGCATCGTTGCCCAGTGGCTACCGCTGCCGACGCAGAACATCGACGACTCGCGCTCATTGGTGCGCAGCTTCCTCGATGTGTTCCCGCATGCCTCGCTGTGGACCAGCGAGTTCCACGAAATGCTGTTGGTCGGCTCGTTGGCACCGATGGAACTGGACGCCGCGAAAATCACCGCGCGCTTTCAGCAGGACAGCGTACGCAGCACCTTGCAGGACGTCGGCATCGGCTCGCCGGCGGCGCTGCTGGCCACCTGGGTCACCGACCGCGCCGGCCTGGACCGCTTCGCCGCCGATGCCCCGGGGGCGACCGATGACCAGCCGCGCATAGAATACGCGCCGTGGGTGCGCAGCAAGGAAATCACCCGCGTACTGCCAGCGCTGCTGGACTTGTATCAGCCACCGACACTGGTCAATGCCGATGCAGGGTTCATTGAACGCATGCAAGCGCATCGGCAGCGATTGATGCAGTTCTATCGGGCAAGCCTGCACGCCTACGACGGCGATCGGGACGCCTGGGGACGGGATATTCGGGAGGTGATGCAGGGAGATCGGGCGAACCCATATTTTCGCTGGTTTGTCGGGCAGTAAGGTGGGGGCTGACAGAATGCCTTCGCGAGCAGGCTCGCTCCCACAAAACAGCGAAATCAAGATCAAAAGATCGCAGCCTTCGGCAGCTCCTACACGATGAGCGTTAGCTCGAGTGCTCTTGATCTTGATCCACCCGCGACGTCGGAAGGCTGAGCGGAGGGATTGATCCGGGGGTGGGAGCGTAGCGACCGTCTGGCGAAGCCATCCAACCCCAACCCCAACCTTAAGCAGACAAGCCCCCAAACTGAACTGCAATCCAGCGGGAGCCAGCCTGCTCGCAAACAGGCCCGAGCCTCACGACATCACTTGGCCTCGGACTTGAGCTTCAGATACGTCTGATGCATGTCACTCGCCCAGCCATCGATCACCGCTTTGACGTCAGTGGCTTTCATCACCTGCGAGGAATTTTCCAGCGGCTGACCGGTGCCCTTGCGCACCACTTGAGCCACCACCTTGTTACTGCTGCCATCGAGGAATACCGCCTCGGTGGCCAACGTGGTTTCCTGGTCGCGAATCCCGGTAGCCGTGCTGACCGCAGCAGCGACCAGCGCAATCGGAATCACCTCATACACATGCAGGCCTTCGGTCTTGCTGCTCACCGCCGTGATCGCCGGCCGGATCACGATGACGCCAAGCCCCGGGCCGGTGGCCAGCGGCAGCGACTTGCTCAGCTCACGCTTGAGGGCCTGATCGTAATAACTGGTGATGCCATTGAGCGTCTGCTGGGGGATTTTTTCCGTCGCTTGCGGCTTCGGATAGAGCTGGCTCGGTTCGACATAGACGCTGCTGAATTTGTTGATGTCGAGTTTCGGGTCCATCCAGCGCATCACCTCGGCACCCGACGGTGATTTGGTCTCCTTCAGTTGACTGTAATCCTTGAGAAAACCGGAGTACTGGTCTGGCTCGACGGTTTTGCTGGAACAACCCACCACACCCAGGGTGGCGATGCACAGCGTGCCCATCATTGCGGCTAGCTTCATGCTGTAACTCCTGTCAGAAGGCCAAATCGTTTACATAGGGGGAGTTACAGGTATAGCTAAAACCGCAGCAATTGCGATTGCAAACTACAAAATTCACATGGCGCTGCGCAGCAAGTCACAGCGCTTATTTGACAGACGCGCTGCATGCGGCAAAGCTGCATCCAGATGTATGCACGCCAGAAGGCCAACGCACCGGACTACGGAAGTCGCAATGCCCAAGCACAAAAACAAAGCGGTGCAACCTGAGCCTGACGCGTCACCCTCCTCTTTTTCACGTTACCTGTTTCCAATCACCATCGGTGTGCTGCTGGCGGCCGTGGCGGGCATTGGCTGGTTCCTGTTCAGCCCGGCGCCCGCCCCCGTCAAACCCACAGCGATCAGCACGCCTGTAGCACCGCCAGCCAAGCCGCAACCGACTGTGGCAAACAAACCGGCCAGCATGGTCGATGAGCAGCAATGCCAGGGCTGCCACAGCGAACAGGTCAAGGACTGGCAAGGCTCGCATCACCAATTGGCCATGCAGCCGGCGACCGCCGAAACCACCCTCGGCGACTTTAACAACGTGACCTTCAAGGCCGAGAACGAGACCACAAAGTTCACTCGCAAGGGCGATGAATTCTGGGTCAATGCGCCCGGCATCGACGGCAAGAATGCCGACTTCAAAGTGGCGTACACCTTCGGCATCGCGCCGCTACAGCAATATCTGATCGAGGTCGGTCAGGGGCGTCTGCAAGCCCTCGGCGTGGCGTGGGATACCGAGAAAAATCGCTGGTTTCATCTGTACGCCGGCCAGGGCGTGAACTTCAAGAATCCGCTGCACTGGAGCAAACCGAGCCAGAACGCCAATTTCATGTGCGTCGAATGCCACACCACCGGTTTCAAGCGCAATTTCGATGCAGCGAGCAACAGCTTCAACAGTCAGTGGAACAGCCTTGGTGTCGGCTGTCAGGCCTGTCATGGCCCGGCGTCCAATCACCTGGAATGGGCGCAGAAAAAAGACGACCTGATCCAGAGGGGCTTCGATGTCGATCTCAAGGACAAGAACGCCACGGTAGAAATCGAAACCTGTGCGCGCTGCCATTCCCGCCGCGCACCGCTGGGCGATGGCTTCACCGTCGGCAAGCGCCTGATGGACGATTACCTGCCCAGCGTCCTGACCCGCGAACTGTACGCACTGGATGGCAAGATCAAGGACGAAGTGTTCGAACACGGCTCGTTCCTGCAAAGCAAGATGTTCGACAAGGGCGTGCGCTGCAGCAATTGCCATAATCCGCACAGCAACGAACTGAAGGCACCGGGCAACGCCGTGTGTCTGCAATGTCACAACACGGCGGGCAAGACCTCGGTCGCCGGCGTCGACGGCAAGGGCCTGCAAGCGAAGAACTATGACTCTATCGAACATACCCGCCACGCTATCGGCCAGCCCGGTTCGCAGTGCGTCGATTGCCACATGCCCGGCAAGTTCTACATGGGCAATGACTTTCGGCACGACCACAGCTTCAGCATTCCCGACCCGGCGCGCGCGCAGAAACTCGGCACGCCAGACGCCTGCCTGACCTGTCACCAAGGCAAGGCCGGCGACAAGGTCACCACGCAATTCAAATTGTGGAACGCCTCCGCCTCCCCGGCTCAGCAGGCGCCACGTTATGACGAAAGCCTGTGGTTGATCCGCAATGGCCAGCCCGGCGCCGCCGACGCGCTGTACCAGCAATTGCAGCGCAGCAACCTGCCGGCAATCCAGCGCGCGACGTTGCTGGCGGAATTGCCGCTGTACCCGAGCGAGCAAGCGCTGAAACTGGCCACTCAGGACCTCCAACACCCAGAGCCGCAGGTGCGCGACAGCGCGGTGCGAGCGATAAGCGCATTCCTCCCACCGCCCGAGCGTGTGCCGTTATTGGCGCCGTTGCTCGATGATCCAGTGAAAGCCGTGCGCATCGTCGCCGCGCGGGATCTGCTCGGCGCGGCGCGCAACAATGGCCTGGGTGCGGCGCAAGCCAGCTGGAACGCGGCGATCGGCGAGTATGAAGCCGTGCAGAAAAGCCTCCTGGAACGTGCCGAGGCCAATCTGAACCTGGCGATGCTCTACCAGGCCAGCGGGCGCAATGCCGAGGTCGAACCGTTGCTGCGCAGTGCCCGGCAACGTGACCCGGATTTCTACCCCGCGCTGGTCACGCTGGCACAGTGGCTGGAGGCAAATGGTCGTGCCACCGAAGCGCAGAAGCTGTTGGATGACAGCCTCAAGCAGCATCCGGATGCGGCGCTGTTGCAGCACACGCGCGGGTTGTCGTTGATCCGTGCCGGCCAGCCCGCCGACGCCATGTCCTACCTGCGCAAAGCCGCACAACTGGAACCGGAGAATGCGCAATACGGCTATGTACTGGCGGTGGCACTGCATGAGGGCGGCAAGGTTGATGAGGCGTGCGCGATTCTGGAAAGTTTGCTCAAGGTACAACCGGCCAACCGCAATGCGCGGTTGTCGCTGATCCAGTACTACCTCGACAGCGGCCAGGAACCCAAGGCACAGGTGCTGTTGCAGGGCTGGAAGAAAATGAATATGGGGGATCCGGCACTCAAGTGATCGATGAGATGCCCCCCCGATCGCCTGTGGGAGCGAGCCTGCTCGCGAATGCAATTTGTCAGTGACATCGCAGTCGGCTGACATAGCGTTTTCGCGAGCAGGCTCGCTCCCATAGGGCTACCACTGAGCTTCAGCGTTTGCTTCACCAGGACGATGTTTCGCCGCTACGCAACGCCATCTCCCGCCGGCTATTAGCACGCATCGCCTTGATCAGCGACACCGTACCCACCAGCAGAATCGCCGCACCAAACAGAAAGTCGATGTTATAGAGCTGGAAATCTTCCACCGGCCCGATCAGTAACGTGCGCACCACTGCAATCCCCACCAGCGTGGCAAGGAAGTCGATACCCGGCTCATCGCGATAGAACACCAGCATCAGCGGCAGGCAAAGCACCAGCAGAAGCAACAACACCACCACCTTGAACGAGCCTTTGCGTTCGACGCTGAACGCGCATTCATGCGCGCCATAAGGCTTGTAGTCTTCGTCGCGGATCATCGAGTTTTTCTCGTTGATGTAATCGACGCGGTTGTACTTCTGGATCGGCGTGAAGGTGTTGGACATCTCCATCAGCGTGGTGATGTTTTTGAAGCGAAGGTCGATGCGTTCGCTGCCCTTGAGGTAATACAGCACCGGTTTGTAGCCGTAACGATAGGTGTCGAACGGGAACGCGGCCGCCTGCGCGTGTACGCCGATCGGCCGTGGTTCGAGTTCGGCGAAAGCACTTTTATTGGTCGACGAGAGGTTGCGGCTCAGCGGCTGCACCTTGACCTGTTCGAGGAAGATTGGCGTCACGCCAAACGACCATTGCAGCGGTTCCAGACGCAAGCGCAGTTCGTTGCGGCCCAGGTCGTAGCGGTTGAAGGTGCGTTCGGAAACCACCAGCGAACCGCCGACCATGAACTCGCCGCGCAGGTTGTTGGTGACGCGCAAGGTCAGTTGATCCTTGCCCAGCAACGCCGCCTCGCTGGTCGGTGGCGTGCCGCACCAGGCGGTGCTTTCGCCGACGCCGCCAAGCTGGCCGTCGCGGTTTTCCTTGAATACGTAAAAGTAACTGGCCCACAGCGTCAGCAGCAAAAGCGACGCCGTGAGACCGAGGATTTTTTTGCCCGGACTCACTGATCAGACTCCCTTCTTCGGTTCCATCGTCCAGCCGAAAACCCGCTGGCGACGGCGACTCTACCAAAAGGCCATCAGTGACCCAAGG
>Ga0308159_1004726_pt1 | contig 12146 bp, 8 predicted proteins | sample PhyCR1_FD_201040 | JGI IMG/M metagenome (GOLD analysis project Ga0308159, IMG submission 201040) | Phyllosphere microbial communities from UC Gill Tract Community Farm, Albany, California, United States - DLSLC.R1 | ecosystem: Host-associated > Plants > Phyllosphere > Unclassified | place: USA...
GCCACATGCAGAACTACGGCAAGACCCCCGCGATGCGCGCCTGCGCCGCCGCGGACCGCACGGGCCACGCCATCCTGCACACGCTGTACCAGCAGAGCCTGAAGCATAACTGCGAGTTCTTCGTGGAATACTTCGCGCTCGACCTGATCATGGACGAGGAAGGCGCCTGCCGCGGTGTGATGGCCTGGAACCTGGAGGATGGCACCATCCACCGCTTCCGCGCCCAGACCGTGGTGATGGCGACCGGTGGCTACGGCCGCGCCTATTTCTCCTGCACCTCCGCCCATACCTGCACGGGCGATGGCGGCGGCATGATCCTGCGCGCCGGCCTGCCGCTGCAGGACAACGAGTTCGTGCAGTTCCACCCGACCGGCATCTACGGCTCCGGCTGCCTCGTCACCGAGGGTGCGCGCGGCGAGGGTGGCTACCTGACGAACTCCGAGGGCGAGCGCTTCATGGAGCGCTACGCGCCGACGGCGAAGGACCTGGCGTCCCGCGACGTCGTCTCCCGCGCCATGTCGATGGAGATCCGCGAGGGTCGTGGCGTCGGTCCGCACAAGGACCACATCCACCTGCACCTGGAGCACCTGGGCGCCGAGCTGCTGCATGAGCGGCTGCCGGGCATCTCCGAGACCGCCAAGATCTTCGCCGGCGTGGACGTGACGAAGGAGCCGATCCCGATGCTCCCGACCGTCCACTACAACATGGGCGGCATCCCCACGAACATTCACACCGAGGTGCTGAACCCCACCAGCACGGACCAGGACCGCGTGGTTTCTGGCCTGATGGCGGTGGGTGAGGCGGCGTCCGTCTCCGTGCACGGCGCCAACCGCCTCGGCACCAACTCTCTGCTTGACCTCGTGGTGTTCGGCCGCGCCGCCGCGCTGCGCGCCGCCGAGACCATCAAGCCGGGCGCGACCCAGCAGCCCCTGCCGGCCCGCGCCGGCGAGAAGGCGCTGGACCGGCTGGACCGCGTGCGCCACGCCAAGGGCAATACCTCGGTCGCCGAGCTGCGCCTGAACATGCAGCGCACCATGCAGACCCACGCCGCCGTGTTCCGCACCTCCGAGCTGCTGAAGGAAGGCTGCGAGAAGATGGCGAAGGTGGCCGCGGGCTATTCCGACATCAAGATCGCCGACCGGAGCCTGATCTGGAACAGCGACCTGGTGGAGGCGATGGAGCTGGACAACCTGATCGGGAACGCGCTGACCACCGTAGTCGGCGGCGAGGCCCGGAAGGAAAGCCGTGGCGCCCATGCCCAGGAGGACTATCCGGACCGCGATGACGTGAACTGGATGAAGCACACCCTGGCCAAGGTCGACGACAACTACAACGTCAGCCTCGACTACCGCGACGTGAAGATGCGGACCCTGACCAACGAGGTCCAGGTCTTCCCGCCCAAGCCGCGCGTGTACTGAGGAAGGAGCGGGTTCATGGCCACTTTCACGCTGCCCAAGAATTCCACCATCGGCACCGGCAAGACCTATAAGGCCGAGCCGGGCGCCAAGAACGTCAAGTCGTTCAAGATCTACCGCTTCGACCCCGATACGGGGGAGAACCCGCGCTACGACACTTACGAGCTCGACCTCGACAAGTGCGGCCCGATGGTTCTGGACGCGCTGATCAAGATCAAGAACGAGACGGACACGACGCTGACCTTCCGGCGTTCGTGCCGCGAGGGCATCTGCGGTTCCTGCGCGATGAACATCGACGGCATGAACACGCTGGCCTGCCTGAAGCCGATCGAAGACGTGAAGAAGGCGGATGTCCGCATCACCCCGCTGCCGCACATGCCGGTGGTGAAGGACCTGGTGCCGGACCTGTCGCAGATCTACGCGCAGCTCCGCTCGGTCGAGCCCTGGCTGAAATCCGACACGGCCCCGCCGCCGGATGGCGAGCGGCTACAGTCCAAGGAAGAGCGCGCCAAGCTCGACGGGCTGTGGGAGTGCATCCTGTGCTTCTGCTGCTCCACGGCTTGCCCGTCCTACTGGTGGAACGGCGACCGCTACCTCGGCCCGGCCGTGCTGCTGCAGGCCTATCGCTGGATCGCCGATTCGCGCGATGAGGCGACCGGTGAGCGGCTGGACAATCTGGAAGATCCGTTCCGGCTGTACCGCTGCCACACCATCATGAACTGCACGGCGACCTGCCCGAAGGGGCTGAACCCCGCCGAGGCCATTGGCAGCATCAAGTCGATGATGGTCGAGCGCCAGGGCTGAACCACCCCGAAGGGTGAGACGGAAAAGCCCCGCCGGACTGAAGTCCGGCGGGGCTTTTTCATGCCTGGATATCGCGAGTCCCGGCCTGCCGCGTCACGGTGCCGGTGTCAGCCGCAGCCCTGGCTGCAAGGCGAAGTGGCTGCGCTGACGATAGAATCCGGCACGCGGCGCGAAAGAAAAGGCGAGCAGGCCGGGGACATTTCTGCCCCCTCGGCCCGCCGTGTCAGACGGCCGCGAAGCCGCCCGCACCGGATTCCGGGCGGTCCTGCAGCAAAGATAAAGCGGCCTTGTGGTTCATCGTGGTGACTACTTTGTCACCGTCCACATCCGCCACGGCGCTCAGCGGCAGGTAATGATGCTGGCCATCGGCCGAATCGTTGCGGGTCAACTTGATGAAGTCGCCCTCCAGGTGATCAACCGTGCCGACATGATTGCCGCACGAGCCGACGATTTCAGCGTGTTCCTGGATCTTCGTCTTGTCGATCATGGTGAATTCCCTTTTATTATTCTCAACGGATCATTAACCATTGCCGGTCCCGATAGATGCATCACCGGCATGAGAGCGGCCAAGTTTCCTTTTTGAGCAAAGACTTCGCAGGCGGTCTTCACGCATCACGGTTGCCGGATGCCGGCCAAGAGGCTATGCCGCAACGCGATGGATGGCCCTATCACGCCGGCGGAGGCCCAGCGCCTCCCGACGACCGCCGAAGGACCACTGCCCGCCTACCGCGCGAGGGTGGCGGCAGGGGTGCTGCGCGCCGACAGCGCTCAGGAGCTGGCCGCAGAGACCTTGCAGGACCTGTGGCGCCGTCTACGTGGCTACGAGCCTCGCCAGGAAGAACCCGACAAGCCCGGTGGCGGTTTCATGAGCCGCTTTTTCCGCCGCAAGCCGGTCGACGAAGCGCCGGGCAATGCGCCGCAGGGCCTTTACATGGTCGGCGAGGTCGGGCGCGGAAAGTCCATGCTCATGGACCTGTTCTTCGATTGCGCCGACGTGCCGCGGAAGCGCCGCATCCACTTCCACCAGTTCATGCAGGAATGCCACGCCCGCATCCATGCCTGGCGGAAGCAGAACGGCCACGATGCCGACCCGATCCCGCCGCTGGCCGACAGCATCGCCAACGATGCCGCGCTGCTGTGCTTCGACGAATTCCAGGTGCATGACATCACCGATGCGATGATCCTTGGCCGGTTGTTCGAGGCACTGTTCGCCAAAGGCGTGGTGATGGTCGCCACTTCCAACACCGCGCCGGCCGACCTGTTCAAGGGCAAGCCGGGGCGTGATGCCTTCCTGCCCTTCATCCACCTGATCCAGCAGAAGGTGGCGGTGCTGCACCTGCAGTCGGCGCAGGACTACCGGCGGGACCGCATCCATGGCCTGCCCACCTGGCATGTGCCGGCCGATGGCCGGGCGGAGCGGGCGCTGGACAATGCCTTCTACGAGCTGACCGGGCAGAAGCACGGCCAGCCCAAGACCCTGGCGGTGCTGGGGCGGCAGATCGAAGTGCCCCAGGCGGTCGGGGGTGTCGCACGCGCGGATTTCGATGCGCTGTGCGGCAAGCCGCTGGGGCCGGCCGACTACCTGGCCTTTTCGACGCACTACCACACCCTGGTGCTGGACGGGGTGCCACGGCTGGGGCCGGACAATTTTGACCGGGCCCGTCGGTTTATCACGCTGGTGGACACGCTCTACGAACACCGGTGCAAGCTGGTCGCCTCCGCCGCGGCGGTGCCGGACCAGCTCTACGAGCAGGGCGAGAACGCGGCGATGTTCCAGCGGACGGCGTCGCGCCTGATAGAGATGCAAAGTCAGGATTATCTGGGTCTGCCGCACCTCACCTGAGGCGCGGGCGGCCCGCCGGTCCCGGGGGGGACCGGTTGATTCTGGGAAACGAGTTTTTGGGGGAATTTGCCATGCGTTGGATTGCCGTCTGCCTGTTCAGCCTGTTCGCCATCACGATGGCCGCGCCGTCTGCCGACGCCAGCAGCCGCCGGCCGGAAGCACGGGCCGGCAAGGTCGTGAAGCCCGCGCAGGCTTCCTCCACCCGCACCGCCAGCCGGCCGGCCGCCGCGCCGCAGCGCGCCGCCGCCCGGGCGCCGGCACGTCCGCAGGCCACGGCACGGCAGGCGACGTCCCGCGTGGCGCGCCCGGCCACCCGCCAGCAGCAGCAGGCGACGGCGCGCAACAACAACCGCCGCGTGGCGAAGGCCACCGGCAACAGCAACAGCCGCACCGCTACGGCGCAGCGTTCGGGCATGACCTCGGGCGGCGCGCGGCTGACTTCCTGGCAGTCCGGCCTGCCCACGGCCTCGGGCGAGCAGCGGGATTGCCCGGCGGGCACCATGTCCACCCTGGCGCGCGGCCATGACGACATCGTGCGGTGCATGCCGCTCTGATCCACGCCGCTTCGCGGGCGTGATGACGGCCGGCGGAGGAGACTCCGCCGGCATGGCTACAGCCTTCCCCCGCCACGGCCGGGGCAGGCCACCGGCACCGCCTGGCGGTGCCTGACGGGGGGGCAGGCCGCTGCTCCTCGGCCTTCCATCCAGGCCAGGCTGCCCCGCCATCGTGCGGCGAGGCTGGCGGATGGATCAGCCCAGGGCCCGGTCCTGGCGCCATGCGCCGGCCGGCCCGGCATCCCGAAAACGATGATGGGGCAGGGGCGGGATCGGTCCGCCCAACCTTCTGATTGTCGGTTCCTGGCGGCATGCTGCCTGCCTGCTGAGCATTCGCCCCGGTCGTTCCTGCACTGCGCCGCACAAATCGGCACCGGCCCCGGCTTGTCGGGGCTGGCGGGGCGGAGTACGAAGCCCGCGCGAGATACCGGATATCCCCATCCCCCGTAGCCTCGGGAAGGAACAGTCTATGGCCCGCAAGAAAATCGCCCTCATCGGCGCCGGCAACATCGGTGGCACTCTGGCCCACCTGATCGGCCTCAAGGAACTCGGCGACGTCGTGATGTTCGACGTGTTCGGTGGCGTCGCCGCCGGCAAGGCGCTCGACATTATGCAGTCCAGCCCGGTCGACGGCTTCGACAGCCACATGACCGGCGGCAGCGACTATGCCGCCATCGCGGGCGCGGACGTCATCATCGTCACCGCCGGCTTCCCCCGCATGCCGGGCATGAGCCGCGACGACCTGCTGACCAAGAACGCCGGCGTGATGAGCCAGGTGGCCGAGGGCATCAAGCAGTATGCCCCCGACGCCTTCGTCATCTGCATCACCAACCCGCTGGACGTCATGGTCTGGGCGTTGCAGCAGAAGTCCGGCCTGCCGGCGAACAAGGTCGTCGGCATGGCCGGCGTGCTGGACAGCGCCCGCTTCCGCACCTTCCTGGCCGACGAGTTCAAGGTCTCGGTCGAGGACGTGACGGCCTTCGTGCTGGGCGGCCATGGCGACACGATGGTGCCGCTGACCCGCTACTCCACCGTGGCCGGCATCCCCGTCCCCGACCTGATCAAGATGGGTTGGACGACGCAGGAGAAGATCGACGCGATCGTGCACCGCACCGCGAATGGCGGCGGCGAGATCGTGAAGCTGCTGGAGCGCGGTTCCGCCTTCTACGCGCCGGCGGCCTCCGCCATCGCGATGGCCGAGTCCTACCTGAAGGACAAGAAGCGCGTCCTGCCCTGCGCCGTGATGCTGAACGGCGAGTACGGCATGAACGAGTTCTATGTCGGCGTGCCGGTCGTGATCGGCGCCGGCGGCGTCGAGAAGATCGTCGAGGTTGAGTTCACCGGCGAAGAGAAGGCTGCCTTCGACAAGTCCTGCGACGCGGTGAAGAAGCTGGTCGAAGACTTCAAGAAGCTCGGCGTCTGATACCGACTTCGAACCCCTGGGGGCTGGGGCTGACGCCCCGGCCGCCTTCTCGGCCGGGCTTCGGTCGTACAGCCCCATTCAAAGGGTGAGCGGATGAATATTCACGAATACCAGGGCAAAGAGCTGCTGAAGCGCTACGGCGTGGCAGTGCTCGAAGGCCATGTCGCCTGGAACGCCGCTGAGGCGGAAGAGGCGGCGAAGAAGCTGCCCGGCCCCGTCTATGTCGTGAAGTCGCAGATCCATGCCGGTGGGCGTGGCGCAGGCCGCTTCAAGGAAGACCCGAACGGCAAGGGCGGCGTCCGCGTCGTCAAGTCGGTCGCGGACGTGAAGGCGGCTGCCGAGGCGATGATCGGCAAGACGCTGGTGACCAAGCAGACCGGCGAGGCCGGTAAGCAGGTCAGCCGCGTCTATGTGGAAGACGGCTGCGATATCAAGCGCGAGCTGTACCTCTCCCTTCTGGTCGACCGCGACACCTCGCGCATCGTCATCATGGCGTCCACCGAGGGCGGCATGGAGATCGAGGAGGTGGCCGAGAACCACCCCGAGAAGATCCTGAAGGCCGTTGTCGACCCCGCCTCGGGCGTCTCCGGCTTCCATGCCCGCAAGCTGGCCTTCGGGCTCGGCCTGGAAGGCAAGCAGGTCGCGTCCTTCACCAAGTTCGTGCTGGCCCTGTACAAGGCCTTCGTCGAGCTGGATTGCGCCATTGTCGAGATCAACCCGATCGTCGTCACCGGCGCCGGCGAGATCATGGCGCTGGACGCCAAGGTCTCCTTCGACGACAGCGCGCTGTTCCGCCACAAGGACCTCGAGGCCCTTCGCGATGACAGCGAGATGGACCCGAAGGAACTGGAAGCGGTCAAGAACGACCTGAACTATGTGGCGCTCGATGGCGAGATCGGCTGCATGGTGAACGGTGCGGGCCTGGCGATGGCCACCATGGACATCATCAAGCTCTACGGTTCCAGCCCCGCGAACTTCCTCGACGTCGGCGGCACCGCCACGGCTGAGCGCGTGACCGAGGCCTTCCGCATCATCACGTCGGATTCGAACGTGAAGGCGCTGCTGGTCAACATCTTTGGCGGCATCGCCAAGTGCGACATGATCGCCAACGGCATCGTCGAGGCGGCGAAGACGCTGACCCTCTCCGTGCCGCTGGTGGTGCGCCTCGAGGGCACCAACGTCGACCTGGGCAAGAAGATCCTGGCCGAATCCGGCCTGGCGATCATCCCGGCCGACAACCTGGCCGACGCCGCCGAGAAGGTCGTCGCCGCCGTGAAGGGAGCCAAGTAATATGGCCATTCTCGTCGACGCCAATACGAAGGTGATGACCCAGGGCTTCACCGGCTCTCAGGGTACCTTCCACGCCGAGCAGGGCATCGCCTACGGCTCGAACTATGTGGGCGGCGTGACGCCGGGCAAGGGTGGCCAGACCCACCTGAACCTGCCGGTGTTCAACACCGTCGGTGAGTGCGCCGAGGCGACGGGCGCCAACGCCTCCGTCATCTACGTGCCGCCGCCGTTCGCCGCCGACTCCATCCTGGAGGCGATCGACGCCGAGATCCCGCTGATCATCTGCATCACCGAGGGCATCCCGGTGATCGACATGATCAAGGTCAAGCGCGCGCTCTCCGGCAGCAAGTCCCGCCTGGTCGGGCCGAACTGCCCGGGCGTCATCACGCCGGGCGCCTGCAAGATCGGCATCATGCCGGGCCATATCCACCTGCCGGGTTCCGTCGGCATCGTGTCCCGCTCGGGCACGCTGACCTATGAGGCCGTGGCGCAGACGACGGCAGCCAAGCTGGGCCAGTCCACCTGCGTCGGCATCGGTGGCGACCCGGTGAAGGGCATGGACTTCACGGAAGTGCTGGAGATGTTCCTGGCCGACCCCGACACCCACCAGATCGTCATGATCGGTGAGATCGGCGGCCAGTCCGAGATCCAGGCCGCCGAGTTCCTGGGCCGCGAGAACAAGGCCGGCTCCAAGAACTACAAGCCGGTCGTCGGCTTCATCGCTGGTGCGACCGCCCCTCCGGGCCGCCGCATGGGCCATGCCGGCGCCGTCATCTCCGGCGGCAAGGACACTGCGGAAGCCAAGATGGACGCCATGCGCGCGGCCGGCATCCATGTGGCCGACAGCCCGGCGGCGCTGGGCTCGACCATGGTGAAGGCCCTGCGCGGCTGATGCATATGGCGGCGCAACAAGGCGAATCCGCCCAACGCCGGCCCGCATTGCGGGCCGCGCGTCACGGGTGGCTGCCATATCGCCGCCATACATACTATGTTCATGCACGCCGCCCCTATATCAGGGGCGGCGCTGCATTTTGTGACGTCCGTGATTAAGGAAAGCCGCTTCACCCCAGGAGCGGGTGTGGCGAGGAGGATCTGATGGCCGGTATCGACATCCTGGCGAGTGCGATGACGGGGGCGAATGCCGCCTTCCTCGCCGATCTCTATGCCCGCTGGGTGGATCAGCCGGACAGCGTGGACCCGTCCTTCCAGGAGCTGTTCGCGGCCCTGGGCGACGACGCCATCGCCGTCATGCAGAACGCCACCGGTGCCTCCTGGGCCCCGCGCCCGCGCGGCGGCTTCGCGCCGGAGCCCGAGGCGCCGAAGCTGGACCCGAAGAAGGGGGCCAAGCCCGGCGCCGCGCCCGCCGCCGCCGACCCGGCCGCCGCCCGCGCCCAGGTGCTGGATTCGCTGCGGGCCCTGATGCTGATCCGCGCCTACCGCGTGCGCGGCCATCTGGAGGCCCAGCTGGACCCGCTGCACCTGCAGGTGCCGAAGGCCCACCCGGAGCTGGACCCGAAGACCTACGGCTTCTCCGACGCCGACATGGACCGGCCGATCTTCATCGACCGCGTGCTGGGCAAGGAGACGGCGACGCTGCGCGAGATCATCGCGACCTGCCGCGCCAGCTATTGCGGCCCGATCGGCGTCGAGTTCATGCATATCCAGGACCCGGAGCAGAAATCCTGGATCCAGCAGCGGATCGAGGGCGCGCCCTGGTCCAACAGCTTCGATGCCGGCGCCAAGCGCCAGATCCTGCAGCAGCTGACCGAGGCCGAGGGCTTCGAGGCCTTCTGCGCCAAGAAGTATGTCGGCACCAAGCGCTTCGGGCTTGAGGGCGGCGAGGTCACCATCCCCGCGGTGCAAACGGTCATCGAGGCTGCGGCCGCCGGCGGTACCAGCGAGATCGTCATCGGCATGGCCCATCGTGGCCGGCTGAACACGCTCGTGAACGTGGTGAAGAAGCCCTACACGCGCATCTTCGCCGAGTTCAAGGGCGTCTCCGCCAATCCGGATGACGTCCAGGGCTCGGGCGACGTGAAGTACCACCTCGGTACCTCCACCGACATCGAGATCGGTGGCCGCCAGGTCCATCTGTCCCTGCAGCCCAACCCGTCGCACCTTGAGGTCGTGGACCCCGTGGTGGTCGGCAAGGTGCGCGCGCGGCAGGACATGTCCGGCGACACCAAGGGCCGCAGCACGGTCATGGCCATCCTGCTGCATGGCGATGCCGCTTTTGCTGGCCAGGGCGTGGTGTATGAGACGCTGGCGATGAGCCAGCTCATCGGCTACCGCACCGGCGGCACAGTGCATGTCGTCACCAACAACCAGATCGGCTTCACCACGGTGCCGGTGCATGCCTATTCCGGCCTGTACTGCACCGACGTGGCCAAGTCCGTGCAGGCGCCGATCCTGCATGTGAACGGCGACGACCCGGAAGCGGTGGTGTTCTGCGCCCGCATGGCCGCCGAGTACCGCATGAAGTTCGCCGCTGATGTGGTGCTGGACATCGTCTGCTACCGCCGCCACGGCCATAACGAGACCGACGAGCCTGCATTCACCCAGCCCCTGATGTACGCCCGCATCAAGGAGACCAAGACGACCCGCACGCTGTACGCGGAACGTCTGGCCGCCAGCGGCGCCGTGCCGGCCGAGGAAGGCAAGGCGATGCTGGATGCGTTCAACGCCCAGCTCGAGGACGCCTACCAGGCCGCCCAGACCTTCAAGCCGAACAAAGCCGACTGGCTCGAAGGCCACTGGTCCGGCCTGAAGGCCGCCGGCTCCGGGGAAGAGGACAAGGAAGATGGCACCGCCGTGGCGCTGGATACGCTGCGCGAGGTTGGCGCCGCCCTGTCCCGCGTGCCGGCGGATTTCACCGCCAATTCCAAGATCACCCGCCAGCTCGAGGCGAAGAAGAACGCCATCGAGACCGGCGAGGGCATCGACTGGGCGACGGGCGAGGCGCTGGCCTTCGGCACGCTGCTGCTGGAAGGCCACCGCATCCGCCTCTCGGGCGAGGATGTGCAGCGTGGCACGTTTAGCCACCGCCATTGCGTGCTGATCGACCAGACCAATCAGGCGGAATACATGCCGCTGAACAACATCCGCGACGGCCAGTCCCGGATGGAAGCCTTCAACTCGCTGCTGAGCGAGATGGGCGTGCTCGGCTTCGACTACGGCTACACCCTGGCCGACCCGCAGACCCTGACGCTGTGGGAAGGCCAGTTCGGCGACTTCGCCAACGGCGCCCAGGTGGTCATCGACCAGTTCATCGCCTCGGCCGAGACCAAGTGGCTGCGTATGTCCGGCCTCGTGATGCTGCTGCCGCATGGCTATGAAGGGCAGGGGCCGGAGCACTCTTCTGCCCGGCTGGAGCGCTACCTGCAGCTCTGCGCCGAGCGGAACATGGCGGTCTGCAACTTCACGACGCCGGCGAACTACTATCACGCGCTGCGCCGCCAGCTGAAGCGCAACTACCGCAAGCCGCTGATCGTCATGACGCCGAAGTCGCTGCTGCGGCACAAGCTGGCCGTCAGCAGCCTGGCGGATTTCGCGCCCGGCAGCCACTTCCAGACCGTGATCCCCGAGACCGATGCCATCGCGGCGTCGGACAAGGTGAAGCGCGTCGTCATCTGCACCGGCAAGGTCTATTACGACCTGGTGCAGGAGCGCCGCGACAAGGGCGTGCAGGACGTGGCCGTCGTGCGGCTGGAGCAGATGTATCCGTTCCCCCGCGTCACGCTGGCGCGCGTCCTGGCCGAGTACAAGAACGCCGAGATCGTCTGGTGCCAGGAGGAGCCTGAGAACATGGGCGCCTGGACCTTCGTGGACCGCCGCATCGAGAAGGTGCTGAAGGACCTCGACATCAAGGCGAAGCGCCCGACCTATGTCGGCCGTGAGGAAGCGGCGAGCCCGGCCACCGGTTCCGCCAAGGTTCATCAGCAGCAGCAGGAAGCCCTGGTGCGCTCCGCGCTCGGCCTGTCCTAAGTTCAACCCGAGCACGCACCCGGTAGAGAGGCGATATATATGACCGAGATCCTGGTCCCCACCCTGGGCGAAAGTGTTTCCACGGCCACTGTGGCCCGCTGGATGAAGAAGGCCGGCGAGGCCGTGGCCGCCGACGAGCCGCTGGTGGAACTGGAGACCGACAAGGTCACGGTGGAAGTCAACGCGCCGGCCGCCGGCGTGCTGGAAGCCATCGCCGCCGATGAGGGCGCCGAGGTCGAGCCGGGCGCGCTGCTCGGCACCATCTCGGCCGGCGAAGGCAAGGTGTCCCCCAAGGCCACCGAGAAGCCCGCCGCCGCCCATGCCGCCCCCTCCGCCGCGCCGGCGCCGAAGGTCGAGGCCCCGCGCCCCGTCAACGGCCCCGTCTCCGTGCCGGGTGGTGGCCATGCGCCGCTGCCCGCCGCCGCGAAGATGATGGCGGAGAACAAGGTGTCGGCCGAGCAGGTCGGCACCGGCACCGCCAAGGACGGCCGCATCAGCAAGGGCGACGTGCAGTCCTTCCTGGCCCGCCCGGCCGAGGCCGCCGCGCCGAAGCCCGCCGCCAAGGCCCCCCGCGCGCTGGAAGGCGGCGAGGAGCGGGTGAAGATGACCCGTCTTCGCAAGGTCATCGCCACCCGGCTGAAGGAGGCGCAGAACACCGCCGCCATGCTGACCACCTTCAACGAGGTGGACATGTCGGCCGTGATGAGCCTGCGCAGCGAGTACAAGGACGCCTTCGAGAAGAAGCTGGGCGCCAAGCTCGGCTTCATGTCCTTCTTCGTGAAGGCCTGCGTGGCCGCGCTGAAGGAATTCCCGGCGGTGAACGCCGAGATCGA
>Ga0308159_1004727_pt1 | contig 12144 bp, 10 predicted proteins | sample PhyCR1_FD_201040 | JGI IMG/M metagenome (GOLD analysis project Ga0308159, IMG submission 201040) | Phyllosphere microbial communities from UC Gill Tract Community Farm, Albany, California, United States - DLSLC.R1 | ecosystem: Host-associated > Plants > Phyllosphere > Unclassified | place: USA...
CAGTTAGTACAAACGGGGTCCACTCCCCCGTCCAGTAGGTTGAAGCCATGGCCGAGGCACGTCGAGACGCCGAACGCACGCGTTCCGAACTGCTCGCGGTGGCGACGGAGGTGTTCGCCGAAGACGGATTCTCGGGCGCCCGCGTCGATGAGATCGCCGCCCGCACGCGCACCACGAAGCGGATGATCTACTACTACTTCGGTAGCAAAGAGGGGCTCTATCGCGCGGTCCTCGAAGAGGCCTACCGCGGGATCCGCGAGGCCGAGCAGGCGATCGACGTCGACCACGCCGACCCGGTCGACGCGATCCGCGCGCTGGCGGAGCTGACCTACGACCACCACGTCGGGCACGACGCGTTCATCCGCCTGGTCGCGATCGAGAACATCCACCGCGGCACCTTCATCCGCCAGATCGAGGGACTGCGCACCCTGTCGCAGCCGGCCAAGGGTCTGCTCGACGAGATCCTCGAGCGCGGCCGCGCCGACGGCATCTTCCGCGCCGACGTCGACGCGATCGATGTGCACCTCGTGATCAGCTCGTACTGCGTGTTCCAGGTCGCGAACCGGTACACGTTCGGGCACCTGTTCGACACCGACCTCGCCTCCCCCGACCGCCGCCCGCACCTGCGCGCGGTGATCGGCGACGTGGTCGTCGGCTGGCTCACGGCTCCCGCGCGCTGATCGCACGGAGGGGGCATGTCGGTCCCCGGACCCTTCGGCGCGCTCAGGGACCTCGCGACACGGGTGACTGAGCCCGTCGAAGCCACCGGATACCCGCGCGGCGCCCCGGGTCCACGGCATCTGGAATCTTGTCGTTGACACCACGGCGCGACCGTGGTTTCCTCTGAACGTACCGGTTAGTACATAAGCCGGTGTCGCGGAGACGAAGGAGTACCGTGATCGACTCGCACCCCTACCTCGTGGGCCTCATCGGCACGGGCGTGCTCCCCTCGCTGACGCCGCCCATGCACATGGCCGAGGCTCGTGCGCTCGGGCTCACCTACGTCTACCGTCCGCTCGACCTGACCGGTCTCGGCATCGACCCCGACCGCATCGGCGAGGTGCTCGCCTGGGCCGAACGTCTCGGCTATGACGCCGTCAACGTCACCCATCCCTGCAAGCAGAGCGTGCTCGCCCACGTCGACCGCATCGACCCGGTCGCCGCGGCCCTCGGCGCGGTCAACACCGTGCTCTTCACGCCCACCGGGCGCGTCGGCCACAACACCGACACGACCGGTTTCGCCGCCGCTTTCACCGACGGGCTTCCGGATGCCGAGACCCGGCACGTCGTCCAGCTCGGCGCCGGCGGGGCGGGGTCGGCCGTCGCCGACGCGCTGCTGCGTCTGGGCACCGCCCGGCTGAGCATCGTCGACCTCGACCCGGTGCGAGCGCGGGGCCTCGCGGACGACCTCGCCGCACGGCATCCGCTCGCCGTCGTCGACACCGCCTCTCCCGTCGACCTGCCCGCCGTGCTCGCCGACGCCGACGGCCTCGTGCACTGCACCCCGGTCGGCATGGCGGAGCACCCGGGACTCCCCCTCGACGCCGACCTGCTGCGGCCCGAGCTGTGGGTCGCCGACATCGTCTACCGGCCCCTTGACACCGAACTTCTCGTCGCCGCGCGCGAGCGCGGATGCCGCACCCTCAGCGGCGGACGCATGGCGGTCCACCAGGCCGTCGACGCGTTCGCCCTCATCACCGGGACGCGACCCGATCCCGACCGCATGACCGCCCACTTCCTCGACCTCGTGGCCGCCGACACACCCGTCGACCCGGCCCTCGCCCGCTAAGGAGCACTCGTCCATGACCACCACCGCAACGACGCGGAAGACTCCCGTGAAGGCGGCCACCGCCAGCTTCATGGGAAGCGCCGTGGAGTACTACGACTTCTTCCTGTTCGGCTCGGCCGCCGCCCTCATCTTCCCGACGGTGTTCTTCCCGTCGGGCGACCAGGCGGCCCTCGTGATGTCGTTCGCGACCTTCGGGTTCGCGTACATCGCACGTCCCTTCGGCGCGGTCATCCTCGGCCACTTCGGCGACCGCATCGGTCGACAGAAGGTGCTGATGTTCACCCTGCTGCTGATGGGGCTCTCGACCTTCGTCATCGGCTGCCTCCCCGGCTTCGCGCAGATCGGGTGGTTCGCTCCGGCCCTGCTCGTACTGTGCCGCTTCGCCCAGGGGCTCTCGGCTGCCGGCGAGCAGGCGGGCGCGTCGTCGCTCACCCTCGAGCACGCCCCCGACTCGCGCCGCTCGTTCTTCACGTCGTGGACGCTCACCGGCACCCAGGGCGGGCAGATCCTCGCGGCCCTCATCTTCATCCCGGTGGTCGCCCTGCCCGATGAGATCAAATTCTCGTGGGGCTGGCGCGTGCCGTTCTGGCTGAGTGCGGTCGTCGTGGTCGTGGCGTTCTTCATCCGCCGCAGCCTGCACGAGACGCCCGAGTTCGAGCAGGCCAAGGCTGACGGCCAGATCGCCCGCATGCCGCTCGTGCCGCTTCTGAAGAACCACTGGCGCGACGTGCTGCGCGTCATCTGCTGCGCGTTCATCGCCGCCGTGTCGACCGTGTTCGGGACGCTCGCCATCGCCTACGGCAAGGAGCAGGGACTCGACGCCAGCGTCACCCTGTGGCTCGTCGTCGTGGCCAACGTCGTCGCCCTGCTCACCCAGCCCCTGTTCGGCAAGCTCGCCGACCGGATCGGCCGCAAGCCCGTCTTCATCTACGGGGCGTTGTCGTCGGCGGTGTTCATGCCGTTCTACATGCTGTCGATGGGGGCGGGGAACACGCTCGTCACCTTCGGTCTCGCGATCCTCACCTTCTCGTGCGGATACGCCGCCGCCAACGCCGTGTGGCCGTCGTTCTACGGCGAGATGTTCAGCGTTCGCGTGCGCTTCTCGGGCATGGCGATCGGCACGCAGCTCGGGTTCCTCATGGCCGGGTTCGCGCCGAGCATCGTCGCAGCCCTCGGCGGAGGGTCCGCCGGAGGCTGGGTCGTGATCAGCGTCTTCACCGCGGTCATCGCCGTGATCGCCTCGGTGAGCGCACTGACCGCTCGCGAGACGAAGGACGTGCCCACCGACCAGCTGGGTCTCGCGGCCGAGCGTCGCGTCCCGGCCGCGGTCTGACCTGTCACGCAGAGGCCCCGTCTCCTTCGGGAGGCGGGGCTTCCGCGTGCGCGGGGCGTTCGCGGGGGCGGGGGTTCGCGTGCGCGGGGCTTTCGTGTCCGCGGGGTGCGGCCTCGCGCTAGAGAGGACGACGGGCGGATGTCGTGGGCTGTACCCGTCAGAGCGTGCGCAGAGACCTGCTCATCGCGAGCTCGGCGCCGATGGGGCCGGTGAAGGTCTCGCCCGTCGCGATGAATCCGGCGCGACGATAGACGGCCTGGGCGCGGTGGTTGTCGACGTGCACGTCGAGCGACAGCGTCTCGAAGCCCTGCTCGGCCGTCCACCGCGCGGCGGCGTCGAGCAGAGCGTCGATCGCTCCGCTGCCCCGCGCCTCGGGTGCGACGTAGACGCCCACGACGTCGGCACGTGCTTCGGACAGCCTCTGTCCGGTGTGGTCGATGTCGCCCGCGCGGCGCACGAGCACCGTCACCGACCCGACCCACGTGTCGCCGTCCTCGGCCACGAACATCGCCGTCGACCCGCCGGACGCTCCGCCGGTCGCACGCTCGTCCCAGAACCCGGGGTCGCGCTCGAGCTCCTGCTCGCGGGTGGTGAGGAAGGCGATGGATGCCACCGGGTCGCTCACCGCCTGCAGCCGCAGCTCGCGGACGCGCAGGCCCTCGCCCGCGCGCACCCGGCGCACGCCGAGCGTCACGCCCGCAGCCCGCCCGTGGGCGCGGGGTGAAGGGCGCGTTCGGCTCGGGTGACCGGAGCGTTGTCGACGGGTGTCCCCCGTCGGGCGGTGCTCACGCACCGACCTCCTGGTAGGCCGCGAACAGCAGGGACTCATCGGGTGCCTGCAGCACCGTCGGGCGGGCGAGGTCGTCGAGCACGATGAAGCGCAGCATGCTGCCCCGGCTCTTCTTGTCGCGCTGCATCGTGGCCTTGAGCGTCTGGAACGCGCCGGCGCGGTAGGTCGTGGGAAGCCCCAGCGACTCGAGCACCGTGCGGTGGCGCTGAGCGACGTCGTCGGACAGGCGGCCCGCGAGGCGCGACAGCTCGGCCGCGAACACCATGCCGACCGAGATCGCCGCGCCGTGGCGCCAGCGGTAGCGCTCGGCGTGCTCGATCGCGTGGCCGAGCGTGTGGCCGTAGTTCAGCACCTCGCGCAGCCCGGCCTCGCGCAGGTCCTCGCCGACGACGCGCGCCTTCATGTCGATCGCGAGCTCGACGCAGCGGCGGAAGCCCTCTCCGCGCGGATCGACGATCCCCTCGGGGTCGGCCTCGATGAGGTCGAGGATCTCGGGATGCCAGATGAAGCCCGCCTTGACCACCTCGGCGAACCCGGCGGTCGCCTCGTTCTTCGACAGCGTGTCGAGCAGGTCCAGGTCGCACACCACGGCGACCGGGGGCCAGAACGCGCCGACGAGGTTCTTGCCCTCGGCGGTGTTGATGCCGGTCTTGCCGCCCACCGCGGCATCCACCATTCCGAGCACGGTCGTCGGAACCTGCACGAGCGCGACGCCGCGCAGCCAGGTCGCCGCGACGAAGCCGGCGAGGTCGGTGACCGCTCCCCCGCCGAAACCCACGACGACGTCGGTGCGGGTGAAGTCGGCCTGACCCATGACCTGCCAGCAGAACGCCGCGACCTCGACGCGCTTTCCGGCCTCGGCGTCGGGAATCTCGGCGAGCAGCACCTGCCGGTCGCCCATCAGCTGCGCCCTCAGCTCCTCGGCTTGCTTCGCGAGGGTCGGCGGGTGCACGACGAGCACCTTCTGCGCCCCCGCGGGCAGCGTCTCGCCGAGCGAGGCGAGCAGGCCCCGACCGATCGTGATGTCGTAGCCGGAGTCACCGGCGACGCTGATGGTGGTGGTGTCGGTCATGCCGTCTCTCCGGCCGGCACACGGCGTGCCCAGGCCACGATGTCGTCCACGACCCGTGAGAGGGGGCCGGACGAGGTGTCGAATGCGATGTCGGCCGTCTGCTCGTAGACGGGTCGGCGTTCGTCGAAGATGCGCTGCCAGCGCGCGACGGGATCTTCTCCGCCGAGCAACGGCCGCTCGTCGCCGTGGATCCGGGATGCCACGACATGCGGCGCCACCGTCAGCAGCACGACGCGATGCTCGCGCAGGCGTTCGCGCGTCAGCGGGTCGAGCACTGCTCCCCCGCCGAGCGCCACGACACCGCCGCGGGCCAGGGCCTCGACGACCGCGTCGCGCTCCAGGGCGCGGAAGTGGGGTTCGCCGTGCGCGACGAACAGTGCCGGGATCGGACCGTGGTCGCGCACGACGAGCTTGTCGGTGTCGGTGAACGGCGTTCCGAGCGCGCGCGCCACGCGACGGCCCACGCTCGTCTTTCCCGCCCCCATCGGCCCGATGAGCACGACGGCGGGACCCGCGGACGCGGTCTCGGACGCGGCGTCAGGCGAGGTCATGCGCGAGGAGCGCCGCGTCGGACGCGTCGGTCGTGCGCAGCGTCTCGGGCAGGTTCGCGAGGTAGGTCTCGACGTTGCGGCGGGTCTCGACGATGTTGTCGCCGCCGAACTTCTCGAGGACGGCGTCGGCGAGGGTGATCGCGACCATGGCCTCGGCGACGACGCCGGCGGCGGGGACCGCGCAGACGTCGGAGCGCTGGTGGTGCGCGGCGGCGGTGTCGCCCGTGGCGACGTCGACCGTGCGCAGGGCCTTCGGGATCGTCGCGATCGGCTTCATGCCGGCGCGCACGCGCAGCACGGTGCCGGTCGACATGCCGCCCTCGGTGCCGCCCGCGCGATCGGACGACCGGGTGATCCCGTCACCCGTGGCGAAGAGCTCGTCGTGCGCCTGCGATCCCCGGCGGGTCGTGGTGAGGAAGCCGTCGCCGACCTCGACGCCCTTGATCGCCTGGATGCTCATGAGGGCCTGAGCGAGCTTGGCATCCAGTCGACGATCCCACTGCACGTGGGAGCCGAGTCCGGGCGGGAGGCCGTACGCGAGGACCTCGACGACGCCGCCGAGCGTGTCGCCGGCCTTCTTCGCGTCGTCGACCTCGGCCACCATCGCGGCGCTCGTCTCGGCGTGAAAGCACCGCAGCGGATCGGCGTCGAGGCGGTCGACGTCGTCGGGCGTCGGGAACTCCGCGTCGTCGGGGACGCGGACGGGACCGATCGAAAGGGTGTGGCTGACCAGACGGATGCCGAGTTCGTTCAGGAACGACCGCGCGACGGCGCCGAGGGCGACGCGCGCGGCGGTCTCGCGGGCCGAGGCCCGCTCGAGGATCGGTCGGGCCTCGTCGAAGCCGTACTTCTGCATGCCGACGAGGTCGGCGTGACCGGGACGCGGGCGCGTGAGAGCGGCCCCGCGGCCCCGCGAGCGGTCGGACAGCTCGACGGGCTCGGGGCTCATGACCTCGGTCCACTTGGGCCACTCGGTGTTGCCGATGCGCAGCGCGATGGGGCTCCCGATCGTGAAGCCGTGCACGATGCCGGTCGACAGCGACAGCTCGTCTTCTTCGAACTTCATGCGCGAGCCCCGGCCGTAGCCCAGGCGACGACGCGCGAGTTCGGCGCGGATCTGGGCCGAAGAGATGGGGACGCCGGCCGGCATCCCTTCCATGAGGGCGATCAGCTCGGGGCCGTGGGACTCGCCGGCGGTGAGAACGCGAAGCATGGTCCTAGTCTCCCATGAGCGCGGTGCGCATTGCGGCCAGCACCTCGGCCTCGCGCTCGACGGCGGCCCCGGGGTCTCCCCCGACGAAGACGCGCACCTGCAGCAGGGCCTGGTGCAGAAGCATCGCGAGACCGTCGTGCGCCTCGCTTCCCGCGCGCCCCCACGCGCGGGCGAGCGGGGTCGGCCAGCTTCCGTAGACGACGTCGACGAGCGGACCCGAGACGGATGCCAGCTCATCGGCGACGCGGCCGAGGTCGGTGCCCCCGGGCAGAGCCGCAATGGTGGCGTCGACGCGTGCCAGGGGTGATTGCTCGAGGGCGGCCACGAGGATCGTCACGCCCAGGGCGTCACCGAGAGCGGCGATCGGCGCGGCGGCCTCCGGACGGCGGGCGCGCACCTCGACGATTCGGGCACCGGCACGGGCCGCCGCAACGACTGCGGAGGTCGCGGTGGCCCCCGCGCCGAGCACGCGGATGGCGTCGGGCTCCCGAACCCCGAATTCGTCGAGAGCGCGCGCGAGGCCGCCCACGTCGGTGTTGAAGCCGCGGGGACCGTCCCCGGTCAGCAGGAAGGTGTTGACGGCGCCGGTGAGGCGCGCATCGTCGTCGAGCGAGATCGCGTCGCGAGCGGCGGCGTGCTTGAGCGGCATGGTGAGCGAGAGGCCGCGCCAGTCGGCATCCAGGCTCCTCCAGGCGCTCTCGAATCCCGCCTCGTCGACCCGCCTGCGCCCGTACTCCCACTCGAGACCGAGGACGTCGTAGGCCGCCGCGTGCAGCCGGGGCGACCGCGAATGCGCGATCGGGTCGCCCCAGACGGCGAGGCGGCGTGCGGTGGTCAGCATCCGCCGTTCGGGTTCTCGCGACACCACTGCTGGAACTGCGCGACCGCCTTCTCCTGATCGGCGTAGGTCGTCGAGAACACCGTCTCGCCCGTCGACAGGTTCACGGTCGTGAAGTAGTACCAGGGGCCGTCGACCGGATGCATCGCGGCATCGATCGCGAGGTCTCCGGCATTGGCGATCGGTCCGGCCGGCAGCCCGGGGTACTTGTACGTGTTGTACGGGTTGTCGCCGTTCAGGGCGTTCGCGCTCGACGACGACGATCCGGCGTCGAGTTCGTTCGCGCCGTACTGCGCAGTGGAATCCATCTGCAACAGACCGTGCGTCTCGGTGTTGTCGGGCTGCAGGCGGTTCTCGATCACGCGCGAGACCTTGTAGAAGTCCTCGCTGCTGCGCGCCTCGCGTTCGATGATCGAGGCGATCGTCAGGATGCGCTCCCGGTCGTCGGGCGCGACACCGGCCTTGTCGAGCGACTCGATCGTGCGCTTAACCATGCGGTCGATGACCTGCTGGGCGGTGACGCCGTCGTCGAAGTCGTAGGTGGCGGGGAAGATCCAGCCTTCGAGGGTCGAAGCCGTTACCCCGTACGTCGAGGGCGTCGCCACCGCCGCATCGAGGTCGGCGCGCGGGATGCTCGTCTGCTCGGAGATGATGTCGAGGGACTGCTTCAGGGTCAGCCCCTCGCGCAGCTGCACGGAGTTGTCGAGCCTGTTCGCCGGATCTTTCAGGGCGGTCAGCACCGCCTCCGAGGTCATCTGCTGCTGCAGTTTGTACACGCCGGGCTGGAACGTGAAACCGACGGCGTTGTCGACCATGTACTTGTAGAGCGAGTTGGAGGCCTTCGTCACCCCCGCCTCGAAGAGCTTGGGCGAGACGGACTGCCCCGTATCCCCGGCCACGATCGTCACGCGGGCCTCGCCGGTGGCTTGGCCCGCCTCGTAGTCGAGCGACTCCCCGTTGCCGAGGAACGCCTGCACGCGGTCACCATAGGTGTTCCACAGCGCGATGCCTCCCCCGGCCACACCGCCGACGAGGATCAGCACGATCGCCAGGGCGATCCAGCGGCCAACGGACCGGCGCCGCTTCGGAGGCTGCTGCGGGGCCCACCCGATCTGCTGCGTGGTGGTCTCGCCGGTGAAGAGGTCTTCAAGGGATCCGGATGCCGCGCCCGAACCGGACGGCGCGGAGGCGGCCGCGCCGGCGCCGACGAGGACGGGCTCGCGATCGCGCGACGGCTGCGTGCGACGGGCGTTCGCCTCGGGGTGCGGGGCATCGGTGGACCGCGGGGTCTGGGCGGAGCGCGGGGCATCGGCCCGGCGGGCGGCGGCCTGCCACGCGGCGGACTGAGCGCGCGACGCCTCCGCGCGGACCGGCTGACCGGCGGCGGGGGGCCCGGATGCGACGGGCGCGCCCGTGCGATCGGGACCGGGAACGGCGTTGTCGCCGCCGCGGCGCGGACCGGGAGCGTCCTCGGACCGGCGGGCCGCTGGGGCCGAGCGCTCGGACGGGATCGACGAAGCGGCGGCTCGGGGCGGCGACGAGGGCTCGACCTGACGGTCAGCCTGATGCTGGTCTGCCGCACGGGGGGCCGGCGCGGGCGCGGCGGCGGGCGCCGGTGCGGCCGGGAGGGATTCGGCCGGGCGCACCGCCTCGGCATGCGGGGCGGCGGCCGCGGAGTCGTCCGCGGCGCGAGCGGCCTGCTCCGACCCGATGATGGGGGTGGCTTCCGTCGCGGCCCGGCGGGCCTCTCGAGCTGCTCGGCGCGACGGGGGCGCGGCATCCGTCTGCGGTGCGGGCTCTCCGGAGGCGCGCGCGCCGGTGCGCGGGTCGGGCAGACGACCGTACAGATCCGCGAACGGATCGTTTTCGGGGGGCTGGTTCTCGGGCATGTCAGGCGGGCTCCTGTCCCGGTGTGACGGTGGGTCCGGCCGGCTCGCCAGACTGTCGCTCCACGTCGAGCGCCTGCTGCAGAAGGACCACAGCGGCGACTTGGTCCACAATGCTACGAGACTCCCGCTGGGAACGCCCTGCTTCTCTCAAGACGCCGTGTGCCGAGACCGTACTCAACCGTTCGTCGACCAGCCGCACGGGCATGGGGAGCGCCTCCGCCAGAGCCGCCGCGAACGTTCGGGCGTCGGTGGTCGACGCGGTGTCCTCCCCGCGCAGGTTGAGGGGTAGCCCGACCAGGATCTCGAAGGCCTCGTACTCCGCCGCGAGAGCCGCGATCCGGCGGATCGGCTCCCCCTTACGGGGCACGGTCTCGACCGGAACGGCCAGCACCCCGTCCGGGTCCGACCGTGCCACGCCCACCCGGGCACGCCCTACGTCGATACCGAACCGGATGCCGCGCCGGAACGCCGTCACGCGGTGGTCGCCCGCACGTCGGACACGATGCCGTCGAGCGCCTGCGGCAGAGCCGTGGCATCCGTCCCGCCGCCCTGGGCGACATCAGGGCGTCCGCCGCCGCCGCCGCCGAGCACGCCCGCGGCGTTCTTCGCCAGGGCTCCCGCGGCGAGACCCCGCTCGCGCGCGGCGTCGTTCGTGACGACGACGACGGTCGCACGACCACCCGCGACGCTCGCGAGCGCCACGACGGCCGGGTCGCTGCCCAGGCGGTCGCGTACCTGCAGGGCGAGCGAGCGCACGTCGTCGGCCGATGCGCCCTCCCCCAGGCTCTGCGCGACGACGCGCACGGTACCGACCGCGACGGCCGACTCGACCAGCTGCGGAAGGCGGCCGGTCAGGGCCTGCGCCTCGAAGGCGGCGATCTTCTTCTCGGCGGCCTTGAGGTTGGCGGCCAGCTCCGCGATGCGCGTGGGCAGCTGTTCGCGCGGGGTCTTCAGGCTCGAGCTGAGCTGCGACACGATCGCGCGCTCGGCGGCGAGGTCGCGGAAGGCGTCGAGGCCGACCAGGGCCTCGACGCGGCGGTTCGACGCGCCGACCGACTGCTCGCCGACGAGGTTGACCAGGCCGATCTCGGCGCTGCGGGCGACGTGGGTGCCACCGCACAGCTCGCGCGACCAGGGCCCGCCGATGTCGACCATGCGTACGGTGTCGCCGTACTTCTCGCCGAACAGCGCCATGGCGCCGGCGGCCTTCGCCTCGTCGAGCGACATCACGCGCGTGGTGACCTCGAGGTTGTCGCGGACGGCGTTGTTGGCGATGTCCTCGATCTCAGTGCGGGTCTCGGGCGACAGCGCCGAGCCCCAGCTGAAGTCGAAGCGCATGTAACCGGCGCGGTTGAGCGAACCGGTCTGCGTCGCGGTCTTGCCGAGCGTGTCGCGGATGGCCGCGTGCACGAGGTGTGTCGCGGTGTGCGCCTGCTGCGCGGCGTGGCGGTTGATCGCGTCGACCACCGTCGTCGCGGGGGCGCCGACGGACACTTCGCCGGTGGTGACCTCGACGGTGTGGCTGACCAGGCCCGGAACGGGGCGCTGCACGTCGAGCACCTCGAGCTCGTACCCCGGGCCGACGATGACGCCCTTGTCGGCGACCTGGCCGCCCGACTCCGCGTACAGGGCGGTCTCGGCGAGGATGACCTCGGCGATCTGGCCCTCCGACGCGCGGTCGGTGCCCTGACCCTGCACGAGGATGCCGAGGATCTTCGACTCCGTCTGCATCTCGGTGTAGCCGGTGAACACGGTCTCGCCCAGCGCGCGGAACTCGCGGTACGCACTCTGGTCGGCGATCGCCCCCTTGCGGGCCCGGGCGTCGGCCTTGGCGCGCGTGCGCTGCTCGAGCATGAGCGTGTCGAAGGCCGCACGGTCGACCGACAGGCCCGCCTCTTCGGCGATCTCGAGCGTGAGGTCGATCGGGAAGCCGTACGTGTCGTGCAGGAGGAACGCTTCGGAACCCGAGAGGGTCGTTCCGCCGCCGTTCTTGGCCTCGACGACCGACTGGTCGAGGATGGCGGAACCGGCAGCCAGCGTGCGCAGGAAGGTCTGCTCCTCGGCGATCGCGTAGGCCGAGAGGCGCGCGTAGTCGGCCTCGACCTCGGGGTACGACTCCTTCATCGCGTCGCGCGAGGCGGCGAACAGCTCGGGGAAGGTCGCACCCTCGACGCCGAGCAGACGCATCGAGCGGATCGCGCGGCGCATGATGCGGCGCAGAATGTAGCCGCGGCCCTCGTTCGAGGGGGTCACACCGTCGGCGAGCAGCATGAGCGATGAGCGCACGTGGTCGGCGACGATGCGCAGGCGCACGTCGTCGTCGTGCGATTCCTGGCCGTACGACTTGCCCGCGAGCGTGGCGGCCAGGTCGAGCACGGGGCGCACCTGGTCGGTCTCGTACATGTTGTCGACGCCCTGCTTGATGAACGCGATGCGCTCGAGGCCCATGCCGGTGTCGATGTTCTTGGCGGGGAGTTCGCCGACGATGTCGAAGTCGTACTTCGAGCGCACGTTGGTGATCTCGTACTGCATGAACACGAGATTCCAGATCTCGACGTAGCGGTCGTCGTCGGTCGCGGGACCGCCGTCGATGCCGTACGCGGGGCCGCGGTCGAAGAAGATCTCCGAGCAGGGGCCGGCGGGGCCCGGCAGGCCGGTCGACCAGTAGT
>Ga0308159_1004728_pt1 | contig 12143 bp, 18 predicted proteins | sample PhyCR1_FD_201040 | JGI IMG/M metagenome (GOLD analysis project Ga0308159, IMG submission 201040) | Phyllosphere microbial communities from UC Gill Tract Community Farm, Albany, California, United States - DLSLC.R1 | ecosystem: Host-associated > Plants > Phyllosphere > Unclassified | place: USA...
TCCAAAAGATGTTTCAACATCGGAGCGAAAACTCCGTCCGTACCGCCCATTTTCTTGCCTGCATAAAGGCCTCTCATTGCTTCCTCTTTGAAGCGTTTAAAATCAAATTCCTCTTTTTCCATTTGCTATGTCTAATATAAAAATTCTTTATTTGACACAGTTTACTTTACACCCTCCATTGTTTTTTATTTCACTCTTTTCAATTCAATATTATTCGGAACGTGAAGTTTATATTGACCACCTTTTCCATATATACTTATCATTCCCCCACCCTCCGCTAATATAAGTTTTAAAACTAGTTTATCAGGATTTCCTTTGACATAAGTTAATGTTCCTCGGGCATTAACACGATTTTTAGTTTCCCTAAATCGAAAAGATAATACATTTTCATTATTTACTTTTTTATCAAAAGATCCGGTAGTTATCGTATTCTTACCACCAACATCATAACCATCGATCAAAACACCATCTTTTTTATAGGAATGGTAACCAACTGCAAAATCCAATTTATCACCATTAAATTTGTTGTAATATTCGTTTTTTATCAAAACTATAGTAAACACTCCATGCTGCCCCTCATACTTCCAGGTACCGTAAAATTTATTTAACCCAGCTGGCTTGAGGTGTCTACCTGATTCATTTCTATTATCCTTAGATTGGGAGAAAACAAATCCTGTGATTAAAACCATCATAAATAGAATTGCTGCTTTTTTCATCCTTATCATTTTTATTGAATTTAACATGGATCGGGTATTATAGCTCCATTGGACACCTTGATAGGATCATAGATAGGATCATAATTCCCATTTGACAAATCCTTTTTAAATAATTGCATTCCATTACCCTGAATACTTTCATGAAATGATCTTTCATAAGCGGTCACTTCGCTCATACCATCAAATTAGGAATCCCCCCAGCAAAGTGGTTATGAATATATCCATCTATTGGATTAGTTATACCCATAGAAACAAAATGTTGTCCATTACCACCCTGCGCATAATTAAACGAACCATCAATTTTAAAAGTATAAGCGACTTCAAAATTTGAACTCGTATGTGTTCTTAAATTAATCATAAAGGTATTCTTCTCGGAATTTTAAGTGGTAAAGAATCTTCTTCACTTTCATATATGATTTTAAGAATTTTTCCTTTATTTAGACACTGTTCTATTTTAGATATTTCTGGTTTCAAATCCGAAATTGTAATCTTCCCTAAAAACAGCTACGATTATAAATGTAGTTTTTAAGTAAATTAGGTGCAATGAAAAAGAGTAAATTCAGCGAATCACAAATCATCAAAATTTTATCTCAACAAGACTCGGGTCAGTCGGTTACTGATATCTGTCGGGAACATGGTATTAGTCAGGGAACTTTTTACAGTTGGAAAAATAAGTATTCTGGGATGGAGGTTTCTCAACTCAAACAGATGAAAGATATGGAACAAGAACTTGCGCAGTATAAAAAGATCGTGGCGGAACTGACCCTTCAAAACACGGTATTAAAAGATGTCATAGAAAAAAAGCTTTAGGGCCTGTCGAAAAGCGAGAGCTTATAGGCTATGCCCGAGAAGAATTGGGCATGAGCCTCCGTCAGGCCTGTTTACTATTTTCTTTAAGTACATCAGTTTTCTACTATCAAGCAAAGCGTAAAAATGATGATGAAATAATTGAACAACTTTCTAAACTTGCTGATCTGCATCGCACTTGGGGCTTTTGGATGATGTACCATAGGTTAAGAAAGTTACAGTATATTTGGAATCATAAACGTGTATACCGTATCTATACGAATATGCGATTGAACCTACGTAATAAGCGAAAGAAACGTCTTGCTGCACGTGTCAAGATGCCTTTACTTTGCCCTATAGGGCCAAATATTACTTGGAGTCTTGACTTTATGCACGACACACTAGCCAGTGGGAAGACAATACGAACGCTGAATATCATTGATGATTTCAGTCGGGAGGCTCTTTCAATTTCTGTTGATACTAGCTTGCCAGCACAGCGTGTGGTAAGAGAGTTAGAAAATTTGATTGAATGGCGAGGGAAACCTGAGAAGATTCGTTCGGATAACGGACCAGAGTTTGTTGCCGAAGCTATTCGAGTTTGGTGTGAAGATAAAGGTATAGAATGGGAATTTATTCAACCAGGCAAGCCGACCCAGAACAGCTTAATCGAAAGATTTAACCGAACTTTCAGACAAGATGTTTTGGATAGTTATATGTTTGAAAGCCTGAAAGAGATTAGAAAATATGCAAATGCATGGGTATGGATGTACAACAATGAAAGACCACATTCATCATTAGGTCAATTAACGCCAACAGAGTTCCTATTGAAATATGGAAAACTCTCCGAGTTTCCCACATTCCAACAGGATAACAATAGCAATTCTGACTGGAATTTTTTAGTTTTGGATGTAGCTAGCTAGGGGAAGATTACAAAATTTCAAATAACTTATATGCTTCCAAGCCATATATTTCTGGCAAATTACCATGATCAATGTGTTCTAAATAATAAATGACTCTACAGATTTGTTCTTTATTGTTTTTAGCAAACTCATACATACTTATATTAAATAGCTTACTAAAGTCCTTTTTTAGGTCATCATTATTCGTATTAAAAAAAGATGCTAAATACATTTTTATTGCTCTTTTATCAGAGTTATCTTTCACCAATTCGTCACTTATTATTATATTAACATCCTTATCAATTTTATTATACTCAATACCAACATTCCCTTCTGCATCTTTTAAGACATACACCTCTTTTTTTTGATTTTGCCATAGCAAAATCAAAACACTACTTATTAAAATCAGGCTTTTCATCTCTTTTAATAAATTTCACAGAATAATATGCTTTTAAATTTCCTGAACCTTTTTCTCGTAGCTATTAGAGCGACCGCCAAAGAAATCGACATAGCTCGCTCCTATATCGCTAAAGACATTGGTGCGGATAACAACATTGGCTGCTATTGGAAGGCTGGAATTGGTACTGGTTACTCTCATGGTTTGATACTTTTCAATAGAGCAAGGTTAATACCCAAGTCGAATATACATTATTTATGCTGAATTAATATGTTTACAGCTATTAACTTTCAAGATGATTATAAATTGATATGGCTAAAGTATGAGTTTGAAAATAGGACTGGTTAGGGGAAACTGTAGGGCTGTTAAAAAAAGCCTACTCGAACTTTGTGCTCCTTCCGCTTTTGAAGTGAGTAAACTATCGCTACTGAAATAACCAATTTTAAATAAGAAATTAAAATTTGATCAATTTTCGCTATTTTACAAAAAAAGCATATGCCAAATATCTACATTATCTCTGGCTGCAACGGAGCAGGAAAAACAACCGCTAGTTACACCGTGTTACCATGGATCTAATACCCGAAATAATTGCTCAAAGTGATAAATTTGAAGAATTCGTTTCAAATAGCGAAATTTGGTCAACACTAAAATCGAAATACCATAATGAACGATAAGGTAAATAGTGAAAATATCAATCTTGCTGAACGAATTCGTTTAGGAGTTCAAAAGGCTTTACGAAAATTGGCAGAAGAAAGTGCTGCAAAGGGTGAAAGTTTGGTGGTAAAAGTTGATGGTAAAATTCAAGAAGTACCTGCAAAGGAACTACTTATGAAGTTACCAAAATAGTTACTTTACAGGCTCTTAGCACACTTAAAGCTTACAAAACTTAATTAAAATTAGACACAGAGCACTTAGAACACCTGTTAGCAAGCTGCCCATCCAGAAAATTGATTAAACTGACATTAGTCTTCCCGAAGTATGGCGTTTATCTTCTGCATATCAATACGTCCTCCATGTTTATAGTACACAATCTTACCATTTCGATCCAGCAGTACTATCCTTGGAATACTGGTAAAACCTAATGAACCACTAAGTACACCTCCTCGATCAAAACTGTGAACCCAGCTCATCTCATTTTCTTTGATACTTTTTAAAAAGCTTACTGAATCACGATCTATTGAAATGCCTACAATCTTCAACAAGTCCTCGGAAAAAGTATTACGTAAAAGTCTTATGTCAGGGATTTGCTCTAGGCAAGGCCCACACCAACTTGCCCAAAAATCCAGTAACACAAAGCTTTCCCGTTGATTCTTAAAAAAAATTGTATCCCCATAAATATCTTTAAAATAAATATCCGGCATTATCTCACCTTCTTTGATAAGTATTGGAGTAATTTTTTGTTCCATATCTTTGACGATCTGTTTACCTTCAACGGTAAGTCTAAACTCGCGAGGAAACGTGCGGTTATAGTAAGCCAATAGATTATTATAGTATTCAGAATCATCTTCGACTAACAGTGTTGGAATGAGTACTTGCTCTTTAAAGTACAAAAAAGAAAAAAAATCGTCTGGGTAAGACGTTAATACCTCCATTGTTTTTGAATTCATTTCTTTAGTTAAATTCCTCAGCACAAACTTGACTGAATCATTCGTGCGAATTTCAGATCCATGTTTGCTATATAAATCAATAAGTTGCAATCGCTCTGTTTTTAGACAGCTTCTTAATTCGCGAAAAATGGGACTTGAAACTGTATCATATATCGGTGTAATATTATCAGTTTGGTCAGAATAAAATGGAAAATCCGCTTTACTTGGATCATAATGTATATTTATGGTAGAAGTTTGCTTGTTAATAAGATAATTATAGTATTTGCCTTTATAAGAAATTAAGATCCTTGGATAAGGTGTATAAGTGAGTCTCTCTAGCTGAATCAAGGTATCTTTCTGACTAGCATCAATAAAATCTTGCACGAGACCATCATCGAAATTTATGTTAAATACCTCTTTATGCATACCTTCAAGGTGGATTTTAAGCTTGACGTTCTTTTGCCCCCATAGAAGTTGACAAGAAATTAGGAGAAATAACAATAAATGAAGTAAACGCATATGTTTTTTTATAATAGTTGGAAAATAGGCGCTAAAAGTATAGCGTCCAATATGGATTACGGATAGCAAATACCTCCTGACAACGAACATATACAGATCTGCAAACCACCAGATAGAGTTGACTTGCTACAGGTTTCTAGTATGCTTAACATTTAAGTAAAGCAATAATTCGCAAATAGTAATAGAACAATCGCTTACAAAGGATTTTTTTATGTGTCTAATTGAGATCATAATTTAAATTGAGTTCAAAACTAAGATATTAATTTAATCATAAACAAATTACTGATAATCTTCAAAAAGCTAATTATCCCCCTATATTTGACGAATCATACCATCATTTCTTCAAAAAAATGAAAATATTCTGTTTAAAATTATCTTTTGTTAAGCAAATTTTAATCAATAAGGGTAGACTACCAAAACAGGTAAGTCTACCATACCAGCGAATACATAATTATTTTCTTCATATTTTAATTTTCTGAGACTGTAACTTTGATTCCATAAGATTTCATTCGCTTTACAAAATCATTTATTAAATTATTATTATTTCCTCGACTACTTTGATAAGCCTTGATAAAAGCCCCCACCTCAGTTTTGAAAGTTGCATTTCGATGAGATTTTCCAGGATTTCCGGATTCAGTATTTGTTGTAAAAGCAATGTTATTTTTCATGTCATTCCCAAACAACATATTCCACGTATGATCAATCGAAAATGAAGTCACCTGATTTTTATTTCGACTTTTATGATTTATTGAAATCGAAAATTGATAAAATTTTAGTTATCCATCTCTTAACATTTTTACGATTGGTCAAGCGGAAATAATTCTTAACTACAAGAGGAATCATATTTAAATTAGGAAAGCTCTGAATATATACCAATAAATCAGATTCGGTATTTACCCTTTCCAAAACTGACAAGACTTTATCTTCAATAAAGACTTTTAATTGACTAATTCTCTCCTGCTCTGACATCGAGCTATCTAAACTTAGTACTCTGTTAATAAGAAGTTGATCATTATAATCTGACGTTCCTAGGCGTTTAAGGACGTGCATTTTAAGATCGTTCAATTCAAGCTTGTTAATAATAAACCCATAATCAATATAATAGGTATCAGAATAATTTGATTGATATACTGAAATTACTTTATTTATTTCAGGCTTTTTTAATATCCAAGCATTTTTATTTCTAACAAACTTGTGTGGTAATAGAAGTTCATCTATCGCCTGCTTAAATTTTATCTTATCCATAATTAATAGAACTCTAAAACCGTATTAAAACTTTCCCCAAAATGCTTTTCAAAAACAGTCTTATATCTTTCTAATTGACTGATTCCTTTGCTAATTTGATTAGGGTTAAAAGGTTTATATTCATAAATTGTTTGGTTGAAAAATCGACATAATCTAACCTAATTCCTTTTATCGAATTATATTCTTTAATTCCTTGTTCCGTCCCGGCTTCTAGGATTCTATAGCCCTTATGTAGAAGGCTCCCTTGTCTCAGACTAGATTTAGTATAACTTCCCCCTGATCTGAAGGCAAATTAAGTATACTCGAAGAATATCTTAATGCATAACGATTTTTAAATATCAATATCAAAGCTAACTTAGCACCATTATAAAGTCCATTTGCTAAAATAAGACCGCCCCCTACACCTGAAGCTAAACTTGCAAAGTTCATCAAATCAATTGCAGGGTCTCGAGCGGCATTAGTGGTTCTGTAATAATCAACTACGTTATAAGGTCTACTACTAAAATATGGATGATCAGATCCAAAGTCTCTAAACGCATTAAAGCCTCTTTCCAACCAATTACTATTGTTGTTTTTACTACGCGTTACCGTTACCTCATAGAGACCAATAACATCATTATTTGAATCAAATTTTTGCCATTGATCTGAAGAAAATTTATTATTATTATTTAGAGTATCTAATCCAAACAGGTCGATGTAGGTCAGAGGGTTGTTTAACACATAAGCATATGATGTATAATCATAGTGCATTTCCGCAATTGGATCCACCACATTCCATCTACCTATTTCCGCATAATAAAACCTTGCTCCGTAATCCAGTTGATTTATGTTTTCCCTATCAGCTTGAAATATTTAAGGTCACTGTAATCTAACCAACCATATTCGATATTTTTGCCATTTGATATCTCTACATAATAATATCTCTCCGACATGTCACCAAGTGCAAAATTGAAAATTGTAGTAAATGTTTTTAAACGTGTCTTTTTATTAATACGTACCATCTTTACTTTATTAGAAGATAATGGGAAATAACATAAATACAATTCCTTACGATTAAGATTTGCTCTATAGGTTTGATATTTATCTTTGTTATAGAACATCTCATAATGAGGTTTAAGCACCTCACCATTTTTTTTAAGTTTCGAATATTTCCCAATAAGATCTGAATATCTGTAATCATAACTAAATCGGGAGATCTTGACTTCCACGTCCATTGTATTAAGAAACTTAAAATCGAACCCAGACTGGAAAGCATTAGTGAGCACTGTTTTAAAAGAACTATCCTCTTGTTGTTCATTAAATATTCCGTTAACAGTATTTAATATTGCAATAGAGTCATTATCAGTCTTCGGAATAAACTCGTAATAATAGGCGGAAGGATTTACTTGCATTAATTGTAATATATATTTCCCATTGGATGACTCATATTGCCCTGAAAGATCAGTATTAATACTATTCCCTTGAGCATAAACCTTACAAAAGGAACAGATAAAAATAACTAGTACCACTAATGTATGTTTGCTAATCAAACTTTTTAATAGATTGTCCATTTCTCAATAATTCTATAATTTTCTTAATTAATGCTGCATTTTGGGTATATAAACTTGCTCCTAGCCTGTCTATTTGGTTTTGTTTCGGAATTTTCCCTCCTGTATTGAAAGGTGAATTAGCTGATGTAAACTGCAGTTTAGATCCAGGAAATATTATGGTAATAATGACATTTCTATCTTCGCCATTATTTGCACTCGCTTTTGGAATTCCTAATTGCTCATTTGCTAAAATTGAATTTTCCCCAAGTTATTTTTCGGTCCTTTATCCGCTACTAAGGAAAATGTGCTTCCTTTTGTCAAAATATTAAACGAATATGCCACATCCCCAAAATCAACTCCTTCCTTAACCATATTCTTATAAGTATTACCTCCGGGTATTACAGTGAACGATTGATTCTTTGGATCCACATCATCATCCCTATCTGCATTTTTAAATATTCGACGACCGCTCGCATTAGCTCCTCCACCCTTTAAGTTTGTATATGGCTGCTGTTATTGGAAGGCTGGAATTGGTCGTGGTTACTATCATGGAATGCTACTTTTCAATCGGCCTAGGTTAATACCCAAACTTAATATAAATTATTTAAGCTGAATTAATAGGTTTATAGATATTAACTTTCAAGATTATTACAAACTGTAAGGCTAAGGTATGGTTTTGAAACCATAAATTGCGCATGCGGCAACGCACTTCTTGGGGATGGAATTTGAAACGAAATATAATATGGAAATTCGTTTTTTTATTGCATATTAGCCGCGGAAAATTAGACCATTTGAATTGGTAAAACCTATAAAACAAATTGATTATGGAAAGGCCTTATAGCGGTATTGCAACCCATTACCAAACTCCCACGGGATATTCCATTATCGTCCCGGCAAAGAAGCATTTACCTATTATCATTATTTTTAGTTTATGGCTGGTTGGTTGGATACAATAAATTATTTTTTTTGCCCCGACACTTGAAAACTTTTACGATAGCACTGGAGGTTTAAGCTTCGATGGCATATTTATTATAGTTTGGTTGATCCTGTCCATAGTAGCTGGTTTATTTGTAATGAAAACGTTAATATGGTATTTAATTGGAAAAGAAATCATCACAATAGATGGCGAGCAAATAAATATTGCCAGAAAAAACGATATGCTATTCAGGCATAAGGTTTATGATCTACAGGAAGCGAAGAAATTTCATGTTGAGGAAGAACATTTTGAGTTTATTTTTTGGAACCAGGGGAATAGTTTAGGCATTTTTAGAAACAGAGGCACTATTCGATTTGAATATGGTTTTAAAACCATAAAATTTGCACATGATATGGATCAAGCTTAGGCAAACCACATCTTGGAATCATTACGTTCGTCGGGCTATCTGACCGCTACTAATTTTTGATTAAACTTTTGTAGATATGGACAGTACCTTCGACCGAAAAATCATGTGAGTTCCGATAATGAGCACACAATGTGGTTTGGGGCATTGGAAGATTGCCCCAATAAATAACGGTGGCTTTGCCACTCCTTGCTGCCGCAGACTCTGCCATTGTCTGGCCAGAGAGGGAGTAGCGCTACAAACCAAAAAAACAAATGTTCTTTTTGTAGCAGATACCTTTTTCGTGAGGGTGCGTTGGCAAAGGCTGATTACAGGCTTGCTGACTGTGGCTATTTGCGGAGCAAAAACATAAAATGAATTATAAGACAAAAACAGCGTTGGCTTTGTGCGGTTGGTTTTTTGTAACATAATGGATTTAGACGAGTAACGCCTTACTTTTTCTGTAAAAAAGTTCTCTTATATTTGTATTTACCCTGTAACAAGGGTAGGATATGAGGAATACATTAAACATCGGAAGCAAAATAAGCACCCGTAGAAAGGAAAAAGCAAGGTCGCAGGGCGACCTTACTCAAAAGATTGATGCTTCCCGTGAGATTATCGGAAAGTACGAACGCAATGAAAATTTACCGTCCATTGAGATGGTTGCCAAAATGGCTAAAGCCTTTGGCGTAACGGTGGATTTTTTAATCGGCTCTGGTGAGAATGCTTCTTACGATAAAGAAACGGTTGAACGTACCAATGACATACAAAAAATGGATGCAGATACCAAAAGCGTTCCTTTCAAAGTCATTGATACATACATCCAAAATTTTAAGACTAAACAGGCTTTTAGATAAAATAATGATTGAAGTTCTAAAAGGCGACATCACAAAAATAGAAGTGGATGCCATTGTATACGCTGCGAACACATCTTTACTTGGTGGTGGTGGTGTTGATGGTGCAATTCATAAAGCTGGAGGAAAAGCTATACTTGAAGATTGTCAAAAAATCCGAAGTAAACAAGGCGGTTGTAAAGTCGGTGAAGCTGTTATAACAACTGCTGGAAAACTCCCTGCAAAATTTGTTATTCATACTGTCGGACCTGTTTGGAATAACGGCAAGAGTAATGAAGAAAATTTACTATTGGCCGCATATTCCAATAGCCTTAAACTTGCATTAGACAATGAAGTAACTTCAATTTCTTTTCCCAATATCAGTACTGGTATTTATAAGTTTCCTAAAGAGAATGCTGCTCAAATCGCTATTCAAACTGTGTCTGATTTTTTAACGATAACGAATAAAATAGAAAGGATAATTTTTGTTTGTTACGATGATGAAAATTACAAAATATATAACGAACTCTTAAACAATGGAGCCCCAAAGTAACTTAAGACTTCATTTATAATAACTCTTTTAGTTTATTTAGAATATATTCTTTCTCTTTAGATTGTTCTGGCTTCAGCAAAATATTTATCAATTCTTGTCCATTTTATTACGGCATCTAGAACGAGATTGTATCAGATGGGAATAGCGGAATTTTGGGAAGATATGACGGCTCAAGATCGTCAAAATATCTATAATACATTTTCATTTTGTAAGCTTCAATTAAAGAAAACTTATCCAACAATGAAAAACCTTTTTTAATATTTAGATGCAAAGTGATACTTTTAAGCGATAAAACTGACTGCAAATGACCGACAATATAGAACAATTTTTTAATGCATATCTGACCAGAGATGTAAGTTCTGTTTACACAGAGGATGTTCCAAAAGAAATGATGGCATCCGAAGTTAACGAAGATGGCTGGTATGAATGGAAACCAATTCCAGGAACAATGACTCCTGCGGATTACAAAAAAGTGGAGATAGAATTTGGAGTTACATTACCTGAAAGCTTTATTGAATGGCATAAGCGCTATTTCTTTGCCGACTGTGATTGTTCAATAGTCAGACTACCTCACTCCTTGCCTTCTCAACCGTTAGCGGAAATAATAGCCAATCTTGACTGGTACATACCTGAACAACTCATCCCACTTGGCCTGATCCCGTTTGTGAGTGAAGGTAATGATACAGGGCCACTGGTATTTGATACGAGAGGCTCCTTCGAAACAAATGATTATCCGATCAGAGTCTACGACCATGAATATGATGGCGAGCGCGACGGACTGAGCGAAATTATCTTTTCGTCATTCAACAATTAGAAAAAGATAATTATACGTTCAATGCACAAAAGAATAATAGCAATATGTTTAATGGCCCTGGTGCTATTTTCATGTATTTCGAAAAACAAAGCTCCAGGTAATAATAACGATGTCATTTTGCAAAAAGCAGAATTTGACCTCATAGATACTATACCTAAAATAACAATTAGAGACACATCACTGGCATTCCCGCAAATATTTGAGGGAAGTTTCGTTAAGGCCACAAAAGTAGCACAATTCGGCACGGAAATCACTTTTGATATGATAGTTGTAGGAAATCTAAAGGTATCTTCAGGACAGATTATCGCGACTGATCCTGTGATGTTGAGCGATGCGCTAGCTTTTAATGAGAATTTCCCAATAGGTGAGTTTCCGGTCGAATTGGCTATGGCAAATATCAACGCCAATAAGAATCGGAGGGTCGCATTTGTACGGGTAAAATTCTCAGATAAGCCTATCCGGAAATGGGAGTTTGCATTATCACCGGGACAGACTCCAATCCCCCTCAAATTCAAAGAAATATATGGCTATGGAGTAGATTCAGGACTAGGTCTTTTCGTTGATCAAGCAGCAAAGGATAGTCTGAATACGCTGCTCGACAAAAACTGGGACAATATATTCTCCGAAAAATTCAAGGATTATTTAAATTACGATTTTCAAAATTACAATGCCGTCTTTTTCTCCACGGGGTATGGAGATGGTTTTTATGCTACTTACATTGGAAGGGACAGTGATGGCAAAATTTGTCAGCTATTGACTGACTTTGATATTGTACTGTGGCGAAATGTAGCCGAGTAGCGAAAGATTGAGCGTTTTATTTCGAGGGTGTAAAGTAAACTGTGTCAAATAAAGAATTTTTATATTAGACACAGCAAATGGAAAAAGAGGAATTTGATTTTAAACGCTTCAAAGAGGAAGCAATGAGAGGCCTTTATGCAGGCAAGAAA
>Ga0308159_1004729_pt1 | contig 12142 bp, 11 predicted proteins | sample PhyCR1_FD_201040 | JGI IMG/M metagenome (GOLD analysis project Ga0308159, IMG submission 201040) | Phyllosphere microbial communities from UC Gill Tract Community Farm, Albany, California, United States - DLSLC.R1 | ecosystem: Host-associated > Plants > Phyllosphere > Unclassified | place: USA...
ACCCGGAGGTTTTTCGATTTCGTCCGGGTGTTTCGGACACTCAACGGGTAGCGCGGCCCGCGGGCCCGGGGAGACCCGCCCCGCGCCGCGGAGACTTCACCGGCCGCCCGCTTGACCACACTGCAAGCGCTTGCACTAACGTGGTCGCCATGACTTTCACGCAGGAAGACGCGCGCGCCGATCTCGTCGCCGCTCCCGGCTCCGAGTGGTGGCGCACCGCCGTCATCTACCAGATCTACCCCCGCTCCTTCGCCGACGCATCGGGCGACGGCCTCGGCGATCTGCCCGGCGTCACCGCGCACCTCGACGATTTGAAAGACCTGGGGGTGGATGCCATCTGGCTCAGCCCCTTCCAGACCTCACCGCAGAAGGACGCGGGCTACGACGTCGCCGACTACCGCGACGTCGACCCGATCTTCGGCACCCTCGCCGACTTCGACGCGATGCTCGCGGGTGCGCACGAGCGTGGCATCCGGGTCATCGTCGATCTCGTCCCCAATCACTCCAGCGATCAGCACGTGTGGTTCCAGGAGGCGCTGAGGGCGGCCCCCGGCAGCCCCGAGCGGGCGCGGTACATCTTCCGTGACGGCAAGGGCGAGAACGGCGAGCTCCCCCCGAACAACTGGGAGAGCGTGTTCGGCGGGGGCATGTGGAAGCGCGTCACCGAGGCCGACGGCACCCCCGGCCAGTGGTACCTGCACATCTTCGACGAGAGCCAGCCCGACTTCGACTGGACGAATGAAGAAGTGCGCGCGGAGTTCCGCGACATCCTGCGCTTCTGGCTCGACCGCGGGGTCGACGGCTTCCGTGTCGACGTGGCGCACGGCCTCATCAAGGCCGAGGGCCTGCCCGATTTCACCCCCGATCCCGAGGGCGGCTCGATGGGCGGAGACGCCGAAGAGGTGCCGTACTGGGGCCAGCCCGGCGTGCACGACGTATGGCGCGAGTGGCACGAGGTGCTCGCGGCGTACGACGGCGACCGCGCCCTGTGCGCCGAGGCATGGCTTCCCACGGTGAAGCAGACCGCCCTGTGGGTGCGCCCCGACGAGATGCACCAGGCCTTCAACTTCCACTACCTCGAGACGAAGTGGGATGCCGCCGCCCTCCGCGACGTCATCTCGGAGTCGCTGAAGGAGTACTCCGCCGTCGGCGCCCCGAGCACCTGGGTCCTGTCGAATCACGACGTCGTGCGCCACGCCTCGCGACTCGCGTTGACGGCCGAGAACCCGCAGGGCGCCGGCATCGGCCCGAAGTCCCCCGGCCAGCCCGACCCGGTGAAGGGTCTGCGTCGTGCGCGCGCGGCGACGTCGATGATGCTCGCGCTCCCCGGCTCGTCGTACCTCTACCAGGGTGAAGAGCTCGGTCTTCCCGAAGTCGTCGACCTTCCCGACGACGCGCGTCAGGACCCCACGTGGTTCCGCACGAACGGCGAACGTTACGGTCGCGACGGCTGCCGCGTGCCCATCCCGTGGACCGCCGACGCCCCCGCCTACGGCTTCAACACCACGGGCGAGTCGTGGCTGCCCCAGCCCGCGGAGTGGGCCGAGCTCGCGCACGACGTACAGGTCGACGACCCGTCCTCGACGCTCACGCTGTACCGGTCGCTCCTCACCGAGCGCCGTGACCGCGACCTCGGCGCGGGCCACCTCGAGTGGCTCGACGAGTACGGCGACGACGTCGTGGCGTTCCGCAACGGCTCGATGCTCGTGATCGCGAACCTCGGCGACGAGTCGGTGGAGCTCCCCGCGGGCGAGGTGCTCATCGCGAGCGGCCCCCTCGACGGCGAGCGCCTGCCGACCGACACGACCGTCTGGATCGCGGCGGCGTAGGTCGCGGCATCCGGAATCTCGGGACCGTGGTCGGTATCGATGACGTCGCCCGCGCGGCGGGGGTCTCGACGGCCACGGTCTCGCGTGCGTTGAGCGGGCGCGGGCCCGTCTCGACCGCGACCCGCGATCGGGTGCTGGCTGCGGCCGACCAGCTCGGTTACGTCGTCTCTGCGGCCGCGTCGAGCCTGGCGACCGGCCGGGCACGGGCGGTGGGCGTGGTCGTACCGTTCCTCGACCGCTGGTTCTTCAGCACGGTACTCGCGGGCATCTCCGACGCTCTCGTGCACGAGGGGTACGACATCACCCTGTACAGCGTCAGCGGCGACCCGGTCGAGCGTCACCGCGTCTTCGACGACCACCTGCGTCGCCGCCGCATCGACGCGGTCATCACGATCGCCCTCGAATTGGATGCCGAGGAATCGGCGTCCCTGCGCGGGCTCGGCGTTCCGATCGTCGCGATCGCCGGGCCCAACCCGCTCCTGACCACCCTGACGGTCGACGATCTCGCCGTGGGACGCCTGGCGACGGACCACCTGCTCGCGCTCGGTCACCGGCATCTCGTGCACATCGGAGCGGATGCCGCGACCGCCGCGGGTTCGACCGTGCCGGGGCTGCGACGCCGAGGCTTCGTGGAGCAACTGGCGGCAGCGGGTATCACCGACGCCGTGGTAGAGCCGGCAGACTTCACGATCGAGGGTGGCTCCGCCGCGGCAACCCGCGCCCTGACCGCCGCGAACCCGCCGACCGCGCTCTTCGCCGCCTCGGACGAGATGGCGATCGGGGCGATCCTCGCCGCGCGCGAACTCGGTCTCCGCGTCCCCGAGGACGTGTCGATCGTCGGTGTCGACGGGCACGAGCTCGGTCGGTGGTTCTCGCTCACCACCGTCGATCAGTTCGCACGGGGTCAGGGAGAACGCGCGGCCGAGGCCGTGCTCGCAGCCCTCGACGGCGCCGAGCCCGTTCGGGGCCTCGGCACACTTCCGTTCGAGCTGGTCGACCGCGGCTCGACGGCGGCGCCGGCGCACTGAGGCGCCGACCTGGATCTGCGAGTACCGGGCGGGGGTCATACGACTCGGGCAAGAGACGAGCGAGGTGACCCAGCCCGCCGAGTTCCGACTGGCGTAGGAGTACATGCCGGGTCGGGGTGCGGGGTCACTCAGACGAGACGTCAGCGGCTCTGGTGCGCGCGGGCTGCTCTCCGTGACACGGCGTCGATGCGGGCGCGGAGCTCACGGATGCGGAAAGGCTTCGTAACGTAGTCGTCTGCGCCAGTCGTGAACCCGAGGAGCGTGGCCGGCTCGTCGTCTTGGGCCGAGACGACGATGATGTGCGTCGCCAGGCCGGCGGCGCGGACTCTGCGGACCACCTCGAGCCCGTCGATGCCCGGGAGGTCGATGTCCACCGTGACGAGGTCCGGCGATGTCGCCAGGATGGTCTCGAGCCCCTCGACTCCATTCGGGCATGCATCCGTCGCGTAGCCGGCGGCCTCGAGCGTCTGGGTGAGAAGAGCACGAACCTGAGCGTCATCCTCAATGACCACCGCGGTGGGGCAGCTGCGGAACGCCACTGCGTGAAGTTGTTCGTTGGCGGTCACGTGATCTCCCGGCGGATGAGGGTTCGAAGAGCGAGGTGCGCACGTGCGGTGGTGCGCAGCGGCGATCACCACTGCTGGAGGCGGCGACGAGAGCGAGGCGGCGGGGGGACGGCGGGTTCATCGTCGCCGGAGGCAGCTGGCACCATCGGCAGGAAGATGTCCAGGTCGTCGGAAGACGAGGCATGGTCGCGAAGTATGTCCGGCTCTGCGCCGACCCGGGTCGAGACGACATGATCGTCCTCGTCGTCAGCCGATCGGCGGTGCCGGCTCAGGGGGAGCAGGATCAGCGCGACAACGAGGACGGCGAGGCTGACGCGGGCGGGCAGGGTCTGCGCATATGCGAGGATCCCGGCGAGGGGACCGCCGATGTGTCCTCTCACGGCCCCGACCAGCTGATCGTACGTAACCGTGTCGGGATCTTCGGCGGTGTTGCCGTCGCCCTTGAGTTGCGCTCTACCGTCGGTGATGCTGACGATCCGGTGGGTGTACATGTCGCCGTTGGGCATCCCGACGGTCACCACGTGGCCGGGGGCGAAGTCGTCGGGGTGGGGCGCGCCGATGAGGACGATGTCGCCGAACTGATAGGTCGGCGTCATCGACTTCCCATCGACGACGACGAGCTGCGTCCCGGTGACAAGGGCGACAGCCGCCGGGGTGATGAGCAGGGCGAGCAGAGCAGCGACGACGCTCCAGCGGAGAGCGGAGAGGATGCGCATGGTGAACCTCCGAGGCAGGTGCGTATCAGCCGGACAGGGCGTTGCCGAGCCGGGGACGGTCGGGCGACCACGTCCAGCGCCGATGGGCGCGGCGCGGGGCCTGTTTCCGTTCGTTCTGCAGGACGGTGGTGTCCACGGTCAAACCCACGGCGCGCGACCCTTCGCGCGCCGGCTCTGCGAAGAGGTGGACGCGCAGAAGAATCCGGTGAAGTCCCCCGGGCGAGAGCGTCGGCGGTGCGCAGAAGGCGGGGTTACCGGCGTCATCCATCGACACCGGCGGTGACCACGTGGCGCCGCCGGTGGTGCTGAGGGAGAGTGCCACATGTTTCGAGGGGTAGCCACGTGGCGCCACTTCGAACCCGGTGTGCCATCCGACGGAGCCGAGCCCGATGTTCCGGACGTCGATGGCCAGCGTGTGCGTGGACTCCGGGACGCTCAGAGCTTCTCTAAGCACGACGCGCGGCGGCGCGGCGGCTTCCCGAAGGGCGGGGTCCCCGAGAAAGACGGTGCCCGCGCAGAACGGCGTGGAGCTGCGGCTCATCTCACTGTCGAGGTGCGTGGGGGCGACGATCACCCCGAGGCTGATCATCACAAAGGCAGCGATCGCTACGCGTTTCTCGCCCTGCGAGGGATCGACATCATGCATCAGTGTCATCTGGGCTCGCCTAATCGCGGGGGATGCTGACGGGGGCTGCCTGTCGGCGGGGCCGACGCCGTCGGTCGCCGCGATAGCATCGCCCCGATGGGGTGCCGGTCGGTTTGGGGCTCGACCGGCACCCGGTCTGGCTTAGGACCAGGGAGCGCCGGCCTGGATGGCGTTCACCGTGAGGGTGAACGCCAGGCTCTTGCCCTGGGCCGTGTTGTCGGTCGAGGCCGGCAGCCAGGCGCGGAACTGGACCGCCTGTGTTCCGTTGGCCGCGAGCGAGGTCGTGCTCTTGATCGCGACATTGTTGAGCGCGTCAGCCGTACCGGCCTGCGACCAGGTCGAACCACCATCGACGCTGTAAGACACGTAAACCTGCTTGGCGAAGTCGCTGGAGGTCAAACTGATCGTTGCCTTCCAGTCGATGGCCGCGGTGCCGGTGTTTCGCACGTTGACATTGAAGGTCTTGGCCGACGCGGCGATCTTCGCGGCGGTGGAGTCGTCGATCGGAAGCACGTTGGTGAAAGCGATCGGTGCCGTGGAACTCGAATCATCGGCGATGTTGCCGAGGGTGACGGTGCCGGCGGTGAGCTGATTGCCGGTGACGACCTTCTGATCGGTGAAGTATGCGCCCGTTGCGAGGGAGCCGGTCAGACCGATGCTCAGCAGCGCCGCAGAGGCGATGAGCAGTTTCTTCTTATTGGGACGGGACGTGGAATTCATGAGCGGTGCACTTTCGCGTGATGGGAAGGGATGTCGTCTGCGACCGAGTGGCTGCGGGACGACGGTGGCCGGTATGCACCGGACAGATTGCTCGTGCTTCAGCACCGGTGCTGGGCCCCGTGGGCATGACAACCGGTCGCCTTGACACGCAAGACGGGCTCAGACGAACCTTTCACTCAGTAGCACCCAGTAACGGGTATGGACAGCTCTAAGTACGCATCTCGGGTTAAAACGGAGTGAAAGGGAACGTGGTTACCATAACAGCAAATGAGGGACCACTCGCAACCCCGTTTGAGGGCACGACACGAAGTCCCAACATCGCTCGTCGATGACGACGGCGCCGCCTCGAAGCGGCGCTCCTGCGCGACCCGCTACCGCGAGCAGATGGGAACCGTCTCGCCGCGCGCATCAGCGCGGCGAGAAACACGCGGGTTACGTGTAGCGACGCAAGACCCGCGCGGTCCCCATGGTCCAGCTGGCAGAGATCATGTGGCAGGACTCCACGTGCACGATGGGCAGGTCATCGAGAGGCGCCATGACGTGACCGAACAGAGCCACACGAGCGGGGGCTCGGTATGCCTCGGAGATCACGAGGTCCGTCGGCTCCAAGCCGAAGAGGGTGGGGCGGGTGGGCTCCCCGAGCCATGGAGCGCCGAGGATCTTCAGGAAGAACTTGGGTCGGCCGAACAGCTCGAGGGCGTCGTCATGGGCGATGGCTTCGGTCTTGCAGCCGGCGCTGCCGCGCAGGGCTTCGACGTCGTTGATCCTGAGGGAGAAGTCGGTAACGGCGTTCCGGTGCGAGATCGAAACCGCGCCGAAAAGACTGGGCTGGAGGAAATTCTCCCTATTGCCGACCAGAGCCGGCACACTCTCCGTGTATACCGCCTGAACGAAGTCGCCCACGTCACACGCAGGGTCTCGCGGCGGTGCGAGAACATCGCACGCATCGACAGAGCCGGAACGTTGGCCGGCGTCGTCAGAAGTCGAGATACGTCACCCGCGAGCACGGCGCGATGGTATTACGCCATGCAAACCCTATGAAATCCCGGGGGGAAGGGGCCTTACGGACCGACGCTGACCGCCGGGCGTTCGGCAACGTTGGATGCGCGGGAGATGAAATCCACGACCTCGTCGCGGATGATGACCCACTTCGTACCGATGTGGTAGCCGGGCAGAGTGCCACTCTGCAGGTACTCATAAACGGTCTTGTTGTTCAGACCGAGCACCTCGGCGACATCCTTCGCGGACAGGATCGCCGGGTACCCAGCAAACAGGTGCTCTACGTGATTCGCCATGTGCTCATTCCGGGGTAACAGGTCACTCCATTCTACGGCCCCGCGCGTCAAACCGCCTGATGATGCTCGAAAAACAAACGGCGGTTGACAGCGGGCGAAAACGGTACTCAACGGTTCAGAATCCCAAAAATTGACTGCCCGATTGCGATGAGCTAGGTTCGGCAAGAACCGCTAGGACCCGTTTTGTACCAGAGGAAACCATCTTGGACTGCTCCATACCCGTGACACCCGACGTGCAGATTCCCGGCGGCGCGCCCTCAGTGACGGGGGTCATGCCTGCCGCGGGCGGTGGGGTGAACGGTGCGAACGGTGGTCTAGCCATCACGGGGCTCAACATTGACGTCGCGCTCCTCTGCATCATCGCTGCGGTTCTGCTCGGAACGGGCATCGTGGTTGCCGTTCGAGCGCGCCGGCGCCGTCGGCACCGACCCTCACACGTATCGCGGTCGTTGGGTCGTGGTTCGGCAACGATCATCGCCCTCGGGTTCGTCCTCATGCTCGGCTTGGCTGCCCCCACGCCCGGGGCGCAGGCTGCCGTCAGGTCGGGCTGCGACGCGGTTCAGGTGACGGTGGTCTCCATCGATCCGGCACCTTCGGCAGGCGGCTCGATCGTCCTGCTCCCCGGAGCCGCGCCGACCGTGGTCACCGCGAAAGTCACCAACACCACGAACGTTCCCGTATCGCTTTTCGCGTTGTCGAGCACCGATCCGTCGGCACCGCTGGCGAGCCAGGTGGCGTGGACCGCTCAGCGCGGCGGCGTGACCGTCACGAGCATTCTCACGAACACCGATGCTCATGCTCTGGGGACATTGGCAGCGGGGGAGACGGCAGACGTGACGTTCACGCTGTCCCTCCCGGCCGGGGTGGGCAATGAGTACCAGGGGCAGACCGCATCCGCCTCACTTTTCGTGCGGGTCACCCAACAAAGCCCGTGATCCAGGCCGGCGATTCCTCCGAGGGTAACGGGTGGGTCGCCGCGCGGCGCCGTCCGAGACTTCCGTCGAAGCGGCGCCGTCTTCTCGTTTGTCACCCGCATCTACTTCCCTACCCATGCTCGCGAGTCTTCGCGTATGAGTGCCTCAGGAGCAGCCATGATTCGATCACGCAAACCGTCCGGGCAGCCGGGGCGGCGCCGAGTCGCTCTGGCCATCACCGCCGTAACGGCCGCGCTCATCGTCGGCGTGGTCGCGCCTCCTGAAGACACCGGGGCCTGGTTTGTGGCTCAGCAGACTCGGAACGACAATTCGATCGCTGCCGCAACGCTCTCACCCGTCTCAGGCTTGTCAGCCACGAGCCGCGACGACGGGATCAATGTGCGATGGGTGGATGCTCGGCAGCAGACGTGGGCCACAGCAAACCAGGTGTCCGCCGGCGTGTCGTACTCGGTGACCAGAACAATCGACGGGACAGATCCCGTCACGATTTACTCCGGCACCGGAACATCCGCGAGCGACCCCTATCCAGTCGCAAAAGATCGTCAAACGCAAAACACCTTCAGCGCCGGTGGCAATGTTGCCGGCGCCATCAGCGAAGGCTCCGTGTGGACATGGGGCGCGGACCAGCAATATGGGTCCCTCGGCACGAACACCACTCTCAACAAATATCCGACGAAAGTGACGTTCCCCGGAAACCGCGCGATCGTCGACTTCTCCTACACGTTCGCAAGCGCATCGGCGGTGGCGTCGGACGGAACCGTGTGGATATGGGGGTACGGGAGCGATTCCCCAACCCCCCGGTTCGTCGCCCCGCCAAGCTCTTCGAAGATCATCTCGGCGACCTTCGACGGCTTCACCGTCACCATGCTCGATGCGGACGGGGTGGTTTGGAGAGCAGGCACCGGCCAGACTGCCCACGCCGTGACTTTTCCTGGGGGGCGCAGGATTGTGCAGCTCAGCAGAGCCGGCATGGTGCTGGCGAGTGATGGGACGGTCTGGTCTGTCGGAGGCACAGACAACACATATGGTCAACTGGCAAACGGAACGTTCGCTTGGTCCGACGCGCCGGTCCAGGCCATCCTGCCCGCGGGTACCTCCGCAGTGAAGATCGCGGCGTACATGAACAACACAGCCGTGTTGTTGAGCAACAACTCAGTCTGGGTAGCTGGCTCCAACAAGCGGGGCCAACTGGGCGCCAACCTTCCGTCGGGAAGCAACTCGAACAAGTACGCCTATCTTCAGAATTTTCAAGTCCCGACAAGCAAGACGTGGGTCGATGTGTCCGTCGGTTCCGACACGGTGGGCGCCATCGCGTCCGACGGAACTATTTACATCGCGGGGTGGGGTGAGCAGGGTCAACTCGGCAGCGGCTCGAAGTCCGACAGCAGCGTACCGGTGAAAACCTATAATCCCGATCGAGTCTCGTATAACGTCCTTCAATTGTCGACAGGCGGTCTTCAGAGTTATGCCGTTGACCGGAACGGTACCTTCTGGGCCTGGGGAGGAAACTTGCCCTCGACACCCGTATTCGGCATTGGAGATGCTCCGTACTCCACCTACCCTTACCCCGTGCTTGCGGCCAGCGGACTCACGTACCAGAACGGGGCGGCAACATTCAAGACCTGCGACAACGGCAGTACCCCCAATTCCGCCGGGTACTGCCCCTTCCCAGGCCAGGCCAGCTATACGGTCTCCTACCGGTACCTGTCGTGGTCAGCGAGCGCGGGTCCGGTCACATCGACGGCGGCACCGCAGCAGACAGGCATCGCGGTGGTCGGTGGTCCAGGAGACAGTGGAATGTGCTTGGCGATCCAAGGCAACAGCAGCGCGCAAGGAACGCCGGTCGTCTTGGCGACCTGCGATCCTTCCTCCACGAGTCAGAAGTGGACGACATGGTCTGACGGCACCTTTCGCGCCAACGGAAAATGCTTGGACATGAAGGGGAACACTTCGGGCAGCATCGTTCAGCTGTGGGACTGCAACGGCCTCGGCTATCAGTGGTGGGTAGCTCGAGACGACGGCTCCATGTACAACCCGTCGTCCGGGCTGTGCCTCACCGACCCGAGCCGCTCGGCAACACCCGGCACGCAGCAGCAGATTGCGACCTGCGACGGAAGTTCGTCTCAGAAGTGGACGCTCACGTGACCCATCTCGCTCAACAGGTTGTCGCCCTTCGATGACCATGCGCCACCGACGAGAACAGCCGGAACCAGCACCGGCCAGTGCCGCGGTGCCCACACTCATCACCCTTTCTTCGACCCGAAAGAAGACCCGTCATGCACGCTCCGACCCCCAAGCTCGCCCGCCTCGGCACGTTGGCCGCCATATCGCTTGCGCTGCTCGGCGCCGGTGTCCTCGTCTCTACGGCGTCGTACTCCGCGTTCTCTGCGACGACATCGAATCCCACCAACAATTGGACGGCGGGAACCGTCGCACTCACGAACAATCTCCCCAACAGCGCAGCCTTCACGGCGGTGAACCTCAAGCCGGGCTCAGCCGGGAGCAACTGCATCGTCGTCACGTCGAACGGTTCTCTGCCGGCAGCGGTCAAGCTCTACGCCACGACCGCCAGCCAGACGAACTCCCTGGGGTCCTGGATCAACCTCCATGTGACCCAGGGAACGGGCGGCGGAAACGGCACCTGCAACGGCTTCGCCGCCCTCTCCGATAGCGCGTCGTACAACAACACCTTGGACGCGTTCATCGATAACAGCACCAACTTCAGCAACGGCTTCGGCGACTGGGTGACCTCGGGCGGGGCGTCCGAGCCGCGCACATACCGCATCAGTTACGACGTCGCCAGCAACGCTCCCTCTTCCGCGATGGGCGGGACCGTCAAGCTCGATTTCACGTGGGAAGCGCAGAACCAGTAGTCGACGCCGCCCCCAGCCACCCGCAACACAGCACGGGGGAGACGGGGTTCTTGCGTCTGTGGGGGCGGTTCTGCCTCGTCCTGAGCGCTCGCGCCGTCCTTGCCCTCATTCTGGGGATGACATTCTGGGCGTTGGCACCTCTCGTCCTGGGGTGGACGACGACCACAGTCATGACGGGCTCCATGCAGCCGGCCATCGCACCCGGCGACCTCGTCGTCAGCCGTCCGATGTCGTCGGGAGATCTGCGGTCAGGACTCGTCCTCCTCGGTTGGGACCCTGACCATCCCGGGCGATTGCGTCTTCATCGGATCGTCCGTCGCGACGGCGACGCTCTCATCACGAAAGGCGATGCGAACCCGACCGCCGATTCAAGCCCTCTGCACAGCTCGGAGGTCATTGGAGTCGGGTACATGAGAGTGCCGTATGTGGGAACGCCGATCCTCCTGGCCTCGACGGGTGACTTCGGCAAGCTGATCCCCCTCCTGGCCGCCACAGGCCTCCTCGTGTGGCTTGCACTATTGCCAGCCGTACGCCCGGACCAGCAGGGAGGAGGGCCGTCCTCCACAACCCTCGGCCACACCGCCCGCGGAAGAGCGACCCCGAGTGATCGACCGGCGAGCGGTCTCCATCGCGGCGTGGAACCAACGTCGGAACACAAAAGCCGCCGCTACCTGCTCGCGACCGCCGGCGCCCTCAGCTTCGCCCTGATCGCTCTCCCCGGCGCTGCGTTCGCGAGTTCGTTCTCGGCGTCAGTTCGCTCGTCGGGCTGGTTCGCAGCGGCTAGGGCACGCCCTGCTGACGCCCTGACGTGTCGTAACAACGCGAACGGCACCGCCACCGTGTCCTGGTCTTACTCGGCCGAGCGGCCGCTGGACTTCGACGTTCTGGTCGACGGGCGAGGAGATCTCACCCGTGTGGGACCTGACACCCGAGAGTTCGACGTCAAGCCGAACAGCCCCTTCTCCTTCGGCCGGACGTCCGTCATCCGCATACGAACGAACCTCACCCGCGGGTGGACGGCAACCACGGCATCATCTGTCCAGGTCACGACCACCACGTTCCTGTGGTTCGGCGTGGCCCGCTGCACGTGAGTCCGAAGCGAACCGCGTGAGTGATGGGGCCAGCGCGGCTGGCGATTGCCTCCGGTCCAGGAACAGCCCGTCAACCGCTCCGCCTTCGTCCGGCGTTCACCGTCAGCGCGCCGAACCCGCCAGCGACCCGGTCGTCTCCTGCATGGCGGGGTCGTAGAGCAGGCACGAGATCTCACGGTCGCCGTCGGCCCAGGTGCTCTCGGTGGGGGCGACGTACTGGTAGTTCAGAGCGGACTGCTCGTACGGGATGCCGACGAAGGACGGGAACGCCGATTCGCAGCCCGTCTCGGCGGCCGAGGCGATGGCGTCGTCGCCGGGGAAGGCCCCCTCGGTCAGCACGAAGCTGCTGAACACCTCGTAGGTGTGCGCGGTGGCGCACTCGACGATGTTGGACGAGCTGATGAATCCGCTCGGGACGTCGTCGAGGCAGACCCCGACGGGCA
>Ga0308159_1004730_pt1 | contig 12140 bp, 9 predicted proteins | sample PhyCR1_FD_201040 | JGI IMG/M metagenome (GOLD analysis project Ga0308159, IMG submission 201040) | Phyllosphere microbial communities from UC Gill Tract Community Farm, Albany, California, United States - DLSLC.R1 | ecosystem: Host-associated > Plants > Phyllosphere > Unclassified | place: USA...
CACGCGCTTGCGCTTGTCCGCCGAGAGCCGGTTGCACATCAGCGCGCCGGCGGTGCCGCCGCCGATGACGATGTAGTCGAATGTGGTGTCGCTCAACGCGTTGTCTCCAGTCTCAACGAACGAAAATTCCGGGCCGGTGTGTCCGGGCCTCGGGCGTTGCAGTTTAGGGGGCAATCGCTGGCGTCAGCCTGACACGACCGGGTGGCGGGATTCCCGCGTCGATGCACAGCAGGCGACTGGGCGCGCGTTCACTGAAGAGAACGGAACTGAAATGACGACGGCGATGAGCTGGTCCGATAGGCCGGCCACGATTTGCATCCCGGCCGGCGCCAACCGCAACATCGGCTTGAGGTGCATGCGAGTGGAGATGGAGGGACGGCGCTGTGCGATGAGCCTCGCGCTGCCACGTCACACCGTACGCAGGGAAGGCTGCCGGACGGCGGCACAATTCGTGCTTTCGGGGCCGTTGAGCTGGCTCCATCCCCGGGGCACGGCCATTTCAGGGAGAACGACCATGAGTCATGAGCAAGAGGGGACTGGACTGGACAACGATTCGTTGGCGCCGGTTCCCAAGGAAAAGCGCACGTGGGGATGGTTCGCCATCTTCAACATCTGGGCCAACGACATTCAGAGCCTGTTCGGCTACTCGCTCGTGGCTTCGCTGTTCATCGCCTACGGCGTGACCGGCTGGACGGCGTTCGCCGCTCTGATCACCGCCAGTCTGATCGTCATGGTGCTGGTCAACATTTCCGGCAAGGCGGGTGTGGACCACGGCATCCCCTATCCGGTGCTGGCACGTGCCAGCATGGGCGTCGGGGGTGCCAAGCTGCCGGCGATGCTGCGCGCCGCGGTGGCCGTGTTCTGGTACGGCGCACAAACCTATTTCGCATCGACCGCGCTGGAGTTGCTGATCAACACCCTCACTGGTGCGAGCGGCGGCGCTACCTGGATGGGAATGACAGCGGTAGGCTGGGGCTCTTTCGTGGCGGTCTGGGCGTTCCAGATCGCCATTTTCTCGCGCGGCATGGGCTGGATCGACACCTTCCTCAACATCGCCGGCCCCTTCGTCTACGTCGTGATGATCGGCCTGTTGGTCGTGCTGTGGCAGAAGTCCGACGGTCAGTTGCTCTCTGCGGCACAGACCATCTTCGCGCCGCCGAACCCCACCTTCGCCACTGAGTTCACCGGCTTTGTCGCGATCGTCGGGACGATGATCGCCTACTTCGCCGCGGTGATGATCAACTTCAGCGACTTTTCGCGCTACGCGAAGGGTCAGCGCGCCATGTTGCTCGGCAACCTGGCTGGCTTGCCTGCCAACATGATCCTGTTTTCGGCGCTGGCACTGCTGACGACCGCAGGTGCGGCCGTTGTCTATGGCGAGAAGATCACCAACCCGACCGATATCGTCGACCGCGCAGACAGTGCCATTCTCAGCGTCATCGCGGCGATCACCTTCTTTGCCGCCACGGTGGGCATCAACCTGGTGGCCAACTTCATCCCGGCCGTCAACGGCATCGCCAATCTCGCACCGCGCGTCCTGAACTTCAAGCGTGCGGGCTGGATCACGTCGTTGTTCGCCCTGGTCATCGGTGGTTTCTGGGTCGGCTTCATCAGTCAGGTCGGCATCGCGGGCTTCGTTAACACGCTTGGCGCCACACTGGCACCGCTCTACGGCATCATGGTGGTCGACTATTACCTGGTGCGGCGTCAACGGTTGGTGTTGCGCGACCTGTACAGCCGTGACCCAGGCGCCATCTATGCGTACACCGCAGGGTGGAACCACAAGGCGCTGCTGGCCTTCGGGGTGGCAGCCGCCTTCTCGGTCTGCACGGTGTGGGTGAAGTCGCTGGCCGTGCTGTCGGGGTACGCCTGGTTGCTGGGGGCGTTTTTCGGGGCGCTGATCTTCTACGTGCTCTCACGCAACGCCGTCGTTCCGGTTCAAGTGGCTCCGGCAGCGAGCGTCTGAGCGAGCGGGCTGGCGCACCAGCGGCGCGCGGTGCGCCGCCGCCGGTTGTCGCCGCGGCTCGCTGATCACGCCAGCAGCCCGCCTTACTTCGCCGTCGGCATGACGAACTCGGCCCCCTTGCCGATGCTCTCCGGCCAGCGCTGCATGATCGACTTCTGCTTCGTATAGAAGCGCACGCCTTCTTCGCCATACGCATGCATGTCGCCGAACAGCGAACGCTTCCAGCCGCCGAAGCCGTGCCAGGCCATCGGCACCGGGATCGGCACGTTGATGCCGACCATGCCGACCTGGATGCGGCGCGAGAACTCGCGCGCCACGTTGCCGTCGCGGGTGAAGCACGACACGCCGTTGCCGAACTCGTGGGCATTGATCAGGTCGACCGCTTCCTTCAGGTCGCCGACGCGCACGCAACCCAGCACCGGGCCGAAGATCTCTTCCTTGTAGATGCGCATCTCCGGCGTGACATGGTCGAACAGCGTGCCGCCCATCCAGAAGCCGCCCGAGGTGTCGGTGCCGTTGTCCTTGCCGGCCGTGGCCGCGTCGAAGCCGCGGCCGTCGACCAGCAGCTTGGCGCCTTCGGTCACGCCCAGGTCGATGTAGCCGGTGATGCGTTCATGCGCCGCGCGCGTGACGATCGGGCCCATCTCGGCTGCGAGGTTCTCGCCGTCGAGCACCTTCAGCGTCTTCGTGCGTTCCACCAGCTTGGCGACGACCTTATCGGCCACGTCGCCCACCAGCACCGCCACCGAGATCGCCATGCAGCGCTCGCCCGCCGAGCCGTAGCCGGCACCGATCAGCGCGTCGACCACCTGGTCGATGTCGGCGTCGGGCATCACCACCATGTGGTTCTTCGCGCCGCCCAATGCCTGCACGCGCTTGCCGTTGCGAGCGCCGGTTTCGTAGATGTAGTTGGCGATCGGCGTCGAGCCGACGAAGCTCACGGCCTTCACGTTGGGGTGCTCGAGCAATGCATCGACCGCGACCTTGTCGCCCTGCACCACGTTGAACACGCCATCGGGCAGGCCGGCTTCCTTTAGCAACTCGGCCATCTTCAGCGACGCGCTCGGGTCGGTCGGGCTCGGCTTCAGGATGAAGGTGTTGCCCGCGGCGATGGCCACCGGGAACATCCACATCGGCACCATCACGGGGAAGTTGAACGGCGTGATGCCGGCCACCACGCCCAGCGGCTGGCGCAGCGTCCAGTTGTCGATGCCCGTGCTCACCTGGTCGGTGAAGTCGCCCTTGAGCAGCTGCGGTATGCCGCAGGCGAATTCGACGATGTCGATGCCGCGGCTGACTTCGCCCTGCGCATCGGTAAACACCTTGCCGTGCTCGGCGGTGATCAGGTGGGCGAGTTCGTCCTTGTGCTCGTTGAGCAGTTGCAGGAACTTGAACATCACGCGAGCGCGGCGGATCGGCGGTGTGTCGGACCAGGCGGGGAAGGCTGCCTGTGCGGATGCGACGGCGGCATCGACCGTCGCCTTGTCGGCAAGACCGACCTTGCCCGTGACCTTGCCGCTGGCGGGGTTGGTCACGTCCTGGCTGCGGCCGGATTCATTGGCCACAGCGCGGCCGTGGATGTAGTGGTCGATGGAGGCGATGGTCATGCGGTGTCTCATGTGAGAGGAGGAATGCGGGCAGTTTAGGCACGTGGCACCCTGGTGCCAAGCCGTCTTGGGCTTAACTGATTGTTCGATATAATGAACAATCGAACCATGGACCCACGAAAGATCGAAGCACTTTGGACCCATCTGCATGCCCTCACCGTGTTGGCCCAGCAGGGAAGCTACACGGCCGCGGCGCAGCGCCTGGGCGTGAGCAAGGCGGCGATGAGCCAGCGCATCGCCGAGCTGGAGCAGGCGGCGGGAATGCCGCTGGTGCAGCGCACCACGCGCAGCGTGCGGCTCACCGAAGCCGGCCAGCGCCTGGTCGACGAGATGCGCCCGAACTTCGAGCAGATCGCCCACAGCTTCGCCAGCGTGCGCGACCTGGCCGGCGTGCCGCGTGGGCGGGTGCGGGTGACAGCACCGGTTGCTTTTGCGCGGCAGCAGCTGGTGCCGCGGCTGGCTGACTTCCTGCGCGCGTACCCCGAGGTGCGCATCGAACTGGAGCTGTCGGACCGGCTCAGCTCGCTCGCCATGGAAGGCTTCGACCTCGCGATCCGCCATACGGCTGCACCGCCCGACACGCACGTGGCGTGGACGCTCTGCGAAACCCGTTCGGTGCTGGTGGCCAGCCGGGCTTACCTGCGGCGGCACGGCATGCCCGCTTCGCCGGCCACGCTGGGCGAGCACGACTGCCTGCATTACCCGCGTGCGCAGGACACGCCGGCCTGGCATTTCGAAACGCGCAAGCCCTCGGCCGCGCCGCGCGTCACGGTGCCCGTGTCGGGCTCGGTCGCCGCCAACAACAGCGAAGCGCTGCGCGATGCGGCCATCGCCGGCCTGGGCATCGCGCTGCTGCCCGATTTCAGCGCGCAGACGGCGCTGCGGGCCGGCAAGCTGGTCGAGGTCCTGCCGGCATGGCAGCCCGTGGGCGCATTCGGCGACCGGCTCTACGCGATTCGCCCCTATGCCACGCACGTGCCGCGCGCGGTCGCGGCCTTCGTCACCTGGTTGCGCGCGGAACTGGCTGCGGGCTTCACGGCCTGAGCGCCGCGCCGTCCCGGCATCAGGCCTTGATGCCCAGCTTGTCGATGAGTTGCTGGAAGGTCGTGTTGTCGCGCGCGATCAGCGCCTTGAACGCGGGCTCGTCGAGGTAGCCTTCGCCCATGTTCTGCTTGGCCATGGTCTCGCGCAGCGCGGGTTCCTGCAGTGTCTTGGCGAAGGCGCTGGCCAGCAGCGCGAGCACTTCGGGCGGCGTGTGCTTCGGCGCCGCCAGGCCGCGCCAGCCACCAATGACCAGGTCGATCTTGCGTTCCTTGAGCGTCGGCACCTGCTCCCAGCCGGCCGCGATGCGCTGATCGGTCATCACGGCCAGCGGTCGGATCTTGCCCGCCGCGACGTAGGTCGCGACTTCCACTGGCGTCACTGCCACCGCTTCGATGTGGCCGCCCAGCAGGTCGAGCACCGCGGGGTTCGCACCGCGGAACGGCACATGGTTGAAGCGCGTGCCGGTCTTGTCTTCGAGCGCGGCCGCCGCGAGGTGCCCTAGCGAACCGGGGCCGGCATTGCCGACGCGTACGCCGCCTGTGTCCTTGCGCGCCGCGGTCAGAAGGTCCTCGATGGTCCTGATCGGCGAGTCCGCGCGCACCGCGATGGTGGCCGGGTCGGCGTTAAGCCGCACGATCGGCGTCATGTCGTCGGCCGTGAACTTGGTCAGGCCCATGTGCGGGATCATGGTCAGCTCGACCGTGATGATCGCGAGCTTGTAGCCGTCGGGCTTGGCGTTGATTAGCTCAGACCAGCCCACGCCGCCGCTCGCGCCGGCCTTGTTGATCACGATCAGGCTTTGCGGCAGGTGCTTGCGCGCCGACTCGGCCAGCGAGCGTGCCAGCACGTCGGTGCCGCCGCCCGCAGCGAAGGGCACGATCAGCTCGATCGGGCGGTTCGGGTAGGCGCCCGACTGGGCAGTAGCGGGCAGCACCGCGCCGGCCATCAGCGCGGCGAGAGCGCCGCAAGCGCTGCGGCGTGTGGGGATGTGAGATGGGTTCACGAAAGTCTCCTTTGGCGTGCGGGCATTCAGTCCAGCTTGATGTGAGCAGCCTTGATCACGCCCGACCACAGCTTCTGCTCGTTGCGCGTGAAGTCGGCGAATTGCTGCGGCGTCATCGGCATCGGCTGGATGCCGATCTCCTCGAGCTTGGCGCGGGTCTCGGGGTTCTTGAGCGCGGCGACCAGGTCCTTGTTGAGGCGCTCGACGACCGCGGGCGGCAGCTTGGCCGGGCCGACGAAGCCTTGCCATGCGTAGGCCTCGAAGCCCGGCACGCCGGCTTCGGCCATGGTGGGCACGTCGGGCAGGATCGACAGCCGCTCGGGCGTGGCCACCGCCAGCACGCGCACCTTGCCGGCCCTGATCATCGACAGGCTGGGCGGCAGGTCGACAAACATCGAATTCACCTGGCCCGCCATCAGGTCCTGGATCGCCGGTGCGGAACCCTTGTAGGCCACGTGCAGGATGTCGGTCTGCGTGCGCTGCTTAAAGAGCTCGAGCGCCACGTGCAGTGGCGAGCCCGGGCCTGACGAGCCCGACGAGATCGCGCCGGGCGTCTTGCGCGCCAGCGCCAGGAACTCCTGGACGTTCTTGGCCGGGAAGGCGGGATGCACGGCCAGCACCAGCGGCATCTTGCCCAGCCCGCCGATGAAGCTGAAGTCTTTCTCGGCGTTGTAGCTCAGGCTCGAGTACATCGCCGGGTTGAAGGCGAGGGTGCCCGAGTCGGCGGTGCCGACCGTGTAGCCGTCAGGTGCCGAGCGTGCGATGAAGGTCGCGCCGATGATGCTGGCCGCGCCCGGTTTGTTGTCCACGATCACGGGTTGGCCCAGGTCCTGGCCCATGCGGATCGCGAGCTGGCGTGCGATCACGTCGGTGGTGCCGCCCGGCGCGTAGGGCACGACCCATTTCAAGGGCTGCGCCGGGAAGCCAGGCTGTGCGTGCACGCCCAAGGTCGTAGCCAGCAGGGTGGCCGCGAGGAGGCGAAGGGTGTTGCGCTTCATGATGATGTTGTCTCCGGGTGTTGAACGCTGTGCCGCGCGTGGTCGCGCGGGCTCTTTTTTTTGTGCGGTGGCGATGAAGGCGAGGCCGTCAGCGCGGCGCCACCATCCATTCGTGGGCGGGGTCGTTCTTGAAGGCCCAGCGGCGCTCGGGGCCCGCCATGGTGTTCAGGTAATACAGGTCGTAGCCGTGCGGCGCTACGCAGGGGTGGTAGCCACGCGGCACCAACACGGTGTCGCGGTGTTCCACCGCCATCGATTCGTCGATGCTGCGGTCGTCGGTGTAGACGCGCTGGAAGGCGAAGCCCTGCGCCGGGTTGAGCTGGTGGTAGTAGGTTTCCTCCAGCACCGTCTCGGCCTCGCCCGCGCTGTCGTGCTTGTGTGGCGGGTAACTCGAGGCGTTGCCCGCGGGCGTGAGGACCTCGACCACCAGCAAGCCTTCGGCCGGTGCCGATTCCGGCAGGATGTCGCAGACGTAGCGCGTGTTGCTGCCCTGGCCGCGCACGCTGCGCGTCATGTGCGAGGGCTCGATCACTCGGGTGTCGAAGCGGCCCGCCGCGGGGGCGGTGCTCAACGCAACTTCGGCCGCGCCGAGCGCGGTGACGCACACCTCGCGCCCCGGCGGTACGTAGACCGCGGTGGGCGAATGCGGGTCGAACACCGAGGCGCGGCTGCCCAGCGCGCTGAAGCGGCGGTCGCCGACCTGCACGTCGACCTGGCCGGTCAGCACCGTGAGGCAGAGTTCGCGTGCGCCGGTAGGCCAGCGCTCTTCGTCACCCGCGCCCAGGCGCAGGGCCTTGAAGCCCACGTGCGTCCAGCCGGCGGAAGCGGGTGTCACATCGGCGATCACGCGACCGTTCGGGTGGGCTTTGACGAGCAGGCTCATGCGGCCACCTCTTCGCCGTTCGCCACGGTTGCGCGGCTCGCGCGCCAACCCGCGATCAGCCGCCGGAAGTCGGCCGCCACGCGTGCCTGCAAGGTCTGGTCGTCGATCTCGCCACGCAGCCACGCCAGGCTGTGCACAGCCCAGACGGTGCGACCGATCATGAAGCCCTTGACGATCGGCGCCTGCGCCTCGGCGAAGCTGGCCACGAGTTGCTCCAGCGGTTGAGACAGGCCCAGGATCACCGCGCCGCGGCAGTAGGGATCGCGTTCTCGCACCAGCGTATCGAGCGCCTGCCAGTGGCGCGCGGACATGGTGCCGACCTTCCACCATTCGGGCTTGAAGCCGAGGTCGTAGAAGTGGCGGATCACGCGCAGCACGGCTTCGCCGGTGTCGCCGGGTGCCAGCGTGTCCTTGGGCGGGATCACCTCGAGCAGCAGTTCGTGCCCGCTCGCACGGGTCGCTTCCCAGACCTGTTGCAGCCACTCGTCCTGCTCGGCGCGCAGCCCGGCTGCGTCGTCCGGGTGATAGAAGACCAGGCACTTCACCGTGTGCTCGCGCGGCCAGTGCAGCAGCTGCGAGGCCAGCGAATGGGTACCGTCGAAACGCAACGGGCGCGAGCCTGGCTTCTCGATCGGCCGGCCGATCCACCAGCCCCGGCCGGTCGCATCGTGCAGCGCGGCTTCGCCGATGCGGCCGTCGATCAGCACGCCCAGCTTGCCTTCGCAGCCCGGGTCACGGCCGACCTCGGCCACCACTTGGTTGATGAGCTTCTTCAGCCCCGGCAGGCGCGCGACGTCGGCGACGGCCTCGCGTGCCAGGTCCTCGAACTGGGACCGATGGTCGTAGGCCAGCACATGGAGCTCGGGCCAGGCGGCCCGGTTGACCGACACACGGTGCAGATGCGACAGCTGCGGGTCGCGGTCGGGCTTGGGATGGCGATGGCCGGAGAACCAGTGGTCGAGCTCGGCCGGTGTTGGCATCGCAGGTGCGCAGCCGTGGCGCGACACCACGATCGCGCCGCAGGCGTTGGCGATGGCCGCCGACTCGGCCAGCGTCTTGCCGCGCAGGAGGCCGGCCAGCAGGCCGGAGGCAAAGGCATCGCCCGCGCCCAGCACGTTGAGCACTTCGATGCGTTCGCCGAGCACGGTCAGCGCGTCGTCGATCGCCGCGGGGATCGCGCCTTCGACGATGCTGCAGCCCAGCGGCCCGCGCTTGACCACCAGCACGGCGTTCGTGTGCTCGCGCACGGTGCGCAGGCAGGCCATCAGGTCGCCCTCGACACCGCCCGCGATCAGCCATTCTTCCTCGGTGCCGATGATCAGTTCGAACTGGCCGAGCTGCGCCTGCAGGTGGCGGCTCACGTCCTGGCTGCCGATGTAGCGCGTCTCGCCGTCGCCCTTGGCCGCCAGGCCCCAGAGCACCGGGCGGTAGTCGATGTCGAGCACGCGTACCAGGCCGTGGCGGCCCGCGATGTCGAGCGCGCGGCGGCTGGCCGCCAGCACGGTCGGCGTGCTCAGGTGCGTGCCGGTGATCACCAACGCGCGGCAGCGGGCCAGGAAGGCTTCGTCGATGGCGTCGGCGTCGAGCGCCATGTCGGCGCAGTTCTCGCGGGCGAACAGCAGCGGGAAGGTGTCCTGGTCCTTGATGCCCAGCAGCACCATCCCGGTCAGGCGCTGGTCGTCGATCTGCACCTGGCTCGTGTCGCAGCCTTCGCGCCGCAGCGTGTCGAGCAAAAAGCGTCCGTTCTGTTCGTTGCCCACGCGCGAGACCATGGCCGAACGCAGGCCGAGCCGGGCGGTCCCGAAGGCAATGTTGGCGGATGAGCCGCCCAGGTACTTGGCGAAGCTGGTCGCTTCCTCCAGGCTGCAACCGATCTGCTGTGCGTACAGGTCGACGGCCAAGCGGCCCAGGCAGGCCACGTCAAAGGGCCGCTGCGTTGGAAAGTGAAGTGTGCTCATCGCGTCCTCGCGTTGTCTCTATCGGAAAGTGCGCCAGTCCGCGCTGCGGCGGACTGTAAGGGCGCGCCAGATAATGGTTTGCGGGCAGATGATAATGGAAAATAGAAAAGTATTTCTAAATAAATGAAAAATAGAAAGTCCTCTCCGGTGGCGACCGAGGCTGAAGGGCCCGCGCCGTATTCGACCGCCGACGAGTTCCTGGCGGCCGTGCATGCGGGCTATGCGTCGCTGAGCCGGCAGCTCAAGACCATCGCGCGCTACGTCGAGAAGAGCCGCGACCGGCTCGCCCTCGAGGGCATCCAGGACGCGGCGCGCCACTGCGAGGTGCAGCCCTCGGCGGTGGTGCGTTTCGCCAAGCACTTCGGTTTCTCCGGCTTCACGCAGATGCAGGCGCTGTTTCGCGTCGGCGCCGCGCGTCAGCTGGCGCCCAACCGCGATTACCAGGAGCGCATCCGTGATCTGGTCGGGGCTGGCAAGGACTCGCTGTCCGCGGCCCACATCGCCCACGAGGTGATCGGCGGCAGCATCGACAGCCTGCATGCGCTGCAGCGCGCGCTGCCCGACGCGCAGTTCGACGCGGCCGTGGCGCTGATGCTTGAGGCGCCCACGCTGTGGCTCGTTGCATCGCGCCGCGCCTTTCCCGTGGGCGCATACCTCGCCTATGCGCTGCAGCACACGGCCAAACCGGTGCACTGGCTCAACGGCCTGGGCCACATGCAGCAGGGCCAACTGCGGGCGATGGTGCCGGGCGATCTGCTCATCGCGGTGTCGTTCGAGCCCTATGCGCAGGAGACGCTCGAAGTTGCGCAGGCCGCCGTCACGCGCGGCGCGAGGCTGCTGGCGATCACCGACAGCCAGTTGAGTCCGTTGGCCGCGCAGGCACAGTTGACGCTGTTGGTGCAGGACGGCGCGATCTTCGGCTTCCGCTCGCTGACCAGCACGCTCGCCCTCGCGCAATCGCTGTTCCTCGGCCTGGCCTACCGGCTCGAACTGGCTTACGAGCACAAGCATCCCTCCACTCGCTAGTGCGCGTCGGCGCGGACCGCCTTTCGTCACCCCTTGCGGTTACGATGAAGGCGTCGCCACAACGCGCCTTTTCGCAACAGATCGCGCCCATGTCACCCTCCGCGCCGCACACTGCGCCCAATCCCGTCGCCGCTGCGTCGAGCAATGCGGTGCACGCGTCGCCCTGTCTCATGGCCGACGGGGCAAATGCGGTGCTGGCAAAGGGCTGCTGGACTGCGCTGGCTTTCTCCTCTCGCGGCGATTGGAGTGCGCTTGCACAGAGCCTGCGCGACGTGCCGAACAAGAGCGACACGGCCTGGGACCTGCGACCTATCGAGCAGCTCGATCACATCGGCGCCCAGCTGCTGTGGAACCACTGGCGCAAGGCCTGGCCCGCGCAGGTGGCGCTCGACCCGCAGCATCGCGCCGTGCTCGAACACGTGGCCCGCTACGACTGCAGCGTGCCGGTCGATCCGCCGCCCACCTTCTCGCAGCGCCTCCAGCGCCTTTCGCGCAGCGGCTCGCGGGCATTGCGCGTGGCGCGCGATTTCCTTGCGCTCTTCGGTCAGTTCGTGCTCGACGTGGGCACGCTCATTCGTGCGCCACATCGCGGGCCATGGCGCGATTTCTCCGGTCAGCTCTACCAGTTCGGCGCCACCGCGCTGCCGATCACCGCGCTGGTCGGGCTGCTGATCGGCGTGGTGCTGGCCTACCTCACGTCGAACCAGCTGCGCAACTTCGGCGCGGAGACTTTCATCGTCAACATCCTGGGGCTGTCGCTGATCCGCGAGCTCGGGCCGGTGCTGGCAGCGGTGCTCATCGCAGGCCGCTCCGGCTCGGCCATCACGGCGCAGATCGGCGTGATGCGCGTGACCGAGGAACTCGACGCGATGCGCGTCATGGGCATTCCGCATGGCTTTCGGCTGGTGATGCCGCGCGTGCTCGCGCTGGCCATCGCGATGCCGCTCATCAGCATGTGGACCTCGATGGCGGCGCTCCTGGGCGGCATGATCGCCGCCGACATGGCGCTGGGCATTTCTCCCTCCTACTTCATGTCGGCCCTGCCGCGTGCGGTGCCGCTGTCGAACCTCTGGCTGGCCATGGCCAAGTCGGCGGTCTTCGGCGTGCTGATCGCGCTGGTGGGCTGCTACTTCGGCATGAAGGTCAAGCCCAACACCGAAAGCCTCGGCCGCGGCACCACGTCGTCGGTGGTGACGTCCATCACCATCGTGATCCTGGTGGACGCGCTGTTCGCGGTGCTGTTCAAGGGCGTGGGTTTCCGATGATCGATGCACCCGACGCGCACGCACCGACCGTGGTGGACATCCGCAAGCTCTGGACCGTGTTCCCGTCGTCGCGCGGCGAGCAGGTGGTGCACCGCGACCTCGACCTCGCCATCCGGCGTGGCGAGGTGCTGTCGCTGGTGGGTGGCTCGGGCACGGGCAAGACCGTGCTGCTGCGCCAGATCCTCGGGCTGGAACACCCGAGCCGCGGCGACGTCACGGTGCTGGGCCAGCCGGCTGGGCACCTGAGCGGGCGGGCGGCGGCCTCGGTGGGCATGCTGTTCCAGCACGGCGCGCTGTTCTCGGCCTTCAGCGTGCTCGACAACATCGCCCTGCCGCTGCGTGAACTCAAGCTGCTGCCCGAGGCGCTGATTCGTGATGCGGCGCTGGTCA
>Ga0308159_1004732_pt1 | contig 12132 bp, 8 predicted proteins | sample PhyCR1_FD_201040 | JGI IMG/M metagenome (GOLD analysis project Ga0308159, IMG submission 201040) | Phyllosphere microbial communities from UC Gill Tract Community Farm, Albany, California, United States - DLSLC.R1 | ecosystem: Host-associated > Plants > Phyllosphere > Unclassified | place: USA...
GTCTACCTCGTCGAATGCGCGCATCATGTCGCGCGGCGGATCGTCGACCGGATGGACGATCCCCGCGTGCAGCTGATCGGCTTTCCCGGCTGCTATCCCAATGATTATGCGCTGGCGATGATGAAGGCGCTGACCACGCATCCCAATGTCGGCGGCGTCGTCCTGTTGTCGCTGGGCTGCGAAAGCTTCAACCGCGAGGCGCTGGCCGCCAACGCACGCGAACAGGGGCGCCCGGTCGAGACGATCGTGATCCAGCAGTCGGGCGGCACACGCGGCGCGATGGAGGCGGGGATCGCCGCCGTCGAGCGCGTCCGGGCGGCGGCGGATGCGCAAGGAGTGCGCGTGCCGATGACCCTGTCGGAGCTGGTGATCGGCACCATCTGCGGCGGGTCGGACGGGACCAGCGGCATCACCGGCAACCCGGCGGTCGGCCGCGCCTTCGACACGCTTTATGACGCGGGTGCGATCTGCATCTTCGAGGAAACCGGCGAGATGATCGGATGCGAGGGCCATATGGCCGAGCGCGCCGCGACGCCCGAGGTCGCGCAGGACCTGATCGCCTCGGTCGCGCAGGCGGAGCGTTATTACCGCGCCATGGGCTATGGCAGCTTCGCGCCGGGCAATGCCGAGGGCGGCCTTTCGAGCCAGGAGGAAAAGTCGGCGGGCGCCTATGCCAAGTCGGGCAGCCGTCCGATCACCGGCGTCATCCTGCCCGCCGAACAGGCGCCGGGGCCGGGGCTCTATCTGCTCGACGTGGTGCCTGCGGGCGATCCGAAGTTCGGCTTCCCCAACATCGTCGACAATGCCGAGATCGGCGAGTTGATCGCGTGCGGCGCGCATATCAACCTGTTCGTGACCGGGCGCGGCTCGGTGGTCGGATCAGCCATCTCCCCGGTGATCAAGGTCGCGGCCAATCCGGAAATGTATGCCCGGATGGAGGGCGATATGGACGTGAATGCCGGGCGCATCCTGTACGGCGACGCGACGCTGGACGAGGTGGGGGCGGAGATCGTCGACCTGATCGTCGCGGTGTCGGGCGGCGCACAGACCAAGTCCGAAGCGCTGGGGCATCAGGAGTTCGTGCTGACCTACAAGGCGGCGGGGGCGAAGGGGCCGGGCTGTCTGCCGCACGCGGCGTAAGGAGGACTGAATCTCCCCTCCCCTTCAGGGGAGGGGCCGGGGGTGGGGCGTCGCCGCAAATGCGACGCTGGTGGACAGGCCCCACCCCAACCCCTCCCCTGAAGGGGAGGGGCTCGCATTGATCCAGGGCAACGTCATCTCACTATAGCCTTTGACTTCGCTCAGGCTGAACGGAGGCGGGGAAGGTTCAGCGATGCTGTCCGGCCAGTGCACGCAGCTCCGGCATCTCCACCGTCTGGCCCGAACCATCGACCCAGCGGACAAACCCACCGACCCGCTTGTCGATCTTCGCCGCGTGCCCCTGGAAGATGTCCGACAGCTGGTGGTCGAGGAACGGATTGGCGAAGCGTTCCAGCGTCGTGGCGACATAGGCCTGCGCCTCCTCCGCCATGCCGTGCGCGGCAAAGCCCGGCAGCACTTCCTGCGCCATCACCCGCTCCAGCGCCGCGCGGGTGTCCGCCTCCGCCAGCGCCTCGCGGACCGTCAGGTCCGCCGCGCCGCCGCCGTCATGCCATCGCGCCGCCAGCCAGCTATGGCCGAGATTGAGGATGTGCAGCTTCAACCGCTCGTATCGGTCCAGATCGTCGGTCAGCACGATTTCGGGATGGGTGAAGGACAGGGACAGGCTCGGCTGGCGCTCGATCGCCCAGAGCGCATAAGGCTCGGCCACCGCGCCCGCTGGGTGGAGCGGCTCGCTGACGATGCGGTCGACCAGGGTGTTGGCCCAGACGCATTCGCGCTCCAGCCAGTCGAGGAACGCCGCCTCGCGCCCCTGATCGCGCGCCAGCCCCCGGATCGCGGTCCGCAGCACGTCGCCGTTGCGCACCACCAGTTCGCAGGGCAGCAGCGTGACACCCGCGCCCCCAGCCTGCCAGCGCTGGTGCAGCAATTCGGTCAGCATCCCGCAAAAGCTTTTCGGCACCTGACCATGGGCGGGCGCGGTCTGGTCCTCGTCGGGGATGGCATAGCCGCTGTCGCCGGTGTTGGAGACGATATGCGTCGCCGCCCCGACCGCCAGTTCGACCAGCCGGTCCCAGTCGCCCGCCGCGCTCAGTCCTTCGCGCACGCTGCGCACCTGGATGGTCCGCTCATGGCGCGCGCCGTCGCGCAGGCCGCGAAGGATGACGGGAAAGCCCGCCGGGTCGGCAAAACCGGCCACCCGCCGTGCCCGTTCGGGATCGCGGGTGGTCTGGACGATGACGATCGGCGGCACCGCCTGTCCGGCTGCGCGGGCTTCCTCGGCGAACAGGTCGACATGCGCTTGCAGGAAGCGGCTGGTGCCGAATTGCAGGATGACCGCCGCTTCGCTCATTGCGCGTCCAGCGAGAAGATGCGGTCCATGCCCACCCATTTCTCGCCCGGCGCGGCATGGGGCAGGGCCTTCTGGAAACGGTCCATCGTCGCTTCCCACCGGGCGTCGACCGCCGCCAGCTCAGCCGGAATGGCACGCGGAAAGTCGTCGGCCACCTCCGCGATCATGAACAGCCGGTCGCCGGTGCGCCAGATTTCCATCGACAGGAAGCCTTTGGCTCGGATCGCCTGGGTCACTTCGGGCCAGGCCGCGCCGGGGGCATGAGCCTTTTCATATTCGGCGATCAGATCGGCGTCGGCGACCAGATCCAGGGCGAAACACAGGCGTCGGGCCAAGTCGGGCCTCCTCTCTCCAAGGCGGCAGGACCCATTCTTTACGTCCCATCCGCCGGAGGGTGTTTTAGCGTTCCCATCCCCAGCCATCAATGGCATATGTGAGAGTGAAATCGCATATGGGAATCTGGAGAGGGTCGCAATGAAGGCACTGGTTTGTGTCCAGCCGCATGACATCCGCGTCGAGGACCGGCCCGTGCCGGTGCGGAGAGAGAGCGAAATCCTGATCCGGATGCGCCGCGCCGGGATCTGCGGCACCGACTATCATATCTATGGCGGCAAGCACCCGTTCCTAGAATATCCCCGGTTGATCGGGCACGAGCTGGCCGGGGAAATCGCCGAGGTTCCAACGGGTTCGGCCTTCACCGTCGGACAGGTCGTGACCGTGAATCCCTATATCGCATGCGGCACCTGCCGCGCCTGCCGCCGGGGCAAGCCCAATTGCTGTGCCCGGATCAGCGTTCTCGGCGTGCACGGCGACGGCGGCATGTGCGAGCTGTTGGCGGTGCCCGAAAGCGCGGTGATCGATGCGGTCGGCCTGTCGCTCGATCAGGCGGCGATGGTCGAGTTTCTGGCGATCGGCGCCCATGCGGTACGCCGGGCCGGCGTCGCCAAAGGGGAGAGCGTCGCGGTGATCGGGGCGGGGCCGATCGGCGTGGCGGCGGCCTTGTTCGCGCGGATCGCGGGCGCGGGCCGGATCGTGCTGGCCGACAAGCGCGCGCCGCGCCTGGCCTATGCGCGCGACCATCTGGGCTTTGCGGAGGGCGTGGTCGCCGACGATGCGCTGGGCGCGACGCTGGCCGAGATGACCTCGGGCGAGATGTTCGACCATGTGTTCGACGCCACCGGCAACATCCACGCGATGCGCGCCGGGCTGAACTGGGTCGCGCATGGCGGCAGCTATACGCTGGTTGGCGTGTGCAAGGACGATCTGGTCTTCCCCGATCCCGAATTCCACAAGCGCGAGACGACGCTGATCGCCAGCCGCAATGCGCTGTCGGTGGATTTCGACCATGTCATCGCCAGCATCCGCAGCGGCGCGGTGCCGACCGACGCGATCCGCACCCATACGCTGACGCTGGACGACGCGCCGACGCGCCTGCCCGAACTGATCGACGAGGCGGATTCGGTGTTGAAGGCGATCATCACCATCGCTTGAGCGGACCGGCGGCTTTGGGCAACATCGCTTGCCCGTGGCGGGCCATCGCCCTAATCGTCGATGGGTGAGGGACGATATGACGGGCGACGGGGCAAGGACCAGCGAAGGACGGACGCGCAAGGGCAGCTATGCCGCACCCGCGCTGGACAAGGCGTTCCTCATCATCGAACTGCTGGCCAACCATCCGGGCGGGATGCTGGTCAGCGAGATGGCGACGGCGCTGGGCCGTTCGCTGGGCGAACTGTTCCGCATCGTCGTGGTGATGGAGGAGGCGCGCTACCTCGAAAAGTCGCCGATCGACGATCGTTACCGCGTCACCTACAAATTCCTCGACATCGCCTATCGCGCCACGCCTGCCCGGCAACTGACCGCCGCCGCGCTGCCCGAGATGCAGTCGCTGGCGCTGCGTGTCGGCCAGTCCTGTCATCTGGTGGTGATCGAGGGCGGGGCGGGGCTGGTCATCGCACGCGAGGAAAATCCCGGCACGCGCGGCTTCGCGCTGCGCATGGGCGCGTCGATCGATATCGTCGCCAGCTGTTCGGGCAAGGTGCTGCTCGCCTTTGCCGCGCCGGCGCAACTGGGGCGCATCCTCGACCGGGCGGAGGCGGCGCAGGGCCGTGTCATCGATCGCGCGCCCTTGGCCGAGGAGCTGGAGCGGGTGCGCATTCAGGGGCATGGTTTGCGCGAAAGCCCGATCACGCGCGGCGTGACGGATATCAGCGCCCCGGTCTTCGGTTTCGGCGGCGACTGCATGGCGGCGCTGACCATCCCCTTTCTGGAAACGATCGACGGATCGCAGCAATGCTCCATCCCGGAGGCGACGCAGATTCTGGTCGAAACCACCGCCCGCATCTCGCAGGCGCTCGGCTATCGTGGGGACGATGCGGGCAACGGGCTGCCCGCATCGCACGGATAGGGCCGGTCAATCGGGGCGTGTTTCCGCGCCCCGGTTCGTCCCGTTGCCCATCGTCAGATACAGGTGCTGCAACATCGCCGTCATCGCGTTGATGCCCCGATCGGTCAGGGTGACGGCCAGCCGCCGGTGATCCGCCGGGTCGGTGCGCCGCCGCAGCAGTTCCGCCCCCTCCAGCCGATCGATCCGGCGCAGCGCGCTGGTAGCACTTTCGCCCGAGACGAGGATCAGTTCCTTGACGCAGATCGACCGGTTCTGCTGATCGGCGATGAACAGCTCCAGCATCATGTCCCAGGCGGAGTCGCGGAACACGTCGCGGGGAAAGAACTGCGCGGTCGAGGCGCGCATCAACTGGGTCTGCCGGGCCAGATCGAGCAGGCTGGGGGCGGTGACTTCCCGCATCGCGGGCGGCCGGATTCCGCGATGGGCCGGGGGATGATAAAAAGCGGCAAGATCCTTGGGCATGAGGTGATCCTTGGCTGAGGGCAATGGACGGTCATGTCCATGGCATGGCGGCGGATGGGAGGAGCGGGGCTGGCCGGTCATCGTTCGCGCAATCCTTCGCGAGCACGGTTGAGCGGCTTGAGGAGATATTGCAGCACGGTCTTGCTGCCGGTGTGGATGTCGGCGGTGGCGATCATGCCGGGCACGATCGGAAAGCGCTTGCCCGCCTTGTTGACCAGAGAGTCCGCGGTCGTGCGCACGAAGACGCGGTAATAATAGACGTCCGGGTTCACCTCGTCGCGGATCGTGTCGGGCGAGATGCTGCTGACCTTGCCCTCCAGCCCGCCATAGATAGCATAGTCATAGGCGGTGATCTTGACGCTGGCGCGTTGGCCGGGGCGGATGAAGGCGATGTCGCGCGGCTGGATGCGCGCCTCGACCAGCAGGCGTTCGTCGAGCGGCACGATCTCCATGATCTTGCCGTTCGGGGGGACGACGCCGCCGATGGTCGACACCTCGATATTCTTGACCACGCCGCGCACCGGCGAGCGCAGGGTCAGGCGTTGCAGCGTGTCGGAGCGGCCGCGCACGACGGGGGCGAGCGCCTCCACCTCCTCGCTGACCTTGGCCAGGTCCTGCCGCGCCTCGACGATATATTGCGAGCGCAGGTCGGACTTCTTCAGATCCAGGTCGGCGCGCTGGCGCTTCAGGCGCAGCACCTCGACATTGCTGGCGGCACCGACCTCGATCAGCGACTCGCCGATGCCGACCTCGCGCCCGATCAGCGCGAGCGACTCGTCGATCAGCCCGATGGAGCTGGCAAGGCTGCGGCGGCGCGCGTCATAGAGCCGCTGTTGCTCGGCCTTGAGCGCGGGAAAGGCGTCCAGCTCGCGCGAGAAGGTCAGGGGGGTGCCGTTCACCTCCGCCTGCAGCCGCGCCTGGGCGGCCAGCGCCGCGCGATACTTGGCGGCGCTTTCCTCGACGGTCGATCCGGCCTGGGTCGGGTCGAGCTGGGCGAGGATCTGGCCCGGCTTCACGATATCGTCCTGGCGAACGAGCATCTTGGCGAGAATGCCGCCCTCCAGCGATTGCAGCACCTGTTCGCGGCTGGTCGGCACGACGCGGCCGGTGCCGGTCGCCACCTCGTCGAGCTTGGCGAACCAGGCCCAGACCAGCAGGACGACGAACAATGCGGCGAGCGCCCAATTCATCCGCTTGGCCGCGAGCAGCGGGGCTGCGCCCTCATCAGCGAAGGGCAGGTCGGCGGGATGGGTGAGCGCGGTCATGCCGCCTGACTCCGGCCAGTCTGACTCCGGGCCGCACCCTGCATCTTCGCGAGGGCAGCGGCCTTGGGCTGGTCGAGCAGGATCTGGCCCTGATCGATGACGATGATCCGGTCGACCAGTTCGAGCACGCGCATCCGGTGCGTCGCGACGACAACGGTGCGGCCCTGGCCCCAACTGCGGAAGCGATCGATGAACAGGCGTTCGGCGGCCTCGTCCATCGCGGCGGTGGGTTCGTCGAGCAGCATGACCTGCGGCTGGCGGATCAGCAGGCGCGCGAGCAGCAGCGCCTGTTGCTGGCCGCCCGACAGGCCCAGCCCGCCTTCGAGGACGACATGCTCCAGCCCGTCGCGCAGCCGCCGGATGAAGTCGATCGCCCCCACCATGTCGAGCGCGGCGAGGATCGTCTCGTTGCTCGCCGTCACCGCGCCCATGGTCAGGTTCTCGCGCAGCGTGCCGTGGAACAAGCGGCTATTCTGGGTCAGCAGCGCCACGTCGCGACGGACATCGGCGGGGTCGATCTGGTGCAGCGCCAGGTCATCTAGCAATATCTCGCCCGACACCGGCTGCAACATGCCCGACAGCCCCTGCAACAGCGTCGACTTGCCTGCGCCGTTGCGGCCGAGCAGCGCGATCTTCTCGCCGCTCGCGATCTCCAGCTTGGGCACGGTCAGCGCGGGCGGGTCATTGGGATCGGCATAGGTGAATACCGCGCCACGCAAGGTAAAGCGTCCGTCGACCGAGGGCAGGGGAATGCGATGCTCGGCATCCGGATTGTCGACCGGCAGGCCCATGATCTGGTCCAGGCTGTTCGCCGCGACCTTGGCATGTTGATAGCGGCCGAGCAGATGCGACACCTGCCCCATCGGCGCCATCATCCGGCTGGCCAGCATCGAGGTCGCGACCAGCGCGCCGGTCGTGATGTCGCCCGCGATCACCATCGGCGCGCCGACGAAGATGACGGTGGCGTAGACCGCATTCTGCACGCTCTGCGCCCAGGTCGACAGGCTGGCGGTCAGGCCGCGAAGCCGCAGCTGCGCCTCGCCCGCCACCGCATTGCAATGGTTCCACTGGCGCTGGAAACGCTCCTCGGCCTGAAGGGTCTTGATGTCCTCTATCCCCTGCACCGACTCGATCAGCAGGGCGTTGCGCAGTGAAGTCTCGCGCATCGACTCGGTCGCATAGGCGCGCAGGCGGCGCTGGGCGAGCAGGCTGGGCAGGAGCAGCGCGATCAGCGCCACCACCGGCACCAGCGCCAGCGAGCCGCCGATAAAGGCGAGGATGACCAGGAACAGGAAGAAGAAGGGCAGGTCCGCCACCGCCGCCACGGTCGTGGAGGTGAGCATGTCGCGCACCTGATCCAGATCGCGAAGCTGCGCGATGAAGGTGCCCGTCGAGGTCGGCCGCGCCCGGTTGCGCACGCGCAGGGCATGGCCGAACACCACGTCCGACAGACGCAGGTCGGCGCGCTTGCCCAATATGTCGGTGATCCCGACGCGCAGCCGCCGCAACACGAAGTCGAACCCCGTCGCCAGAATGACGCCGATGAACAGGATGTAGAGCGTCGGCATCGACTGGGCGGGGACGACGCGGTCATAGACCTGCATCGAGAACAGCACCCCCGCCAGCCCCAGACAGTTGGTCACGACCGAGGCGATGGCGACATGTCCATAGCCCTTCATGTCCTGAAGCAGCAGGCGGCGAAGCCAATGCTCCTCGAAGGGGCGGATATAGCTGTCCACCCGAACATCCTTCGCCGAACGGGCGGGGCGGGGGACGACGAACATCCGCGTCTGTTCGACCAGCGTGGACAGCGGGCGCTGCGCGCTCTGCCCTTCCTCGCCCGCGACCGAGAAGACCGCCTGGCCATCGGCGTCGATGCCGGTGATCAGCGCCAACTCGCCATCATTCAGCCATGCGATGACCGGCAGCCGCCAACTGGTCAGCCGCATCGCGCCCGGCACCACGAAGCGGACCGACAGGCCGCTTGCCCGCGCCAATGCACGGACCCGCGCCTCTTCATCGCCGCCGCCCTGCCACAGCGTCGTCAGCCGCGCGCGCTGCTCGGCAAAGGGCATGCGGTAATGACGTGCGACCTGGCCCATCATGTCGATCCAGGCGAGCGGATCGGTCTGGGGCTGGGTCTGGGTCTGGGTCGGGCCGCTCACAGCGTCACGCCCCGGATCGAGGTGCCGGTCAGCCCGAAATCGTCACGCGCCCGGCCCGAATAATAGAGGCATTCGATCGCCAGCCGCCGCAGGTCGTGGGTGGTGTTGACCGCATCGAAGCGCGCCTGCTGCAATTCCTGTTCGGCGTTGAGCAGGTCGACCAGCGTGCGGGTGCCCATGTCGAGATATTGCAGGCGATAGAGCTTGCCGGTCTCGACCATATTGTCCTGTCGCTCGGCCAGCGTGCCGAGCAGCTGCGACAGCCCGGCGATCTGCTGCTGCGTGGCGGCGAGCGCCTGGCCCACCTCGTTGCGTGCGGCCTGTTCGGCGGCCTGCGCGGCGCGGACGCCGTAATCGGCGCTGCGCGCGCGGGCGCGCACGGCATTGCCGCCGAATACGTCGCTGCTGACGTTCAGCCCGAAATTGTAAAGGCTGCGGTCGGAAAAGGGGGAGGCGACATCGGTCGCCGCATCGCCCGCCAGCGCGATGGTGGGCAGGCGGGCGGCATGGACACGCCGGCTCTCCGCGCTGGCCTGTTCATATTGCGCCCGCGCGCGCATGATCGCGGGGATATCGGCCCATTCGACGGTGGCGGCGCGGGTGCAACTGGCCATCAGCCAGTCGGGCACCGCCGGATCGACCGCAGGCGACGTTTCGCGGCCGAGCAGAAAGGCCAGGCTGGTGGTCCAGCGCCGTTGCTCCGCCTCGATCCGGGTCAGCGTGGCCTCGGCGGCGGCGACGCGCGACTGGGCCTGAAGCGCGTCGGAGCGGGTCGTCGCGCCCTTGCCGAACCGCCTGTCGACCAGCGCGCTGATCTCGCGGATGCGGCCCAGCTGTTCCATCGCGATCCCGCGCAGCGCGGCATTGCGCTGCACCTCGACCAGCGCGAACCCGGTGTCGCGGATCAGCCCGTCGACCGCCAGCAACAGGTCCGCCCGGCCGATCCGGGTGCCTGCGCGCGCGGACTCGACCGCGCCCGCGACCTTGCCGAAATCATAGATCATCTGCGAGGCGGAGACTTGCGGACGGGGCCGCCAGGCACTGCCCAGCCGGTTGTCATAGCCGCTGCCGACACCCGCGCTGATCCGGGGCAGATAGCCCGCCCGCGCAACCTCGATATCCTCTGCCCGCGCTTCGATGGTCGCCGTCGCCTGGTCGACCGAAGGGTGCCAGGCCAGGACCTCGTGCATCGCACTTTCCATCGTCACGACGGCGGGTTCCGCCGCAGCCGTTGCCGTGATGGCGCTCATGGCGATCATCACCCTCCCGAACCGTACCGATCGCTTCTGGTAGCGTTCTCGCCACTCTCGCTTCATCGACCGCATTTTGGACCTCTCCTGACAAAGAGGCTGACTAAACTATTTAAACAAAAAGGGATTAGACGCCGAAGGGAAACCCCTTCGGCGTCCGAAATCAACTCCGCTTTCGGATGTATGCGCAAGATGGTCAGACCAGATGCAGGGTTGCCAACCTTTCCTGTTCGGGATCGACCGAAACGGTCAGATAGCCCAGCGGATCATGCGTCACCGGGTCCTGGGCGCCGATGTCCGAAGCGCTTGGCATCACGGCAGAATCACCCGTGTCGGCAAGAGATTCGCTTGGTAGCGGTTCGGCTGCCGGGGTCTGCGCGTCGAGATAGCGGGACAGCACATTCTCGACGCTGCCCTGGTCCTCCATCAGCGACAGCGCGATCTTGGCATCCGCCTGGTCCAGGGACAGCGGCGCCGCGTCATGACCGACCGCCAGCGTCATCGGCACCACGTCGCTGTGCACCTGCACCGGATCCTCCAGCGCGAAGGCGGTCAGCGTCGTCGGGAAGACGGGGGCGACGCCGTTGTTGATGTCGATCGCCACGTTCAGCCGCGCGGTCGAGACCTGCCCGTCGGGCTGCACGATCTGATAGGTGAAACGGTCGATCGGATCGGTCGCGGCATAGCCCAGGTTGGCGAAGGGCCGGTAGGTGTACTGCCCGATCTCGCTGATGGTCAGCGTGCCATAGGTGCCGGTCAGGGTGCGGCCCGCATCGCCGATGTCCACGAACGTGCCGCCGACCAGCATCTTGATGCCCAGGAAATCGCTGCCCAGCGTATCGTTGGCGAGCAGGTTGCCGCTGGTCGGCGTGGTTCCCGACAAGGTGAACTGATCGAGATGGGTGATCGTCCCGCCGACATAGACGTCGGTGGTATAGCCCAGCCCCACCGTGTTGGTGCTGGTGACGGTGTAGTTGTACGTGCCCGAGGGCAGGTTGTTCATCGTCACGCTGATGCCCGAGCCAATCAGTCCGCCAACCCCGGCCAGCGCGGTGCCGGTCTGGGAGCCGACGACGGTCCCGGCCGCATTGGTGACGGTGATGGTGAAGCTGGGCACGACCGACAGGCCCGGCGCAATCACGGCGGACAGGGTGATGTTTCCGCGGCTGTTCGCATCGACCGTGAAGCTGTCGGTGATCTGACCGGTCCTCGAACCGGTCAGCACGGCGGCCGTCGGGGTCGCGAACGACGAGTCGACCGTGGGGGTGCGCGTTTCCACCACATTGACGAAGGTCGCGGCGGCGGTCGCCACGTCGTTGACCGCGACCGGCGCGCCGGTGATGTCCGGGCTGCCGATCGAGATGGTCAGCGTCGCGCTCTCCCGCTCGCCGTCGCTGGCGTCGAACAGGGTGTAGGTGAAGCGGTCGGTCTTGCCGAGCACGGCGGCATCGGCATTGGGGGTGTAGCTGTACCGGCCGTCGCTGCCCATGATCAGCGTGCCCCATTGCCCGACCACCTGCGTATTGCCGGTGACGGTGGTCGTCACCCCGTTCAGCGTGACGCTTTCGACGTGGGTCTGCGGGCTGACCGCGTCGACCTGACCCAAGGGGCCGGGATCGGTGATGACATTGCCGTTCGTCACCAAGGGCACGATCTGGCCGACATCGGTGAAGTCGGAGTCTACGCCCGTGACGCTGAGCCCGCCGAGCAGACCGACGCCCGCCGTATTGTCGAAGGTGACGAAGGCCCGGTACTGGCCCGGCGCCAGATCATCGGCGGTGGCGACGAGATTGCCGCCGAGCAGGCTGACCTCCAGTAGCGAGGAGTTGCCGCCGCCGTTCACCGCGACCCAGCTGGTGCCGTTGAACCGCTGGAGCACCACCGAATAACCGCTGGCTACACCCAGCGACAGGGTGGCATCATAGGTGAAGGTCGCATCCAGCGTATGGCCCTGTTGCACCGTGAACTGGACATTGGGGATGGCCAGCACCTGAGCATTCAGATTGACCAGCCCGAGCGAGACGAGCGCCGTGTAATTGGCGTTGCCCAGGGTTTCGTTGGTCTGCACGGGGACGAGGTCGACCTGTGCGGCGGCGACATTGTCGAAGGCGCTGATGTCGAAGGGCGCGAT
>Ga0308159_1004735_pt1 | contig 12130 bp, 10 predicted proteins | sample PhyCR1_FD_201040 | JGI IMG/M metagenome (GOLD analysis project Ga0308159, IMG submission 201040) | Phyllosphere microbial communities from UC Gill Tract Community Farm, Albany, California, United States - DLSLC.R1 | ecosystem: Host-associated > Plants > Phyllosphere > Unclassified | place: USA...
TCCAGCGCCTTGCGCTCCACCCGAAACGGCTGCGTCAGGGCCAGCAGGCTGGACACCAGTTGCTCCAGGCGTTCGGTCTGCGACAGCACCGATTCCAGCGCACTGGCCACGCGGGTTTCACGGACCTCTAGCGGTGCGGCCAAGGCGTTTTCCGCTTTCATGCGCATGGTCGCCAGCGGATTGCGTATTTCGTGCGCCAGGCCGGCCGATATGCGACCCAGCGTGGCCAGGCGTTCGGACTGTGCCAACTGCAAGGACAGCTGCGCCGCATGTCGCCGCCAGCGCGCCAGCATCCACCCCAGCCAGGCGCCCGAGACGATCACCAGCCCCAGCAGCAAACTGGTTGCCATCGTCAATTTGTTCACGACGTCTGCCCGGATGACCGACACCCGTTGCAGAGTCCAGGCGATCAAGGGCATGTTGTCTGCATCGCTGGGCGACGAATTGGCGCCTGCTTTGTCTGTGTCAACCGGGCACGCGGAAAACACCACGGCTTCACGCAGGCCGGGCCGCACATCGATGGTCAAGCTGGCGGCGTCTTGTGCGCGTTGCGCGGTCGATCCGATGCGTTCCAGCTCGGCCGCAGGCGGATCGCGCTTGATGCCGCTGCCGTCGTAGGTCGGGAACGCGTAGGCGACGACGCCCTGATCTGCTCGCCAGAATCCGCCTTCGACACCTGACTGATCGCGCAGCGCCAGGTCGATCACGGCCTGGGCGGCCGAGGGGCTCAGCATCCCGGCCACGCTGTTGGAGGCTGCAGTTGCCGTGCGTGTGCGCATCGCGCCCACGCGGATGGTCTCGCAACTGATGGCCGCTTGTTGCCTGGCGTCGTCGATCTGTGCGGCAGCGCCCTGGCGGCTCAGTTGCAGCATCAGCCAGGTCAGCAGCACCGAGACGGCGGCGATCGAGATCCACAGGACCAGCAGATCGCGTTTGATGGTTTTCTGAAGCAACAGGGACGGTCTCCTGCGGTCTGCGCCGGGGACGAGCAAAAATACGGCCGCTGAAAACGCGGGATCCCGATGCTACTGCGTTGCGTCTCGGCAGTGGCGCAAAATCGCTGCACTTGCAGGGGATGGTGCGTGGTCCGGGAAATCGGGCGGATCACCGCATCCGCATCACGCCCATCACGGCCGCGGCAAGCCGGATCAGCATCAGGCCGGTGATGCGCGCAAGCCAGGGCAGGGCGCGTGTGAAGCGTCGCAGTACTCGCCCACGGTGCGCGCGAACGAACACCAGGGTGCCCGGCGTCAAGGCGACCGCGCCCTCGGGCGCACCGGTGAACCGGCTGTGTCCGTGGTCGACGGCGCCAATCGAAAAACTGGGATGGCTGTGTGGGCGGTAGCACGCACGACTGTTGCAGGCGCGGCGGCTGTCGACCCAAGGCAAGGAGGGGTCGCGCCAGAAGCTGGCGCTGCCTTCCACGGTGGCGTGCTCAGCGCGGGTCGGGCCCAGGCTCCGGTCCCGGTCCGACTGCGGCGTCGGGCGTGACAAGCGGCGATCCCGGTTGCAGGTCTGCTGTCGTCGATGCAGTGGCCACGCCATTGCGATTGGCCATCCAGGCAATCAGCGACGAGCGCATGGCTTCTTCCACCGACATGTCGATCGGCTGCACCCATTCGGTCGGCACGAACACCGTATAACCGCCGATCATGTAGCCCATCGGCAAGTACACCGCCACGCGGCCGCCCGGCAGAAAGCCCGGCGGCAGTCCTTCGGTGCCGTGCCGCGTGATCAGTCCGACGATCTCCATCTGGTCGCCGGGCTTGCGCAGGATGACGACTTGCTGTCCCTGGCCTTGTTTGGCGCCCGGTGAAAAGTAATCGGCGAAGCTCTTGAGCGAGGAATACACGCTCTTGATCACGGGAATGCTGGTGAAAGGGCGTTCGACGATGGAAAACGCCTGGCGCACGCGGCGCTTGGACACCAGGTAGCCGATGCCGACGATGCCCAGGATGCCCAGCACCAAGCCCATGCCGGGCACGTAGAAGTCACCGATGAAGGGGCGGACCATCGCGATGGCGATGGACTCGGTCCACATCAGGAAGATGGCCAGCAGGTAAACGGTCAGGGCCACCGGCAAAATGGTGATCAGGCCGCGAAAAAAATATATATACAAGCGCTTCATGAAGAAACTCGCTCCTAAATACGTTGGTAAGCAAGCGTTTGCGTGCGCAGCATAGCAGCCTGCGATGTCAGTTCGTCGCGCTACCATTGCGTTTGTCGCTCTATGGATGCCTCTATGACTGCTCGTTTCCTGCTCTCTCCGTCATCCGCCGCGGTTCGCCTGACGATCCGACTGACTGTTGCTGCGGCTGCCCTGGTGGCGGTCGCGCCGGCCATGGCGCAGGCGCCTGCCACCACCGACGCGCCGCTCGATACCGCCAGCTGCCTGGCGCGCCTGCGCCCGGGCGCACCCGCCGCCGGCGTGTCGGTGGCCGATTTCGACCGATGGACGGCAAACTCGCAACTGCTGGAGACCACCGTGTCCTCGGCGCGCGCGCAGCCCGAGGGGCGGGAAACCTGGTGGGACTACATCGCCAAGACGGTGGACGACGAGCGGGTGGCCGCAGGCCAGGAGATCCTGGTGAAGTACGGCCCGCAGCTGGCCGACGTCAGCAAGAATTATTCGGTCGACCCGGAAGCACTGGTGGCGATCTTCGGCATCGAGACCAACTTCGGCACGCAGATCGGCAAGACCGATGTGCTGAACGCATGGTTGACGCGTGGTTGCACCGAAAAGAATCCGCTGTGGAAAAGCAATGCCTACGCGTCGATCAAGCTTTTGCGCGACGGCATCGTTCCGCCTGATAACTTCATCGGTTCATGGAGCGGCGCCTTCGGCATGACGCAGTTCATCCCGACCTCGTTCTATGAGCTGGCCGCGGATGGCGACGGCGACGGCAAGATCGACCTGTATTCGTCCATGCCCGATGCGCTGGCGTCCACTGCCAACCACTTGCGCAAGCGTCGCGCGCAGTGGCAGCACGGCGTGCCGCCGGTGATCGAAGTGAAGTTGCCTGCCGCGATCGCGTCCGGCATGTCGGCGGACCCGATGGCCGAAATCGTGGCCGACACCGACCGCCGGTCGCTCGCGCAATGGGCTGCGCAGGGCGTGACCCGTGTCGATGGCCAGTCCTTGCAGTCGGCCGGGGCCGAGCGTTCTGCCTATCTGTTTGCGCCCAGCGGCTCGCGCGGTCCGGTGTTCCTGGCTACCGCCAACTTCGACGCCATCCTGCATTACAACCAGTCCAAGAAATACGGCCTGGCGGTCAGCCTGCTGACCAACCGTCTGCAAGGCGAACCGCCGATCGCCACGCCGTGGCCCACCGACGATCCGGGCCTGTCGCGTCGCCAGATCCGCGACCTGCAGACCCGTCTGGCCGCGCGTGGTCACGACATCGGTGTGGCCGACGGCATTCCCGGCCTGCGCACCCGCGAGGCCGTGAAGGTCGAGCAGACCCGCCTGGGCCTGCCGGTCGATGGCCGCGTCGGTCGCAAGATCTACGACGCCCTGGAACAGGCTGGCGGATGAGCGGTGTGATCGGCGTGGCCGGCGTCGACGTCGACGCGCGGCCGGTGTTCTACAGCTTCCGGCGTTGTCCGTATGCCATGCGTGCCCGTCTGGCAATCGCCGCCAGCGGGCAGCAGTGCGAGCTGCGGGAAGTGGTTTTGCGCGACAAACCGCCAGCACTCATCGCCGCATCGCCCAAGGGCACCGTGCCGGTGCTGGTGCTGCCCGATGGCAGGGTCATCGACCAAAGCCTGGACATCATGCGATGGGCGCTTGATCGGCAGGACGCCGAGGGCTGGCTGCCGCAATCAGCGGACGAGCAAGCCAAGACCGATGCGCTGATTGCAGCCTGCGATGGCGACTTCAAACGGCATCTGGACCGCTACAAGTATCCGAATCGCTATGTGGCGCCTGCAGATCACGCGGCACTTGCCGACACCGGCGTCGATCAGCCGCCGACGCATGCCAGCGCTGTCGATGTCGAGGGCTTCACGCTGGCGCATCGCACGGCAGGCGCCGCTTTTGTGCAGCGACTTGAAGCGCAGCTGGACCGCAGCAAGCCTTGTTTGCTGGGAGACCGCTGGTCGCTGGCCGACGCCGCCATCCTGCCGTTCATCCGACAGTTTGCCGCCACCGATCAGGCATGGTTCGACGCGCAAGCATGGCCGGCAGTCCAGGGCTGGTTGGCGGATTTCGTGCAGTCGGCGCGCTACCTCGCCGTGATGGACAAGTATCCGCGCTGGGAATCGGGAACCCCGGGTCAGCGTTTTCCCGGCTGATGCCGGGGAAGCACGCGGCGCGACCGTATGAAACCGCATGCGGCCAGACGGCCGTCGAATGACACGCTGTTTTCATCCCGTGATGTCTTGTGACGCCGCTTTGTGCTATTAAGCCCACACCTTCCGCTGTGATCGATCTCCTGTGCACATTCCCCGCCATTTATTGAACTCATTGTCTCGCCGCACCTTGGTGCTGGCCTGCCTCATGTTGTGGGCCTTCATCAGCTTGCCTGCAGGGCCTGCCTTCGCGCAGACGCCGACTGCCGCGCCGCCGCCGCCGCTGGAAACGGTGCTGGACGATGCCCGCAAACAAATCGATGCGGTGCAGAAAGGCATCAAGGCCGAAGTCAGCGATGCTGAGCTGACCCGCTTGCGTGGGGTCGCGCAGGAAGTGCAGGCCACCGCCGAAGACGCCGCCACCAAACTCGAACCGCAGGTCGCCAGCGTCACAGCGCGGCTGACCGAGCTGGGCAAGCCTGCCGAGGACGCGCCAGAAGCTGCAGACGTCGCCGAGCAACGCAAGCAACTGGAAAAGAACCGGACCGCGCTCGATGCACAGGTCAAGCTGGCCAGGCTGCTGAGTGTCGAGGCCGAGCAAGCTGCCACGCAGATTTCCGCCGTGCGCCGCGCCGGTTTCCAGGCGCGTTTGGGTGAACGCACGAATTCCGTCGTGTCCCGGCGCTTCTGGTCGGATCTGGGCAAGGACATTTCCTTCGACACCATGCGCCTGCGCGCCATCGGCAACGAGATCATGGCCGGTGTGCGGGGCACGTCGCCCCTGACCTGGACCGGGCTGATCGCCGCCATGATTGCGCTCAGCCTGATGCGCAAGTGGGCCGGCAGCCGCATGTTGAAGCTGAGCGCAACCAAGGTGCCGGCCGGGCGACTGCGCCGTTCCTTGCATGCGCTGGTGCTGGTGATTCTGTCCAGCATCACGCCGGTGATCGTGGCATTGCTGATCTACGCCGGCTTGCGCGCCAATCCCGCCCTGAGCGACCCGACCGCCGCCATGTTGTTCGGCCTGTGCGGTGCGTTGGGCTTCGGCGGTTATGTGGCCGGTCTGGGGTCTTCGCTGTTGTCGCCAGATCGCAGTTCGTGGCGCCTGCCGACGATGTCCGACAAGCTGGCCGCGCGCCTGCGCTGGTTCCCGCTGAGCATGGCGATCATCATGGTCCTGATCTGGACCGTGGAGCGCGTCTCGGTCCTGGCGAACCTGAGCCTGTCCACCACGGTCGCGATCAACTGCGTGGTCGGTCTGGCCGAAGTCGTGATCCTGATGTATGCACTGGCGCGCAGCAATCTGCTGAAGCGCCAGGTGGCGATCGACCCGGAGAACCCCGCGCCGCCGCCGCCCGCGTGGCTGACGGCGCTGGCCGTGATCGCCTGGGGCGTGCTGATCATCAGCCTGATCTGCCTGGTGTCGGGTTATGTGGCCATGGGCAGTTTCCTGGTCAAGCAGGCTGGCTGGACGCTGGTGGTGCTGGCCTCGACCTACCTGTTCGGCGTGGTGATCGACGACGCCTTCATGACCTTGCGCAGCGCCACGCGCGAAGCCGAGGAAGGCCAGACGGCCACCCAGGCCTCGCCCAAGGCGCGCGACCAGGCAGCCGTCGTGTTGTCCGGTCTGGGTCGCCTGCTGCTGATCATGCTGGCCTTGATGTTGTTGCTGGCGCCCTTCGGCGAAGGCCCCGGCGACCTGCTGCAGCGCATCGACTTCCTGCACAACGGCATTGCCTTGGGTGCGATCAGCATCCGTCCGGCGTCCGTCCTGCAAGCCTTGATGGTGCTGGCGGTCGGCGTGATGGCGATCAAGCTGCTCAAGCGCTGGCTGACCGATCGCTACTTCCCGACCACCAACCTCGACGACGGCATGCGCGTCTCGGCCACCACCTTGTTCGGCTACGTCGGCATCGTGGCGGTGGTGTCGTTCTCGCTGTCGGCAGTGGGCATTGGCCTGGAACGCGTGGCGTGGGTAGCCAGCGCCTTGTCGGTGGGTATCGGTTTCGGCCTGCAGGCAGTCGTGCAGAACTTCGTTTGCGGCTTGATCCTGCTGGCAGAACGGCCCGTCAAGGTGGGTGACTGGGTGGCATTGGGCGGCGTCGAGGGCGATATTCGCCGCATCAACGTGCGTGCGACGGAAATCCAGATGGGCGACCGATCGACCGTGATCGTGCCGAACTCGGAATTCATCACCAAGACCGTGCGCAACGTCACGCACACCAATCCCATCGGCCTGGTCAGCTTCAAGCTGCCGATGCCGCTGGAAACCGACCCGGAAGTCGTCCGCGACCTGATCAAGGGCGCTTTCATCGAGCACCCCGACGTGCTGGAAACGCCCGCACCGAACGTGCAGCTGGACAGCATCGACGGTCGCAGCATCATCTTCAATGCCAGCGGATTCGTGGCCTCGCCACGGGTGGCTTACGGCATCAAGAGCCAGATTCTGTTTGAAGTATTGAAGCGCTTGCGCGATGCCGGCATGAGCATGCAGGCGCCGCAGACCATGATCCTGACCGAGAGCGCAGAACGCATGGCGGCGGCGTCTTTGGGCGTGCCGGCGGCAGTGCCCACGCCGATGGCGGCGGCGCCGACGCCGGGATCGCCGGTTTGAGGATCAGAGGTTTGCAGTCTCAGGACTGAGCTTCCGCGGCGGGCAAGAACAGTGGGGCGCTTCCACCAAGCAGGGAGCGCCCCATTTTGTTTGTGTCGACAAGTGGGCTCAGGTGGCGGCTCAGGTTTTCGATGTGGATCCATCCAGACGCATCAACATGCGCGCAGCGGTCTTCGCGACGGCAGCGTCTCCCGTCATGTGCGCGCGCACGATCGCACCCTCGATGATGAGCAATGCCTCTTCCGCCGCCTCGGCAGGGCGAGCATTGCCCGCGCGACCGGCCAAGTCCACCAGGTAGGTCAGCAAGTCCTGTTTGTGGCGCTGGACCACGCTGACGGCTGGAGCGGCCAAGCCACCCTCGGCCATGGCGTTGATGAAGGCGCAGCCCCGGAAGCCCGGCTCGGCAAACCATTCTGCAAGCACCTCGGCAGCCAGCGCCAGGCTGGGTGGCTGCTTGGCGCACACGGCATCCACACGGCTGACGAACCATGCCATCCAGTGCTCGTGACGGGCGTCGAGAAACGCCTGGATCAGGTCGTCCTTGGCCGGGAAATAGCGATAGAAAGACGCCTTGGCAACGCCGGCCTCGGCAATGATGCGGTCGATGCCGACACGCAGGCCATCGGCATAGAACAAGGTGAGGGCGGTCTGCAGAATGCGGTCGCGAGGGGAAGCAGCAAGAATGTCGGGCATGACGGAAGTTTGACAGACAGATCTGTCTGATTCAATATGCGCCCCAACAGACAGATCTGTCTGTTTGCGGTTTTCCGTCTTTGTTTCCTTCAGGAGCCACGCATGAACGCACCCCGTCCGCCTGTTCCGCCCTTCACGCGTGAAAGCGCCATCCAGAAAGTTCGTCTGGCCGAAGACGGCTGGAATTCGCGCGACCCCGATCGGGTGGTGTTGGCCTACACGGAAGACACGCGCTGGCGCAACCGCGCCGATTTCCCGGTTGGCCGTGAAGCGGCGCGTTTGTTCCTGCAGCGCAAATGGGCGCGCGAGCATGAATACCGCTTGATCAAGGAACTGTGGGCGCACGACGGCGCCCGCATTGCCGTGCGCTTCGCCTATGAATGGCGTGACGATTCCGGCAACTGGTTTCGCAGTCATGGCAATGAAAACTGGGAATTCGATGAACACGGCCTGATGCATACACGCCATGCCAGCATCAACGACCAGCCGATCTCAGAGGCCGAGCGGAAGTTCCATTGGCCACAAGGACGCCGCCCGGACGATCATCCGGGCCTGAGCGAACTGGGCCTTTGAGCGGTCAATCCGCCGCGTCGGTGCCCGACAGGAAGGACGGCAGGTAGGCCACCATCGCAGCAAGCTCGCGCAGCGTCGAATACACGTCGCGCCATTCCAGCAGCTTGGCGTGCGCACTGCGCACCGGTGATATGCCCTGGGCCTGCAAAGCCAGACGGGTGCGCGAAATGTGGAAGTACTGGGTCACGACGGTGGCGCTGGTCAGCCCTTTTTCGCGCATGATCGCGGCGCTATTGCGCGCCGTCGCGCCGGTGTTGTAACCGATGCTGTCCAGCAGAATGCGATCGGCCGGGATGGCCTTCGACACCAGGTAATCACGCATCACGGTGGCCTCGTCAAAGCCCTCGATGCCCGGGCCGCCACTGACGATCACCAGCGGCACAATGCCGGCCTGATAAAGCTGCACGGCGCGGTCCAGCCTGGCTGCCAGGCGCACCGATGGCTGGCCGTTCAATTCCACCTTCGACCCCAGCACAATGGCCACGTCGCTGCGCGACAAGTCGTCGGACAAACCGTCGAAAAGCAGGGCGGCAATGGCCACCACCAAGATGGCAAACAGGGACAGGAACGTGATGCGAATGAAGCGGGGAATGGCGTGAAGATGCATTTGGAATCGGTCTGAGGTGAGCTTTCTTGCTATATCTGATGGTCGCACGCATTGACGACCACCACCAATGCGAGCCCCGTTCACATCATAAGGAATCGATATGCCGGAAAAGAAAGCAAGCGTTCATTGGGAAGGCCAGGGCAAGAAGGGCGTTGGCCAGATCAGTACCGAAACCGATGCGCTGAAGGCCTATCCGTATGGGTTCGGCAGCCGTTTCGAAGATGACCGCAAGGGCACGAATCCCGAAGAACTGCTTGGCGCAGCGCACGCTGCCTGCTTCACGATGGCATTTTCGTTTGCTGCCGACAAAGCCGGTTTTGCGACGGAGTCGGTCGACACCACGGCACGTGTGCGTCTGAAGGTGGACGGCGCAGGCCCGGAGATCGATCGCATCGAACTGGAACTGCAAGCGAAGGTGCCGGGCATCGACGAAGCCAAATTCCAGGAGCTGGCGCAAGGCGCCAAGCGTGATTGCCCGCTGTCGAAAGCGCTGAAGGGTGTGCCGGAGATTAACCTGGTCGCGACACTGATCAGTTAAATCATCCGGTTTTATGGTGACTGAGTAATGTTGGTCATATAAGCACGGTACGCATTATTCGATGAAGCCGCCTGTAAAAGGGCGGCTTTTTTATTGCAGAATTTCGCGATTTTGCAATTGGAAAAACTGGCGATGTTGACCGTCAACAATGTCGAGATGCTGGCCCTTGCCAACGGCGGCGTAACGGTCCTGGCCCACAACCACGAGGAAGCGGTCATCGGCAGCACCATCGACGTGACCTTGGTGTCGTAAGGCAATGATAGTCCGGCACCTTGCAAGAGGTGACGTCAAACCGGCCGCGTTACCGCGGCCGGTTTTTTTTTGGCCGTTCGGGATGATGCACGGCTCATCTCAGTACCGTCGTCAGGCAAAAAAATCCGTCTGCCAACATATTTACCCCGTTCAGCAAAACATCAGTTATGTAACCAAATAGCAAAATAGATCGGCCTATTCCAATTTCCTCTTCCCCCCTTTGTTTTCTGGAACGGATTGCTTCATGAGCCTCTTTACTCCCTTCGGCGTCGCCAACAGCAAGCCCATCCTCGATCCAGACAGCGGCACGCTAGCGCTGCCGGCTGTCCGTCCAGGCGCAAGCGCGCCGATCGGTGCGGTCGGCATGACCGTCGCAGACGTGGTGGCGCAGTTGATCGCCAGCGACCCGAACGGGGATGTGCTGGGTATCGCAGTGACGGCGGTTGCCGACGAGGGCACGCTGTATTACTCGCTGAACAACGGCGTGACGTGGCTGGAAGCCAGCGAACTGGGCGACCGGTCGGCATTGCTGCTTGCGCCCGATGCGCGCGTTTACGTCGTGCCGCCGCCGGGGGAAGACGCAGGTGACACCGTGGACGAGGCATTCCTGTTCCAGCTGTGGGACCAGACCGAAGGCATCAGCGGCGATACCGGTGTGAACGTCGAGTTGGGCCCGCGCATTACCGGTGCCTATGTGCCCGGCGCGCTCAGCGCAGCGACGCCGCGCGCGATCGTGGTGGACAACGGCATTGCCTTTGTCGCGGCCGACAACCGCGCCCTGCTGATCGTGGACGCAAGCGATCCTGCCGCCCCCACGAAGCTGGCGCAGGTTTCGCTGAACGCGATAGCGCTCGACGTGCTGGTCAATACCGTGGGCGGTGTGCGCACCGCTTATGTCGCGACTGACGAAGGGCTGGCGGCCATCGATGTCTCCAATCCCTTGGCGCCGGGCGCCCCATCGTGGCTGACGACGGACGGCGCGGTGTGGGCCATCGCGCTTGACGACAACATGTTGCACGTCTCGCACGTTGAGGGCGCTTCGAACGGCTACCAGGTCTTCGACGTGTCACAGCCGGTACCCACCAGCGGACCCGGCCAGATTCCCAACAACAACACCAATATTCATGCCATCGCGGTCAGCGGTGACCTGCTCGCCTTGTTCAACTCGTCCGAAAATCAGATTTCCGTCTATCGCTTGCAGGACGGCAGCTACGCCCCCGTCTGGAATACCTATCCTGGTTACGACATCCTGGATATGAAATTCGTCGACGGCGTGTTGTACATGGCTGCTGATGTCGGTGTGACCTGGGTGGATGTGAATGTAGGCGCCACGTCGCAGAAGAACAACCTCTACAGTAAAGGCCTGGGCGCCTACCAGATCGAGGTCGCAGACGGGAAGGCCTATCTCGCTACCAATACCGACCTGGTGCTGGTGGTCGACATCGCCACGAACAAGATCGATGCCGAGATCGACGTGTCGGGCGCCAGCAGGGACCTGGTGCTGGCGGGCAATATGATGTACGTAGCGAACCACCAGCGCGGTGTGCAAGTCGTCGACCTGGTCGGTCCCACCGCTTTTTCGGAAGCGGATCGCTATGTGAGCCTGGAGATCGCGGCCAACGCACCACCGGTACTCGACGCCGCCATCGACCACAGCTTGCCAGCCGCGCTGGCCGGCGCCACCACCCCAAGCGGCACCGCAGGCGTGCTGGTCAGTGAACTGCTGGGCGGGTCAGCCACCGACACCGACAGCCCGTTCATTGGCGTGGCCATCACAGGCGTCGGCCAGGGCACGCTGTATTACTCCATCGACAACGGCACCACCTGGAAGGCACTGAGCGGCAACGTCAACGAGAAATACGCGCTGCTGCTGGCACACGACGCACGCGTGTACTTTGCGCCTGCTCAGGACGCCATCGGCACGCTGGACGACGCGATCACCTTCAAGGCATGGGACCAGAGCAGCGGCAAAAATGGCGTTACTGGCGCCTATGCGCTGAACGGCCCCGGGCCGATCTTCAGTGCCTACGCTTCCAGCGGGAAGGAGGTCTCGACGGTTGCGCTGGCCGCATCCGATGGCACGCTGTACACGGTTGAAAACAGCTGGGAGTCCAGCGACATCGGTTTGACGGTGTATGACCTGAGCAGCCCGCAGTCGCCCCTACAGATCACTCGCCTTCCCTTGACCGGCTTCGTGATGGACGTGGTGGTCGATGGCGACTACGTCTACGTGGGAACCGGCGACGCACTGCAGATCTACGACATCCGCAACCCCGCCGCACCGGCACTGGCCGGCAGCGTGGTTACCTGGGCGGCAGAGATCATCGTTCGTGGCGGCTACGCGTACGTGGCAGCCGGCAACGGCGACGTCAATATCGTCGATGTGTCGAACCCGAATGCCGCGGCCATCGTAGGCTTCGTCGACGTGGGCCAAAGCCCCTCTGCCATCGAGGTGGCGGGCGACCATGCCTATGCCATCAACTATGGCCTTTTGACCGTCATTGACATCACCAACGTCACGTCGCCGACATCGGTTGGCACCTTGAATCTCAACGGTGCCGCC
>Ga0308159_1004737_pt1 | contig 12125 bp, 9 predicted proteins | sample PhyCR1_FD_201040 | JGI IMG/M metagenome (GOLD analysis project Ga0308159, IMG submission 201040) | Phyllosphere microbial communities from UC Gill Tract Community Farm, Albany, California, United States - DLSLC.R1 | ecosystem: Host-associated > Plants > Phyllosphere > Unclassified | place: USA...
TGCGTGCGCGCGTCGGCCCGCAGCAGCGCCTGGAAGGCGAAGGGCGGCATGCCGGCAGCACGTCGGTCCTCGAGTTCCTGCTCGGCGAAGGCCGTGTAGTCGTGCCGACGCAGCGCGGCGAACAGCGGATGCTGGCCGTGGTGCGTCTGCAGCCACATCTCAGCGGTCGTGCCTTGGGCGGCGAGGTAGGCGGCGTCGCGGCCGGCGCGTCCGGCCGACTGCATGAGCAGGCTGAAGAGCCGTTCCGGTGCGCGAAAGTCGCTGGAGAAAAGCGCACCGTCGGGGTTGATCGCTGCGACCAAGGTGATGCGCCTGAAATCGTGGCCCTTGGCGATCATCTGCGTGCCGACCAGCACGTCGACCTCGCCCGCATGCACGGCGGCCAGTTGCGATTCGAGTGCACCCTGTGCGCGCGTGCTGTCCGCATCGATGCGCGCGATGCGCACCGGCGCGCCGCCTGGCCGCTTCACGTCGGCAAACAGCTCGCCCAGATGTTCTTCCAGGCGCTCGGTGCCGCGGCCGACCGGCGCGATGTCCGGGTTGCCGCAGGCCGGGCAGGCGCGGGGCACGCGCTCTGCAAAACCGCAGTGGTGGCAGCGCAGCGTGCGGTCGATCTTGTGGAACACGCGGTAGGCGCTGCAATGCGGGCACTCGCTCTTCCAGCCGCAGTCGCCGCAGGCCAGCACGGGCGCGTAGCCGCGCCGGTTGAGGAACACCATGCTCTGCTCGCCACGCGCCACCCGCTGGCCGATGGCGTCGAGCAGAACGCCCGAAATCACGGTCTTGCCCGGCTGCAGGTTCATGTCGACGGTGCGCACGGTGGGCAGCGCGCCTGCGCCGATCCGCGACGGCATCGCCAAGCGCTGGTAGCGGCCGCCCGGGTCGGTGCCGGCGGGCGGGCGGCTCTGGTGCCAGCTCTCCAGCGACGGCGTGGCGGAGCCTAGCAGCACGCGGGCGTTCTCGCGCTGGCCGCGCCACACCGCCAGGTCGCGTGCCGAATAGCGTGCGCCTTCCTGCTGCTTGTAGCTGGGGTCGTGTTCCTCGTCGACCACGATCAGCTGCAGCCCCGGCAGGGAGGCGAACACCGCCATGCGCGTGCCCAGCACGATGCGCGCCGCGCCGCTGTGGGCCGCCAGCCAGCTCGCCAGCCGCTGGGGGTTGGTCATGCCGCTGTGCAGCGACACCACCGCGCCGGGTCCGAAACGTTCGTCGAAGCGCGCCTTGAAGCGTGTTTCCAGCTGCGGCGTGAGGTTGATCTCCGGCACCATCACCAGCGCCTGTGCGTCCGGCTGCCGCTCGAGCAGCGCGGCGACTGCGCGCAGGTAGACCTCGGTCTTGCCGCTGCCGGTGCTGCCGAACAGCAGGAAGGTGCCGCTGCCGGCTTCGATGCGCCTGAGCACGTCGGCCTGCTCGGGCGTCAGCGCGGCTGGCGATGCCGTCTGCGAAGGGAGGGGCGGTGCGTCGCCGGTCGCAGGGACCGACCCAGGCAGCGACGCGGCCTGCCGCTTGAGACGCCGCGCCAGCTGGACGCTGGTGAGATCGCGCAGTTGCGGTGGCAGCGCCGCCAGCGCGATCTCGCCAAGCGAACGTTGGTAGTAACGCGCGGCAAATACCACCAGGTCGCGCCAGGCATCGTCCAGGGGCGCGAGTGCATCGAGCGCGGTGCCCACGGACTTGAGCGCCATCGCCACCGCCGCAGCATCCGGCGCAGACGGTGCGTCTCCTCTCACTTCGTCGACATGCAGTTCGGCCCGCCAGACGACGCCCAGCACCTCCCGGCGGCCCAAAGGCACCCGCACCAGCGTGCCCGGTGCCAGCACCGTGGCGCTCGCATAGCTCAACAAATCGCCGAGCGCAGCGTGGGCCGGGGTATGTACCGCCACGTCGATCCGCCAGCTCATCGCAGGCTTCCTGTAAGTGGGTTTGTTAAAGCGATTTTGAGCAAGATTTCTTAAGTTGTTGATTTTGCAGTGGTTTCGGAGACATCCAGAGTTTCTGTGGATAACTTTGTTGATATCTGGGCGCGACACGCTGCGGAGCCCCGTCAATCAACGCTTCCACTGAAATGCCCGCAAAAAAAGCAAACTTCAAAACCTATATGAATCAATGACTTGGCGGCGCTATCGTTTGAGGAGCACCGCCCGTGCAAGCAAGGATTTTTTTCTGCACCGCAACACGTGTTTTGTGCATAAGTCACCCGTGAAGCGACACTTTCGACTTGACAAACGGAAATCACACCGATCACCGTTACAGGTGAACACGTCTGCGAGAGTCGGTTACGGATGGCGTGCCCGCAAGGCGCGCGACTGCGAATGGACCGCTCCGACGAGCGCAGCCACGTGCTCCGGCGGCGTGAACTGGCTGATGCCGTGGCCCAGGTTGAAGATGTGCGTCGGGCCTGCGGCAGAGGTGTCGGCATGGGGCGTGCCGAAGGCCTGCAGCACCTTGGCGACTTCGGCTTCGATCTGCGCGGGCGGTGCGAACAGCACGTTCGGATCGATGTTGCCCTGCAGAGCCTTGGCCTGGCCGTCGTCGCCTTCGGCCACTTGCCTGCGCGCGGTGCGCAGGTTCACGGTCCAGTCGACCCCGAGCACCTGGCAGTCGAGCGCACGCATGGCGTCCAGCCACAGGCCGCCGCCCTTGGTGAACACGATGCGCGGCACGGGCTGGCCGTCCGGCCCGGTGCGCTTCAAGCCCGCCAGCACGCGTGCGGTGTAGGCCAGGCTGAATTCCTGGAAGGCGCCATCGGCCAACACGCCGCCCCAGCTGTCGAAGATCATCACGGCCTGTGCGCCCGCGTCGATCTGCGCGTTCAGATAGGTCGCTACGGAATCGGCATTGACGGCGAGGATGCGGTGCATCAGGTCGGGCCGGCCGTAGAGCATGCTCTTCACGCGACGGTAGTCGCTGGAGCCGGCGCCTTCGACCATGTAGCAGGCCAGCGTCCACGGGCTGCCGGAAAAACCGATGAGCGGCACGCGGCCATCCAGCGCGCGGCGGATCGACGCGACGGCGTCGAACACGTAGCGAAGCTTGTCCATGTCGGGCACTTCGAGCGCGGCCACGGCCGCCTCGTCGCGCACCGGGTGTGCAAAGCGCGGCCCCTCGCCGGCTTCGAACGACAGGCCCAGGCCCATCGCGTCGGGCACGGTCAGAATGTCGGAGAACAGGATGGCGGCGTCCAGCGGATAGCGCGCGAGCGGTTGCAGCGTGACTTCGGTGGCGTAGTCGACGTGGGTGGCCAGCCCCATGAAGCTGCCGGCCCGGGCGCGCGTGGCGACGTATTCCGGCAGGTAGCGACCGGCCTGGCGCATCAGCCAGATCGGCGTGTGATCGGTGGCCTGGCGCCAGCAGGCGCGAAGGAACGTGTCGTTTTGCAGTGGGGCGAAGGGCATCGGTCGATTGTCGCAGGGGTGCGCAGACCGGCGGTGGCCCCAGGGCTCAGGTCGCCGGCACGTGCCGGGTGCCCGCAGCCTCGGCCTTGCGGCGGTAAAGCACCAGCGTCGCCACCAGCCCGCAGATCGCCGCGGCCGTCATCCACAGGCCCGGCGCGCCCTTGTCGCCGGTGATCTCGATCAGCGCCGTCGCGATGGCCGGCGTGAAGCCGCCGAAGACCGCCGTCGCCAGGCTGTAGGCCAGCGAAAAACCGGCGGTGCGCACGTTGACGGGCATCACCTCGGTGAGCGCCACCACCATGGCGCCGTTGTAGCTCGCATAGAGGAAGGACAACCACAGTTCGACCTCCAGCATGCGCGCGAAGCTGGGCGCGCCCACCAGCCACTTGAGCGCGGGGTAGGCGGTGAGGATGGTCAGCACGGTGAACAGCACCAGGAGCGGCTTGCGGCCGACGCGGTCGGACAGCGCGCCCATGATCGGCAGCCAGACGAAGTTGGACACGGCCACGCACAGCGTGACGATCAGCGCGTCGGTGGTGCTCAGGTGCAGCACGCTCTTGCCGAAAGTCGGTGTGTAGACCGTGATCAGGTAGAACGACACGGTGGTCATCGACACCAGCATCATCCCGGCGACCACCAGGCCCCAGTTGGCGACCATCGAACGGAAGATCTCGCGCGCGTCCGGACGGTGCTTGCGCGCCATGAACTCCTCGGTCTCCTGCAGCGAGCGGCGGATGACGAACAGCACCGGCACGATGAGGCAACCCACGAAGAAGGGCACGCGCCAGTAGAAGTCGCCGATCTCCTGCGACGTGAAGGTCACGTTGAGCCAGTAGCCGAGCGCGGCCGCCACGACGATGGCGACCTGCTGGCTGGCCGACTGCCAGCTCACATAGAAGCCCTTGTGGCCGGGCGTGGCCATCTCCGACAGGTAGACCGACACGCCGCCGAGTTCCACCCCGGCCGAGAAGCCCTGCAGCAGCCGGCCGACCAGCACGAGGAAGGGTGCGGCCAGGCCGATGGTCGCGTAGCCCGGCACGCAGGCGATGAGCAGCGTGCCCGCGGCCATCAGCGCCAGCGTGACGATCAGGCCCTTGCGGCGGCCCACCCTGTCGACGTAGGCGCCCAGGAAGATCGCGCCCAGCGGGCGCATCAGGAAGCCAGCGCCGAAGGTCATGAACGTGAGCATCAGCGAGGCGAACTCGTTGCCCGAGGGGAAGAAGGCCTTGGCGATCTGCGTCGCGTAGAAGCCGAAGAGGAAGAAGTCGAACATCTCCATGAAATTGCCGCCGGTCACGCGCAGTACCGTGGCGAACTTGGAGGATGGCGGGCCCTGGACGAGGGGTGAGGGGGCGTGGGCCAAGAATGTCTCCCGAACTGAATGACCGCCCAGTGTCGGACGCAGGGTCTGACGCGGAACTGACTGCCCGGCGAAGCGGTTGCCGGCTCGTCCACCCCGGCCCTTCACCCGCAAAGGGCCTGCGGTACACTCGCGCCGCGTTGTCAGGTGTTCCGAAGCCCGCCCGAAAAGGGGGCCACAGGGAATGAAACGGGAAGTCGGTGCGCGTGGTTGAAAGCTTCAATCCCGCCATGCCCACGCTGCCCCCGCAACGGTAAGCGAGTCGAAAAACCAGACCTGGGACTGCGGTCCCAACCACTGTGCGCGATGCATGGGAAGGTGGTCTGGTGGAAGTGCAGCGGCACTTCGCTCGCAAGCCCGGAGACCGGCCTGACGACCAGCGCGTGACCTTGCGGTGGGCGAGGATCGGCAGGCGACGCATCGCGTCCGCCCGGGGCATCCGTTCCCGGCGGCACGGCCGTGCAGTCCGCTTTCCGTTTCCTTTCCGCCCGCTCGGTCGCACCGACCATCTATCGCGCGGCGGGCGCGGAGGAAACGCATGAACGAGCGAGGCATGGCGCCGCGCGCATCGTCCACACCAGGCATTGTCTGGTTCGTGGGCGCGGGTCCGGGCGACCCGGAACTCATCACCGTCAAGGGCCGCGGCCTGATCGAACGCGCCGGGGCCATCCTGTTCGCGGGCTCGCTCGTGAGCGAGGCGGCCACGCGCTGGGCGCCCGTCGGCTGCGTCGTGGCCGACAGCAAGGACATGACGCTCGAGCAGATGTCGGCCTGGCTGATCGCGCAGGCCGCGCGTTGCGAAACCGTGGTGCGCCTGCAGACCGGCGACCCGGGCCTCTACGGCGCGCTGATCGAACTGGTGCAGCCGCTGGATGCGGTCGGCGTGCCCATCGCAGTCGTGCCGGGCGTGTCGTCGGCGATGGCGTCGGCGGCCGCAGCGGTCGAGAGCCTGACGCTGCCCGAGGTGACGCAGACCGTGATCTTCACGCGCGTCGAAGGCCGCACGCCGATGCCCGAGGGCGAGTCGCTCGAAGCGCTGGCCGCACACCACAGCACGCTGTGCATCTTCCTGAGCATCACGCTGATGGGCAAGGTCACGGCCGCGCTGCTGGCTGCCGGCTGGTCGCCCGACGCCCCGGTGGTGGTGGTGCACAAGGCGAGCTGGCCGGGCGAAGAGAAGATCGTGCGCGGCACGGTCGCCACCATCCAGGCGCTGTGCCGCGAGGCCCGCATCGTGAGCCAGTCGATGATCATCGCCAGCCCCAACCTGGGCGCCCGGCACTGGACCACGCTCGCCAAATCCAAGCTCTACGACGCGAGCTTCACCCATCGCTTCCGGCGCGCGAGCGTGCCTGTCGACCACCTGCTCCAGGACTCCCCATGAACGAAGAAACCATCCTGCTGGTGGGCCACGGCTCGCGCGAGAAATCCGGCAACGACGAGATCGAGACCTTCGCTGCGCAGTGGCGCGAACGCCAGCCCGGCTGGCGCATCGAGGTCTGCTTCATCGAGTTCTCCGAGATCACGATGAGCGAGGGTCTGCGCCGCGCGGCCGAGGGCGCGCGCCGCGTGGTCGTGGTGCCGCTGATCCTGAATGCGGCGGGCCACGTGAAGATGGACATCCCGCAGGCCATCGACGGCGCGCGGCTCAAGTTCCCGTTCGTGCAGTTCGCGTACGCACCGCACCTGCAGGCCTGCGACCCGATCCTGGCGATCCTGCGCCGGCGCCTGAAGGGCGCGATGCAGGCCCTCGACATGCCCGACCCGACCACCACCGGCGTGGTGATCCTCGGGCGCGGCTCGTCGGACCGGCAGGCCAACGGCGACATGGCCAAGATGGCGCGCTGGCTGATGGAGGAGACCGACCACGAGCTGGTCGATCTGGCCTTCACCGGCATCACCTACCCACGCCTGGAAAAGGCCGTGCAGCGCCAGAGCCTGCTGGGCATGACGCAGGTGGTGGTGCTGCCGTACTACCTGTTCAACGGCACGCTGGTCGAGCGCATCGCGCGCCAGGTCGAGCACCTGAAGGCGCAGTACCCGACCATCCGCTTCATCTCGACGGCGTACTTCGGGTTCGAGCGCGAGATCTTCGAGCTGCTGGAGCAGCGCGTGACCGACCTGCGCCGCGGCGCGCCGATCGCGCTCATGCCCTGCGACGGCTGCAAGTTCCGCGACTTCGCGGCCGCCAACGGCCTGGGCGGGCATCACCATGACGACGCGGTGCCGCACAGCCACGACCACGACCATGCGCATGACCACGCGCATCCGCATCCGCACGATCACGACCACGACCATCCCCATGACCACGGGCACGACCATGCACCCGCCCGCTGAGTCCCGCGCCAACGTCGTCACCGAGCAGCTCACCGCCGCTGGCCGCGCGATCGAGCACGACTCCTTCGCCGTGATCGACCGCGAGGTCACGTCGCACGCCTACACGGCCGAGCAATGGCCGGTGGTGCGCCGCATGATCCACGCGAACGCCGATTTCGACTTCAACGGCCTGACCGACTTCCACCCCGGCGCGATCGATGCGGCCATCGCCGCGATCCGCTCGCGGGCGAGCCGCGTGGTGGCCGACGTCGAGATGATCTGCGTGGGCCTCTCGGCCCCACGCCTGGGCCATTTCGGCATGGGCACGCACCAGTTCATCAGCGACGAGGACGTGATCGCGCAGGCCAAGTCCGAAGGCACCACGCGCGCGGTGCAAGCGATGCGCAAGGCGCACCGGCGGGGGTTGATCGATGGTGCGATCGTCGGCATCGGCAATGCGCCGACCGCACTGATCGAGATCGTCCGGCTGATCCACGAAGAGGGCGCGCGCCCGGCGCTGGTGGTCGGCATGCCGGTGGGTTTCGTGTCCGCGGCCGAGTCGAAGGACCTGGTCGCGCTGGAGGCCGAGGTGCCCTGGATCGTGATTCGCGGCCGGAAAGGCGGCTCCACGCTGGTGGTGGCCGCGATCCACGCGTTGCTCGGCTTGGCGGAGGCACGCGAACTCGCATGATGAAGAAGGACGCGCCCCGCGGCACCCGCACCGGTTTCACGACCGGCGCGTGTTCCGCCGCGGCCGCGCGCGCCGCTGTCATCGGCCTGGTCACCGGCCAGGTGCCCGACAGCGTCGAATGCCTGCTGCCCAACGGCGACCTCGTGAGCTTCGCGGTGCAGGACGGCCGCGTCGACGCAGCCGGCACGATGGCACATGCGATGGTCATCAAGGACGCGGGCGACGACCCCGACTGCACCGACAAGGCCCACCTCACCGCCGACGTGCGCGTGCTGACGGATCGCGCGGGGCAGGTGCTGCTCGCCGGCGGCACGGGCGTGGGCACGGTCACCATGCCCGGCCTGGGCCTGGAAGTGGGCGGCCCCGCCATCAACCCGGTGCCCCGCCGCAGCATCGAGGCCAACGTGCGCGCCGTGGGCGCCACGCTGCTCGACGAGGTCGGGCTCGAAGTGGCGATCTCCGTGCCGCAGGGCGTGGAGATGGCCAAGAAAACGCTGAACGCGCGCCTGGGCATCCTGGGCGGCATTTCCATTCTCGGCACCACGGGCATCGTGAAGCCTTACTCCACCGCCGCCTACCGTGCGAGCGTGGTGCAGGGCGTGCACGTGGCCGCGACGCTGGGCCACGGCGTGGTGGTGCTCACGACCGGCGGGCGCACCGAGAAGTTCGTGATGGGCGAGATGCCCGAACTGCCCGAGGCGGCCTTTGTGCAGATGGGTGACTTCCTGCGCTACGCCATGGGCGCCGCGGTCAAGGCCGGCCTGCGGCGCGTCGTCATCGGCGGCATGGTGGGCAAGCTCACCAAGATCGCGCAGGGCGAGACCATCACCCACGCCGGCCGCGCCGAAGTCGACACCGGCCTGCTGGCCGACATCGCCGCCGAGCTCGGCGCGCCGCTCGATGTGTGCGATGCCATCCGCGGCAACGAAACCGCGCGCTATGCCGGCGAGCGCATGGACGCGCTGGGCCTGGGCACCGCCTTCCACACCGCGCTGGCGCAACGCGTCATCCAGACGCTGCGCGCGCGCTACCCCGATCAATTCGAACTGAAAGTGCTGGTCTGCGACTTCGATGGCCGCAAGATCGCGGAGGCCTCGTGAACACCGACGACGAACCGATGACGACGATCAACCGATGCCGAATCCTCGGCGTGCTGGACGACGGCGAGGCCAGCCTGGGGCGCGCCGCGCTGGCGCGCCTGCAGGCCGCGCAACTGGTGATCGGTGGCACCCGCACGCTGTCGCTGTTCGCTGCGCACATCGCGCCCGATGCCGTGCAGCGCGACCTCACCGGTGCGCTGTCGCAGGTGCCCGAGTGGATCCGCGCCGCGCAGTCCGACGGCCTGCGCGTGGTGGTGCTGGCGACCGGCGACCCGCTGTGCCATGGCATCGCCGCGTACCTGGCTTCGCGCCTGTGCATCGAGGCGATCGAGGTGCTGCCCAACGTGTCGACGCTGCAGCTGGCCTGCGCGCGCCTGGGCCTGCCCTGGCAGGAGATGAAGTTCGCGTCGGTGCATGCGAAGGACGCCGGTGACTGGCTGCCGGGCGCGACGCCCGCGCACGGCCTGTATGCGCTGCTGCGCGACATCCGCCAGCACGACCGCCTGGCCGTGCTCACCAGCCCCGACAACACGCCCGACCGCATCGCCCGCATGCTGGTGGCCGAAGGCCTGGCCGACGATTTCGAGATGGCCGTGGCCGAACGCCTGTGCCAGCCGGAGGAACGCGTGGTCAGCGGCCTGCGCATCGCGGCGGTTGCCGACCTGCGCTTCGCCGACCCGAACGTCGTGCTGCTCTGGCGCACACGCCTGCGTGCGCCGCAGGTGCTTTTCGGCTTGCCCGATGCGAGCTTCGAGCAGCGCCATCCGGAGAAGGGCCTGATCACCAAGAACGAGGTGCGGGCCGTGTCGCTGGCGCGCATGCAGCTGCGCGCCGACAGCGTGGTGTGGGACATCGGCGCCGGCTCCGGCTCGGTCGGGCTGGAAGCCGCGCGGCTGTGCCGGCTGGGCCACGTCTATGCCATCGAGAAGAACGTCGACGACGCGGCCATCGCCGGACGCAACCGCTTGGCCATGGGCATATGCAACCACACGCTGGTGCACGGCAAGGCGCCCGAAGGCCTGCAGCACTGGGCCGACCCCGATGCCGTGTTCATCGGCGGCTCGGGCGGCGAGCTGGGCGAACTCATCGCGCAGGTGCTGCAGCGGCTGCGTCCGCAGGGCTGGCTGGTGATGAACTTCGTGACCATCGAGAACCTGGCCGGCGCCGTGGAGGCGCTGAAGGCGCAGGGCGCGACCTGGGACGTGCTGCAACTGCAGGCCTCGCGCAGCAAGCCGATCCTGCACATGCACCGGCTGGCCGCGGAGAACCCGGTGTGGATCGTGTGCGCGCAGGCCGCGCAGGCGGGGCAGGGCACAAAGGCAGCAGAGGTGAGCGCATGACCGCCCCCGGCATGCTCTACGGCGTCTCGCTCGGCCCCGGCGATCCGGGGCTGATCACGCGCCGTGCCTGGTCGCTGCTCGTGCGGCCCGACGCGATCTGGACCTACCCGGTGCGCAGCCTGCGCAAAGAGAGCTACGCGCTCGACATCGCACTGCGCGGCGGCCTCGTGCCGCCCGCGCAGCACCAGTCGCTGCTGTTCCCGATGACGCACGATGCCGAGAAGCTCGCGCGCCACTGGCTCAAGGCGGCCGAGACGGTGCGAGAGATGCTCGCTGCCGGGCAGGACGTGCTGTTCCTCGTGGAAGGCGATGCGTCGACCTACGCCAGCTTCTGCTATCTGGCGCGCGTCCTGCGCGAGCTCGACCCCGCCGCGCGCATCGAGATCGTGCCGGGCGTCACGTCCTTCAATGCCGCCTGCGCGCAGCTGCAGGTGCCGCTCTCGGAACAGGACGACACCATCGCCATCGTGCCCGCCGCCTACGGCATCGCGGCCGTCGAGAAGATGCTCGACGACTTCGACACGCTGGTGCTGATGAAGGTCAAGCCGCTGCTCGACGACCTCATCGACCTGCTCGACCGCCGCGGCCTGCTCGCGCACAGCCGCTTCATCGAGAAGGCCGGCGCGCCGGTCGAGCGCGTGGTGCTCGACGTGGCGAGCCTGAAGGGCACCAAGGTCAATTACCTCTCGCTGCTGCTGGTGAAGAACCCGCACCGCGTGCGCGGCGAACTGGTGCGTGGCTGCCGCAAGAAAACGTCCACCGAACTGGAAGAAGAATCCGAATGAACGACACCCTTTCCGAACAGCCCATGCCCCGCGTGGTGCTGGTCGCCATCACCAAGCATGGCGCGCAGCAGACCGCCGACCTTGCGCGCCAGCTGCCCGACGCGCACGTGTGCGTGGCCGAGAAATTCGCGCCGCTCATGGCCGGCCTGCCCAACGCCGTGCGTGCCTATGCCGGCGCCTTTCGCGACGAGATCGCCGCGCTCTTCGCCGACTACGACCAGGTCGTGTTCTTCGTCTCGCTCGGCGCCGTGGTGCGGCTGATCGCGCCGCATCTCAAGAGCAAGGACGAAGACCCGGGCGTGCTGGTGGTCGACGATGCGGCGCAGTTCGTGATCCCGGTGCTGTCGGGCCACGTCGGCGGCGCCAACGCGATGGCCGAGCAGGTCGCCGCGCTGCTGGGTGCGACGCCGGTGCTCACCACCGCGTCGGACGTGGGCAAGACCATCCCGGTCGACATCCTCGGGCGCGAGCTGGGCTGGAAGGTCGAGGCGCCCAAGATCAACATCACGCGCGTCTCGGCGCACGTGGTCAACGGCGAGCCCATCGCCGTGGTGCAGGAAGCCGGCAGCCCCGACTGGTGGACCCGCCCGACGCCGCTGCCCGCCAACATCCACAAGTTCATTCGCTTGGACGACGTCGACCTCGCGCGCTTCAAGGCCGTGCTGTGGATCACGCACGCCGACGTGAGCGCGCCGCAGTGGGACGCGCTGGCCGAACGGCTGGTCGTGTACCGGCCGCCGCAATGACCCTCGACCTGCGCAAGTCGCGCTACGCCATCGGCCTGGGCTGCGACCGCGGCACGTCGCTCGCGACCGTGCAGGCCTGCGTGGACGCGGCGCTCGCGCAGATCGGCGCCACCGTGGCGGACGTGGTGGCCGCGGCCAGCATCGACGCCAAGGCCGACGAGGTTGCCTTCATCGAACTCGCAGCGCGCCACGGCTGGGCAATGCAATGGTTCAGCGCCGCGCAGCTCGCGGCGGTGCCGGTGCCGAACCCCTCGGCGACCGTGCAGCGCTACATGGGCACGCCGTCGGTGAGCGAGGCGGCGGCGCTGCTGGCCGGCGGCGTCGCCATGGCCGAACTGCGCGTCGAGAAACACAAGCTGCGCGGTGCCGACGGCAAGAACGCCACCGTGTCC
>Ga0308159_1004738_pt1 | contig 12121 bp, 12 predicted proteins | sample PhyCR1_FD_201040 | JGI IMG/M metagenome (GOLD analysis project Ga0308159, IMG submission 201040) | Phyllosphere microbial communities from UC Gill Tract Community Farm, Albany, California, United States - DLSLC.R1 | ecosystem: Host-associated > Plants > Phyllosphere > Unclassified | place: USA...
GCCCACACCAGTATCTTTAACCTTAAAAATAAGTGCGTTTAAATGTTCATCTTTTTCTATATTAAATTTAACCGAACCTATTGAAGTAAACTTTATTGCGTTTGATAATAAATTCTTTAAAATCTGCTCCAAACGCATTTTATCGGTATTGAAAAATTCGGGTAGATTGCTAGCCCTTTCAATAACAAGTTCTAAAGCTTTATCTTTTGCTAACGGATTAAACAGTGATTGCATGTTCTGTGCAATTTCCTCAATCTTCACATTTGAACGGTCGAGCTCCATTTTTCCGGCCTCGATTTTTGAAAGATCTAAAATTTCATCTATCAAACTCAATAAACCTTGTCCTGAGCTTTGGATTACAGAAGCATATTCCTGATGCTCTTTGTCCATGGCATCATTTTCTGCCATTAATCTCGACAATAATAGAATGGAGTTTAATGGCGTACGCAATTCATGGGACATATTTGCCAAAAACTCCGATTTATACCTTGTGCTCAATTCTAAAGCCTCGGCCTTTTGCTGAATTTCTACATTCCTCTCTTCAATCAGTTCATTTTTCTCTTCCAGTAAACTGCTCCGTTCTTCTAATTCCTGGTTGCTTTGGAGCAATTCTTCTTGTTGTACCCTAAGTTCCTCTTCTGATGCCTGAAGCTTCTGTGCCTGTGCTTCCAATTCAGCATTCATACCTTCCAACTCCCCGTGCTGAACTTGCAACTCTTCAGATTGAGCCTGGGTTTCTTCTAACAATTGCTGTAATTTTTGTCTGTTTTGAGCACCCAATAATGCAGTACCAATATCCGAAAGTACTGAGTTTAAAAATTGCAGTTGCAAATTGCTAAATGCTGTAATGGTACCCAACTCTAATCCACCTATTGAAATTCCATTTCTAATAATAGGCAACACCAACAATTGTGCGGGTTTAATATTTCCTGTCGCGTGTGTAATGGTTAATTCACTTTGTGGTACATCTTCCAACAAAATGCTTTTGCCCGATTTTACAGCTTGTCCGATCAACCCTTGTCCAAGCTCTAAAACTTCTATAAGGTTTTGTCCTTCTAAAGCGTATTTTCCTTTTAGATGAAGATAACCATCATCTTTGAACAAATAAATTGCACCGATTTGGCTTTTAGTGTAAGTAGCCAATAACTCAATAATATCATCAGCCAAATGAAAAACATCCTTTTCACCAACCATTTTAACATTTAAGTTAGCTACACCAGTTTGCAACCATTCATTTTCTGCGAGCGTATCGAACGATTTTTTCAGCGATGAGGACATGGTATTTAGCGATTCGGAGAGTTCTCCAATATCATCCTGGCTTTGGCTATCAAGCTTAACACCATAATTGCCGTTTGATATTTGGGATGCAATTTCTTTGATAGCTGCAATACGTTTCTCCATTTCGTACTTTTTGCTTTCAATTTCTTCCTGCAACTTTACTCGCTCATCAAAATCAACTGATACTTTTCTATAGAAAAATAAAGTAATTAAAATGGCCAAGGCAGCGGCTATCAAAATTAAAATAGGAGTGTAAGAAGTGAGTTTATTGAGTTCTACAGTGCGTTCCTCTAGTAATCTGCGTTCTTCTTTAACCATGGCGTTCACAGTTTCCCGTGCCTCATCCATGTATACTTTTCCTTGAAACAATACCGTTGGATCTACCGCTCCACCAAGCTCCTTAATCTCAATAGTGGATTTAATAATTCCCATTCTTTTAGTTAAAATATTGCGAAGTCCGGCAACATTTTTCTGCTGTAAAGGGTTATCTTCAGTTGCTTTCTCTACCTTTTTCAGTATCGCCGCTGCAGAATCGCTGGCACCATAATAAGGTGTTAAAAAAACCTTATTCCCTGTAAGTAAATATCCTCTTTGCCCAGTTTCAGCATCTTTTAGGTAAGAGATAATGTTTTCAGCATCTAATATTACCTGATCGCTATGTTTCACCAACTCCGTACTTTTTATCAGGTTGCTGATGCTTACATAGGAAGCCAAAGAACTGATAAAAAGAATAATAAGCGATAAGCCCAGACCTAAACGTAAATTATTTTTAAGGGTAGTTTTCATTCTATAATTTGGAGATGATTAGATTTGATTTTGCAGAATTTCTTCTTCTGTTATTGGAATAATGAAATAGAACTCGGAGCCTTCATCTGGCACGCTATTTACCCCAATAGTACCGCCATGACGTTTAATTATTTCTGCACAAATGTACAGACCAATACCTAAGCCGTTAAACCGATGGCTATTTTCTTCAACCCGGTAAAATTTATCAAATATTTTGTCCTGCTGCTCACTGGAAATGCCTATTCCAAAATCTTTAACTGCCAGGTAAAGCTTCCCGTCGCTAATATTGATAGTTACGTTTACCTGGTTAGTACCTGGCGCGTATTTAATGGCGTTGGTTATAAAATTGATGACTACCTGTTCCAACCGCATTTCATCGCCAAAAATATTTTCGCTGGTTTGGCCAAGCTTGGTAATTTTAAAATCAGGATTAGATTGTTGCAACATTTCAATGGCATTGTTAACCATGTTATCGGCACAGAAGGTTTGCATATTAAACTTCATCTTGCCACTTTCAATCTTCGAAATATCCAATAAATCAACGATCAATTCGTTAAGTTTTTCAAGCTGAACACTGGCTTTTTCCAAGTGGTTTTGAGCCATTTCTTTGTTGTCCTTATTCAAGCTCCGTTGCAATAGTTGGATATAACCTTTCACGCTTGTGAGTGGGGTTTTCAACTCATGGCTGGCAATACTGATAAATTCGTCCTTTTTCTGTTCGGCCTGTTTTCTAAATTCTATCTCTTTTAATAACTCTTCTTGAACCTCATTGAGCTTTCTACTTTGCTCATAAATGCGGTAAAAAGTCTTTATTTTAAGTAAAAGGATATTGATATCAACAGGCTTGATGATATAATCTAATCCCCCACTTAAATATCCTTTGGTTATAAATTTAAGTTCGGTGTTTACTGCCGATAGAAAAATGATTGCAGTGTCTTTTGCCTTGCTAAATCCCGAAATGGCTTCGGCGACTTCAAAACCGTCCATATCTGGCATTTGAACATCCAGAATGATGAGCACATAATTATTTTTTAAAACCTTTTTTAACGCTTCCTCTCCAGATGATGCCGTGTCTACCTCAAAATTATGAGCCTGTAGTACTTTCTGTAACGAAATGAGGTTTTCTGGTCTGTCATCAACTATAAGGATCATCTTTATTAAAACAAATAGGAAGCTAGGATAATTATGTTTGGTTTGGAGACAGCATCTCCTTAACTAGGGACAAACAACAAAGTTTTAAAAAGGTTTTGGGTTTTTAAAATTTTTTTTCGAAAAGGTTTTAAACTACTACAATTAACACTTAGTCCTGCTCTCCATTTCAAGTCCCGGTTGAAAAAACCGGGATCTTTTTATTATGATCAGGTTTAGGTGGGCCAATAATTTCAGCTATTAAACTTTCCTTTATCAATAACCTCTAGAGCTGATTAAAAGTATCGCCCTGGTTAAAATCGCCTGTTTCGAAACCTTTTTTAAACCAAAACATACGTTGTTGTGAAGTACCATGAGTAAAAGAATCTGGCTGAACATCTCCAGTGGCTTGCTTCTGTAATTTATCGTCGCCGATAGCATTTGCTGCTGTAAGGGCTTCTTCAATATCACCTTCTTCCAGCTTAAAATCTTTAAGGTTTTGAGCATGATGTGCCCATAATCCAGCAAAGAAATCGGCCTGTAATTCTAATTTTACTGATAAACGGTTATATTCTTTCTCGCTAACCTGACCGCGGGCTTCATCAAGCTTTGCAGAAATGCCCAGCAAATTTTGAACGTGATGGCCAACCTCATGTGCAATTACATAAGCTTGAGCGAAATCGCCAGCAGCACCAAAACGGTTTTTTAAATCATCATAAAATGATAAATCGATGTACACTTTCTGATCGCCGGGGCAGTAAAACGGACCCACGTTCGAACTTGCATTTCCACATGCAGTTTGCACACCATCTCTAAACAACCTCAGCTTTGGATATTCGTATTGTTTTCCCATGGCCTGAAATTCTTTATCCCATACCTGCTCGGTAGATTCTAACACGCCAGAAACGAAAACCGCCTGTGGATCATTTGCCGGAACGCCTTGCTTAACTTCTTCTGTACCTTGTGAAGTTGGAAGCTGGCTCACTACACCACTTAAGTCCTTCCCGAAAATTAAACCGAGTATAACTACAACGATACCGATACCTCCGCCAAGAATGGTTTTACCACCACCTCCGCTTCTACCATCTTCCATGTTGCTGCTACCTTTTCCGAACCACTGCATATTTTTAAATTTTTGATTTTATGAATAACCTTAAACCATAGTTAATTGTTAGACTAAAGTAGAAATTATTTTCCTGATTTATTCTTTTAGGTTTTGATGGAATAAAAAAGCCAGAAATTTCTCCCTGGCTTACACATCGTATCTTTTAATCTAGTTACTAAACACTGCAATTGCTTTTGCAATTCTAGCCTTAGTTTCTTCGACACCCAACAGTACAGCAATATCAAAAACACCAGGACCAAACTTACCACCAACCAACATCACACGGAATGGCAACATCAGTTCGCCAGGCTTAAAACCTTTTTCTTCAGCCAATGCTTTAAAAGCTACTTCTTCACTAGCAGCATCAGTTAAAGCCAGTTTTTCTGCAAAAGCATTAAAGAATTCAGCTTTTTCTGGAGTCCATTTTGGTTTAACTGCTTGCTCATCGTATTGGCTCGGGGCAGCAAAAAAATATCCGCTTTGCGCCACAAAATCAGGCAACAGTGTACAACGATCTTTAATTAAATCGATAATCGTATTTAAAAAATGATCATCCTGAACTTCAATACCCGCTTTTTGCAGCTCAGCTTTAACTGGTAACTGTAAACTGGTCACCGTCGACTGCTTGATCCATTCGTGATTGTACCATTTGGCCTTTTCAAAATCGAACTTTGCTCCTGCTTTACTTATTCTCTCTATCGAAAATTTTTCTTCCAATTCTTTTAACGAGAAAAGCTCCTGATCTGTGCCATCATTCCAGCCTAATAAAGCCAGCATATTAACGAAAGCCTCTGGCAGGAAACCCATCTCTTTAAAACCTTTGGTTACATCGCCAGTTTTAGGGTCCGTCCAATTCATAGCATACACCGGGAAACCTAAACGGTCGCCATCGCGTTTGCTTAATTTTCCATGTCCATCTGGCTTAAGGATTAAAGGTAAATGGGACCAAGCTGGCATATCAGCTTCCCAACCTAAATATTTCCACAGCAAAATATGAATTGGTGCCGATGGTAACCATTCTTCGCCACGAAAAGCGTGAGAAATTTCCATCGCTTTATCATCTACCACAACCGCCAAATGATACGTCGGCATACCATCTGCTTTTAATAAAACTTTATCATCAACCAATGAAGTTTCAAAACTTACATCACCCCGAATCAAATCATTAAAATGAACAATTTCATCTTCAGGCACTTTTAGTCTAATCACATGAGGCGTTTTTGAAGCCAATAGATCTTCAACCTCACTAATGGTTAAGGTTAATGAATTGCGCATTTGCATCCGGGTAGCCTGCCCATATTGGAAGTTTAGAAGCTCTTTCCGTTTCGCCTCCAGTTCTTCAGGAGTATCAAAGGCGTAATAGGCATAGCCATCGCTAATTAATTGTTCGGCAAACTTTCTATAGCTTGGTTTGCGCTCGCTCTGGCGGTAAGGTCCATAAACTCCAGGATTCTGCGGACTTTCATCTGGAGCAATGCCACACCAGTTTAAACAATCAACGATATACTGTTCTGCACCTTCTACAAAACGATTCTGATCGGTATCTTCTACCCGAAGCACGAAGGTTCCATGATTCTTTTTTGCGAACAAATAATTAAACAACGCCGTACGTACACCGCCTAAATGCAGTCCTCCGGTTGGGCTTGGGGCAAATCTAACTCTAACTTTCTTATCCATCATTGGCTTGTTGAGCGGTTGGCGTTAAGCGATTAGCGGTTCAAACGCTTATCGCCATACGCAAAACGCATGACGGTACAAAGATACAGTTTTTGCGAATTTTTCGTTTTGTTATTGTAATTTGCCCATCTAAAGCATGAACCCTTATCAAAAGAAACGCCGCTGGAAGTTTTTCCTCCTCATATTTGCCATTCTAATCGGCATTGCTTCAGTGTTTTACACCGATTCTTTTGTGAAAAAAATGGAACGTGAGGAAGCAAATCAGTTTCAACTTTGGGTGAAGGTTACTGAGCGGTCAATGTTACTCATGGATAATGATGACTTTAGAGTTGTTGTGGAAAGCGTAAGAAACAATAATAAATTACCTGTGATCGTAGCCGATTCTGCTGATTTTATCTCTGCTTATTTCGGACTTGATAGCACCAAAACCTTTTATCCTGGTAATGATAAACTGGTTTACGATAGTTTATATTTTGTAAGACAATTGGCTCAAATGAAACGTCAGCATAAGCCAGAGACCATGAATATTTTTGGAGACAAAAAGTTGGTTTACTACAAAGATTCATTTATCCTCACACAGCTTCGATATTTCCCTTACATCCAAATGGGTGTAATTTTTCTTTTCCTGTTAACCGCTTATACCGCCTTTAGCTCTGCCCGAAAAGACGAGCAAGATCATGTTTGGGTAGGCTTAGCAAAGGAAACTGCTCACCAGCTCGGCACCCCCATATCCTCGCTCATGGCATGGGTCGAATTAATGAAATCCAAATTTGATGCAGAAGACGACCCGCTCATTGCTGAGATGGAAAATGATATCAAACGACTGGAAATTATTACCGACCGTTTCTCTAAGATTGGATCGAAACCTATACTGGAGGATCATACGGTTTACATCGTAATCAGCGACTTTATCAGGTATTTCAAAGTCAGGACATCCGATAAAGTGAAATTTAGTATTACCGGCGACGAACAGGTAAGAGCCTTATTGAATGTGCCACTGTTTGATTGGGTGATTGAAAACCTCTTGAAAAATGCAGCTAATGCCATTGAAAATGAAGGATCGATTTCGGTAAATATAATCGAGAACCTGGCAAAAGAACAGGTTTTTATCGATGTTACGGATAGTGGAAAAGGTATTCCACGGTCGAAATTTGATGCCGTTTTTCAACCGGGTTATACCACTCGTAAACGTGGCTGGGGACTTGGTTTATCACTTACTAAAAGGATTGTTGAGAATTACCATAGCGGCGAAATTTTTGTAAAAGAATCTGAGCTCGGCAAAGGAACAACCTTCAGAATTATTTTAAAAAGCAGCTTAAGATATGAACCGACCACAACCTAACGAATACCCTGCCTGGGGCGAAACCTATATCAGCAAAGTGAATGGCGATATTATTGACGTTTTAGAAGAACAGGTTTTCACCATACCAGCTTTGTTCGAAAGAAATAAAAACAACGAAAATTTTGCTTACGCCGATGGCAAGTGGACGGTAAAAGAAATGCTTGGCCATATTATAGATTGCGAAAGGATTTTTGTTTACCGGATGACCGCTTTCGCCAGAAATGAAGCGCAGCAATTACCGGGTTTTGACGAAGATGAATACGTAGCAAATGCCCGCTTCGATGAACGCAACTATGAAGACATGATCGAAGAGTTTTCTGCTTTAAGAAAAGCGAACCTTTACTTTTTCAAAAGCTTAAACGATACAGAATTGAACAGAAAGGGAATTGCCTCAACCAGAGAAATCAGTGTAAAATCGATCTTATTTATAGCTGCCGGTCATATTATTCATCATGTTGGAGTTTTAGCAGAACGTTATGAAGTGGTTTAGAGATTTTACCGTTGAGGAACTGAATGGCCGACCAAAAAACCATATTGGTGCATTGTTGGGTATCGAATTTACCAAAATTGGTGATGATTTTATCGAGGGGACGATGCCTGTTGATGAACGCACACGCCAGCCTGCAGGAATTTTACATGGTGGAGCATCGGTTGTTTTGGCAGAAACATTAGGAAGTATCGCATCTTACATGCTTATTGATCCTGAAAAGTACGTTGCCGTGGGGTTAGAGGTAAATGCAAATCACTTGCGCCCTGTAAAAAGCGGTTTGGTTAAAGGTATGTGTACGCCCATTCATATTGGTGCCAAAACCCATATTTGGGATATTAAGCTTTTTAACGATCGCGGCAAAATGAGCTGTATCAGCAGACTCACTGTTGCGGTAATAAATAAACCAACTTAGTTAATCAGTTTCCTGTAGGTAATTATTAGGCGAACCGTTTGCAAAAGATGCAATTTATGTTTGCTATAAACAGATTGATAATAATTTCTCGTGGATTCTTGCAGAAAAAAATCTGTGAACGTCAGCGTAATCTGCGGGAGAAAAATATGCGTAGAAGATCAAGAAAATATTCAAAAAAAAGCTCCCGCTGATCTCACAGATTCACGCAGAACAAAATCTGCAAAATTCAGCGTATCTGCGGGAGAAAAACTTTTAGCAATAAATTACTTAGAAGCTTCCTGATCTAACCATTTCTTCTCGATGACGTATGAAATGATTAAACCTAAGCCGCCGAAGATTCCGATGCAGCCAAAATAAACGGCCACCGACTGGCTGATTTCACCATTTGTCATATCGCTGCCGAAAACGCCTCTAACGGTAAATAAAGCAACTAATAATCCTACACCTAAACCCATAAAAAGCAAACCAAATTTTAAACTCAAAAATGGTTTTGGGGTAGCTCGTTGTACGCCTGGATCGATTCCTCTTTCAATCATGGCCATTTTTTCTTTGTTTGATAAATAGCGGATTCCGAATATCATCGCGAATGCGCCTAAAAAAAGTGAAATTGGAACTAATATACCTAGCATGGTGTTGTATTTTAAATGTTAATAATTTATTTATCTTTTACTGAACCGTGTTCTGTGCATTATGACTACATAAATTTTAATCAGGTTACAGGCTTGCCCAAAAAAAATTATAGCTTTATTTAATTACTTCACGATTTGCAAGAGAAATTAAAAAATATCAAATTATTTAGTGTACTAGGCGATGATGCTTTATCCTTGCTGGCTAATTATTTCAAGGTAGTCAATCATAAAAAAGGCACTATTTTAATCCACGCAGAAAAAATTGAACCTTATTTTTACATTTTAGAAACTGGAATTGCCAGAGCATATTCTGATGGGGAAAACCAACAAATCACTTTCTGGTTTGGGCAAGCTGGTGATGTGTTGCTTTCGTATAATAGTTACATTAACAATAAACCTGGCTATGAAAATATCGAACTTTTAGAGGATTCGGTTTTATATCAAATTCATCTCCACGATTTATTTGAGCTTTATAACCAACATTTAGCGCTTGCTAATTGGGGTAGAAAAATTGCTGAAAGAGAATTAATTGCCACCGAGAAAAGATTAATCGACCGGTCGTTTAAAGATGCCAAAGAAAGATATCGGGATTTTATTGTTCAATCTCCAAATCTGATTAAAAGAGTAGCCTTGAAACATATTGCTTCTTATTTAGGCGTAACGCAGGTTACCTTAAGCAGAATTAGATCGGCCTGCAAATAAATCTATTTTTTAACATTTGTAAAATGTGGGCGAAGCAAGGTATTGTACATTTGCCGAAACAATTATTTACGTTATGAACTGGATCATTTTAATTATTGCCGGCCTTTTCGAAGTTGGCTTTACTACCTGCTTAAAGCTCTCGAATAATTTCTCGAATATTAAATGGAGTATCGCTTTTTTCGTTTGTATAACTTTAAGTTTTGTTTTACTTAATAAAGCCACTCAAACGCTGCCTCTGGGTACGGCGTATGCAGTTTGGACCGGAATTGGCGCTGTTGGAACGGTACTTATCGGCATTATTTATTTCAATGAGCCTGCAACCTTCTGGCGGATATTCTTCATTTGTACCTTAATTGGATCTATCGCAGGGTTGAAGTTTTTTGCATCGCACTAAGTGGGTACGGGTTACCTGTTAAAGGTTACCGGGCTGGGTGGTTATGCGTTCAAAGTTGAATGTTAAAAGTTAAAAGGCTGGGTGTATACCTGGGTCGTTAGGCGTTGAGAGTTGAATGTTAAGGGGCTGGATACATAGTTGGGTGGCTATGCGTTGAGGGTTGAATGTTAAAAGTTACAAGGCTGTGTGAAAAGACTTTTATAAACGATAGCCACTGCGCCCAACTTGCAACCCGTAACACATAACCGGTAACTGACAACTGATAACTCATAACTTTTTCTAATCTCTGTAACCTCGCCATCATGAATGTAGTCTTACATTCAAATATGGAGCAAACACTTACAGATTTGGTGCTGATTCAAAATGTGTTGAACGGAGATTCCGCTCAATATGCTTTGTTGGTAAAACGGCATCAACGATTTGTGTTTACGCTTGCTTTACGATTTGCAAAAAACAGGGAAGATGCAGAAGAAATTGCCCAGGATTGTTTTATTAAAGCCTATAAAGCACTAGGAACCTTTAAACAAACGGCAAAATTTAGCACCTGGCTGTACACCATTACTTATACAACAGCCATGACTTTCTTGCGCAAAAAGCGATTGGACACTTCCTCGATTAACGATGAAGAAACCTTTTTGCAATTGGAAAACCATATCTCGAGCTTCAATTCAAATGGATACGAAAAGCAAGACAGTCATAAATTTTTGAACCAGGCCATACAGTTGCTGTTGCCGGATGACGCGGCAATTATAACGATGTTTTACCAGGGAGAACAAAGTCTGGAGGAGATTGGCGAAGCTTTACATATGGAGGCCAATACAATCAAAGTGAAATTGCACCGGGCGAGGCAAAGGCTAAAAGAAAAATTACAATATTTGTTACATGATGAGGTAAAGGAGTTACTATGAACACAATAGAACAACAGCTTTGGGATTACATTGATGGGAATTTGGATGCTACCGAAGCCAAATCGATCGAAGAAAAAATTAGAACAAATGCCGAAATCAAACTTCAATATGAAGAATTATTAAGTTTGAATATAGCTTTTGGTAAAATTGAGCTTGACGAACCTTCGATGTCGTTTACCAGAAATGTGATCGAAAGTATATCCTTAGCGCCGGCTCCGGTTGCCTTAAAAACGAAAGTGAACACCCGCATTATTTATGGCATTGTGGGTTTCTTTATTTTATCTTTGGTGGCGCTTTTTGGCTATGCCCTTTTTAACCTAGATTTTAAAACTACTGACTTCGACTTGAAATTAAATGCTGATTTTAACTGGGAGAAGTACATCAGTCCAACAGTACTTTATATTTTTCTCTTTGCTGATTTAGTTATCGGGTTGATTTTTATGGATTATTTGTTGAGGAAAAAGATGACTCATAAATAAATCTGCTTCGCAGAAATCGAATGTTCTACGCAGCAATATGCTGGCTGGATCTGTATAAATCTGCGAGAGCTCCGTTAGGCTAATCTTTTCAAAATTTCTAGTCCTTCGGGCCATTCGCCAAAGCCAGAAACCGCATTGATATGACCCGCTTCTCCGATATTGATAAATTCGCTTGCCCAATGCGCCGCAAAAAACTGAGCCCTTTCCAGGCTTACCCATTCATCATTTGAACTGGCCACTACAATGGTTTTGAAATTTATTTTATCTAACGGAACACGATCGAAACCTACCGTTGGGAAATTGTAGCGTGGTGCCTCAAGATCGCTCGGCGCAACCAGCAAAGCTCCTTTAATTACTTTTTTATATTTCTTGGCCCAATTGGCAATGGCAGTACAACCGAGGCTATGTCCGATCAAAATCACTGTAGATAAATCGTATTCTGATAGCGTTGATTCAATTTTTTCAATCCAGTCTTTCGAAGCCGGCGCATCCCATTCTTCCTGGTTAATCCGACAAAAATTATTGCCCGAATTTTCGAAATGTGTTTGCCAGTGGTCAGGGCCAGAATTGCCCAAACCAGGGATATTGAAGTAATTCGTCATAATGGACATTTGTCAGAGAGAAATCCTAAATTTTCAAAATAAAAAAAGCCCCGATTTATGCAATCAGGGCTTCAATGTAAATATGATAGTTAATTAAATTACTTTCACATTAACGGCATTTAAGCCTTTTTTACCGTTAGCAACTTCGTACTGTACTTTGTCGTTTTCACGGATTTCGTCGATAAGACC
>Ga0308159_1004739_pt1 | contig 12121 bp, 8 predicted proteins | sample PhyCR1_FD_201040 | JGI IMG/M metagenome (GOLD analysis project Ga0308159, IMG submission 201040) | Phyllosphere microbial communities from UC Gill Tract Community Farm, Albany, California, United States - DLSLC.R1 | ecosystem: Host-associated > Plants > Phyllosphere > Unclassified | place: USA...
GGCGTCGCCATGGCGATGTACAACCTCGACGAATCGATCCGCGACTTCGCGCGCGCCTCGTTCAACTACGGCCTCAACCTCGGCTGGCCGGTGTACCTGTCGACCAAGAACACCATCCTCAAGGCTTATGACGGCCGCTTCAAGGACCTGTTCCAGGAAGTGTTCGACAACGAGGGCTTCAAGGAGAAGTTCGCGGACGCCAAGATCATCTACGAGCACCGCCTGATCGACGACATGGTCGCCTCGGCGCTCAAGTGGTCGGGCAAGTTCGTGTGGGCGTGCAAGAACTACGACGGCGACGTCCAGTCGGACACCGTCGCGCAGGGCTTCGGCTCGCTGGGCCTGATGACCTCGGTTCTGCTCTCGCCCGACGGCAAGACCGTCGAGGCCGAAGCGGCGCACGGCACCGTGACCCGTCACTACCGCCAGCACCAGCAGGGCAAGTCGACCTCGACCAACCCGATCGCCTCGATCTTCGCCTGGACCCGCGGCCTCGCCTATCGCGGCAAGTTCGACGGCACCCCCGACGTGGTCAAGTTCGCCGAGACGATCGAGCGCATCTGCATCGAGACCGTCGAGAGCGGCAAGATGACCAAGGACCTCGCGCTGCTCATCGGCCCCGACCAGAGCTGGATGACCACCGAGCAGTTCTTCGAATCGATCGTCGAGAACCTCGACGCGGAAATGGCCACCTGGGCCTGATCCGCTGAAACCGGCGGCACTCGCCGCCGGTTCCGGTTACGAAAAAGCCCGCCGACTCGCACGAGCCGGCGGGCTTTTTTGTCGTCCGGGAGGGGCGGTTTTAGGGGGGGCGGTGAGCCGCAGAGACATCAAAAAACGCGCCCGTCATCCCCGCGCAGGCGGGGATCCCGCTTGCTCCCAGCCGCCCGCCACCTACGGAAAGAGCGGGATCCCCGCCTGCGCGGGGATCCCCGCCTGCGCGGGGATGACGGGGCTAGAGGGGCAAAGCTCTGGCCTCCCCGCAATGTTCCTGTTATGTTCACTCCATGAATGCGATCAAAGGCAGAGCTGCGACGAGCAACCAGGAGAGCCGCCGGTTCAACCTCACGCAAAGTGAGGCCGACCTCGACTGGCTCGACGATCGCGAGCAGATCGACGGCCCCGCCCCGGCCCGGCGCACCACGGTCATCGACCTCCACCCCCGGACGATCCTGTCGTTCAACAAGTCCCCCGACGTGCCGTTCGACCGTTCCGTCAACGCCTACCAGGGCTGCGAGCATGGGTGCATCTATTGCTTCGCCCGGCCCACCCATGCCTATCACGACCTCTCCCCCGGCCTCGATTTCGAGACGAAGCTGTTCGCCAAGCCGGACGCGGCGCGGCTGCTGCGCGAGACGCTGGCGCGGCGCGGATACCGGCCCGCGCCGATCGCCATGGGCACGAATACCGATCCCTACCAGCCGATCGAGGCCACCTACCGCATCACCCGCGAGGTGCTGGAGCTGTGCCTGGAGACACGCCACCCGGTGACGATCACCACCAAGTCCGACCGCGTGCTGCGCGATCTCGACCTGCTGGTGCCACTGGCCGAACGCGGGCTCGTCGAAGTCGGCATCTCGGTGACGAGCCTCGATCCGAAACTGTCGCTGCTGCTCGAGCCGCGCGCCGCCGCGCCGGCCAAGCGCATGGCGGCGCTGCGGCGGCTGGCCGAGGCGGGGGTGCCGGCGCATGTCTCCGTCGCGCCGGTGATCCCGGCGATCACCGACAGTTTCATGGAAAACATCCTCGAGGAAGCGGCGGATTGCGGGATCCACTCGGCGACCTGGATCATGGTCCGCCTGCCGCACGAAGTCGCGCCGCTGTTTCGCGAATGGCTGCAGGCGCACTTTCCCAGCCGCGCCGACAAGGTCATGGCGACGATCCGCTCGATGCGCGGCGGGCGGGACAACGATCCCGAATTCTTCACCCGGATGCGGCCCAAGGGCGTATGGGCCGAACTGTTCCGCAGCCGCTTCCGCCTCGCCGCCTCGCGGCTGGGCATCACCGGGCCCAAGGTCGTGCTGGACTGCAGCCAGTTCCGCCGGCCGGCGCTGGACGGACAGCTCTCGCTGCTGTGATCCGGCCCGTGCCCGGCTCCGATCGGCCCGTCGCTGCAACCGTAGCGGGCGCCCCGCGTTTGCACGCCAGAGATAACGGACAGGAGCTGAACATGGCCGACGAAACGATCATCACGCCGCAACCCGCCGATGCCCCCGCAACGCATACCACGATCATCCACGAAGCGCCGCCGTCCAACAGCGGCATGGGCATCATCATGGCCCTGATCCTGCTGGCGGTCGTCCTCGGCGGCTTCTACCTCTACACCCAGAATTCGCGCGAAAGCGCGCGCGACAACGCCGTCGCCGAAGCGGCAAGCGATGTCGGCAATGCCGCAACCAAGGTCGGCGACGCAGCCGAGGAAGCCGTCAGCACGAAGAAGTAGGCAGGACGACCCCGCTCGTCATCCCGGACTTGATCCGGGACCTTGGGCAGGTCTTCAGGCGATAGCTGGCGTTGAAGGCGTTTCAACGCGAGGGTTCGCCTCAAGAGTACACCAAGGTCCCGGATCAAGTCCGGGATGACGACGGAGTGTTACGGAGCGAGTTTTATTCCGCCCCTCGCCTCACGCCGCCATCGGCACTCGCTCGGGCCCGCGGCGGGCGGTTAGCGAGACGTTCGAAATCCCCGCCACGCTTTGCAGCTGCTCCGCGAATTCGCCGTCGAGCGCGAAGTCGCGGCCGAGGCGGACTTTCTGTTCACGGCCCTGCCCCAGGTGCAGCGTGGCGATGACCTCGCCGCTGCCCTTGGCGCCGGGGCGCATCAGCAGCGCGAGTTCCTGCACCGCCTCGACCCGGTCGATGTCGAGCTTCAGCAGCATGCGCGCGTCGGCCTTCACCTCGGCAAGCGGGCGTCCGCCCCGCACGGTGATGCGCGGGGGCTCGTCGACGCTGGGCGAATCGAGTTCGACGTTGAGCAGGATGCAGGTGCCTTCCCGGGCCCAGCGCACGAAATCCTCGACCAGGCTTTCCTCGAAGCACGAGGCGGAGAAATTCCCCGACTGGTCCGAGAAATCGGCCATGACGAAGTCCTTGCCGCGCTTGGTCTTGCGCTTCTGCACGCCCTCCACCATCGCCGCCATGACCGCGCCGGTGCGGCCGCCGCCGCCCCCGCCCGCCATCAGGCTGCCATAAGTGCGCGCGCCGTTGCCGCTGGCGACCGCGCGGTACTGCTCGACCGGGTGCGCGGCGAAATAGAAGCCGAAATTCTCGCGCTCCTTCGCCATCTGGTCGGCGCGGCTCCACGGCTCGGCGTCGACGAGGCGCAGCCCCTGCTCGGCGTGGTCGTCGCCGCCGAACAGGGCGGCCTGCGTGGAATTGCGTTCGCGCGAGGAGCGGTCGGCTTCGGCGAGCAGGGTGTCGGCGTTGGCGAGGACCCGGGCGCGGTTGGGTTCCAGCGAGTCGAATCCGCCCGCCGCGCCGAGGCTTTCCAGCTGGCGGCGGTTCATCGAACCCGCGGGCGCGCGGCGGAACACGTCGTCGAGGCTTTCGAACGGGCCGTTGGCCACCCGCTCCGCGACGACGGCTTCCATCGCCTTTTCGCCGACGTTGCGGATACCCGCCAGCGCATAGCGCACCGCGTGGCTTTCCTCGGTTTCCTCGACGATGAATTCGGCTTCCGACCTGTTGATGTCGGGCGGCGCCAGTTCGATGCCGTTGCGGCGCATGTCGTCGACGAAGATCGCCAGCTTTTCCGACTGGTGCATGTCGAAGCACATCGCGGCGGCATAGAATTCGTGCGGGTAGTGCGCCTTGAACCACGCGGTATGGTAGGCCAGCAGCGCATAGGCGGCGGCGTGCGACTTGTTGAAGCCATAGCCGGCGAACTTGTCGATCAGGTCGAACAGTTCGTTGGCCTTGCCCGGCTCGATGTCGGACACCCGCTTGCAGCCCTCGACGAAGCGCTGGCGCTGGGCGTCCATCTCGGCCTGGACCTTCTTGCCCATGGCGCGGCGCAAGAGGTCGGCGTCGCCCAGCGAATAGCCGGCCAGGATCTGCGCGGCCTGCATGACCTGCTCCTGGTAGACGAAGATGCCGTAAGTCTCGGCCAGGATCACCGAGAGCTTTTCGTGCGGGTACTCGATCGGGGCGAGGCCGTTCTTGCGCTGGCCGAACAGCGGGATGTTGTCCATCGGGCCCGGGCGGTAGAGCGAGACGAGCGCGATGATGTCGCCGAAGTTGGTCGGCTTCACCGCCGCCAGGGTGCGGCGCATGCCCTCCGATTCCAGCTGGAACACGCCCACCGTGTCGCCGCGCTTGAGCAGTTCGTAGACCGAAGGATCGTCCCAGCCCAGCGTCGACAGGTTGATGGTGATGCCGCGCCGCTGCAGCAGTTCGCCCGCCTTGTGCAGCACCGACAGCGTCTTGAGGCCGAGGAAGTCGAACTTCACCAGACCCGTGTCCTCGACATATTTCATGTCGAACTGCGTCACCGGCATGTCGGAGCGCGGATCGCGGTAGAGCGGCACCAGCTGCGCCAGCGGCCGGTCGCCGATGACCACGCCCGCCGCGTGGGTGGACGAGTTGCGCGGCAGCCCTTCCAGCTGCACCGCGAGGTCGACGAGGCGGCGCACTTCGGCGTCGTTGTCGTATTCGCGGCGGAATTCGGGGACCGGGCCGTCCTTGGTGACGCCGTGAGCCTTGCGGCCCTGGATCGTCTCGGTCAGCGTCCACGGGTCGGTGGGATGGTTGGGCACCATCTTGCACAGCGAATCGACGCGGCCGTAGCTCATCTGCAGGATGCGGCCGCAGTCGCGCAGCACCGCGCGGGCCTTCATCTTGCCGAAGGTGATGATCTGGGCGACGTGGTCCTCGCCGTACTTGGCCTGGACGTAGCGGATCACCTCGCCGCGCCGGGTTTCGCAGAAGTCGATGTCGAAGTCCGGCATCGAGACGCGTTCCGGGTTGAGGAAGCGTTCGAACAGCAGGCCCAGCTTCAGCGGGTCGAGGCCGGTGATGGTCAGCGCCCAGGCGACCACCGAGCCGGCACCCGAGCCGCGTCCCGGGCCCACCGGAATGCCGTTGTCGCCCGCCCACTTGATGAAATCCGCGACGATCAGGAAGTAGCCGGGGAAGCCCATGCCGACGATGATCTCGACCTCGAAATCGAGGCGGTCGGCATAGACGAGGAAGTCCTCGGTGACGCCTTTTTCGCGCAAGCCCTCGTAGGCGGCGCGGCGCTCGTCGCCTTTCAGCGCCATCGCCGCGTCCAGTTCCGCTTCGCTCGCCTCGGGCCAGTAGGGGGCGAGGCGGGCGGCGAGGCCGCGGCGCGAATCGTCGGCGAGCATGCGCGCCTCGCCCTCGCGGTCGCCGGCGAGGCTGGGCAGCAGCGGCTTGCGCTTGGGCGGCGCATAGGCGCAGCGCTGGGCGACGACGAGGGTATTGGCCAGCGCCTCGGGCAGATCGGCGAACAGTTCCTGCATCGCGGCCACCGGCTTGACCCACCGCTCGGACGAGGAGCGCGGGCGGTCGGCGGCGTCGACCTGGGTGGAATTGGCGATGCACAGCAGCGCGTCGTGCGCCGAGTGAAACGCCTTTTCCGGGTACTGCGCCGGGTTGGAGGCCACCAGCGGGATATCGCGCTGGTAGGCGAGCGCGATCAGCTCCTCCTCGCTCTCGTCCTCCTCGGGCTCGCCGGTGCGGGTGATCTCGATGTAGAGGCGGTCGCCGAACAGGGACTGCAGGGTGTCGCAGTAGCTTTCGGCGGCATCGTACTTGCCGGCGGCAAACAGCCGCGCCAGCGCGCCTTCGTTGCCGCCGCTGAGGCAGATCAGGCCGTCGGTATACCCGCGCAGCGATTCGAGGCTAACGTGCGGGTCCAGCTCCAGCGGCCGGTCGAGGTGCGCGCGGCTGACGTGGTGGCACAAGTTGAGCCAGCCCGCCTCGTCCTGCGCGAACAGGGCCAGCCAGTCGATCGGCAGGTCCTGCCCCGCCGCGCCGCTCCTGCCCGGCTGCGGGCGGGCCACGGCGAGGAAGGTCCCCACGATCGGCTGCACCCCCGCGCCCTTGCAGGCACCGGCGAATATCGGCGCGCCGTAGAGGCCGTTGCGGTCGCAGATGGCGGCGGCGGGAAAGCCCCGCTCCCGCGCCAGCTTGGCGATGGCCTTCGGCTCGATCGCGCCGTCCAGCATGGTGAAGCTGGAGAAGATGCGGAGCGGGACGAAGGGGGAGTGGGCCATCGGCGGAATTTAGGCACTCGCCATGGGGGCGATCAAGGGCGGGGGAGGGAAAAGGCGGGGAAAGCGAGGTGCGGGGATGGTTATGCGGAAAGGCCATCGTCATCCCGGGCTCGACCCGGGACCGTGGGCGGTTCTTCAGGCGAGAGCTTGCGTCGAGGCGTTTGAGCGCGAGGCATTGCCTTAAGATTTGCCCACGGTCCCGGGTCAAGCCCGGGATGACGATGCCGTGTCGGCATGACGATGCCGTGTCGGGATGACGATGCCGTGTCGGCATGACGATGCCGTGTCGGCATGACGATGCCGTGTGGGGATCACGCGCGGTGCGTGCCCCCCTCACCGCGCCGTCAGCGGGTCCTTTTCCACACGGGGCTCACCGTCGGCGGCGAAGTCCATGATCACGTCTTTGGCGGGATCGTAGCGCGGCCAGGCGGGCAGGACGCCGCCGTTGGGATCGCCCTTCTTCGCAAACGCCACCAGCGCGTCGCTGATCACCTCGCCGACGTGGTTGTCGCGGGCGGTGGTCTTGTCGCCGTACTTCACCGCCTGGGTGGCGAAGAAGAACGGGATGTCGGTGGCGTGGCCGGCGCCCGGCTCAGTCATCGAGGAGGCAACGTAGGAGAAGCGGTAGGCGTAGACCGGCAGCCCCTGCGCGGCGAGGGTGGCGGCGACGTCGCGCGCGCCCTTGATCATCGGGCCGTCGTTGCCGCCGATGTCGGCGCTGGTCGCACCGACCATGACCGGCACCTTGGTGAACTTGCCCGCCGCATAAGCGGCTTGCGGGTCGACGTTTACGCGCCCGTCCGGGAAGGGCGACGAAAACGGCGGGCGCGGGCCGCCGAACAGCGCCGCGAGGTTGAGCCCGTCGACGATCTGCTCGGCCGGCAGCGCCCGCAGCCTGGCGAGCGCCTGGGGATCGTCCGCCGCGATGCCCTTGGTGGCGGCGAAGTCCAGCCCTGCCTGCAACGCCTTTGCCGTACCGCCGCTGCCGAAGGCGGCGCCGTTACCGCCCGACATGATGACCGCGCGCTGGAACAGTCCCTGGCTCAGCGGCGAAGTCAGCAGGGTGTGCACCGAATTGCCGCCCGCGCTCTCGCCGATGAGGGTGACGTTATAGGGGTCGCCGCCGAAGGCCGCGATATTGGCGCGCACCCACTTGAGCGCGGCCACCTGGTCGAGCGTGCCGTAGTTGGCCAGCAGCCCGCCATCGGCATTCTGCGCGGTGAGCTGGGGATGCGCGAAAGTGCCGAAGCGGCCGATGCGGTAGTTGAAGCTGACCACCATCACGCCCTTCTTCGCCAGCTCCGTTCCCGAATATGTCGGCGGCGAGGAGCCGCCGTTGACGAAGCCGCCGCCGTAGATCCACAGCACCACCGGCAGCTTGCCCTTAGCGGCGCCCTGCGCCTGCTCGGGCTTCCAGACGTTGAGGTAGAGGCAATCCTCGGCCGGCGGCGTGCCCAGCGGGGCGGCGTCGCTGGGGAACGGCTTCTGCATGCAGTCGTGGCCGTAGGCGGTGGCGGGCTTCACGCCCTGCCACGGCGCGGCCGGCTGCGGTGCCCGCCAGCGCAGTTCGCCCACCGGCGGCGCGGCGAAGGGAATGCCCTTCCAGCTGACGACGCCGTCCTCCACGCTGCCGGAAACCTGCCCATCCTGAGTGCGCGCCACGGGATCCTTGGCCATGACCGGGGAACACGCGGCCGAGGCCAGGGCGACGGCAAGCAGGGGCAAGTGAAAACGCGGACGCTGCATCTTGGGGCGACTCCGGAAGCGGGAACGAGGAATGCGAGGGATCGACTGAAAGCGCTGGGATATCAAGGCCGTCGTGGCCCATCCGCCCCCGCCCGTCATCCCGGGCTTGACCCGGGACCTTGGGCAAGGGCCGCGCCCGCCTTTCGTCGACGCGCAGCGCTTCGGTGGCCCAGCGAAAGCTCTCGCCTGAAGATTTGCCCACGGTCCCGGATCAAGTCCGGGATGACGAGCGGGCGCAGCAATTTCTAGCCCACGCCCAGCAGGCCTTCGATGTCCTTCGCCATGCCGCCGGGCTTGTCGGTGGGGGCGTAGCGGCGCACCACCCTGCCCTGCCGGTCGATCAGGAACTTGGTGAAGTTCCACTTGATCGCCTTCGAGCCCAGCAGCCCGGGCGCCTGCGCCTTGAGCCAGTCGTAGAGCGGCGCGGCGGCGGGGCCGTTGACGTCCACCTTGGCCATCAGCGGGAACGACAGGCCGAAGTTCACCTCGCAGAACGCGGCGATATCCTCGGCGCTGCCCGGTTCCTGTCCGCCGAACTGGTTGCAGGGGAAGGCGATGACCTCGAAGCCGCGGTCGCGGTATTCGCGCCAAAGCGCCTCCAGCCCCTGGTACTGCGGGGTGAAGCCGCACTTGCTGGCGGTGTTGACCACCAGCACCACCTTGCCCAGCCGGTCCGCCAGGCTGACGGTCTCACCGCCGGGCAGGGTTGCGGTGAAGTCGGCGATGGTGCGGGGGTCGGACGGCATCTTTGCGGTCAGGCGGCGCTGGGAGGAAAGTCGGCGCGGCGCGACAGGGTGCGGATTTCGCCGATGCGCAAGGTGTGGTCGCCGTCCTTGTCGATGGCGTAGTCGTCCTGCTTGTCCTCGGGCATGCCCATGACGTAGCGGATCAGTTCGGCCACGGTACCGCGCCGGATGGTCTTGAAGCTATGGAACAGGCCGCCGCCGTCCTCGCACTTGTGAAGCTCGGCGGTATCGTCCCAGCCGAAACCCCTGACCGGGGCGGTGCTGGTTTCGGTAGTGGACGGAATTTCGCTCATCGGCGCTGTCCTTTGCTTTTCGATCTTGCACACTGGATGTGGGAAGAGAAAACCGCGAGTTCAACGCCGGTTCCCCTGAGGTGTGATCCCGGCCCTTCGTCATCCCGGACTTGATCCGGGACCGTGGGCAGTCCTTGAGGCGATAGCTCTCGTTGAGGCGTTTCAGCGCAAGGTCGCGCCTAAAGACTTGCCCACGGTCCCGGATCAAGTCCGGGATGACGAGACGGTTGGCCCCTTAGGCCAGGACCCCGTCGTGCAGGCGCACCACGCGGTCCATCGCCGCGGCCAGCCGCTCGTTGTGGGTGGCGACCAGCGCGGCGCTGCCCTCTCCGCGCACGAGGGCGAGGAACTGGGCGAAGACCTTGTCGGCGGTCGCCTCGTCCAGGTTGCCGGTGGGCTCGTCGGCCAGCACCAGGTGCGGGCGATTGGCGAGCGCGCGGGCCACGGCGACGCGCTGCTGTTCGCCGCCCGACAGCTTGCTGGGGCGATGCTCCAGCCGCTGGCCGAGGCCCAGCGCGCTGAGCAGCTCCTTCGCCCGCTCGTCGCATTCGGGCCGGGGGCGGCCGGTGATGAGCTGGGGCAGGACGACGTTCTCGATCGCGTTGAAGTCGGGCAGCAGGTGGTGGAACTGGTAGACGAAGCCGATGTGATCGCGGCGCACGGCGGCGCGCTGGTCCTTGCCCAGCTTGCTGGCGTCGATCCCGGCGATCTCGATCCGGCCGCCGAAGCCGCCTTCGAGGAGGCCGATCGCCTGCAGCATCGTCGACTTGCCCGAGCCCGAGGGGCCCAGCAGGCCGACGATCTCGCCCGGGCGCACGGTCAGGTCGACGCCGCGCAGCACGTCGATGCGCACGCCGCCCTGCTCGAAGCTGCGGGTGACGCCGGTGAGGCGCACGGTGGGCGCGGTGTCGGAAGCGGGGATGGTTTCACTCATAACGCAGCACCTGCACGGGATCGGTGCTCGCCGCCTTGTAGGCCGGGTAGAGCGTGGCAAGGAAGCTGAACACCAGCGCCATGACGGAGATCGTGGCGATCTCCACCGGGTCGGAGCGCGAGGGCAGCTCTGTCAGAAAGCGGATCGAGGGGTCCCACAGGTTCTGCCCGGTGACGATCTCCACCGCGTGGACGATCGGCTGGCGGAAGAACAGAAAGATGAAGCCCAGGACCAGACCCACCGCCGTGCCCATGGCGCCGATGCAGAAGCCCGCCGTCACGAAGACCTTCAGCAGCGAGCGCCGGGTGGCGCCCATGGTGCGCAGGATCGCGATGTCGCGGGTCTTGGCGCGCACCAGCATGATCAGCGAGGAGAGGATGTTGAACACCGCCACCAGCACGATGATCGACAGCACCACGAACATCGCCACCCGCTCCACCGCCAGCGCCTCGAACAGCGAGGCGTTGATGGTCTTCCAGTCGGTGACGATGGCGCGGCCCGCCAGCTGGCGCGTCAGCGGGGCGAGGATCGTGCCGACGTGGTCGGGATCGTTGGTGGTCACTTCGATCATGCCGATCGAATCGCCGGTCAGCAGCAGCGTCTGCGCGTCCGCCATCGGCATCACCACGAAGGCGTTGTCGTAGTCGTAGACGCCGATCTCGAAGATGGCCGAGACGCGGTAGGCGATCTGGCGCGGCACCGTGCCGAAGGGCGTGGAGCGCCCCTGCGGGTTGATGATGGTGATCACGTCGCCCACCTGCGCGCCCAGGTTCTGGGCCAGCTGCTTGCCGATCGCGACGTTGTCGCCGCCGGGCTTCAGTTCGGCCAGCGAGCCGGCCTTCACCTTGTCCTCGATGCGGCCGATATCCTCGGGCGTGTTGCCGCGCACCAGGATCGCCTCGACCCGGCCGTTGAAGCTGGCCAGCAGCGGCTGTTCGATCAACGGCGAGGCGCGGGTGACGCCGGGGGTGGCGCGCACGTCTTTCAGCACGCGCTGCCAGTCGTCCAGCCGGCCGCCATAGGCCTGGATGATGGCGTGGCCGTTGAGATTGACGATCTTGTCGAACAGCTCTGCGCGAAAGCCGTTCATCACGCTCATGACGATCACCAGCGCGGCGACGCCGAGCGCCACCGCGACCAGGCTGATGCCGGCGACGAGCGCGATGAAGCGCTCGCCCTTGCCAGGCAGCATGTAGCGCTTGGCGATGGTCCATTCGAAAGGAGATAGGATCAAGAGCGACGGGTCCGTCTGTGATCGGCGGGGACAAGCCCGGCATTAGGATGATGGGGGTGTGCTGGCAAGCACTGGGGGAAGGCATTGGGGCAAGCACTGGGGAAGGCGATGGTTCCAGCGCGGGATTGAAGAGGGCCATTGCTGCTGCCGTTCCGCCCCCGTCATCCTGAAACCAGTTCAGGATGACGGGCAGTGCGGGGCGAACCCGCGCCACCGCCAGATCACGAGAAGCACGCCCAGCCCGCGATCGCCCCGCCCGCCATGACCGCGGGCGTCACCCAGGCCCCCTTGATCCGCCAGGCCGCCGCCAGCGCGATGGCGAAGATCGCCGCCGCCGCGAAGGGGGACGCCGCGCGCGCGCCGGTGGCGGCGGCGAGGTGCAGGAACGTCGCGGCGATGATCCCCACCACCGCCGCCGCCACGCCTTCGAGCACGCGGTGCATCGCCGGATGCTCGATGACCGCCTCCAGCCGCTCGAACAGGACCAGCGAGAACGCGAACGCCGGCAGGAACATGCCGGCGGTGATCGCCGCCGCGCCGCCGAAACCGCCGGCGACATAGCCCACGAACGTCGCGAAGATCACCAGCGGCGCGGGCAGCACGCCGGCCAGTGCGATGCCGTCGAGAAAGGTGGCGTCGCCGATCCAGCCGCGCCCGACGGTGTCGGCCCGGACATAGGGGATCGCCGTATAGGCGCCGCCGAAAGTCAGCAGGCCTCCCTTCAATCCCGCCAGGAACAGGGCAAGCAGGGTGGCCGGCCCGGCCGCCGTCATCGTCGCCCCCGCCACCCCCGCGCCCGCCGCCTCCGGGGCCGCATGCATGTGGATCGCGACCGCCAGCCCCGCCCCCGCCGCCACGATCGCGGCGGCCACCGCCGGGCGGTGCGACAGGGCGTGGACCAGCCCGCCGACGAGCAGCGGGATCCAGAACGGC
>Ga0308159_1004740_pt1 | contig 12119 bp, 10 predicted proteins | sample PhyCR1_FD_201040 | JGI IMG/M metagenome (GOLD analysis project Ga0308159, IMG submission 201040) | Phyllosphere microbial communities from UC Gill Tract Community Farm, Albany, California, United States - DLSLC.R1 | ecosystem: Host-associated > Plants > Phyllosphere > Unclassified | place: USA...
AACGACTGGTTCCTTTGCAGGGTATTGTGCTGACTGAACAGATGCAGGCACGCATTGCATTACTTTTTGCGCTGCCAGTGATGGAACTCGGTGCGTCGTGGCTCGATGGTTTTCATGAAATTTTGCTTTACCCTTCCCCTTTTGTTGTCGATTCTCCATGGCAGGGTGAAAACGGACTGGTTCATGCCGGTACGCAAATTCACGCCGGTCAGAGCTGGGATCAGGGCCCGATCGTGCTGAACTGGCAGGATATTGAAGACTCCTTTGATAACTCCGGTTTTAACCTGATCATCCACGAAGCCGCGCATAAACTTGATATGCGAAACGGTGGCGAAGTGAGCGGTATCCCGCCGATTCCGTTACGCGAAGTGGTGGCCTGGGAGCATGATTTACAGGCGGCGATGCAGAATTTGCAGGATGAAATTGACACCGTTGGCGAAGAAGCGGCCAGCATGGATGCCTACGCAGCGACCGATCCGGCAGAGTGTTTTGCCGTACTTTCTGAATATTTCTTTAGTGCCCCAGAATTGCTTTCGGAGCGTTTTCCGCTGGTATACGGTCATTTCACCCGTTTTTATCAACAGGACCCGCTGGCAAGGCAACTTCGCGGTCAGCGTTGTGATTGTTAAAAGGCAGAATTAAACGGTTTTCCTTGTCAAAAAAGTGAAGTTTTATGGCTATATTGATTAGTTGCTGAGCAGTCGTACTGCTTTTCAGGAAATTGCCGTTGACACTCCACATCCCTCTGGATATTATGCGCCCCGTTCACACGATTCCTCTGTAGTTCAGTCGGTAGAACGGCGGACTGTTAATCCGTATGTCACTGGTTCGAGTCCAGTCAGAGGAGCCAAATTAGAAAAGCCCGCTTAAGGAAACTTAAGCGGGCTTTTTGCTTTTCATGCCCGGCGCCAGGGCCTGTATGGCTTTGACACAATCAGTGGAAGTGAATACTATTTCTGACTCCCGCAGTCTGTTCCTTTTATTTCACGTTTACCGTTATAGTCATGCGCAAGGTCACATATTAATTGCGTTACGCGCCCTGCGGATAGTTGAGCACTGTGGGTAAAATTAGTTTGTTGGTATAGCCAGTGCATAAAGTGCCTGCTGGCCGTTAAAGAGAGCGTTTCAGCGTTATTGCTATCCCCGCCCGTGAATGAGCAAACCATCTTACGATTTTTCTTCTGCGCCCAAAGCTGCCATTGGCCTTGCCACCAGCCATGCTGTGTTATTCCCTGAAAATTCCAGGGGGTATTACTATCACTGTCATTTATTTCTTCTTCTATAAACCAAAGCTCACCTTCCCGTTGGCGAAACAGATCTGCCCAAACAGTAATAACGGCTCCCCGAAGAAAACATTCGTGTGAAATAACATGTACTTTTACCTTAGGAAAAAGGATGCTCAGTACTCGGAAATGCCCGTGAGCCGCGATAACTGGACGCAAAATTGCACCTCTGGCGTTACGTTTAAGAACCGCACTTCCATACTGAATTTCATCAAACTGGCTCCGTCTCAGAAATTGCGTCTCGCGCAAATCGACGCGATTTACGATATCGCTATGATGCAAATCAGGTTCAATTCTCCCGCGCCACCGGTACCGCAGAGTTTCACCAATGAAATGCTGAGTAAAATTTGTGGAGATATGAAGAATATTACCGAAGGTGGCATCGAAACTGAGCAGAACATAAAGTTTCTGTTCTGCACTACTCCCCTGGAACGGCACAATAAGTGACACAGTTTCAATTCTTTCCGGAGGGATTATTTTTCTTTGTTTTTGCTGTTTGGGTGTCCAGACTTTTCTGCAGACACGGCACTGAACTCGCTGTGTTCCCCGCGGGTTATGACCATAGCAAATAGTTTTGTTGCAATAACATTCAGGACAAAAACGACCGTTTTCTGAGGCATATGCACTTAAGTGAGCAGACAGCCAGTCATTAAATTGTTGTTCATCAAACAGAGGGGGATAACTCCCACATGCACGACAGTGCAATGCTGGATATCCCAGTCTGTAGTCTGGCCAACTGTAATCTGCAGATGCGGAGATTGGCAGCCCTAAATTGCGGCAACCAAACGATTTGCAGGTATTAATGGTAAACAGAGTCAATATTAGTCACCAACGATTTCAATGGGTCGATGATTTTGCCCCATAACTCTTGCTTAATTGTGTGAGCAGACACGCATTTAAAACCCTTTCAGAACGTAAAGTAGCGAGTCTTTATAAAACTGAAAGGAATTGATTATGAAGATAAAATTAATCGCAGCGGGTATTCTGCTGACGTTACCATTTTGGGTCTGCGCCAAGGATCTCACTATTATTTATACTAATGATCTCCATGCTCATGTGGAACCTTATAAAGTGCCATGGATTGCTGACGGTAAACGGGATGTGGGTGGCTGGGCGAATATCACCACTCTGGTAAAAGAGGAAAAAGCCAAAAGTAAAGCAACATGGTTTTTTGATGCAGGTGACTATTTTACCGGCCCTTATATTAGCAGCCTAACGAAGGGCAAGGCCATTATCGATATTATGAATACCATGCCTTTTGATGCGGTCACAATGGGCAATCATGAATTTGATGATGGCTGGGATAATGCGTTACTCCAGCTTAGCCAGGCGAAATTCCCTATTGTGCAGGGCAATATTTTTTATCAGAACAGTGATAAAGCATTCTGGGATAAGCCATATACCATTGTTGAAAAAGATGGCGTGAAAATTGGCGTTATAGGTTTGCACGGCGTATTTGCCTTCAATGATACCGTTTCTGCTGCAATGCGCGAAGGTATTGAAGCGCGGGATGAGATTAAATGGTTACAGCGTTATATCGATGAACTTAAGGACAAAGTGGATTTGACCGTATTGCTGGTTCATGAAGGCACGCCTGCCCGTCAGTCCAGTATAGGAAGTACCGATGTGCGTCGTGCGCTGGATAAAGATATTCAAACCGCAAACCAGGTGAAAGGTCTGGATATTCTGATTACCGGACATGCGCATGTCGGTACGCCGGAACCGATTAAAGCAGGCAATACGCTAATCCTCTCAACCGATAGCGGCGGTATCGATGTGGGGAAACTGGTACTGGACTACACCAAGCCACATAGCTTTACGATGAAAAATTTCGAACTTAAAACCATTTACGCAGATGAGTGGAAGCCCGATCCGCAAACGAAGCAGGTGATCGACGGCTGGAATAAGAAACTCGATGAAGTGGTAGGACAGAAAGTGGCGCAGTCGCCGGTTGAATTAACACGTGCATATGGTGAATCAGCATCACTGGGCAACCTGGCTGCGGATGCTTTGCTGGCCGCTGCGGGTAAAAACACACAGTTAGCCTTAACTAACTCAGGCGGTATCCGCAGCGAGATCCCGTCTGGCACGATTACGATGGGCGATGTTATTAGTACGTTCCCATTCCCTAACGATCTGGTCACTATGGATCTTACCGGTAAACAATTACGTAGTTTGATGGAACATGGCGCAAGTTTAAGTAACGGAGTGTTGCAGGTCTCAAAAGGTCTGGAAATGAAATACGACAGCAGTAAACCCGTTGGACAACGGGTCCTGGAGCTTACACTTAATGGTAAGGCGATTGTGGATGCGACGGTTTATCACATTGCTACCCAAAACTTCCTTGCTGATGGTGGTGACGGCTTCACCGCGTTTACCGAGGGTAATGTGCGTAATACAACAGGTGGGTATTCTGTTTACAAAGCTGTGATCGATTACTTTAAAGCAGGTAACACCATCACCGATGAACAACTTAACGGTATGCGCGTTGCTGATGTGAAAAAATAAATGTTTTGTTAGCCGCATCAGTTAGCGCAAAGGATGTGGCGACCTATTACACCAACGATTTACATGCTCATGTATCTCCGGGGAAAATTCCGGCAGAGAAACCCTATTACAAAAGCCCGCTTAAGGAAACTTAAACGGGCTTTTGGCTTTTGTGGTGTGTCTTGAGCCAATTCCAGACAGGCTGGTTAACCGGTATTACAACCTCGCGACGATGACGTCATACAAGAATTAGGCATTGCGCAGCTCAGTCAGGGAGAACAAGCCATTATTTAATTTTAGTGTGAAGTCAGTCATGTAATAAAAAAAACGCGTTGCCATTTCCGTTCGATCTCATCTATCTCAGAACCATGTGAAATCGATTTCATAAGAACTCATGGCCACTATCAAAGATGTAGCAAAAAAAGCAGGATTGTCCGTCACTACGGTTTCTCGTTTTCTAAACCAGCATCCCTATATTTCCGATGACAAGCGGGAAAAAATACTTTCCGCCATGAAGGCCCTGGATTATGAACCTAGCACCGTTGCCCAACAGATGCGGGGAATAAAAACGCATCGTATTGGCGTATTGATCTCGAGGATTACCAACCCCTTCTTCGCCAGTCTGGTAGATGCTCTGGAAGTGAATGCACGCAAGAATGGTTATTCGGTACTTATTATTCAAAACCACAACAGCCCAGATGAAGAGAAAAACTGCCTAGACTTGTTAAAGAAAAAAATTATCGATGGGCTGATCCTTTGCTCAGTTGAAAGCGATAAAAATGTGATTGAGAAGTATCAAAAATATGGTCCTATTCTGCTCTGTAATACCAGTATAACTTCATCGTCACTGCCGATCGTCAGAGTAGATGATGAGACAGCCACCCGTGATGCTATTCGTTACTTAATAAGCAAAGGCTATCGCAAAATAGCTTACTCGACCGGCGGTAGTTTTGAGAAAACAGGTCATGGTAGCAGAAGAAATAACGGTTACGTTACAGCGATGAATGAGGCAGGCCTTACCATTCACGATGAGTGGATATTTCGGCATATGCACACCTATAAGCACGGCCAGACAATAGCTCACAATCTCCAGAGCCTGGTTCAAAATAACCGACCCGATGCCATTTTTGCAGGCAGTGACGAGGTTGCATGCGGGCTAATGTCCACTTTGTTACTTCATGGCCAGCGCGTCCCGGAAGATATTGCAATTTTAGGTTTTGATAATCTCCCAGTTGCAGAAATGCTCAATATACCCCTGACGACTGTCAATCAACCCATTGATGAGCTGGGGAGGATTTCTGTTGAGTTTTTACTCTCTTTAATAAATGGTCAGCGCTATGAATATGACTCAGCCCTGCTTAAGTCAGACTTAGTGATCAGAGAGTCAGCATAAATTTTTTAAGTAAATATGGTATCGATTTCATACAAGGAAGAAGTATGTCAGACGCACTCAGTAGAAATAATCAGTCTTGGTGGAAAGAAGCGGTCATTTACCAAATTTATCCAAAAAGTTTTTATGACAGTAATAACGATGGTATCGGTGATATCAGAGGGATTATTGAGAAACTGCCGTATCTGAGGGAGTTAGGGATCACAATGATCTGGGTCTCCCCTTTCTACAAATCACCTATGGCGGATAACGGATATGATATCTCAGATTATTACGCGATTAACCCGAATCTTGGTAATATGCCGGATATTGAAACTCTGATTACCCGGGCCAGTGAAAGCGGTATACAAGTGATGATTGACCTGGTGGTTAACCATACCAGCGATGAACATCCTTGGTTTCAGAAAGCCCTTAGTGAGCCGGAATCAAAGTACCGCGATTATTATATTTTCAGGCCAGGGATAGAGAATACTTTCCCTAATAACTGGCGTTCAATCTTTGGCGGTAGCGCGTGGGAAAAAGTCGCCCATGAAAAGAATTATTACCTGCATACCTTTCACCGTAAGCAACCGGACCTGAACTGGGAAAATCCGGCGCTGCGTGAAGAAATTTATACCATGATCAACTGGTGGCTGAAAAAAGGCATTGCCGGGTTTCGTGTGGATGCTATTACCTTCATTAAAAAGGATCAGGATTACTGTTCCCTGCCAGCAGATGGCGTCGATGGACTGGCATCTATAAAAGGCAAGTCAAGAAACAGACCCGGAATAGAAGTATTCCTCAATGAGTTAAAGGAAAGAACATTTAAACGTTACGGAGGAATCACAGTAGGCGAAGCACCCGGTGTTCCCTTGCAGGAATATCCTACGTTTATCGGTCCTGATGGCTATTTTGACATGATCTTCGATTTTCATGCCGCTGATATAGATGTGGAAAATGGTTCTGAATGGTTCCGCCGCCGGCAATGGAGTATCGGTGAATTTAAAAAAATGTTGTTTGACAGCCAACGCGCCTTTATAAAGTCCGGCTGGGGAACGACATTTATTGAGAATCATGACCAGCCGCGTGCTCTGTCAAAATTAATGACGAAATAATACGTCACATCAGTGAGGTCAAAGGGGTGTTTTTCAACGCCGGACAATATCAGATTATCCTCGGCACAGGAATAGTAAATAAGGTGTATAACGAGTTTTCTGCGGCTTTTCATATTAATGAAGTAAGTAAAGACGAAATAATCCAACAGAATACCGGAAAACTACAGCGCGGCATCCGAAATTTATCTGACGTATTCGTTCCGATTGTCCCCATCCTTGGGGCGACAGGACTTTTTCTCGGTATAAAAGGAGTAATACTCAATGATACCGTGCTGTCTTATGTCGGTAGTGCTCCTCAGTACATTCCACTTTATATAAAAACACTCACGACGGTTCTTTGCGATACGGCATTTGCTTTTCTCGCAGCCTTTATTTGCTGGTCAGCATTTAAAAAATTCGGTGGCACCCCTGTTCTTGGATTTTTGATTGGCCTGATGCTGGTATCTCCCGCATTGCCTAATGCGTATGAGGTCGCTTATGGTCATGCCCAACCTATTTATATTTTCGGATTTATTCCACTGGTGGGTTATCAGGGCTCCATTCTGACTGCTCTCATTACCGGAATTATCGGTGCTAAGATCGAAATCTTTTTCCGCAAAAAAATGCCCAACGCGATGGATCTTATATTCACCCCATTCGTAGTGATTCTGCTTTCCATCGCGATAGCATTATTGCTACTGGGGCCCTTGGTTCATGGTTTTGAACACTATGCCGTGATGGCAATTCAACAGTTTCTCTCCCTGCCTGCGGGTATTGGCGGATTACTGATTGGGTTCATTTATCCCATCGCCGTGATGACCGGAATGCACCATATGTTTATTATGATCGAAACCTCCCTGATTGCAGGAACAGGCTTCAATCCCTTAATTACAGTATGTGCAATGTACGGTTTTGCTAACTCTGCAGTATGTCTGGCTATCTCTTTAAAATCTCGTGACATGGCCTTTAAGACCTCAGGTATTTCAGCTACGGCGACCCAGCTTCTTGGTGTTTCGGAACCCGCGCTGTTTGGTATTGTGATGAGGTCAGGAATACGTGCAATTACGATAATGTTACTGAGTTCAGCATTAGGAGGAATGGTACTTTCATTACTTTCAGTAAAAGCTAACTCTTATGGACTTGCCGTACTGTTATCTCCATTAATGTATATTTATGATCGCTACCAGGTGCTTAGTTATATTTGTGTGGGTATCGCGGTGTTTATTTTCGCCTTCACGCTAACGACACTGTTGGTCAACGTGAACAATTCTTCCGCAAACCGGGGCCTGCAAAAAAAGAGTGTCCATACGGCCGCTGCCAGCCAGACATCTGTAAAAGTGTCTTAAGTCCTCAGAGTGAGCCGCGGCGAAGCCATCATTCAACAGAATAAATTGATATCGATAGCCGCCTGTCTTTTGAATCTGGCAATATGTATTCGTCACCGGCTCACAGAGGTAATGTGAAAAATATCCAACCCAAATAAAAAGCCCTTCCGGGCTTTTTATTCATCATCAGCTCAAAGCGCTTATTACCACATCAAATCATCTGGCACTTTGAAATCTGCATACGGATCATCTTCGTCCTGCTCTTCCTGACTCAGTGCGCTGTTTAATACAATGCTGTTGGCATCACGCTGCGCGATTTTATCCGCCACGCTGGCAGGGATAATGGCGTATTCGCTCTCGCCGCTTTTTTCAGAAACCAGACGCGCAATAGCGAGACGGCCGCTGATTAGCTGCGCCTGAGTGGTTTTATCCACGGCGATGCGTTTGATCAGTTTGTCGTCGGTGAAGTTGAAATCGATATTGCCTTTCGAAATGACGATTTTATTCATTTCAATCAGCTGTTTTACCTGCGCTTTATACTCTTTAGACAGCGCCGCCTGCTTCTGTTCTTCGCTGAGCTGTTTATCACGCTCAAGCTGCGCTTTTTTATTTTCTTCCACAGCGGCACGGGCTTCACGTGCCTGAACGCGCGACTTTTTTGCCGTTCTCTGCACTTTGTCCATCTTTTTGCTGCTGACTAATCCCGCTTTCAGCAACTGTTCTTGTAAGGTGAGTTTTGACATCGTTGTTTCTAAATCCGTTGAAAAATTTCAGCGATTATAACCGTAATTTTTAAGCCTATACAGGCCGGAGAACCTGAATGCTGAGTGACAGGCTCTCCGGCGTCGAATTGTGCCCGATAAAAAGCCCGCCTCAGAAAACTTCAGCGGGCTTAGGCTTACCGGTTCTGCTTATCCCTTAGCGAAGTTCGCCTGAATGCGCTGTTGCAGATAATCTTCGGCACTGATGGCCGGATACTTCGCCTGCGGCCCCAGAATTTCGACGTCTTTATTGGCCTGACAGAAAAATGCCAGGCTGTAGCGCGCGCCCTGATATTCACCGGGCAACGGGCTTCTGACGCGATGGAAGTTTGATGGCAACTGGTCGTCGCTCCAGCGCATCAGCATGTCGCCGATGTTGCAGGTGATCACTTCTTCGCGCGGCTCGATGCTGGTCCATTGCTGGCTTTCGCTGTCTTTGCCCGGACAAACCTGCAATCCGCCCTGACCGGGACGCTGGAAAAGCAGCGTCAGGCAGTCGAAATCCGTATGCGCACCGGCGCGCCACAGGCCCTGCTCCGACTGTTCGGTGGCATAGTAGTGCAGCATACGCAGCGTACTCTGGTAGGTTTGCTGATCCGGATTATGCGCCTGCTCGAAAAAGTGCTCCGGGAAGCCCAGTTTCAGCGCGAAACAGGAAAGCAATTTCATGCCCAGTTGCCAGCATTGCGATTCAAAACTCAGCATGGTGTCTTTGAACGCCGGCAGTTCCTGTTCGCGCGGCCACAGCTTGTCCATCAGCGGACGGGTGATCTGATAGGACTCTTTCTGATCCGGCGTTTTGGTTGACGGACGCACCTGCGATTTATTCTCCCAGCCAGCGTTACGCGCCAGCGGATACTGCGCTTTTACCGCGTCGGGCAGCGAGAAGAAATCTTCTGTCATGCTGAATGCCTGACGGATATTGCTCAATGCGATGCCGTGATTGCTCACCTGAAAGAAGCCGATTTCAACGGCTGCATTCCACAGTTCGTCGGCGATCTCACTTTTACGCTTTTCGAAATCGGACAGGTCTATGCAACGGACTTCACGGGCAAACGTCTCTTCGCCCATCGCGCCCATTCCGGCTTCTTTTTCCAGTTCCTGTAATGCATAACCTGTTGTTTGAGCTGACGGTGTTTGAGTTGATTGCGTCATTATTCTTATCCTTCTTTATCAATTAGGTTAGCGCGCAGCGCGTTGTTGCAGGGTATGGACGGCAGCCATCGCGTCATGGCGCATGGCGTCCAGATCCAGACCGGGGATAACATCGTTTTCGACGATCACGCGGCCATTGATCATCAGCGCCTTCAGTGAGGCGCGACCGCCACAGGCCACCGGCCCGATTGCCATGTCGTGCAGGCCGAAATAACGCGGGTCGTCGAGCCGGTAAATGGCGATATCCGCCAGCATACCGACCTGCACGGTGCCGCTCTGTTGCAGACCGAGGATCTGCGCCCCGCCCGCGCTGCCCCAGCGCACCACATCTTCGATGGATGCCGCATCACCGCCGCCCTCAAAAGTGCCGCCGTCATAGCGCGGTGTCGCCATCATGCCTTTACGCGCGCGCTGTAAAAGCCACGCGGCATGCGCTTCACTTTGCATGTCGGCGGCTTCGTTGGATGCCGCACCATCAACGCCCAGCGAAACCGGCACGCCCGCCTGTTCCAGCGCCAGCAGGTCGGCGATGCCGCTGCCCAGACGTCCGTTGCTTTGCGGACAGTGCGCAATGCCGGTGCGGGTTTGTCCCAGCATGGTGATCTCCTGCGGCAGCAACTTGACCAGATGCGCAAACCAGACGTCGTCCCCCAGCCAGTCGTGTTCCGCGCAAAACTGCACCGGCGTCATGTCGAACTTAGCGCGTGCCGCATCGAGATAATCCACCGTTTCCGACAGATGGCTGTGCAGGCGTATCCCTAAACTGCGCCCCAGTTTGGCCATTTCGCGCAACTGCGCACCGGGCGCAGAATGCAGCAAGGTGGTCGGTGCCATGACCACGCGGCGCAGAGACGTCGGTTTCGGATCGTGATAACGCCCCACCAGCCGTTCCATATCCGCCATGTAATCATCGAAATTTTCCGGTCGCAGCGCCTGCGGTAAATCTTTCTCAATCGCCCGTCCCTGCGTTGCACCGCCACGGCATAAGACAATGCGCATTCCCAGCGCTTCCCCTTCGCTGAACAGGATTTCCGAGGTATCGAACGGCATATCGGGCCAGTAAAGGTAATTATGATCCGCCACCGTCGCGCAACCGGAACGCAGCAACTCAGTCAGACCGATACGTACCGCGAGGCGAAATGTGGATTCATCGAACGTGGCGCGAAAGCGATAAGGCGTGGCGCTTAACCACGCGGTCAGGCTTTTGTTCAGCCCCTGAGGTTCGCCTTTCAGTAATGACTGAAACAGATGATGGTGAGTGTTGACCCACGCCGGATACACCACGCAGTCGCGGGCATCAACCAGCCGCTCGTCCGGCAATGCCGTCAGGGAGCCCATCGCCTCAATCACGCCATGACGCACACGAATATCCGGCCCGGCGTGACGCGCCCCGTCGCCCGGCAGGCCGGTCAGGATGGCGTGAGCATTTTTAATCAGTAAAGAGTCAGATGACATCGCAACGCTCCTCAGGGTTTAACCTGCATGTGCTCAACAAATTCGGTGGTATACGCCTGTTTCCAGTCGGTATCCGCGTTTAGCAGTTTGGCGTTGACCATGAAATCACGTGTTTTCTGCCAGCGCGTTTCGGTCATGGTGCCCCAGCCCTGCGTCGCCGCATCGCCGCCATCAATCAGGTGATGCTCTTTGATTTGCTGAACGCCCCAGGCCAGCAGGTCGTCGGTCATTTTCGGGTTATCCTTTTTGATCAGCGCGTTACCGGCCGCGGGGTTTTGCAGATAACTCACCCAGCCTTCCATCGATGCCTGCACAAATTTCGCCATTGCCTCTTTGCGGCTGCTGATAAGGTCAGGACGGGTGATCAGAATGCCGCCATAAGGCGGATAGCCGTGCTCCGAGAACAGGAAGAAATTGGATTTCACACCTGCCTTTTGCGCCTGAAACACTTCAGAGCTGACGTACGCCTGCTGCGCTACGTTCTCGTCCGCGACAAAGGGCTGAATATTGAAGGTATACGGGCGAACCTGCGAATCGCTGAGCTGATAGCGTGCTTTAAGCCACGGCCACCAGGTCGATTGCCCGGAGCTGGAAACGAGAATAGTTTTATCTTTCAGGCCGTCGAGCGACGTCACGGAAGCGTGGGTCAGTAACCCCTGCGGGTCGAACTGGAAAGGCGCCGCGATGGCTTTGGCCTGAAAACCACGCTGCACCGATTCGAGCAACTGCAGGTCATAACCGATGATGACGTCAGCGCGTTTTGATAACAGCAACTGCATGCCGTTGATCTGCGGGCCGCCGGACTGAATGCTGACATCCAGTCCGTAACGTTTGTAAATGCCCGTCGCCAGCGCCTGATAATAGCTGCCCTGTTCAGCCTGCGCGTACCAGGAAGTCAGCAGTGCGATTTTCTCATCGGCCTGCGCCGACAGGGAGAAAGCGCCAGTGATCAGCGTGCTCAGCACGCAGCAAGACAGGGGAATGCGGGAAATTGACTTCATTGCTCCTCTCCTAATCATCGCCGGAGGGAGGATAAGCAAACGCGGCTCAGCCCCCCTGACCAGCTCAAAATGAACCGCGAAATGGTTGCTGAGCAATGTCCCGCGCAGTTGCCTGCACTGACCGCTTCTACTCACTTTTAACTATACAAAAACGATGCCAACTTCGCAGATGCGCTTTCCCTGCGCCTT
>Ga0308159_1004742_pt1 | contig 12117 bp, 9 predicted proteins | sample PhyCR1_FD_201040 | JGI IMG/M metagenome (GOLD analysis project Ga0308159, IMG submission 201040) | Phyllosphere microbial communities from UC Gill Tract Community Farm, Albany, California, United States - DLSLC.R1 | ecosystem: Host-associated > Plants > Phyllosphere > Unclassified | place: USA...
GGTGACCCCATCGGTCCCCCCGCAACGATTACCCGTGAACCTGGTCAGAGCCGGAAGGCAGCAGCCACAGCGGGAACATTGTGTGCCGGGGTGTGGCTGGTGGGGTTGCCTCCATAACGCTCTTTCTTGCAGTACCTCTTCACTATCAATTCAAAAATGCTTTCACGCCATCTGCCATCAGGCAGCCCATGGCGGCATACTCCAGTGCCTGGCATCCGGAGACAGCACACGTGGAAAAAGTCGACGACCTCACTCGCGAAAAACTGCGGGAATGGCAGATGCGGCGCCTGGAAATCAAGGATCGCATCCAATCGCACCCTGAACAGACCCTGGAGTTATCAAGGGTGTTGGACCTCATGGATGACGAGCACGCGGAGATCCTCAGCGAGGCGCAAATGATCCGTGCGACCGACGTGGCCGATGAGCCCGCATCGCTCGCCGAGCCCGCGCCGCCGCCGCTTGCTGGTGGTTATACGCTGCAATTGAATGTGGCCGCACACCGTGCCGAGGACCTGCGCAGGCTGCTCGATATGGCGGTCTTCGAACTCCAGCAGCAGGTCACGGCGATGGTCTCTACGCCCGACGCGCGTCCCCATGGCGGCGGTATGTCAGGCTCTCTTGGAGAATATCGGTTTGAGCTGGGTGGTCAGGGCAATCCCTGATTTCCTGGCTGTGAGGAACTATGCAACCGGAACACTTTGATTTATCCAGCCCTGTCTTCCTGCCTGTCACGGATGAAACCTGCACGGCCCTGCTCGGGGTGGACGGCGCCAAGGCCCTGGCCGGCCTCACGGACCCGGAGCTGGCCGCCGTGCTGGTCATCCAGAACCTCACCCAGGCCGCGGAAAAAGACCTGACGTGCGCCGGCGCCGAGCGCATCCTGACCAAGCTGATCGACTGGGCGGTAGACGCGCAGCCTGGGGGCGCCGCGACGTTGCTGTCCGAAGCCCAGCGGCTGTTCGATCCGCGCAAGCTGTACTTCGGTTTCAATGCACTCAAGACCGTCAACTTGCGGCTGCTGTCGGCTGAAGAAGTCGCGGCGCGGGAATACCTGCTGCCTTCGGGCAAATGGGATATCGGCTACAAAGTTCGGCATCTACGCAGCAATGACCCGTTCAGCCAGCAGATGATCACGCCCCGTCACCGCGAACGCTGGCTCAGCCCGGCCCAGGACAAACTGGTGCGGACGTTTCGCGCCAACCTGAACGAAGACCTGCATGTGCAAGGCTACGCGGGCATTGGCAAAAGCCACCTGCTCGGCGCCTTGATGGAGTGCCTGCGCCCCGCGCAGACCCTGGTGCTGGCGCGTACCGGGGCAAAACTGGCGACGCTGCGCGAGCGTATGGGGCTGGCGAAAGACAGCAAGGCCGGTTCGACCTTTGCCGCCTTCGCCAAGGCCCTGTTGCAGGGGCCACGACCCGGCGCTCAGAACACGCCGGCCAGGTTGCCCGGTAAACACGAAGTGTCCCAGGCCCTTAATATCCATGGCTGGCGGGGGCACGATGGCGCGGCAACACTCGATATCTGCCTGAAGGTGCTCGAAAGCTACTGCCATTCCAGCCATCACAGTCTGTCGGCCAGGCATTTGCCGCATTTCAAACAGCCGTTGTCCAGCGTGGATGCCCAGGCGCTGTTGGAGTATTCCAGCCGTTTGTGGACGTACCTGGAGGCCAACCCGCAATGGGCCGGCCAGACCGCCTTCGCGGCGCTGTGGCTGATCAAGCGCGCCTGCCTTGAAGGCTGTGTGGTGCCGCCCCGGTACACCCACGTGTTGATCGATGAAAGCCAGGACATTCCACCCTCGTTGTTGCAGATCATCGAACGCGGCCGTCAGGTATTGATTACGCTTGGCGATGAGTACCAATTGGCCAGCGGTGAGGTGGTCCGGCGCAAGCGCGAAGTCCGGCACACCGACATCAATTACTCGGTGCGTTCGGGCCGCAATGTCGAGCGCCTGGTCAACCCGCTGATCAGCGTGCACTCGCAGAAGGGCAAGACGCCCTTCGAAGGCGCGCGGGATGCCGACGTCGGTATCGAGCACTACCCCCAGGGCTTCGTGCCGCCTGAAGGCTGCGTGGTGTTGACTGCGTCCCCTTGGGACACCATGAAATGGGCCATCCAGTTGCAACAGGCTAACTGCCCGTTTGGCTTCTTCGACAGTGGCGCGCAACAGGATTTGCAGCGCTTCATGATCAGCGTCATCGCGCTGTTCAAGCCAGAGTTCTACAGCAACGAGCACAACGACAATGGCCCCCATGCTTACTTCAGCGACATGGACGACTGGCAACAGGTGCGCGACGCCAGCCAGTACGATGAGTCGTTCCTGTGGGTCGAGAGCGAGCTGGAAAAAGGCTTCAACGTTGCCGATATCACGCGCTTGAACCGGCTGGGCGGCGTGCCCGGCAAGCGATGCCTGCTGATGCTGGCGCAAGAGGCGGGCGGCATGGAGTTCGATCGCGTATTGCTGACGCCCGAGTTGCTCACCAACGTGAAGTTCAAGGATGCCTACGCGTTCGATCAGCGGCTGTGCGCGGTGTACATCGCGATTTCCCGGGCGCGGGTGCAGCTCTACCTGCCTTACGATGTGGTCGAGTGGATTGATTTCCACAAGTATCAGAAGACCCGTGAGTTTCACGGTTACTGATTAAATTAATCCGGCTGTTTCACAACTTTCACCGGTCGCTCTGGACAACCCAAAACGGCCTTGTTAGTTTCCGCCAGCCACTTGTTTCAGAGTATGACAAGGGGATGGATTTGATATTGAAGTGCTATCACTTCTTTAACTAACAAGGATGTCTGTGATGAAAAGCCTGCAAGGGTTGCCCCGTCTTATCAGTGCTTCGGTAGGCGCGCCCGGTAAAGCCCGTAACTTGCCTTCCGATGTGCAGTGCATCCAGTATCTATTCAATCTGATCATTCCCAAACTGGGCTTCCCGCTGGCCGAAAACGGCAAGTGCGACGGCCAGTTGGTGCAGTGCATCAGCCAATACCAGTTTCGTCATCTGAAATACGCGCACCCCGATGGTGTGATCGACCCGACCGGTAAAACCTTCAACAGCCTGATCGAAGAGGCGGTGAAGGTACCAGTGAAGGCCTTTCCGAGCATGCGTATTCCAAGCTTTCTGAATGCATTCGGTAACAATCAGGGTGACGCGGTGCAAGCCACCGTCAACGTGTACCTGGACCGTATGCGGGCAATGATCGAGGCTGAGCGGCGCAATCGCCAATTGATGCTCCAGGCCACGTGCGATGGCGGCATGACGCTCACCGATACGGATTTTCAGAATGCCGCCAAGCAGTTGGGCAACGGCATTTCGGTGAATGTCATCAGGGCCTTCGCCACGGTGGAGTCCGGTGGTCGCTCGGGTTTCGGGCCGGCCAAGTTACCGATCATTGCGTTTGAAGGGCACCAATTTCGCAAGTACACCAAGCATATCTACGACCAGGCGCATCCGCTGCTTTCGTACATCTATGTGAGAAAGGCCGGGCCGCAGTGGCAGGTCAATAACAAGGATCAGGTCAAGGCCTGGGAAACCATGGCCACTGCATTCGCCCTGGACCAGGAAGCGGCGTTGATGTCGGCGTCGTGGGGCATGTTTCAGACTATGGGGTTCAACTACGCCTCATGCGGTTACAAAACGGTGTTTGAGTTTGCCGCGGCATTAAAAGTGAATGTCGGTAACCAACTGAAGGCGTTTCTCGCGTTTTGCGCTAACAGCCCGGCATTGATGACGGCCATGAAAGCCAAGGATTTCACTTCGATGGCCCGTAACTATAACGGCAAGGACTACGGCAACTATGACGTCCTGATGAAAGAAGCCTACGAGAAACTTGAAGGAAAAAAATAAGATGATCCGTTTTCTAGCAGTGGGTGTGTTGTCGTTGTGCGCCGCAGCGCCTGTCTTGGCCGGTTCACCGGCGTTGCATTCGGGCAAATACGAAGGGCTGATGCTGGCCGTGACGCCTGAGCATCAGGTGGAAGGCTATTACGCGGAAGAGATGGGCGAGGGCGTTACTCGCAGTTGCACGTTCTACCTGCAAGGCAAGCCCTCAGCGCTGACCACCTGGAACGACACTGCCTACCCCGGCAGCGTGGCACCCTCGTCCGATGGCGTGACCCTCACCGTGGCAGAAGGCCGTCAGCATCCGGGTTGCCTCAACGTGCTGATGCCGGAAATCGCCACCGGCCTGGACCTGACCCAGACCGCCAGCAAAAAATGGATCGGCCTGGTCAAGGTCTCAGCCGACAAGGCTTACCTGCTGAAAAATCCAAGTGCCAAGGCGGCTAAACGTCCCTACATCGTCAAGAACGACGTGGTCGGTGTGCTGGCATTCAAGGATGGCTGGGCCCAGGTCGAGTTCATCAATGCTAATGACCGCACTTTTACGGGGTGGATCAGCCTAGATCAGTACGCAAAGCTAGTAGCTCCTTATTAGTAAGTCGAACATCCGCGCCCAGTGACTGACGTCATACGGCGCGGGGCATCAAAGAATGAAGTTTGAAGTTTTTTGTTTTGATTGCGTTCTAGTCTTCAACGCATTGAAGGCTCGTTTGGTGCATCAAATTTAGACCCTTGCGACTGGCTAGACGTAGCAGCCAGATCGGAACATTGTTTTGTTTTTGCTTAAGATAACTTTCCGATATTTTTGTCCAGTGGATTGGGAGGGAGGCCTTGCCAAGTAAATGTTCGGCAAAATTTACTAGTAAAAATACAATTTCTTTGTGCATTCGTTGCTGAGCGTTATCCAGAGTTGTGTAGTGATAGAGTGTATAAAGTATGTTGCTTTGGCTGGGCGCGAACCAAGTAGATAGCCATAGTTTATGGAACTCTAAACCACGTCGCTTCCGAATGCTTATGGTGTCAGGAAGTTGTATATTTATTTCTGGGTTCTCAGCACTTTCAAGATTTAGCCATTGCATTAAAGATATTTTCAATTTGCACTGTTCAAGTTGATCTAGATGGTTTCCTGGATTTGCGCCCGCTAAATCTTTAATAAGGTCAAAAGATTCTTGTTCTGCTATTACAGCGTTTTTTATATCTCCGATGCTTGCTAAATAAGTCGAATAGTTACTAAGCGATTGCGCTAAATCTGACTGGACTGGCTTCATATCCTGCCGGGCTAGGTTTCTATAAATTCTTAGTGAGTCCTCAGCAATCGTTAATGCCTGTTTGAATTTACCTTGCTCCTCTAAGCAACTTCCATAATTACCAAGGGACATCGCAAGGTCTGCCATGAACCGTTCAGGCTTTACCTCTGCCAGTTCTTTGTAAATTCCAAGTGCTATAAGCGTGATAGATAGTGCTTCATCTGTTTTTTCATCATTTGACAAATAGGTGGCGTAGTTGTTAAGCGACATGGCTAAGCCCGTACGGTAGCGTTCAGGTTTTAGTTTTGCTAGTTTCTCATATATGTGCAGGGCTTCTTGAGCGGCAGCTATGGACTCTCTGGTTCGTCCTTCCGAGTCTAAATAGTTGGCATAATTGTTAAGCGTCATAGCGATGTCTGCGTCAAATTCTTCAGACGCATTGTCAGCAAGATTTCGATAAATATCCAAAGCTTCTTTAACTATTATTACTGCCTCGTCGGACTTACCATAATCGTCAAGGGAGCTACCATAATTGTTCAGCACCATCGCTAGTTCGGGCTTGAATTTTTGAGGGTGGACCCGGTCAAGTTCGCGGTAAATTTCGAGTGCTTGCTTTGCAAAAGCTATTGACTCATCCGCTCGTCCTTGATCCCCAAGACGATTCGCATAATTAGTTAGCGCGTTTGCCTTGCTGGATCTGAATTCTTGAAGTTTTATGTTTTTCAGTTTTTTATGGTGTGCTAGCGCCTCTTCTGCAACTTTCAATGCTTCATTTGCTTTTCCGTCGCGATAAAGCGCTACTGATAAGTTTTGAAGTGATTTTGCATGATTTAAAATATTAAGCGGGGTTTGCTTCTTTTGTGCATGCTCCTTCCGTTTTAGGGCAATAGATTGGCAAACTAGAACATCCAAGCCGGTAAGTTGAAGGATATCCAAATGTAGTAAGGGAGCCAATAGTCCTGCGGCTTGGAGTTTCTGCGGCTTCGGTAGTTTCTTAAAGGCACGTTCTACGATTTGGGGGAGAGGACTTGGTGTTTCAATGCAAACTGAGATTATGTCGTCAACACAAGTGGAAAATTTTCGCGTTAGTACATCTTCAATTATTGATGCAAGATCCGTCCGGTTACGTAACAGGCGTGCAAGAATTGTAAATCCCGTTTGTCGCAATTTTTTAGGACCGTCAAAAATCACCTCAAGTATAATTGTACCGTTCTGACCTAGCAGGCTCTGCGCAACCAAAGCCTCTCCAATTAGATCTGGGCGCAAGCCTTGAAGGCCCTGTCTGTCAGGGTATAGCGGTGCTAAGGTTTGGAAAAGTCTTCGGAGATTGGATTTTTTTTCACCCAGGCGGGCCCAAGCATCCTCAATGCTTCGCTCGGTTGATACACTGTTCGATATTGTTGCAAGGGTCATTAACAGTGTAGCCTGTCGAACTTGATCACCGTTATCCGACGCATCCGTTGCTAATACCTTTCCCCAGTATCGCTTCTCGTGGTTGACGAGTGCGCGTTGTAGCGCTTCTGCTGAACGTGGGCGTTCTCCTCTGAGAGCCATCAGCGCTGCCATTTGGATGTATAGAGGGCGCGAAAAGTATGAGTCTTTTAAATCCGGCATATTTTGGGGTGGGGGGATGTTTATTAAACTTGAGAACGTATGCAGGGCTATTTTATAGGCTTGCTGTCGCTCCAACTCGCTGTCGTGCAGTTCCGGCAGCGGAAATGGGCCGCTGCTTGCATCACCCTCTAGTAATACTTCACAACTGGCATCCTTGTCTGGCAACGTTCTCCACCAATCGCCCCCATCACGCGCAAGTAAAAGAAGGCGTACTGGGCGCAGATTTTTAGATTTTTGAAGGAACTTAAGAAAGCTTAGTAATATCGGCTGTCGTGTTTCTGCATAGTCAATTACGATGCAAACGGGTTGTTCCAGTTTTGAAATTTGCTCTGCGAGAGCTTCGGTCTGGGCGACTCCGCAGTCACTGGCTAGAAAGCCGGTCGTCCAGTTTTGTTCTTGCAACTGTCGGCAGATTTCTAATGCCAATCGCGTTTTCCCCACGCCGCCCGCACCTGTGAGCAGGCGTACAGCAATAGGATATTCTTCAGATTCTGCCCAGTCCATTTGGGCTTTTAGAAACGGTGCTCTTTTAGCATCAAAAGGTATTATTGCTTCTTCTGCGCGTAATAATTGACTATCGCTCAAGCCAGAATTTAAAACCCAGCGTGGTAAAGGAAGCTCAATTAAGTCGATTTTTGATATTTTTGGAATGATGCTCGGTTTGGCTATTTGATCATTATTGTCTATTGATGCTGATATTTTTTCTTGCCAGCCAAGTATGTAAAAAACATCTCTGGCGCAGTTTGCCCATGTAAACTTGCTGATCAAAGCCTCTCGCAATCGGGCCGATTTTTGACGCGCAGCATGAGGGTCTTTTGCTATATCGATCAACGCTTGTGATAGATTGTTAACATCTTTCTGTAAAAAGTAGGGTTCTATACTACTGCCGGCAACATCTATGGGGGTAATGCAAGAGATATAAATGCCATCTTCGAAACTCTTTATGAGTTTATATGCGCCGCTCTTATTGCTCAAAATAAGTGGGACACCGGCCGCGATTGCCTCCCAGGCGACAAGTCCGAACCCCTCATGCCAGGATGGCATCATCGCGACGCTCGCACCGCGAAGATCATTGAAAAGATTTTTCCGATCAGTTGTGAACGGTAAAGCCTGTAGATTAAATGCACGGCCCGCGTATTTTTCTGAAAATAGCTTGAGGTTTATTTCTGCATCGTGATCTTGTTTGACATGACTTTTTTCAAAGTCAACGCCCCTGAGAATCAACATAGGCTCATTTTCGCCTTTCAAAGCATTTGGTAGGCCTGAATTCTCATCTGATTGAAAAATAGCGTGTCCAAAGGCCGCAACGCCGAGGTGTGCCTGCTTGATTCGTTTTGCATCTTCGCTGAGCCGGCCGCTGAGAAAACCCTTGAAGTTTTTTGGAGCGCCTTTAACAATGATGTCCGGAAGTCCAGGGATTAGAGTGTGGCTTTTTTCATCCCCTCTCATGTCTGCGAGAGCGTCCCCTAGTAGAGGCCCAACTGCCATCGCGATGTCCGCATTCTCAAACAAGTTAATCTGTTCTTCTTCTTTTCTTTTTGCCATCTCGCTGCTTTCAGAAAATGATTCATACCGGCTATAACTCATATGATGAATTAACGCTGACACTCCACCTCTAAGGGTGGCGGCATGGATTGCAATCGCGCCTGTAATACGGTCATGGCCGAGCCAGACCAAGTTCTCAGCTAGATCTATTTTTTCAGATTTTAATTTTTCCCATACTAGACCTTCTAGTTCTGGGGAGAATAAAGAAGTCTCAGGAAGTTCTAGTGAGAGCAGTAATACTTGTTCGCTAAGTGCAGATTTTTGCTCTTCATTAGTGGCAAAAAGCACTACGCATATTGTTTTTGTGTGCTCATAAAATGCGGCTGCGAATGCACTTAAAAGGTCTTGATTGAAGCTATTTATACCACCGAACTCAGCGCCCCAACGAGTAGCAAAAGAAATTAATGTATGTGTTGGGGGTGTTGTATATTTGATGTCTTCTATTGTACCCACTAGAAAGTCCCTTTTTGCTGTGTGAGGGTAGATGACCTAAATTTTTTAGGCGGTTTGTTCGATTTTTAAGGCGTGATGGCGCAATGCTATTTTCTGAGATTTCTTCTCTGCAGGCAATGCCCCCCACATAGTTGGTGCAAACCTTGACATTGGTATGTCTCTTGCATCTACCGTCGTGATGATGGGTTGACAGAGTTTGATTTCACTTGTGCGCTGTGATTTACATTTCGCACTAACTGACGTACGTCTTCATTTATTCCGAATCCATTACTACGTTGTTACAAGTCTTTGGAGAGGCGTGTTTCTGTCCAAAGGTCTCACGAAGTAACCCAGCAAACGCATCCCGCGCCAGATGCCGCTGGGTGTCCTTGTGCCAGAACAACAGGTTCTCCACCGCCTGCAGTTCTTCGAACCGGTACGATGCCAACTGATAGGCCTGCTCATAGCGGGCCAGGATGCCTTCCGGCGCCAGCGCCACGCCAATCCCCGCACTCACGCAACCAATGATCGTGCCCCAACTGGCGTAGCTGGCGATGGCCGGTTTGAAGGCGTGAGGCTTGACCCAGTTCTCCAGCGCGGCCCGATAGGGGCAGCCGGGTGGCCACACCAGCAAGGTGCGTCCGGCCAGGTCTTCGGCACTGCGGATCGGTCCGCTGGAGGCGCTGGCGATCAGCACCAGGCGCTCGCTGTAGACCACGCTGTGTTCGAGCTTTGCGCGTTTGTTGCCGGCGGCCACCAGCGCCACATCCAGGCGATGGTGCTGCAGGTCATCGAGCAGCTCCCCCCAGGCGCCGGTCACCAGTTCCAGGCTGACATCCGGGTAGCGCCGATGGTATTCCGCCAGCAGCGGCGGCAGACGGCCACTGGCGCTGGACTCCACCGCGCCGATGCGCAGGGTGCCACGGGGAATGGCGTTGGCGTCCACGGCGCGTTTGGACTCGTCCACCAGGGCCAGGATGCGTTCGCAGTATTCGAGGAAAATCTCCCCCGCCGCACTGATCGCCAGCCCGCGCCCGGCTCGGATGAACAGCGGCGTGCCCAACTCGCTTTCCAGTTGCTTGATCCGCGTAGTGATGTTGGACGGCACGCAATGCAAGTGCACGGCGGCCTGGGCCACGCTGCCGGTTTGCGCTACGGCTCGCACCATTTTCAGTTGGGCCAGTTCCATTGCTCAGTTCCAGTGATTTCAGAAGTCAGAAACGGTTAATTGTCCTGGGCCTTGCCCCAGCCAAGACTGACGGCATTCCTTCTCAGTGCGTGGATGCCGTCGATGAATACCCCGTCACCCCTGAAGCTTACGCTAGTCATCGCCAGCGTCATCCTCTGTTGGGCCTATTCGCCGATTGGCGTGCACATGGGGCTGCACAGCTACGGCCCCGGCCAGCTTGCGTTGCTGCGGTTTCTGATCGCCTCGGTGTTCATGGCCAGCGTGGCACTGGTGCTGGGCATCGGCCGGCCACGCCTGCGGGATTTGCCGTGGCTGCTGGTGCTGAGTTTTTTCGGCGTGTTCCTGCACCACACCAGCCTTAATTACGGCCAGCAATTCGTGACGGCGGCGGCGTCCAGCGTGCTGGCGCAATCGGCGCCGCTGTTCAGCGTGCTGATCGCGTTTTTCTGCTTGAAGGAGCGGGTCAGCCTGTGGCGCTGGAGCTGCGTGTTGCTGGGGTTGCTCGGCGTACTGGTGGTGATCTGGGGCGATCACGCCGTGGGTGACATCGACCCGCGCGGCTTGCTGATCCTGCTGGCGGCGGTGTCCTGGAGCCTGTATTTCGCCATCCAGAAACACTGTGCCCATCGCTACAGCCCGCTGACGATGGCGTGCTACATGGTGTGGGCGGGCACCTTGATGCTGTGCGTGAACCTGCCGGGCCTGCCCGCCGCCGTGATGCAGGCGCCGTTGTCGGAGAACCTCGCGGTGCTGGTGCTCGGGATTTTCCCCAGCGCCCTGGCCTACTTGGCCTGGGGGTATGTGTTGAAACACGTCGAGGTCAGCCGCGCGTCGGTGGCGATGTACCTGATCCCGCCGGTGGCGATGACGATGGCGGCGACGCTGCTGGGCGAGCACATCGCCCTGCAAGTGGCACTGGGCGGCGTAATCGTGTTGGCCAGCGTCGCCGCCATCAGCCTGGAAGGGCGCTGGCGGTCAGTCACTCAGGCAGAATGCGCGCAACCGGTGGCCATCGAGGTCCTGGGCGACAAAGGTGTAGCCGAAGTCCAGGGTGGTCGGTGACTGGATGATTGTCGCGCCGCGCTCGACCCATTGGTCGTGCAAGGCATCCACGGCGGCCTGGTTGGCCAGGGACACCCCCACTTCACCGCCACCGCCCGTGAACCGGGCCGCTGGCTGCACGGTATGGCGCGACCACAGCCCCAGCTTTACCCCATTGTCGAGAATGAACAGGGCGAAGGTCGGGTTGAGCTCCACCGGCGGCTTGTCCAGCAGGCGGCTATAGAAGTTGGCACTGGTGGCCGGGCTGTCCACATACAGCAGGAAGTAATGGGCGACGGTGTTCATGCGGGCTCCTTGGGAACGCTGGTTTGATTGAGGGAGCCGAGTCTATAAGGCGGTGCTGTCAGTTCCTGTCAGGAGTCTCACCGGTGTAGAGCTGGATGATCTGGTCGATTTCGCCCGACATCTTCATCCGCAGCAAGGTGCGCAGGATTTGCTGCACCGGCACGTCCGGGTCATTGCGCACGGTGCAGCCGAGGTTCTGCTCATCGATCACCGCGACCTTGTGCAGCCGTTTGCCCACTGGCATCCGCTGGTTGAAGCGGTCGAGGATCCATTCATTGGTCACGGCAAACTTGAAGCGCCCAGCCACCAGTTTGTGCAGCACCTGCTCTTCGCTGCGGGCATCGTCGCGGCTGAGTTGGCCGCTGGCAAACAGCGGTTCGAGGGTGGCATAGCGGTAATTGAGCACCGTGCCGATGGCTTGTGGTGCCAGTTTGCCGACCTGCACCGGCTGCGGGGGAATGTGGGTGCTGACCAACAGGTTGCGCTGCACCATCAAGGGAAGGCTCCAGGTGTAATCACCGGACAGGTTGTCGACCCAGGCCTGGGTGACATAACAGCGCACATCGATGTCGCCGTGCTGCATGGCGCCCGCGATACGCGCCCGCGCCAGTACATGGAATTGCGCGGGTCGACCGACCTGGGTGGCCAGGCTCAACATCAGGTCATACAAAATACCCTGGGTAGGCCGGCCGTCTTCCAGTTGCACCATGGGCATGGCCCAGCTGTCGGAAACCGAGAAGCGCAACGGTGCAGGCGCTGCGAGGCAAGCCGCGGTGATCATCCATAAAGCGCCCAGGACTACGCGCATACACACTCCGGGTTCAGGCCTTTTTGGGGCCAACCACGCAAGCTTAGTCAGATTAGGCGAGCGTGCCGGATGCAATTTCCCCCTTGCTCCGCT
>Ga0308159_1004743_pt1 | contig 12111 bp, 7 predicted proteins | sample PhyCR1_FD_201040 | JGI IMG/M metagenome (GOLD analysis project Ga0308159, IMG submission 201040) | Phyllosphere microbial communities from UC Gill Tract Community Farm, Albany, California, United States - DLSLC.R1 | ecosystem: Host-associated > Plants > Phyllosphere > Unclassified | place: USA...
GGGTGCGGCTTATAAATAATGTACGCAGTGGGATTACGTTCCCGCACTGTGCGTAATAGATCGCCATTGGTGCGTAAAGAGAGAGTTCCGGTCAAAATCGACGCGTCATCTTCCACTTGTCCCGGTACCAAAATCACCTTTTTACCGGCTGCTTCAGCGGGCAAGACAAAGGCCGCGCCAAGGTTATATTTACTGATTTTGCTGGCGACCAGTTTTTGCTGTAATGTGGCGGCTCGTTGTTGTTGAATGGCCGTCAGATTACTGTTCGTCAGCATTAGTTCGAGATCGCTCGGGCGCGTAGCATCGTAGTAAATGCCGGTTTTATCCAGCACCAGAGAGAGCGGGGGATGCAGATCGGACCCTAATCCGGCAGAACGCAGAAACCCGTCTTCCATTCGCCATTGCGGGATCCGATGAGTTTCTGTTTCTGAATGCCAGCGTGCTTCGCCTTTAATTCCCCATACCACGCAGGCTGATTCACCGGCATAACGTTTTCTGAAATTGACCTTATTGGTTCTTGTCTGGACAAAGGGTGCAAGAATGCTGCGCTTCCAGAGCGTGAGTCCGGGAGACCATAAACGGCCTGCGCGTTGCTGTTGATGTTGGCGTTGCATCAAAAGCCAATTCAATACATCAAATAACGTGCCATTATTTCCGTTAACCGGATTGATATATCGGCTATAGCGCAAGCAGGCTGCGGTAAAGAGATCGTCAAGGGTGGCTTCTCCGCGTCGTGCGACAAGTTGTTCACTTTGCGTATGACGATCGTCGGTCAGACCCCAGCCTGCGTACCACGGCTGCCCGAATACGCTCACCGGTTTTCCTGCCATCAGCGCCTCAAAACCATAGTTCGAGGTCACCACATAAACGCGGTTAACCAGGCGCAGCAAAGATTGCGGACTTACATCCTGCGCCAGCAGTCTGATCTGCGGATAGTGCTTCGCCAACTGTGCTGCCTGGGTTAAATATCCGGCTTTTTTACCCAGCAACACGTCAGGGTGGATTTTCACCCACACTTCAGACTGCGGATTTTCGACCAGCGCGGCCTGAAGCATCGCCTCGAACTGCTCGGCTCCTGCATTGCCATACACCACGGCCATATCGCCGAAGGTTTGATCAACGACCAGCACGGCATCCTTTTCGGGTTTAGCTAAGGTGGAAACAGGTGCCTGATTGTATTTGGATAAATCACCTTCAACGATTATCTGCATCGCCTGGCGGGCGGCGTCGCGTAGCGGCAGATTCATTTCACGCTGATGGATGAGCGTTTCGAGCGTACTTGGCTGCGAGGCGTCGTAATACATGCCCTGCGTGTCCAGCACCATCGACAGCGGCGGGCAACCCGAAAGTCCTAGCCCTAAAGAGCGAATAAAGCCGTCTTCGAGACGCAAAACAGGCAGGCCAGCTTTCTCGGCCAGCGCCACGGCTTTTGCGCCGGTCGGGCGATATCCCCAGACGGCAATCTGTGTCACATCACTCGGCAAGGCTCGTGCCAGAGATACTTTCTGGTACGGTTCGCCAAGAAACTGTTCCAAATGCGGGATTTTTGCTATCCCGCCAGAGAAGATGCCAATCATCAGAGGGTCAGGACCACTTTCGCGGCGACGGCCAATTGATACAGAATTGTCGAAATACCTCGGGTGATTTCAATGTCTTTCGATTCGTATTTCGGCAGCACCATCAGTTCATCGCCAGGTTGCAGGGTTTTGACATCCTCTGCATTGATGGCTTCACCATTCTGTTTAATGACGATAACTTTCGAGTTGCCGGCTTTCTGGGTATAACCCCCGACTTTCTCGATGTAATCATCCGGACTCAGGCCTTTCTCCCAACTTACGGCATTCGGGAACAGCACTTCGCCGTGGATCATGACCAGTGAGGTTTTCTCCGGAATGGTAATAACGTCGCCATCTTCCAGAATCACCTGACTCAAGTTGTCCTGACTCAACACGACTTCACCTTTTGGCACCACTTGACGCGCTTTGGCAACAAAGCGGCTGACCAGTTGCGCTTCCTGCGCGCGCAGGCGTCCTTCTTCCTGTGTGGAAGACTGGGCCGACAGCGAGGCTTCTTCCAACTTTTGTAGCGTCAGATCCAGCATCTCTTTCTGGCGGATGGCAACGGAATGGCGGTAAAGCTGAATAGAATCAATCTGCGACATCGAGTTGGTGCGGATTTTCGGCAATAGCTGACTCATGGTTGCGCCATAAGGCAGTACCACGGCATGTTCGCCGGAATGCGCACCTTCAATACGGACCTGAATGGTCCCTGCATAGCGATCCGAACTGATGATGAGCTTGTCGCCATCCTGCAATGACCGGCCCGGAGCTGATCCCAGCGGGTAATATTCGCTGCGTTTCATGCTGCCTTGCTGGCGAATAATGGTCATATGCGTTGCGCCGGGTTTTGGTCGCGCCCAGCTCAGGGCTTCGCTCACGGAAATGGTGCTGTCGCGGAATTCAAAGTCATAGCTATTAAAGACGTCGCCTTCCACGCTGAAAGTATGCTGACGCGGGCCAACCACGATGGTGTCGCCGTCCGAGAATTGCGACAGACGCAGATCGCCATTAAGCAGGAAATCGTAAAGGTTGATACGAGAGCGAACGCGGTCATTATGTTTCACTACGATATCAACATAGCTGCCGCGTTCGGAATCGACACCGCCTGCCTTGCTCAGGTAAGAGAGCAGTGAGTCAGATGCCACCCCGCCATAAAGACCCGGATTTGTGACATAGCCGGTCACAAACACTTTCACCGGCTGTGCCTGCAACAGAGAGGCATAAACGTTTACATTGGCCTGATAAACCTGCTTCACCTTGCTGGTGATAATGCTGTTTAGCTGACTATTGGAAATACCGGCCACTCTTAACGGGCCTACGTTTGGCAGAAAGATATTGCCTTTGGGATCAACCGTTAAGGCACCATCGAAATTGAATGCGCCCCAGAGGCGGATTTGCACCTGATCGCCTAATCCAATAATGTAATTCGGGTTGAAACCGATGCTTGCGCCATTATCGGCGGCGGCGCCGTTGGTAAATAACTGCGCCCCGAACATGCGGCTCATCAGGGCAGGTGCGGCTGGCGGCGGCGTGTTGTCAAAACCGGTATCAGACGTGGTCTGCTGAGACTGGCCTGAAAGGAATGAGGGCAACGGCGCGGCACCGGTCATAGCAGGATCGGCATTAATCCCGACGGCATTCGCCTGGGCTATCTGGCAGGCCAGCAAAATCAAAACGGATTTCAGTAATTTCATAACAACTCTGTGTGCAATGCTTCAGGCTAAAAGGGCAGCGGAAAAACCCGCATCAATCTTTATGATCATCAATAACGGCCAGCAATAATTTGATAGTGCCGAATAACAGGCAGCAGACCAGTAGCCAGCTTGCAATCATGTAAGGGATATTCGGGAATCGGGATTCCTGAGGCACCTGCGGCGAACTGATTATCGACAGGACTTTTAATTTGCGGGCGGCTTCGACGCGAGTCTTTTCAATGGACGTCAGCGCGAGTTTATAAAGGTCGGTATCGAACTGTACCTTCGCTTTAATTTCCTCAAAATCAATCGCCATACTGTTTAGCTGATGACCGTCGGGCGCGGTAATTTTGCTTTTTTCCAGATCGATCTGCTTGCCCAGCGAGGTAATCGCATTTTGTGCGCTAATTACCTGTGGCGCATCTTCGCGCAGATAGGTCAGCAGGTTGCGCAACTCGGCTTCCATCTGAATTTTTTGTCCGACCAGCGTATTAACGAGTGTGGTAGCAGCCACCGCCTGAGCTTCGGGATCAAGAACGTTATTATTATTCTGATACGCCAGAAGTTGAGTTTTGCTGGCATTGAGTCGCGCTCGGGCTTCAAGCATTTCGTTTTCGGCAAACGTTTGCTGATCGCGGGCAATCTTGTGCGAAATTTCATTGATGAAACGTTCGGATTCTTTTAACACCGCGCGGTTAAACTGTTCGGCGAATTGGGGCGTAAAGCCTTGCGTACCAATGGTCAGCAAACCGGTTTTGTCGTCATAAGTGACGGCAATACGATCGCGATAATAATTAAGGAACTGTTCACGGGTGGCATCATGCGGCAAGTGGTAAAAGAAATCCCAACCGCTCTGAGCAAATACGGAATGGAAATCGAGCTGTTTATCCAGCACCGCGAGCATATCGGGAGAGTTTATGTATTCTTTTAAATACATGGCATCTTCCGCCGTACTTGGGTTAGCGGCACCTAATAACAGGCCGACATTCAGACTGCTTCCGCTGATGTCATTGGAACTTTTGATTGCCACGGAAGATTCGCTGAGATAACGCGGGTGGCTAAAGAGTGCGAGATAGACAATCAACAACGCCATTGGCAAGCCAATGACAATCTTACCTAAATGGCGATTCAGCATCGTCATGCTGAGATAAGGCGATTTACGAACTCGGGCAAGGTGTTGCTCTGGCCAGGCAGATTTTAATTTTTGAATGAACATTTATCATCATCATGACAATTAGCACGTTTACAGTTGCGTGCTTTATTAAATAATCGCGAAACTTTTTCCATTACCTGAAAAGGTTGTTGCCTGCCAAAGATTCACGAAGCGAATTTTTATGTTGTCGTTTTATTTTTCAGTCGAAGATACGAAACAATCTTGAATGGATTTTTTTGCCTGCCGCTAGCCATTTAAGTTTATTTAAATTCAAGAAAGACAATTCAAGGAATCTCTCGTCACCGATTCTCTACAGGTTCCGCAAGATAAATGAGGTGTCGAATTCATTAATACTGTGTTTTCCATGAAACGGGCAGGCCGAAAGCCCTTATCTAAATATGTGAAAAGGTAATGGAAAGCGTCTGCTTCCTTAAAAACTTTATGTTTTATGCAAAAATATTTCAGCAAGTTACATGCGTTGTCATAAAACTGTAAAACTGCTTAAATCTATCAATCTGAATGTATTGATTCATTAGTCCTATCAATGAATGCAATGAGATTAGGCTGATTTTTTTATTCATTAAAACAAAAGGTTAGAGACGTTAAAAAAGAGGTTTTTTTGGATAAACGGTAATGATCGTTAATTAATCAAATTTCATGAATACAATAAATGAAAGGAATACATCGATTTTTTGGGAGAATAGGCGGGGATTTTGGAAATAATTATATTTTCTAAGTTGAATCCTAACGCTGCTGCACGGGCATAGAGGTCGCCTGGAGAGTTTGATCTTTTGGGAATGGGACAAGAAATTGAACGGAGTCTATTGAAAGTGTGGTTCTCTAAAAGCAAAAAACCCGCCATAGGCGGGTTCTTCTAAATATGGTGCCCGGACTCGGAATCGAACCAAGGACACGGGGATTTTCAATCCCCTGCTCTACCGACTGAGCTATCCGGGCAACGGGGCGCATTAAACCGTATTGGCCCAACGCCGTCAACGCCTTTATGCAGTTTATCCCCTAAAAGGTGACTGACTGCTGGCTTTTCAAACAAAAAACATGATTTTTAGGCGCGTAGGGCGAAAATATGCCCGCACCTGCCGATTAAGACAATGCCCCATGTTGACGACAGCGCGCAATATTCAGTACATCTTCGGCTAGACGATTGGCCACCTCGACATCACGAAGCTGGCGCTTCACCAGCAGTCTGCTGAGGCAACCTTCAAGAATCAGCTCCATCTGGTAAGCCACCATTTCGGCATCGTCAGACCCCATCTCCTGCAACAGCGCCAGCGTATAGTTAAACGACGCCTGTTTCTGTTGTTCGGCGAGCTGATGAATCGGCGATTCTCTGTCGGGATAAAAACTGCACGCCGCAATAAACAGGCAGCCGGGATAACGCTGTTGTCTCACTTGTTCGTTCAGCACTTTATAACGTGCCAGCAACTTTTGCGGAGGAGTGAGGGTTTCATCCAGCAGCAACTGGCGTCGCCAGATATCTATCTGCTCACCGTGATGACGCAGGCTGTCGTACAGCAGCGCTTCGGCGTCCGGCCAGTAATGGGTAAGCTCACTGAGCGGGACATCCACCAGCTCGGCAATCGAGGCCATAGACAGGGTTGCCAGGCCACGTTGTTCCAACAGGTTGAGTGTTTGGTCCAATACTTGTTCACGTAGCACGCTTTCTATCCCTCTTGTCTTGCAAAAATATATCGTCTCGATGCTAGTTGACCACTAGCTATCGCTAAGTGTCGTTTATGGCTGGGTATTGTGCAAATGCGCGGTAAACGCATTGCTGTCCATAAAGCCGGTAACGCGCGACTGCGGCAACTCTTTACCTTCGGCATCAAAAAACAGAATCGTCGGCAATCCGAGCACCTTGAGGCGCTTGAGCAAGGCCGCCTGCTCGGGACTGTTGCGAGTGACATCAGCCTGCAGCAGCAGGGTATTGGCGAGGGCATCCTGTACCTGCGGCGTGGTAAAAGTGTACTTGTCGAACTCCTTGCAGGCCACGCACCAGTCGGCATAGAGATCCAGCATCACGCGTCTGCCTTTGGCCTGCTGAAAGGCGGTATTCAGCTCGTCAACATTCCTAATCTTCTGAAACGCCAGAGTGCTCGCGGCAGAGTGCCGAGGGGTCGCAGGAGCAAATACCCAATCCTGCAATGGACGACTGACGACAAGCGCCGCGGCGAAGAACACCAGTTGCAGCAGCCTGAACACGCCACGCGAGGTTTTCATGCTCAGCAACAGCGCCCAGCCGAAGAAGGCGACACCCAGCAGGCTCCACAGGCGCAGGCCCCATACTTCGCCTATCACGCGTTCCAGCAGAAACACCGGCAGTGCCAGAATCACAAACCCGAAGCCTTCTTTAACCGAATTCATCCAGGGTCCGCTGCGCGGCAGCAGGCGATTGCCAAACAGGGTCGCAACAACAAGAGGAATGCCCATACCGAAAGCATAAAGGTAGAGCGTACCGGCACCGGCCCAGGGATTTCCGCTCTGCGCGATATACAGCAAAATGGCGCTTAGCGGCGCGGTGGTGCAGGGCGAACAGATAAGCCCCGCCAGCGCGCCCATCACAAATACGCCGACCCAGGATCCGCCTTTTTGCTCATTACTCAACAACGTCAGGCGGGTTTGCAGCGAAGAGGGCAGTTGAAGGGTAAACAGGCCAAACATCGACAGGGCCAGCGCAATAAACATCACCGACAGGCCGACAAGCACCCACGGACTTTGCAGCGCCGCCTGAAACTGAAGCCCGGCCGCGGCAACGGTCACGCCAAGCAGCGTGTACGTCAGCGCCATGCCCTGTACGTACAGCATCGCCAGCAAAAAGATGCGATTGAGGCTATGCGGACGCTGGCGGCCGAGAATAATGCTGGAGATAAGCGGGTACATCGGCAACACGCAGGGCGTAAAGGCTACGCCGATACCGATGAGCAGCGCCCAGAGCGGTGAAAATGGCAGGGGTGTCGGCTGGAGTGTGGTTTGCGCCGCGACAGGCGCGTCTTGAGAAGTGATGGAGGTCTGTTGCGAGGTGTCCGCAGAAGGGGCGGCCACTTCGGCGACTTCGGCCAGCGGAATATCGCGGGTTTCGGGCGGATAGCAGAATCCCGCTGCCGCACAGCCTTGATAGGTCACTCTCAGGCTGGCGTTGGTTCCGGCTTCCCTGAGCGGCAGCATCAGGTTGAGTTTGTCGCGATAAATTTCAGAATCGCCAAAGAACTCATCATGGTGCGCCAGGCCTTTCGGCAGAATATAGGCGGCAAGCGTGGCGTGGTTGGCGACAATGTCAATCTTTTGGCGATAGAGATAATAGCCGTCGCGTATTTTCCAGTTCAGCGCCAGATCTGCGCCTTTTTGCGAAAAATCGAAGCTGAAAGCCTGATCGACGGTCACGAAATGGGGTGAGCTGTTATTGCCAAAGAGGGAAGCTTCACTTCGACTCGGCAGTAACAAAAGGCTGCACAGCAGCAGGCAGACAAGCGGCAAATATTTCTTAAGAACTCGGTAATCCGTCACGGGAGCGTTTTCTCTGATGGTTGGGCGGGGAAAGGTGCAATCGCCTGTTTTTCAACCCGGCATTATACGCGCCATGAGAGGTGAGGAGAACGCCGGTAACGGTGGATTACAGGTCTTTACAGAGAAAGCGCCTAAAACCAGCGGCTTAGGCGCGACGAAAACTGTTAGAGGATGATGCTGCCCAGAGCAAAGCTGAACAGGACGGCGAGAACTATCGCCACCGTGCCCGGAATAAAGAACGGATGGTTAAACACGAAGCGGCCGATGCGGGTGGTACCGGTGTCGTCCATCTGCACGGCTGCCACGAGTGTAGGGTAGGTGGGCAGAATAAACAGACCGGAGACGGCAGGGAATGCGGCAACGGCAGTGAGCGGAGACACGTTGAGCGCCAGCGCCAGCGGCATCAGCGCTTTTGCCGTGGCAGCCTGCGAATACAGCAGCGCCGAGCTGAAGAAGAATATCACCGCCAGCAACCACGGATGCGCCTGAATCAGGCCGCCCGCCGTCTCTTTGATTCCGCCAAGATTGGCCTGCACAAAGGTATCGCCAAGCCAGGCGACGCCGAGAATACAGATACAGGCGCTCATCCCGGCCTTGAAGGTGCCGGAAGAGAGAATGCGGTCGGTATCGACGCTGCACACCAGCGTAATTACCGTCGCCACGCTGAGCATGATAATCAGGATGGCGCTGTTGGTGGTCATCAACGGGGTCGTGATGAGGCCCATTCCCGGACTGCTTATCACGGCGTAAGCCACGACAGAGAGCACGCCCAGCAGGAAAATCGCCACCGAAGCTTTGGCGCGTGGCTGAATCTCGAGGGTTTTGCTGCCGCGCAGCGTAATCAGCCCTTCGTTGAATCGCTTTTGATAGACCGGATCGTCATGCAGTTTCGAATCGAAAAACAGGCTGACAAAAATCGAGGTCAGAATTACCGCCAGCAGCGTTGACGGGATAAGCACCATCAACAGATGCAGATAACTCACGCCGTGACCTTCCATGACGGAGGACATATACACTACGGCCGCAGAAATCGGCGAGGCGGTAATCGCGATTTGCGCCGCGACAACGGCGGTCGAGAGCGGTCGGCTGGGCTTGATGCCCTGCTCTTTCGACACTTCGGCAATCACCGGCAGCGCCGACAGGGAAATGTTGCCGGTACCGGCCAGCACGGTCAGGCCGTAGGTGACGATCGGTGCCAGAATGGTGATATGGCGCGGATTGCGGCGCAGCAACTTTTCGGTTTGCAGCACCAGATAATCCATGCCGCCCGCAACCTGCATGGCGGAGATGGCGGCAATCACTGCCATCACGATGGAAATCACGTCAAAAGGAATGCTGCCGGGCTTGACGCCGAGCAGGGACAGCGCCAGAACGCCCAGTCCGCCTGCAAAACCAATCCCTACGCCGCCGAGGCGCGCACCCAGAAATATTGCGGCAAACACAATGACTAACTCAAGAATGACCATAAACCCCTTTCCAATATTCTTTTAATTCACTTAACAAGAACTGAGAGGGGATTATTAATGAAATGAAGATTGAAGGCAGGATTTTTTTCTAAAAAAGAGAGGGCGCGAAGCTTAAAAGACCTTCGCGCCCTCAAATAGTCTTAATCAGGGCAGGGGAATTCCGCCTGAAAGCCACTATTGGTGTTCGTTACTCGTTTTCATCCATATAGCGTTTGGCTTTGTAGGCCGGATGCATCAGGTTTTCGACAGAGAAAATGTCATCAAGCTCGGCTTCGGTCAGCAGGCCGCGCTCCAGCACGACTTCACGTACACTTTTGCCGGTTTCGGCGCAGATTTTGCCGACGATGTCGCCGTTGTGGTGACCAATGAACGGGTTCAGATAGGTCACGATGCCTATTGAGTTGAACACGTAGAATTCACACACTTCCTTGTTGGCGGTAATGCCGTTGATGCATTTTTCCAGCAGGTTGTAGCAGGCATTGGTCAGAATGTGGATAGATTCGAACATGGCCTGGCCGATGACCGGCTCCATCACGTTAAGCTGCAACTGACCCGCTTCGGCGGCCATCGTGACACACATATCGTTGCCGATAACCTTGAAGCACACCTGATTGACGACTTCGGGAATGACGGGATTGACCTTGGCCGGCATGATGGACGACCCGGCCTGCAACTCGGGCAGGTTAATCTCGTTGAGTCCGGCACGCGGACCCGAAGACAGCAGGCGCAGGTCATTGCAAATCTTGGAAAGTTTCACCGCCAGACGTTTCAGCGAGCTGTGCACCATGACGTAGGCGCCGCAGTCGGAGGTGGCTTCAATCAGGTCTTCGGCCGGAATACACGGCAGGTTGCTGACCTCGGCGAGTTTCTGCACCGCCAGCGCCTGATAGCCTTCGGGCGTGTTCAGGCGCGTCCCGATGGCTGTTGCACCGAGGTTGACCTCGAGCAGCAGTTCTCCGGTGCGCAGCAGGTTGCGGGTCTCTTCTTTGAGCAGCACATTGAAGGCGTGGAACTCCTGGCCCAGCGTCATCGGTACGGCGTCCTGCAACTGGGTACGGCCCATCTTGAGGATTTTTTCGAATTCCACCGCCTTGCGCTCGAAACCGTCGCCCAGCTGGGCAATGGCATCAATCAGTTTCAGCAACGAGGTGTATACCGCCAGACGGAAGCCGGTCGGGTAGGCGTCGTTGGTGGACTGGCATTTATTCAGGTGATCGTTGGGATTGAGGAACTGGTAATCGCCTTTCTGATGGCCCATCAGCTCGAGGCCGATATTCGCCAGCACTTCATTGGTGTTCATATTGACGGACGTACCGGCACCGCCCTGGAAAACGTCGATCGGGAATTGATCCATGCATTTCCCTTTGTCTAACACTTCATCACAGGCCTGAATGATGATGTCGGCGATTTTGCGTGGAATGGTGTGCAGCTCTTTATTGGCTAGCGCGGCCGCTTTCTTCACCATGACCATGCCCCTGACAAACTCCGGGACATCGCTGATTGTCGTGTTACTGATATAAAAGTTTTCAACAGCGCGCAGGGTATGGATACCCCAGTAGGCATCGGCCGGGACTTCACGTGTGCCCAGCAGATCTTCCTCGATACGAATCGTATTTGACATGAGAACCTTCTTTTTGGTGCTAAACCGTTACAGGCTGATTAGATAAATGTTACTGACGCTGGACTAAATAAAATAATACACCACTCAGCGCGGCCGTGCGGGCGATCATATGCTGCCTGTCGCGAATTGCACGCACTAAGTACGACACGTTGATGCTTTAGGGACAATGCTTTGGATAACTGTGAAATTTCTCACACTATTTATCTCGTCTGCCCTTACGGCGCGATTTAAATCACATCAACAGGTTGAAATCACACGCCAACGATACCATCTCCTTGTAATCAGCTTTCATAGGATAAGCCTATGAAGCCCCCATTAAAGAGTTCTGGAACCCTGATTTTCGGAACTTGTCATTACAAGGAGAGCGCTGTGCGCTGGTTACCGCTACTGATTTTATTTCTGGTTGCCTACATAGAAATAACCTTATTTATCAAAGTTGCTGCCGTGTTGGGCGTCGCCATTACCCTGTTGCTGGTGGTTTTCACCTCCTGCGTGGGCATTTCGCTTGTGCGCAACCAGGGCATGAAAACCCTTTTCCAGATGCAGCAAAAGCTGGCGCTCGGCGAAAGTCCGGCGGCGGAAATGGTCAAAAGCGTATCGCTGGTTCTGGCCGGATTCCTGCTGCTGGTGCCGGGCTTCTTTACCGATATCTGCGGCCTGCTGCTGTTGCTGCCGCCGGTACAGAAAACGCTGACGCTGAAATTGATGCCGCATCTGAATATCTATCGCCCGGGCGGTGCCGGTCCGGCCACAGGCAATACGTTCGAGGGCGAATTCCAGCGCAGGGACGACACCCCCGAGCGCCTGGTGTCGCCGCAGGAAGAAGACCTGCAGGATCCAAAGGATCGCTAACATTGCGAGCAAAGAAAATTCAAAAAATTTTCTTTGCTCCCCTTGAATGGGCGTGTAAAGCACCCCATTAATCAAACCACGAGGTCAGGATAGACTTTCTACCTGGCGTTCAACCCAAATAATTAGATATGGACCTGCTCACAGGAGAGTTATCAATGAAAATTCGTCCATTGCATGACCGCGTTATCGTCAAGCGTAAAGAAGTTGAATCCAAATCTGCTGGCGGCATCGTTCTGACTGGCTC
>Ga0308159_1004744_pt1 | contig 12110 bp, 6 predicted proteins | sample PhyCR1_FD_201040 | JGI IMG/M metagenome (GOLD analysis project Ga0308159, IMG submission 201040) | Phyllosphere microbial communities from UC Gill Tract Community Farm, Albany, California, United States - DLSLC.R1 | ecosystem: Host-associated > Plants > Phyllosphere > Unclassified | place: USA...
CGCCCTGGTCGCGCTGGACCGACACGCCCGGCAGGCGCGCCAGCGCTTCGGCAGCGTTCTTGTCCGGCAGGCCGCCGATGTCGTCGCTGCTGATCACGCTCACGATATTGTCCGCCTTCTCCTGCGCAGCAATGGCGTTGCGCAGGCTCGAGCGCTGGCCGGCGATGACCACGCTGTTGGCAGCGGTTACCAGCGCCGCATTGGCGCCGTTGGCGCCGTCGAGCGGCACGGCGGTCTGGGCAGCAGCTGTGCCTGCCAGCATGGCCAGCACGCCGAGCGTCAGCGCATTGAGGCGTGGATGGGTGGAGAGGTGAGGAGCGTTGGTTTTCATGGCGTACCGTGGGTTGGATGAGGGAACGCTGCGGATTCTAGGGATGCTATGTGTCACTTGCATGACATGCCCCGGCGGCAAGTGCTGTAAACCGCCGCCTTGCAGGCGGTGGCGTGGCGAAATGAGCTCGATTGACCCGCCGCCGATTGTGGTCGATTGTGGTTGGCTATTGCGGCTTACCGCTGCTGCTCACCAATGCCGCTCGTCATTGCCGCCTGCCGCAGACTGCTTGGCGGTGCTCACCGTCGCTGGTGTCCGTTTGCGATAGCTGGACTTCGCCCTGCGAACGTCGATGAGCCGTAATGACCTGTCCAAGCTGCGGTGTTGTGTATTTGCCCATGTCGGGCCTTGTCACACGGCGGTCATATGCAGGCGCTAAGCTGCCGCCGCAGTAACCACGTTCCGGTAAAACCTTATGCTGCAATTGCACCGCTCCACCTTGATCGTTTCCTGCCTGGCGCTGCTCGCCTGCGTGTTCCTGTATTCCACCCTGGGTGTCGCCAAACCGTTCCACCTGTGGAAGTGGACCGACATCGTCAGCGAAGGCGGCACGGCGGTGATGGCTGGCAGCTGGGTGCTGTTTACCTTGAGCAGCCGGCCCGGCGGCCTGGTCACGCGGCTGCTGGCCGGCGGCCTGGCGATGATCATGGTCGGTTCGTTTGCCGACTGCATGGATGAATTTTTCGCTGTCAGCAAGGCGGCCAGGTGGGACCACTGGCTCGAGATGCTGGTGCCGCTGGGCATGCTGGTGCTCACCTGCGGCATGTACTACTGGCGCCACGAACAGTTTCGCCTCAATGAACACTTGCAAAAGCGCGAGCGGCTGTTCCGCGATCACCGCGCGTTCGACCGCATCACGCAACTGGCCAATGCCGACTACCTGCGCCGCCAGATCCGCCACGAGCAGGCACAGCGCCCGGGCCGGCCGTGCGCGCTGGTGCTGCTCGATATCGACAGCTTCCACTTGATCAACCGCGAGTTCGGCCAGCGCCAGGGAGACCGCGTGTTGCAGGCCGTGGGCCACATGCTGCTGCTCAACCTGCGCAACGACGACCTGCTGTGCCGCTACGCAGGCGACCGCTTCGCACTGCTGCTGCCCGACACCGGCGTGGCCGAGGCCGAAGCAATGGCGCGCCACCTGGCCGCAATGGTGGGGCAGATGCGTCACCACGCGAAGGATGGCCGCGTATCCATCAGCGTGCGCCATGCCTGCGCGAGTGCGGATATCGATGCCGACGTGTTGCTGGCGGAATTGGGGCGGATACTGGCGGCATCAGCCCAGCCGACACAAGCCGCGCATTCGGCACAAGCTGTACAGGCGAAAGAGGCAGCGCAGTTGCCACGGTCCGCACAACCGGTCTCGGTCTCGGTTGCCGGCGCGTCAGCGTGATCGCCTACCGGCAAAGCAATGACAGTTTTATCGTGGCGCGCCACCAGCCGGCGCTGCTGCTCGACTACGCGCGCAGCCAGGATATCGGTGGCGAGCAACTGCTGCGCGGCACCGGCCTGACAGATGACGAGCCGCCGGCCGCGCACGTGCTGCTGGCGCCGCAGCAATACCTGCAATTGCTGGCCAACGTCATGCGCGCGCTGGCCAGCAGCGACACCAGTTTCCTGCTGGGCCAGCAAATGCTGCCCGGCCATTACGGCGCGCTCAGTCACGCGCTGCTGCAGGCGCAGAACCTGCGCCAGGCGCTCGATATCCTGTGCGCCGGCCACGCACGCCTGTGCCCGCTGCTAACGCCGCGCTGGCGTGAAGAAGGTACGCAGGGCAGCATCCAAGGCTGCATCAATGGCGGTACCCAAGACGGCAGGGGCAGCACTCATGGCGGCATGGCCGTGTTGTACTGGACCGACAGCTTCGGCGCGCCGAGCCAGTTGCCGGCGCTGGTGGAAATGCACATGACGGCCGTGACGGCGATGTGTCGCTGGCTCGGTGGCGAACGGCTGCCGTGGCGTTACTGCCTCAATCGCAGCGCGCCGTCGCACGTCGAGCAGCACGAGGCGCACCTGGGCAGCGACCTGCGCTTCAACTGCCAGTTCGACGCCATGCTGATCGATCCCGTGTGGCTCGATCGTCCCTGGCCACGTGGCAATGCGCTGGCGTCGGCAGCAGCGTTGCAGGGCGTGGCGGGCGAGTCACCGGAACTGGTGCCCAGCCTGCTGACGGCGCTGTACGATTACCTGCTCGACAATATCCGGCTGGGGCCGACGCTGGAGGGCAGTGCGGCGGCGTTTGGCGTCAGCCCGGCCACGTTCAAGCGCCACCTGGCGCGCCACGGCAGCCACTTCCAGGCAGAGCTGGACCAGGTGAGGGCGCACGTGGCGATTCACCTGTTCCAGGTGCGCGGGTATGACAACGAGGCAGTGGCGCAATACCTGGGCTTCCACGACGCCACCAACTTCCGCCGCTCGTTCAAGCGCTGGACGGGGTTGGTGCCGAGCTTGCTCAGGGATGCGTTGTTGCGGGGATGACCTCGGCCTCCTGGTAAAGCAGTGATTCCCGCGACAGGTCGGGTTCGAGCAATTCAAGCGGCAATGGCGCGGGCTGGGAATCCGTAGGCATATTGAATGGTTTCGGCGGTTGCACGGGTCTTGGTACCGCGACCGGTTTCGGCGCCGGCTCGCCGTCGAGCTCGAACGTGAGCAGCGTATCGTCGGGCCATTTGTCGTCGCCGAGCGGGGCGTTGAATGCCAGTTGCTTGCCGCTGGCCGGCATGACCTGCTTGCGCGAGCCGGCCGTGTACGTGATGCTGTTGTACGGTGCCGGGGCATCGAACATGCGGTCCTGCTCGCACGGGCCTTTTTCAAACCAGCTCTTGGCGTCGAGCAGTATCCGTTCGCGCAACATGTCTTTTTTCAGGATGCGTACCTGGACTTCGCAGGCCAGCCGCAAGTCGCCCATGCGCAGCACGTTTTGCGGCAAGTCCGGTGTGCGTACAGATACTATCGGGTGCTGGTACAGGCCCGACGGAAAACGCCGGCTCATCACCACGTATGCACCATCGGACCGGGCGCGGTCGTTCGGCGGCAGCACGAAGCTCAGGTCGGGCGCCAACGGCAGCGGCACCGACCAGCCCTTGACGGCGATGGTGGCGGTGGTGTCCTCGAGCTTGCCATCCTTCTCCCTGGGCGGCAGCATGCCCTTGGGCATCTGGTAGCGCATGAGGGCGCCCGGCGCCAGGCGCGGGCTGCGGCGCTCGAACATGTCCACACCGGCTTCGAGCCCCTTGTAGCTCCACGCCATCTGGGTAGTGCCGGGCTGGAGCGGCCCGACGATGGTGACGGCGTCGCCGAGCGGGGACGGCGCCTGTGCACTGGCGCCCTGAGGGGCCAGGATCAGCGCGGCCAAGGCCAAGGCCGGGGAGATAGTCGTTAGTTTACGCATTGCTGTTATAAATTTTAGCGATCCCGAAAGTTGTTTATAAACCGGCCTGCGCGGCAAACCACGGCTGCAGGCGGGCGATGGCGTCCACGATCTGCGGCGTGGACACGGCAAAACTCATGCGGAAAAAATGGCGGCCGTCCACCGGGTCGAAATCGATGCCGGGGGCGGTGGCCACGCCGGTGTCGTTCAGCAGTCGCTGGCAAAAATCCAGGCTGTCGTCGGTCAGGTGGGCGATGCTGGCATAAATATAGAACGCGCCGTCGGGCGGGGCGATGGCGCGCAGGCCCAGGTCGGGCAATGCCGCCAGCAGCAGGCGGCGGTTTTCCGCGTACACGTGCAGGTGGCTGTCGAGTTCGGTCAAGTCGTCGAAGGCGGCCAGCGCCGCGTGCTGGCTTAGCGATGGCGCCGTGAGGAACAGGTTGCCGCAATACGCCTGGGCGCGGGCAATATGGTCCTCCGGCACCAGCAGCCAGCCCAGGCGCCAGCCCGCCATGCTGAAGTACTTGGAGAAGCTGCTGACCACCAGCGCCTCGGGCGCGTAGGCCAGGATGGTTTGCGCCGGCTCCACGTAGCTCAGCCCGTGGTAGATCTCGTCCGAGATGATGCGGATGCCGCGCTCGCGGCACACTTCGGCAATCGCCGCCAGTTCTTCGGCCGCAATGATGGTGCCGGTGGGGTTGGCCGGGCTGGCGATGATGACGGCGTGTGGCGCCGGTTCGATGGCGGCCAGGGCGGCAGCGGTAAGCTGGTAGCGCACCTCGGGGCCGCACGCTATTTCCACCGGTTCCAGGTGTAAAGCTTTTAAGGCGTTTCTGTAGGCAACGTAGCCGGGCCGCGCCAGCGCCACCCGGTCGCCCGGAGAAAACAGCGAATTCAAGGCCAGCACCAGCGCCGGCGAGGCGCCGCAGGTGAGGATGAAGCGCTCGGGATCGACCGTCACGCCGTAACGTTCGTGGTAATGCTGCGCCAGGCGCTGCTTGAGCGGCGCGCTTTCCCAGTAGCCCATGGCGTCGTCGTCCAGCACCGCGTGGGCGCGGGCGATGGCGGCCGGCGGCGCGCCGGTGGACGGCTGGCCGAACTCCATGTGGATGATGGAGCGGCCCTGCGCCTTGAGGGCGTGGGCCAGGCGGCTGATGGCGATGGCGTGGAACGGTTCGAGTTGGGCTTGCATGCTATTGCATTTTACGTAACGAGTCGGCGATTTTCGTATTGTAAGCCCTGCGCGAATTACTTGGCGGCCGGTGCGGTGCCGGTCAGCAAAGCCAGTTCGCTGCGCGCCAGCAAGGTGGACTCGAATCCGCGCAAGCCGTGGTCGGCCACGTAATTGAGCGCGCCGATGGCTTCGGCGGCTTTTCCCTGCGCCCGCAGGTTCGAGCCGATGGCAAACCAGGCGTCGTTGAGCGCCATCTCGCGCTTGACCGGGCCGAATTCGCGCGCAATATCGAGCAGGGCCTGCTGGCTGATCTTGCCGGCCAGGTAACTGAGCACCGGGCGCGGCCACGCGCCGTCCGGTACCGCATCCACGTAGGCCTGCAAGTCCGGGGGCAGTGGCTGGTGCGCATGCTGGAACACCAGCGCGATCTGGATCGCTTCGCTTGGCAGCAGCTTGCCTTGCTTGAGCTTGGCCTTGGCGTAGCGGCCGGCGTCGCCGGCGGCAGCGGCGGTATTGCCGAGCGACATGCGTGCCCAAGCTTGCTTGAGCAGCGCGGTGTCGTCTTCCTTGACGTCGGTCTTGGCAAAGGTTTCCAGCGCGCGCGCATAGTCGAGCTGGCTGAAGTACACCTGGCCCAGGCACAGGTCGCGTTCTTTATCGAAACCTTTTTGCTGCGCCAAGTCGGCGATCATCTGCGGCAGATACCGTAGCGTGCCGCTGCCACCGTCACCTGCCGTCACCAGGTGGCGCACGGCCGCGCACTTGAGGCCCAGGATCTCTGCGGTCATCGGTGACCGGCTGCGCTCCTTGATGGCTTCGCCCAGGCTTGCCAGTATCGTTTTGTTGCGCATGGCAATCGCATCCTGCACCGTCAGCTGCTCGGCGCCGACGTTGATGGCAAACGCCTCGTGGAAGTGCACATTGCCTTCGCCAAACGACTGCAGTGCCGGATTTTTGACTGCCGCGCCCAGTTGCGGCACCTCGGCCGCCGGCACTTGCGCGCGCTTGGTGGCGTAATCGATGGTGTAATCGAGCTCGTTGCCGCGCCAGGAAAATTCCTGGCGTGCATCGAAGAACGGGTTGTTGATGTCCACCGCACCTTCGCTGAACATCATTTTTACCCGTTGCGGCCATTGCACCTGCATGCGGTAACGGGTCTGGAACCGGCCCATCGGCATTTGCAGCGGCAGCGTGCGGGTCAGCGAACCGGGGATGCGCAGCAAACCATTGAGCACCTTGGAATCGAAGCGCATGACGTAAAGGCTGTTCTGCTGCAGGATCGGCTTGGGCAGGCGCAGGGCGGACAGCACCGAGAATGTCGTGCCGTCCGCGCTGTCTTCGAGCGTCGGCCCTTCCACCAACTCGGCGCCGGGGTACAGCTTGTCGAAGTCGGCCAGTACATTCTTGGCCAGGTCCGGTGGCGAACTGCCGTTCAACGCTGCCCGCACCGGCGCCGCCAGGTTGCCGCGGTAGCTGATGCGCACCTTGAGGCGGGCGTCGCCGTCGAGCTCGTCGAGGACGAACGACTCCAGTCGCTCGATCACGGGCTGGTCCACGACTTCTTCCGGCAAGGCGATCAGATCGGTGGTGTCGGCCGCCACCACCAGTCCGGCGGCGCCCGGTACGGCCGTCGGCAGCAACGGGATCAGCGCCTTCTCGCCCACCCGGGTAGGATCGACGAAATAGGTCTTGCCGTCGAGGTGCACGCGCACGATGGCGTGATCGAACACGGTGGGCGAGGCAATGCTCTTGCGCGGATAGGTGGGCAACTGGGCGTTGACCAGCACCGGCTCGGCCTTGATGCCCATGTGCGCCAGCAGGGCGATCAGCAGCACGCTCTTGTCCTTGCAATCGCCGAAGCGGCGCCGCAGCACCTCGTCCGGCACTTGCGGGCGGTGCGAATTTTCGCCCAGCGCCACGCTGAAGTAGCGGATCTCGTCCTGCACCCAGCGCAGCGCGGCGCTGGCCCGTTCGGTATCGTTGGCGCCGCCGGCAAAGCGCTGCGCGAGTGTGACCAGTTCGGATGGCGCCTCCGGCTTTTTGGCGGTCGGCCGCGCGGGTGGTACAGGCGTCGGTGCAAACAGCGCGTTGGCCCATTGCGCCACCTGTTGCCAGCTGCCGTATTCGCTGAACTGCAGCATGCGTGCGCGCAGCACGTCGTTGGGCACGCCTTCGTCGAGCGAAAATGGCGCCAGCGCCTGACCTTCGAAGCGCAGGCGCTCGATATTGCCGATGCGTTCGATCACCGGCGCCAGGCCGGGCGGGTAGGCGTCGCTTACTTCGCGCCAGTGCAGCGGCATGGCGGCCGGATGCGACACCAGCAGCTTGCGCACCTCCTGCGGGATATGGCGGTCCCACTGGTAGTCGTCGGTCCAGGTGCTGCCGAATACCGGGTTGGCGCCCTCGGTCGAATAGACGATTTGCAGCGTGTCGCCCACTCGCACGTCGTCGAGCAGCAATTGCGCCGAGGTGACACCCATGTAGAAGCCGGTGGCAACACTGGTTTCCTGTTCCAGCAGGCGGATGTTGACCGTGGCCGTGCGGTCGAGCACGGTGTCGCCGCGCAGGATCGCCACCCGGTGCAGCGACAGCTTCTCGTACGCGGGACGGTACGGCAGCGAGTACTGGCCGATTTCGCCCAGCTTGCTCTTGTCATTGACCTGCACTGCGCGGTTGACCAGCACCACCGGCTTGGGCCCGGCCCAGGCCTGGGTTTCCATCAGGCGCAGCACGACCGGCCCGGTCTGCACCGCAGGCGGCACTGCCGACAGCGGCGCGATCCATTTCGGCAGCGGGGCGTTGCGAACGAAGGTGCTGTCCTGCTTGGCAGCAGCCGCCTTGGGGGCCGCCAGCACCGGCTGGGTGGTAACGTTGGCGGCAACGAGAACGATGGCGGCGGGGAGTAGCGCAGGAGAGATTCGCATTGTCAGATGGCTGAGAAGCCAATAAATTGATTCAAGTAAACTATTATAATGGCAGCTGTTGCAACTTTGTATATAAGACCGAGCGATGGGCAAAAGGTGGAAGCGGTGGGGCATGGGCATGGCTGGCGCGGCGGGACTGTACGCGGCGGTGGGCGGCTGGGTGCTGCCGCACGTGCTCAAAACGCAGTTGCCGGCCTTTGCCGCAAGCCACCTCGATCGCAAGGTCAGCGTAGGCGAGTTACGCTTCAACCCGTTTACCTTGCGGCTCGAGGCGACCGACCTGGTATTGGCCGAGGCCGATGGCGCGCCGCTGTTTGCAGTGCAGTCGCTGGCCGTGGAATTGCAATGGCGCTCGCTGCTGCGCCGGGCCTGGACCCTGGCTGAAGTCCGACTTGGTGCGCCATCGGTGCAACTGGTGATCGACAAAAACGGTTCGCTCAACCTGGCGCGCCTGATCGACACCCTTAACCGCGACCGGGCCGACGAGCCGTCAACGCACCCGCCGCGCCTGGTGATCGAGCACTTCGTGCTGGCGCAGGGCAAGCTGGCGCTGCACGACCGTCATGCCGGCTACGACGAAACCTTCGCGCCGATCACGTTCGAATTGCGCAACCTGAGCACCCTGCCGAACCAGCACGGCGACTACACGCTGAGCGCCGATGCCGGCCGTGGCGGAAAACTGCACTGGCAGGGCCGGGCCAGCCTCGATCCCCTGGTGCCGCTGACCGGCAGCGGCGCGCTGGTGCTGCGCAATGTCGCCTTGCCGGGCCTGGCGCCTTATCTGCAGACCCTGGCCGGCGTGACGCTGACGCAAGGGCAGCTGTCGGCGACCTTGCCGTATCACTATGCCTACACCGACGGCAAATTCGACGCCCGCCTGCCGGGCGCCAGCGTAACGCTCGACGGCGTGGCGCTGGGCCTGGCCGCGCGTCCGGCGCTGCGGGCCAGTGCCGACCGCGTCAAGCTGGGCCTTGCGCTGCACGTGCGCAGCGCCGCCAGCGGCATGCAGCTCGACATCGACCGGGCGGCGCTGGCAGTGGCGCAACTGGCGCTCGCCAACGGTGCGGCCACGCCGGTGACCGTGGCGCGGCTCGGCGTCGAAGATGGCGCGCTCGACCTGGCGGCGCGGCGCGCCAGCGTGGGGCGGCTCTACGCCGAAGGCGCCCAGCTCGATTTGTCGCGCGACGTGGCCGGCAAATGGCGCTTGCTCGAGGGCTGGGCGATGGCAGGTCGCGATGGTGGTGGCGACCTTGGTCATGACGGCAATGGTGGCGCCCCTGTCAATGGCCGCGAGGTTGGTAACGATGTCGTTGGCATCAGCGGGGGCAGCGCATTCCAGGACAGCGCAGGTAGCAGGGCGAGCGCGGGCAACAACGGCAGCGGAGGCAGTGGCGTCAATGGCCGCGAGGCTGAGCTTGCGCGGCAGACGACGACCGGCAAGCCTTGGACTGCCGTGGTCAAGTCGGTGCAGGTGCGGCAGTTCGGCGCGCTGGTGGACGACGCAGGCAGTGGCGTCAAGGTCCACCTGCAAGACTTTTACCTGAACCTGGCCGATGCCGGTACCGACCTTGCGCGTGCGATCGCGTTCGACGGCGGCGTCGGCCTGCGCGAGGGCGGTCAGCTGACTGCCAAAGGATCATTCGTGCCGGCCGGCGCCGTGGTCGATACCGAGCTTGCCGTGAACGGGCTGGCGCTGGCGCCATTGCAGCCGCTGGTCGACCAGTACGTCAGGCTCAAGCTGGCCGATGGCAGCGTGTCGGCTGCCGGTCGCTTGCGTATCGGCGCCAGCACCAGCACCAGCACCAGCACCAGCACCAGCACCGGCACCAGCACCGGCACCAGCACCAGCACCAGCACCAGCACCAGCACCAGCACCAGCACCAGCACCAGCACCAGCACCAGCACCAGCACCAGCACCAGCACCAGCACCAGCACCAGCACCAGCACCAGCACCAGCACCGGCGACAAGGCCGCGCCGGCGCTGCGCTACGACGGTTGGTTCGAGGTGGCGCAGCTGGCGCTCAACGAGCACGATGGCGACCACTTCGCGCACTGGAAGTCAGTGCGCGCCGACCAGGTGGCATTCACGCTGGGACCGGACCGGCTGGAAGTGGCCGAGCTGCGCGTGGTCGAACCGAACGCCATCCTGATCATCGACAGCGACCGCAGCCTCAATGCCCAGCGCTTGCTGGTGCAGCGGCCGGCCGCTGCTGTTGCACCAGCGGCCGTGCCCGCGCCAAGGGAGATGCCTGCCGCAGCGCGGACCGAAGCTGGCGTCGAGGCATTTCCGGTGCGCGTACGGCGCGTGCGTGTCGAGAATGCCAAGCTCGATTTCACCGACCTGAGCCTGCGGCCGCAGTTTGCCGCCAGGGTGGTGGAGTTGAATGGCGTTGTCTCCGGCCTGTCCACCCGGCCCGGCGCGCGGGCCCAGATCGAGCTCGATGGCCGGGTTGACGACTACGGCCTGGCGCGCATCCGTGGCCACCTGAATCCGTTTGCGCTGACCGACAACACCGACGTGCAAGTGATGTTCAAGAACCTGGACCTGGTGTCGGCGTCGCCGTACAGCATGAAGTTTGCCGGCTACAAGATCGCCCAAGGCAAGGTATCGCTGGACCTCGATTACCAGGTGCGCCACGGCGCACTGCAAGGCAGCAACCGCATGGTGCTCGACCAGTTGATCCTGGGCCAGCGCATCGACAGTCCCGACGCGTTGAAACTGCCGCTGGAACTGGCGCTGGCGCTGCTCGAGGACGGCGATGGCCGCATCGATCTCGGGGTGCCGGTGACCGGCGACCTCAACGATCCACAGTTCAGCTACGGCGCGGTGGTGTGGAAAGCTGTTGGCAACATCATGACGCGCGCGGTGACGGCGCCGTTCCGCGCGCTGGGCCGCCTGTTTGGCATCGATGGCGAGCGCCTGCAGGCGGTGGAGTTCGATGCCGGCAGCGCCCGCCTGTTGCCGCCCGAGCGGGAAAAATTGCAGCAGGTGGCGCAGTTGCTGGCGAAAAAGCCGGAACTGGCGTTGACCGTGCCGGCCAGTTACAGCGAGGCGGTCGATGGCCTGGCCTTGCGCACCCAGGCGCTGCGCCGCACGGTGTTGGCCCGCGCCGGCGTGCACGTCGAGGCCGACGAGCAGCCGGGCCCGCTCGACCTGGGCGGCCGCAAACTGCGCACCGCCTTGCGCGACCTGTACGCCGAACGCCTGGGCGCAGCGGCGCTGGCGCAGCAGAAGTTGTTGGCGGAAAAGGCAGGCGGCGTTGCAGTGGCGGTTGACGGCACGGTCGTGAATACGGCCACGGCCGCAGGTGTTGGTGCTGTTGCGGGTCCTGAGGCGGCTGGTCGCGGCGCCGCTAGTGGCATCGGTGCCGCTACCGGCGCCGCTGGCACAGCAGCCAAGCTGCCGCTGCCGCTGCTGCAGCGCCTCGGCAAGCTGGTACAGGGCGAGCCCCAGGTGGCCGATCCGTCCGCCTTCTACGCGGCCTTGCAGGCGCAACTGGTCGAGCGCCAGGAATTGCCGGCGGACGCCTTGCCGCAATTGGCCGCGCGGCGCGCTGCCGCCATTGTCGCGCAGCTCAAGCTGGCTGGCGCCGCTACGGTCGCGGTCAAGGCGGGCGCGCCGCACAACCTCAAGGTGGCGGCGGGCCGGCCGGTCGCGCTGGCGCTGGAATTGTCGGCCAAATGATGACCAGGAATAACCCAATCCGACCAGCGGCGCCCGGCGCCTGGCCGCTGCACCGCTTGACGCCAACGGCAGCCCGATACAGATGACGACACAAAAATCAATGACCGCCGGTAGCCCGGTCCTGGCCAGCCTGGCGTTGCTGGCCAGCCAGATTTCGCTCAACGCCGGTGCTGCCGTAGCCAAGCACCTGTTTCCGCTGGTTGGCGTCGAGGGCGTGACCGCGTACCGGATCGGCTTTGCGGCCTTGCTGATGATGGCGATCTTCCGGCCGTGGCGGGTGCCGCTCACCTGGCGCCAGGCCGGCAATGTCGCCGTATATGGCAGCGTGATCGGCCTGATGAACCTGCTGATCTACCGCGCGTTCAGCCATATTCCGATGGGCATCGCGGTCGCCATCGAGGTGTCCGGCCCGCTGGCGGTGGCGGTGTGGACCTCGCGCCGCCCGCGCGACCTGGCAGCGGTGGGGCTGGCGGTGCTGGGGCTGTATTTCCTGTTGCCCCTACACGGCAAGGTCGATCAGCTCGACCCGGTCGGCGTTGCCTATGCGGCGGGCGCGGCGGTGTGCTGGGCGCTGTACATCGTGTTCGGCAAGCGGGTGTCGGTGATGCATGGCGGCCAGTCGGTGGCGT
>Ga0308159_1004745_pt1 | contig 12110 bp, 8 predicted proteins | sample PhyCR1_FD_201040 | JGI IMG/M metagenome (GOLD analysis project Ga0308159, IMG submission 201040) | Phyllosphere microbial communities from UC Gill Tract Community Farm, Albany, California, United States - DLSLC.R1 | ecosystem: Host-associated > Plants > Phyllosphere > Unclassified | place: USA...
GGCGAGTTCGCCGTACAGCGTGCCCATGAGCACCTCGGTGGCGTCGTCCGACACCGGCCACAGCGACGCGATGAGGCTCGAGCTGCCCGCCGACAGGAAGGACCGCGTGAAGCCCAGCACCTCGTCGCCCGTCGCGATGCGGCCCAGGCCCGACTCGCAGGCCGAGAGCGTGACCAGCGCGGTGCCCTGCATCGGCAGCTCGAGGATCTCGTGCGCCTCGAGGAAGTTCTGCCGCCCGCCTTCGTTGGCCAGCAGGATGCGCGAATAGAGCGGGTCGACCTGGTCGGCCTCGGCGTGCGCGGCCACGTGCATCAGCGGCGCGCGCGAGGCCACCTCGCGGAACTGCGTCTTGGTCGCGGCCGCACCCATGAAGACACTGTTGCGCGGGAACAGGCGCGCGAGCTGCTTCACTTCGGCCTCGGAGCCGGGCAAGTCGTACTTGTCCTCGATGCGCGGGTTGCCGAAGGCGGTGAGCGTGGGATCGATGCGCGGCGAACGCTGGGCCAGCTGCACCGCGATGCTCATCGAGGGCGACACCGCCACCGGGTGCGTCTCGATCACGTAGCGGCCATCGAGCCGCAGCGCCTGGAAGGGCAGGTAGTGCAGCGGGCCGTGCGGCACGATCACCAGGCGCTGGCCGGGCGTGAGGCCCAGCGGGCCGAGCAGCGCGGCGCCCAGCTTGTCGGCATTGCCTACGGCCGTGCGGCGGCCGCGCACGACCGAGTTGCGGAAGGTGTCGACCAGGTCGGTGAGCTCGTCGCGCTTCACGGCGATGCTGTACGCCTTGATGCCGTCGCGCCCGATCACCCAGGCCTGCAGGCGCTCGGGCAGCGCATGGAACTCCACCACCCGCTCGTCGGCCTGGAGCGAGCGCTGCAGCGTCGCCAGGTCGATGGTGGTCGCGGCCTGTTCGCTCACCTTCGCCCGGCCGCGCACCGCGTCGAGCAGCGCACGCGAGCGGCTGCGCTCGCTGATCTCGAAGGCGCGCTGGGCGTCGCCCACGTCGCTGTACAGCCCCACGGCCCGCTCGAACACCGACTGCAGGTCGGAGAACAGGCCCATCTTGAATTCCTCGCTGCGAAAGCGCGAGCGCACCTGGTCCACGCTGCCGATGGCGCGGCCCAGCGCATCGGCCGCCGCCTGCGTCTGGCCCAGCGCGAGGTCGCTGCGGGCCACGCCGTCCCAGGCCCAGAGCCGGTAGTACTCGGTGTCGGTGCCCATCTGCCGCGTGGTGAGCGCGGTGTACAGCGCCTTGGCCTCGGCCGGCTTCTTCTCGGCCAGCAGCAGGTTGGCGCGCGTGCGCTCCAGCTGCGCGGCCAGCGGCGCCTCGCGCGGCGTGCCCATCGCATCGAGCAGCTGGCGTGCACGCCCGGTGTCGCCCGATTCGATCAGTGCGTTGGCCAGCGACGCGCGCACCAGCGGCGCATAACGGTCGGAACTGCCGGCCAGCGCCTCGTCGTAGCTGCGCACCGCACCGGCGTAGTCGCCGCGTCGCGCCGCCACGTCGCCCAGCACCTTGTTCGCGGGGCCTACCACCAGCTTGGGATCGCGCACCGGCTGCTTGAGCGCGTCGCGCGCGAACTGCTCGGCCTTCTCGAGCTGGCCCGAATAGCTGTAGACGATGGCCAGGTCGCGGTTGGCCATTGCCAGCAGGTTGGGGTCGCGCGTCGTGTTGGCCAGGTGCAGCGCCTTGCTCGCCGCGCGCACGCTCTGGCGGAACTCGCCGGCCTCGGCCAGCGCCACGGCCTGGCTGCAGTACTGGTAGCCGCTGAGCTTGACCTTGTCCTGCGAATAAAGGATGGCGCCGTCGTTGGTGAGGGCCAGCAGCGTGTCGGTGTCGGCCAGCCGGGCCTGCTCCTGCCTGCTGGCCACCGCCTCGGCGTCGGGCGCGGGCTGCGCGTGCGCCGCGAGCGCCATCGCCAGCCAGCACGCGGCGGCCCCCGCCAGCACGAGCCGCGTCAAGCGCGTGCGCCCGGACCGCCCGCCATGTGTGTTCGTCAACCGTTGCATTCGACCCCCACGCTCTGCCTGCGGTCCGAGCGTGGACCATCGACGCCATGAACGTGTGCGCCTCTCAGACATCGCGGTCGGAGTCTAGGAAGCACCCCCCTGCGGGCCAATTCGCAAGATGGCCTAGGGCTAACGGTCTAACGGCGCGCCGCGCGATGCCCGTCAGGCATGCCGGGAACCATTTCGGTCTGCCCTCGCCACCGATGCATCGCATCGCCACCACGGCGAAGGTCCATTGCGCCCGAGTACGCAAACGGTGGTAGGGCGCGGTATTGCCCGACCACCTCGTGAAGAACGTCACACGCCGAGAAGCAGGTCAGGCCCCGTGCGCTTGTCGCGCTGAAATAGCATGGCCCGGGCGCCGCGAGCGGGTCGTTTCGCAGCGCCGGCCATTTCAACAATATTCAGGGGGTTCCATGACCATGTCCGCTGCGCGCGGCGTGCCCAGCCGCACGCTTGAAGCCCGGAGTCCGGCCATTCCACAGCACTTGGGGACGCCAGCCCTGGTGCCGTGGCGCCTCGAAGGCCACGAGGGCGTCAATGGCCTGTTCGAGTACGAGCTGCTCCTCGGAACCCCGGATGCAATGGCTCCTGGCACTGCCCTCGAAGCGGCGGCCAAGGGAAGCGCCGGCAGCACCCGCGTCTGCGCAAAGTCTCGAGCAAGACGTGCCTACATCGCATGTCCAGCGAACCTAGCCTCAACCGAAAGCGTAGCGGTCAAAAAGATTTCAGGGAGAACACACATGAACAACCTCGACCCCCGCCGCCTGCGTTGGCTGTCATTGGCTGCGTTGGCCTTGAGCCTGAGCGCATGCGTCTCGGGCACCGTACCGGCGTATCAGGCCCAGGCTAACAAACAGACAAAACCCAAGCCGGCGCCTCAGGTGGTCTATCGCATTGACGATCACCGGTACTTCGAAGTCACCCCAGAGAACGACTGCTATGACGACATGCTGTCCTTCGTCGACACAGCCAAGGGAATTCGCTCCGATGTGGTGACGCCGTGATGAATCGCACCACGCTGATCATCGACGCAGCCAACGACGAGTACCTTGTGGCGCCGGTGACGCGGGGAGGGACCAACTGCTCTTCGGGCGGTGGGGCTTGTGGGGGGAGCAAGATGCCCTATTCGACGGATGGGGGCAGGACGTGGCAGATGGTGTGGTCGCCTGGCAATGACGACGACTTGTTGATCAGTGGATCGATGGCCTATCAGTCACGCTACCGACCGGCATACGGCAGCACCAGCACAGAGGCGCTTGACTTGACCATTTCTAGACCTCGAAGCTCGGACTGGCAGTCGATGTCCAAGCTGTTATTCAAGCCACGAATCGCCCCGGCGGACACCAAGGTGTGGTGCTCCACCAAGCCTCAGGGGAGCAAGTGATGAACAGCGATCTGAGCAGCATTGCCCCGGTCGAGGCCGCGCCTGGCAAATACCAATGGGTCAAGTGCAAGGTCACCGGCATCGATGACAAGCAGGCAGAACGCACGCACACCGTCGGCCAGCCATTCCAGATGCCCGGCGTCATCATCTTCGTGCACGGCGTTAACTCGGAGGGCGAGTGGTACTTCGATGCCGCCAGCGAGTTTTCCAAAGGGCTTAACCGAAGATTGGGGCGCGACGATCTGGAGCGATTCATCAAGGATGAAAAGGGTGACGAGGATAAGGTCACTGCGCATCGCTACTTGAAGAGCGATAAATACGGCAAGCGGGTTGTCTCCCCCATCATCCCCTTCTGGTGGGGCTACAAAGCTCCGGACAGCGCCCGCAAGATCGTCAAGGGCACCAACCAGTTCGGCAGCACCCCGGCCTGGACCGACGAGTACGGCAACCCCCTGCGCGCCGACGGCGCATGGGGTGGCGGTCCTTTCCAGAACGGCGGCGGTCCGCTGCCCACCTTCTGGCTGCCCACGGGCTTCAGGCAGAACGTGGCTGGAGGCACTCTCAACGTCAACGCCATCAACCCCGTGGTCGGTCGCACCCTGTGCGACTGCCCGCCACGCCTGTACTACGCCCATGCCGCGCGGCGCCTGGCCAACCTGGTCAAGGACATCCGCCAGCACCTGCCGGCCGAGCCCATCAACATCGTGTCCCACAGCCAGGGAACCATGGTGGCGCTGTGCGCGCTGTTCTACCTGGACCAGGACAACGTGCGGCCGCCCGACACCGTCATCCTCAACAGCTCGCCCTACCGCTGCGAGCCGATACGCACGGACAAGATCAGCGCCTCCGATGGGGCCGACTCCGTCTCCACCGAGGACGAGCGCGTGACCACGCTGGCCACCGCGGTGGGCATCATGGCCAAGGCTGCCCAAAAATACGTACCGCCGAAGCAGTCCTTTGCCGCATGCACCGTCGAACACCGTCCGCGGCACGGCTACGACGACGCCCTTTATGGCCACATGCCCACCGATGTATCGCAGTGGGAAGCCGAGATCGGCGGCAAGGTCGCCAACCCCGATACAGGCCGAGGCTCGGATCCCGTGCCCTGGTGGAGCCTGCCGAAGTTCAGATGCAAGGACACGCGCGGCAAGCTGGTGGTCAACTTCAACCCTGCCGACCGCCTCATCGGCGTCGAGGCGGTCGCGGGCATGGGCTGGCGCGGCATCACGCCCAAGCACTTGGCGGAGATCAATGCCAAGGTCAAGGCCCAGCCTGGGGCCGATGCCGAGACCCATGTCTGGCAACGGCTTTTCGCGCGCGGCACCAACCCCGAGCACAACCCGCCGGTGGGCTCCTACCAGAGAACCATCGACTTCTTCTACGCCGAAGGCTGGCAACCGGTGCAGACCACCGGCGAGGGCGGTGAAAGCAACTACCGGCGCAAGCAGTGGTACTACCTGGACGGCAGCCCGCTGGAGCAGAACCACGGCTGGACGCAGCCTTCTGAAAAGATCCTGCATGTCTACGCCATCCTGGGCGATCTCTCGCCCAACTGGAACGGCCCCTCGCCGAACGTGCAGATCAATGCGCCACTGGTGCCGCGGCCACTGAGCCTGCCGCAGAAGTTCGACGGCGGCTACAGGATGTACAGCGGCCAAGAGGGCAAGGATCCCAATGGCAACGCGGTCAAGGCCGACAAGGAACAGCAGGAGGACTTTGAGGACGACGTCAACTACCAGGAGCGCCGCACTGTGATGGACAAGGATGAAAAGGGGCTGCCCGTTCTGCGCTACGAGACCTGGAAAGAGGTCGAGCTGCGGCGCCTGAGGGAAACGGGCAATGTGCCGATCCCGCCCACCAACCATGCCGCCATTCTGCGGTTCAAGGATCTGGACGATGGCACCTCCCCCGTGGCCGACGTGCTGAGCTACGACCTGACGGTGGGCCAGGGTTATGCGTGGCACGACCCCGAGTACTGGGCTTACCTGCTCGACCTGGCGGATTGGAAGAAGAGCGATCCGTATTACCAGAGCGGGCACCTGCCCGAATCGGACAAGGCGATCCCGCCGGGGATCGCAGGGGTCGCGAACATCGGGAAGTTCAAGCCCCGACCTCCATCACGCACGCAGCGCGAGGCCGATCCGGCGCTGGGCGCGGCAGGAGGGCAGTGATGGCCGCGCGGCAGCCGTGTCCACGGTGCTGCAGGGCCGCAGCGTGGTGGCCTCGCGCATCCAGACCGAGGGCAAGGGCGACACGGTGCCGGTGGAGCAGAACGCCACGCCGGCCGGGCGTGCGCGCAACCGCCGGGTCGACATCGTCGTGACGCAGGGCGGCAGCACCGGATAGTCGCCCCAGGTCCGGGCGCCCCGCAGAACGCGCCGGCCGGCGGCCGCGCCGTTCAGGCCGGCACTGCCTCCACCCCCGCACGGTCCCAGTGCCGATGCTTGCCGATCGCGGCGACGAAGGCCTGCGCGATCGCTTGCGCGGCCTCGGTGTCGCCGGTCTGCACGGGCGGGGTGTCGGCCACGACCACGCCGGCCGGTGGCTGGCCGCCTGCCTCCATGCCCACCGAGGCGAGCAGCTGCGCGCCCTCGCCCACCAGGCACAGTGCCTTGCAGTGCTTGAAGGCTTCGAGCACGAAGTGCTGGGCATCGCCGTTCTGCCGCAGTGCCTGCACGCCCTCGGCACCGGCGGGCACCAGCACCGCGTCGAACATGACCGAGGGCATGTTGACGTAGGTGGCGTCGACCACGACCTGGCGCTTGGACGCGCTCGTCACGCTGCCCAGCCGGGGGCCGACGACCTTGCACTGCGCGCCCGCCGCCTCGATGGCTTCGCGGATGGGCTTGAGCGACGCCGAGTCGATGCCGTCGGCCACGAGGATGGCGACCTGCCGCGTCTTGACCGAGCCGTCACCGGTGCCGAGCATGCTGAGCGACGGCGCCTCCTCGATCGGCAGCTGGATGCGTGCCTCGCGGTAGCCGGCCTGGCCGGCCGCGGCCCTGGCGTCGGGCGGGTCGATGCCCAAGGGCTCGGCCACGCGGCGTGCGAGCTTCTCGTCGACCTGCGCAAGGTTGTCGACCATGCGCTGGCGCACGGCCGGCACCTGGACCTTCGATAGCTCGAAGCGGAACGCGGCGACGATGTGCTCCTTCTCGGCCACGCTCTGGCTGTTGAAGAACAGCCGCGCCTGGGTGAAGTGGTCATCGAAGCTCGGGCTGCGGCGGCGGATCTTGGGCGACTCGATGGCCTCGGGGTAGCTGACGAAGCCGTCGCTGTCGCCATCGACACGGAACTGCGCGCCGTTGGCCAGCGAGTTCGGCTCGTACGCCACCTGGCCGCGACCGATGCTCTGGCGGTGCATTCCGTCGCGCTGGAAGTTGTGGAAGGGGCACACGCCGCGGTTGATGGGCAGCTCGTGGAAGTTGGGGCCGCCCAGGCGCGACAGCTGCGTGTCGGTGTAGCTGAACAGGCGCCCCTGCAGCAGCGGGTCGTTGCTGAAGTCGATGCCCGGCACCACGTGGCCCGGGTGGAAGGCCACCTGCTCGGTCTCGGCGAAGAAGTTGTCCGGATTGCGGTTGAGCACCATCTTGCCGACCGGCGTGATGGGCACCATCTCCTCGGGAATGAGCTTGGTGGGGTCGAGCAGGTCGAAGCCCAGCGAATGTTCCTTGTCCTGCGGGATGAGCTGCACGCCCAGTTCCCACTCGGGGAAGTCGCCGTTCTCGATCGCGTTCCAGAGGTCGCGGCGGTGGAAGTCGGCGTCCTTGCCGGCGATCTTCTGCGCTTCGTCCCAGGCCAGGCCGTGCACGCCCAGCTTGGGCTTCCAATGGAACTTGACGAAGTGCGCGTCGCCGTGCGCATTGACCCAGCGGAAGGTGTGCACCCCGAAGCCCTGCATCATGCGGTAGCTGCGCGGGATGGCGCGGTCGCTCATGGCCCACATCAGCATGTGGGTGGTCTCGGGCATGAGCGAGGCGAAGTCCCAGAAGGTGTCGTGCGCGCTCGCGGCCTGCGGCATGCCGTGGTGCGGCTCGGGCTTGACGGCATGGACCAGGTCCGGGAACTTCATCGCATCCTGGATGAAGAACACCGGGATGTTGTTGCCCACGAGGTCGTAATTGCCTTCCTGGGTGTAGAACTTGACCGCGAAGCCCCGCACGTCGCGCACGCTGTCGGCCGAGCCCGCACCGCCGGCCACGGTGGAGAAGCGCACGAACACCGGCGTCTCGACCTGCGGGTCCTGCAGGAAGGCGGCGCGCGTGAACTGCGACATCGACTTGTAGACCTTGAACACGCCGTGCGCCGCGCTGCCGCGGGCATGGACGACGCGTTCGGGAATGCGCTCGTGGTCGAAGTGCGTGATCTTCTCGCGCAGGATGAAATCCTCGAGCAGCGAAGGGCCCCGCACGCCGGCACGCAGCGAGTTGTGGTTGTCCGCGATGCGCGTGCCCTGGTTGGTCGTGAGGTAGGGCAGCGGCAGCTCGGTGCTGGACGCCGCGAGCTGTTCCTGCTTGGCCAGCGACGGGTCGCCCGCCTTGGCACGCCGCACCGCAGGCGGCTTGCTGTTCCTGGAGGTCATCGAGAAGGAAGAGGGAAAGAAATGGGACGGGAAAAAGGAAGCGGCCTCAGCCGGCTTCCGCGTCGAGGAACATGTCCACCGCATTGACGAGGGCCACGAGGCCGATCGCGCCCGTCAATGCCGCCACGCCCCAGACGAGCACGTCGTCCACCCAGGGGCCGTTGATCGCACCGAACAGCGATGCCAGTTCCATGATTCGCTCCAGAAAGAGGGGTTGAACAGATCGGGGAAGAACCTGCGCCGCAGCGTTTCTGCGAGCGAGCTTCGAGCCTAGGCGGCCCGGGACCGGTTTCACGTAGTGGCCCCACGTCGTGGACTGTGGGAGCGCCAAGCTGTACACGGTAGGACCGCACCGACGCCCCGCCCGTGCGCTGGCGGACTACAGACGCTCGCGCCGTGGCACCCCCCGCGACATGGCCGGCACGCTTCTAGCATCGATGCTTTCGTGTTCACACCATCCACCCGATATGCGCCTGAAGGGAGGCACCGTGCTCATTCGCATCGGCTATGACATCGAGCTGGGGCTCAGCGGCCCCACCGCACTCGTCTTCTTGCTGCAGGTGCACCCGGACCGTGCACGCGACCTGGTCGCGCCCGAACACCCGGTGGTCGACCCGCCGCTGTGGACCGACCATTACACCGACAGCTTCGGCAACCGCTGCGCGCGCGTGCGCGTGCCGGCCGGCGTGCAGCGGGTGCGGCTGCACAACGAGGCCCTGATCCACGACACCGGGTGGACCGACCCGGTCGACTACGGCGCCTGGCAGCACCCGGTGGACGAGCTGCCGGTCGAGACCCTGCCCTTCCTGCTGGGCAGCCGCTACTGCGAGGTCGACAGCGAACTGCTGCCCTTCGCCTGGCAGACCTTCGGCCACACGCCGCTGGGCTGGGCCCGCGTGCAGGCGGTGTGCGACTTCGTGCACCAGCACATCCGCTTCGACTACCAGCGCGCGTTCGCGGGGCGCACCGCGCTGGGCGGGTACCGCGATCGGGTGGGCGTGTGCCGCGACTTCGCCCACCTGGCGGTCACGCTGTGCCGCTGCCTGAACATTCCGGCGCGCTACGTGACCGGCTACCTGGGCGACATCGGCATACCGCCCGTGCCCTACCCGATGGACTTCAGCGCCTGGTTCGAGGTCTTCCTGGGCGGCCGCTGGCACACCTTCGACGCCCGCCACAACGTGCCGCGCATCGGCCGCGTGGTGATCGCCCGCGGACGCGACGCGGCCGACGTGCCGATCACCATGGTCTTCGGCGAGCACACGCTGGAACGCTTCCACGTGGTGACGGACGAAGTGCGCGGCTGAACGACGCACGGCGTCTTAGAGCGGACGCCCCCGGGCGCGCACCCGCCGGGCGGGAGCCGCAGTCGACTCAGGATTGCTTTGCCTCCGGCGTGAAGCCCAGCACCTTCATCGGCCCGGCCAGCGCCTTGCGGGCGCGCTCCATGCCGTCCCAGGCCGTGTTGCCGGCGTCGAAGCGCGTGCGCGCGTCGGCCAGGGTCCATTGCGCGCCGCCGGTCAGTTCCGGAAGTTCGTCCCAGCGCACCGGCACCGACACGCCGAGGCCGGGCCGCGCGCGCGCCGACCAGGCGGCGACGGTGGTCGCGCCGAAGCCGTTGCGCAGGTAGTCGACGAAGATCTTGCCGACGCGGTTCTTCGGGCCGCTCTTGACCACGAAGCGTTCGGGGATGGTCTGCGCCAGGTGCGCGACGACGGCGCGCGAGAAATCCTTGACCGTGTCCCACCCGTGCTGCCGGCGGATCGGCACGACCACGTGCAGGCCCTTGCCGCCGCTCGTCTTGAGGAAGCCCACCAGCCCCAGCTCGTCGAGCAGCGTGCGCACCAGCAGCGCCGCCTCCTGCATGTGCGGCCAGCCCACGCCCTCGCCGGGGTCGAGGTCGAAGGTCATGCGGTCGGGCGTGTCCAATTTGTTGGAGGTGCCGTTCCAGGTGTGGAACTCCAGCGTGTTCATCTGCGCGGCCGACAGCAGGCCGCGCGCGGTGTCGATCTGCAGCAGCGGATCGTGGTCGCGGTCGAGCTCGGGGTCGAGCAGCTTCACGCCCGGCAACTCGGTGTGCTGTGCGTGCTTCTGGAAGAACAGCTCGCCGCCCACGCCCTCGGGCGCCCGCACCAGCGACACCGGGCGGCCCTTGAGGTGCGGCAGCATGAGCGCCGCCGCGTCGGCGTAGTAGGCCACCAGTTCGCCCTTGGTGGTGCCGCTGGCCTTGTCGATCACGCGGTCGGCGTTCGTGATGCGCAGGCTGGCGGACCTGGCCGGCGTCTTGGCGGGCGTGGAGGAGGAAGAGGAAGCGGGCATGGCAGGGGCGTCCACGGTCTGGGCATGTTCGCGCACGATCTGGCGCGGCGGCTTGTCGGTGCGCAGGCCATGGAACACGGCCTGGCGCACGCGGTCGTCACGGGTCCATTCGCCGAACTCCACCTCGGCGACCAGGCGCGGCCGGACCCACTGCACCGTGCCCGCGCGCAGGCCGGTGGGCCGCGGCTCGAAGGGGCAGGCGTCGGTGTCCAGGCGGCGCAGCCGCGCATGCACGTCGGCCAGCCGCTGGGCGTCGAAGCCGGTGCCGACGTTGCCCGCGTAGCGCAGGTGGCCCTGCGCATCGTGCACGCCCAGCAGCAGCGCGCCGAAGCCCTGGCGCGTGCCCTTGGGCGCGGTGTAGCCGCCGATGACGAACTCCTGCCGGCGGTGGTTCTTGAGCTTGATCCAGTCGGCCGAGCGGCGCGAGACATACGGCGCGTCGCGGCGCTTGCCGATGATGCCCTCGAAGCCGATGCGCGCCGACGAGGCCAGCAGGTCGGCCGGCGGGGCGTCGAAGGCCTCGCTGAAGCGCAGCGCGGGCGGCGCGCGGCCGTCGAGCTTGCGCGACAGGGCCTCGCGCCGCGCCTGCACCGGCAGGTCGCGCAGGTCGCGCCCGTCGAGGAAGGGCGCGTCGAAGAGCCAGCACACGATGCCGCCCGTGGCGTGGCGGTCGAAGGCGTTCTGCAGCGCCTGGAAGTCGGGGGCGCCCTGCGCGTTCTCGACGCCGATCTCGCCGTCGAGCCAGGACGAACGCAGCTCGAGCTTCTCCAGGGCACGCGCGAGCTCGGGCAGGCGCGAGGTCCAGTCCAGGCCGTTGCGGGTGAAGCAGCGCACGCGCCCCTGCGCGTCGAAGCGCACGAGCAGCCGGTAGCCGTCGAACTTCAGCTCCCAGAGCCATTCCTCGGGCTCGGCCGGCGGGGCGGTCGCCAGCGTGGCCAGTTGCGGTGCGAGCGTGTCGGGCAGGCGGGCCTTGGGCGCGCGCGCGGGCGTTGGCGCCTTGGCCTTGGTCTTGGCTTTGGTCTCGGCCTTCGTCTTGGCTTTGGCCTCGACCTTGGCCGGCGCCGCGGTGGATGACTTGCGGCCCGGCGGCGTACGACGCGCGAGCACGCTGTCGGGCGCCTCGGCCTCGACGTCGTACTCGGCCAGCGGGCGCGCCTGCGCGTCCTTCTCCTTGATGAGCAGCCAGGCGGGCTTGCGGTCGCTGCCGCGCGGCTTCATGCGCACCAGCGTCCAATGGCCCTTGAGCTTCTCGCCGCGCAGCTCGAACTTGAGCTTGCCCGCCTGCAGGGCGCGGCGCGCGTCGCCCTCGGGCCACCAGGTGCCCCGGTCCCACACGATCACGGTGCCGGCGCCGTAGTGGCCTTCGGGGATGGTGCCCTCGAAGCCGCCGTAGGCCAGCGGGTGGTCCTCCACCTCCACGGCCATGCGCTTGACGGTGGGGTCCAGGCAGGGGCCCTTGGGCACGGCCCAGCTCTTGAGCGTGCCGTCCTGTTCGAGCCGGAAGTCGTAGTGCAGGTGCGAGGCGTCGTGCTTCTGCACGACGAAGGCCAGCCCGCCGGCGGCCGGTTGGCCGCCTTCCGCCGGCTCGGGCGTGGCCGCGAAGTCGCGCTTGCGGCGGTAGTCGGCCAGGGCGCGGTGGGCGGTGCTGCCCGCGGGGTCGGGCGCCGCGGAGGGTTTCTTCTTCGTCGCCATCGGCCGCCGCGGTTCCGACAATCAGGCCGCGCGGCGCTTCTGCGCCGCGGAGCGGGTCGATGCAGCGCGCTTGGCAGGCGTGCCGCCGCGCTTTCGGGCCGCCGGCTTGGCCGGCGCCTC
>Ga0308159_1004746_pt1 | contig 12106 bp, 6 predicted proteins | sample PhyCR1_FD_201040 | JGI IMG/M metagenome (GOLD analysis project Ga0308159, IMG submission 201040) | Phyllosphere microbial communities from UC Gill Tract Community Farm, Albany, California, United States - DLSLC.R1 | ecosystem: Host-associated > Plants > Phyllosphere > Unclassified | place: USA...
CGAGCGCGGTCAGCGCCGCCAGCCAGAGGTCGAGGGTCATGGCTCAGCCCTCCTCACGCATGGTCGCACAGGCGGGCATAGGCGAGCGTCGCCGCCACCAGCCCCGCCATGACCAGCAACCAGATCAGATCGTCCATGTGCGATGCTCCTCAGAAACCGGCGGTGAGGGTGGCGAGGAAGGTGCTGCCCGCGATATTACCGCTGCCGTCCTGGCCCTTGCTGAAGCTGGGCCGGAGATAGGCGGCCTTGCGGTCGGAAATGTCGGTGTCGACCCAGGCGAGACCCAGCGTCAGGTTATGCCAGCTCGTGTCCGCGCCCAGCGACCAGTCCCAATAATCGCCGGTCGGCGTCGGGGCGGTGGCGTTGGGGCCGAGGCCGTCCATGCCCCAGCTATGGCCGATATGGGCCTTGGCGGTGAACGGCGTGCCGGTGATGGCGGCCGCGCCGTCGCCCCAGACATAGAGATTGTCGCTCTTCGCGCCGGGACGGTCATAGACGCCCGCCGCCGCACTGGCACCGTTGTTGTACCACTTGCCGATCGACTGCTGCTTGGGGGCGTAGGCGACACCGGCGGTCAGCGAGACCGGGCCGGTCGTGCCCGACAGCTTGGCGAAGGGCTCGGCATAGTCGGTCTTGTTCGCGCCGCCCGGATACATATACCAGGTCAGCCCGACGTCCAGCGTGCCGGTCGGGCTGATCTTGGTCTTGTAGCCTCCGATCAGATCCAGCTCCATGTTCGCGCCGCCGAACGTGCCCCACCCCGCCAGGTTCGACGCCCAGGTGCCGACATAGACGCCGCTCTCATGGGTCGCCGTGATGCCCGCCTGAACCGCCATATGCTCGTCCGACTGCGAGATGCCGCGCAGGCGATAGTCCGACGCGATGGCGGCCGAACCGCTGACGGTGACGGGCGACGGCGGTGCGGTCTCGGCGGTCTGCGCCGATGCGGCGGCCGGAAGCACGAACAGCGCCGTGGCGGCGCAAAAGGTGATGGTCTTCATATATGCCCCTATGGACAGGCCGCCGGAATGAGTGAGGCGACCTCCAGGGCCGAGCAATTAGGCCCGAGGGGCGTAGCAATTCGAGGGCGATCCCCCGGTTTCGCATATAGACGGCATATAGTGCGAATATCCTCCCCGGCACGGGGAGGGGGACCATGCGAAGCATGGTGGAGGGGGATCGCCGCTAGGGGCGTCCTATGAGGAAGCCCCCCTCCGTCAGTGCTCCGCAATGCCACCTCCCCGTGCCGGGGAGGCATGGGACGTCACCAAAACGTCAACGATCTCGGCCATGGCGGGACATGGTCACCTTCTCCCGCCGCTCCCTCCTCTCCGCCGGTGCCGCCCTGACCGGTGCCGCCGCCCTGCCCCCCGCGATCGCCCGCGCCGCCGCCATCGCATCCGACCGGCGGACCGGCACCATCCGCGACGTCGAGCATGTCGTCATCCTGATGCAGGAAAATCGCGGCTTCGATCATTATTTCGGCACGATGCGCGGCGTGCGTGGGTTCGGGGACCGCTTTCCCATCCCGGTGGCGTCATCGGACGGCGAACCCCGCAGCGTCTGGCAGCAGCTGGACCGCAAGGCCGAGGGCGGCCCCCGCCTCGTCTCGCCCTTCCACCTCGACACCGACAAAGAATTCGCCCTGATGCGTATGGAGGGCACGCCGCACACCTGGCCCGACGCGCAGGCCGCCTGGGACGAAGGCCGCATGGCGCACTGGCCCGAAGCCAAGCACCAGCGCGCCATGGGTCATTACGCCCGTGCCGACCTGCCCTTCCAATTCGCGCTGGCCGAGGCGTTCACGATCTGCGACGCCTATCACTGCGCGGTGCAGACGGGGACCAATACCAACCGGCTGTTCCTGTGGACCGGCACCAACGATCCTGGCGGCCAGGCGGGCGGCCCGGCGATCGGCAATTCGCATGACAGCTTCGTCGAGAATGGCGGTGCGGCCGATCCTTATCGCTGGACCACCGTGCCGGAACGGATGCAGGCGGCGGGGATCGACTGGCGCATCTATCAGGACATGGCGGACAATTTCACCGACAATCCGCTGGTTGGCTTTCACGCCTATCGCGAGGCGTATCATGGGCGCGGCGATCCGGCGCTGAAGGACCGGGCGCTGACCACGCGCGGGCTGGACGCGTTGAAGGCCGATGTGCTGGCCGGGCGCTTGCCGCAGGTGTCCTATGTTATCGCCACCGCCGCCGGGTCGGAGCATCCCAACCCTTCCAGTCCGGCCCAGGGCGCGGCCTATACCGCCGAACTGCTCGACGCGCTGACCGCCGATCCGAAGGTCTGGGCGCGCACCGCGCTGTTCGTGATGTTCGACGAGAATGACGGCTTTTTCGACCATGTCCCGCCGCCCGCCCCGCCGTCGCGCGGGCCCGATGGCAAAGCGCTGGGCGGGTCGACCGTCGATCTGGCGGGGGCTTATCATGACATGGCCTCAACCGGAGACGCGGATGTCGACAAGCCCGCCTATCGCGGCCGCCCCTATGGCCTGGGCCCGCGTGTGCCCATGTATGTCGTCTCGCCCTGGAGCCGGGGGGGCTGGGTCAATTCGGAAGCGTTCGACCACAGCAGCGTCATCCGCTTTCTGGAGACACGCTTTGGCTTTCACGAAACCAATATCGCGCCCTGGCGGCGCGCGGTGTGCGGCGACCTGACCAGCGCGTTCGACTTTGCCGGGAGCGATACCGCGACGCCCAGCCTGCCCGATCCGCGCGAGCAGGCGGTCCGCGCCGCCGCGATCAAGGGGCAGGTCAGCCCGCAGGCCCCCGCCTCACCCGGCGCGCCTGCCCAGGAACCCGGCATCCGCCGCGCCCGTCCCCTGCCCTATCGCCTCGACGTGCGACGGATCGTCGATCCGGCGGGCGCTCGCCTGCGCTTTCGGGCGGAGGGCGCAGGGGCGGTCTTCCATGTCTATGACCGGCACGCACTCGACCGGGTGCCGCGCCGCTATGTGCTGGCCGCAGGCACGCAGATCGAAGATGTCTGGCCGACCGCCCATGACCTGTGGGTGCTCGGCCCGAACGGCTTCCACCGTCATTTTGCCGGACGTGATGGAATGGCCGATGTACAGCACGTCGTCGGCGACGATGGCCTGATCCTGACTGTCCCGCCCAGCCTGGACGATCTGTCGATCCTCCGCCTCGAAGCCGGCAAGGTGCCGCCCTTACCCCGCCCGCTGGGGCCCGGTCGCCACCGCTGGTCGCTCGACGCCGATCTCGGCTGGTACGATGTGACGCTCACCCGCGCCGGCGACCCGCATTATCGCCTGCGGCTGGCCGGACGCCATGACCGCCCCGGCCGTGCGACGGTCAGCGACCCGTTCCGCGCCTGACCTCCATTTCCTCTTCCCCGCCCGATGGAGCGGCGATAGGGTAGCGATCACACAAATGATTTTCGTTATTGGGGGGATGTTACATGCGGGGCAAATCGCGCGCCACGGTGTCCGGCGGTCGTTGGCGGTGGGCCTGCGCCGCATCCGCGCTGCTCGCGGGCGTCGCCCCTGTCGCCCTGGCGGCCGATCCGATTGCCACCGTCGAGCGTAACGGCGCGCTCGTCTCGGTCGAGCCCTATGCCCCCGGCATCGTCCGCGTCACCATCGCCACCGACCGCGCCGAAGCAGAGGCCAAGCCCGGCTATGGCCTGGTCGCCAAAAGCGATGCGAACGGCTGGTCGCACCGCGCCGATGCCGGTGGGGACGTGTTCACCTCGTCCGGCATGACCGTCACCGTCGCCGCCCAGCCCTGGCCCAAGCCGCCCAGCCAGATGGAGCGCTATTTCGCCCCCTCGCTGCCCCCCGTTTCGATCAGCTTCGCAGGGGCCGACGGCAAGCCGCTGACCCGGATGAACGGCTGGGAGAAGGCGCCGCACACCGTCTCGGACGAAAAGACCTTTCGCGTCGGCGCCAGCTTTTCCGACACGCCCGACACCCATTATTACGGTCTGGGCCAATATCAGGACGGCGTGCTCGACCTTCGCGGCCGGACCATCGACTGCCGCCATGATTATGACCGCCCCGGCGGCGAGTCGGTCTGCGTGCCGTTCATGGTGACGGACAAGGGCTATGCGATCCTGTGGGACAATCCGTCGGCGACCACCGTCTCGCCGGGCCTGCTGAACGCCACGAAGTTCGCCTCCAATGTCGGCGAGCGGGTGTCCTTCTTCGTGATCGCAGGGCGCACCACCGACGAGCTGTACGCCGGTTACGCCCGCCTGACCGGCGCGACGCCACTGCCGCCCAAGGCCGCCTTTGGCTTGATCCAGAGCAAGGCGCGCTACGAGACACAAGGCCAGCTGACCGAGATCGCCGACGGCTATCGCAAACGCGGCCTGCCGCTCGACATCATGGTGCTCGACTGGTTCTACTGGACGCGGATGGGCCAGTTGGACATCGACCGCACCGCCTTTCCCGATCCCAGCGGCATGAACGCGCATCTCAAGGCGATGGGGATGCAGAGCATCATCAGCATCTGGCCGCGTTTCGAGCGGGAAAGCCGCTGGTTCGACACGCTGGCCGCCAAGGGCTGGCTGATGAAGGACAAGGACGGCAATCCGGTCGACGGCCTGCCGATCCGCTCCGACCGCGCGGGCGCGCTGATCGACAGCACCAATCCGGAGGCACGCGCCTGGTTCTGGGGCAAGATCCGCGACAACATCTTTTCCCAGGGCTTTGACTATGCCTGGCTGGACGAGACCGAGCCGGACCTGGTGCCCGAGGGGCATTTCTATGCCATCGGTTCGGGTGATCGCTATCGCAACGTCTATCCGCTGCTCCATACGTCCAGCGTCGCGGAAGGTTCGGCGCGCGACCGGCCGGACAAGCGCAACATGATCCTGTGCCGCGCCGCCTATCTGGGCACACAGGCCAATGGCTGCCTGTTCTGGTCGTCGGACGTGCAGTCCAACTGGGAAGCACTGCGTCGGCAGATGCCAGCAGGCCTGGGCATGACGGCCAGCGGCATCGCATACTGGTCCAGCGATACGGGCGGCTGGCAATGGCCCAACGGGCCGGAGGCGCGAGCGCAGGTGCTGGTCGACCCGGCAGGCGCGACCGCCATGGCGCCTTCGTACCGCGATTACCCGGAGCTGTTCGTCCGCTGGTTCCAGTATAACGCCTTCACGCCCACGCTGCGCATCCATGGCCAGCGGCCGGGCACCGCGCTGTGGGATTATGGCACCGCCGCCGAGCCGATCCTCGCGAACATTCTGCGGCTGCGTTACGCGCTGATGCCCTATCTCTATGCGCTGGGGCGGCAGACCAGCCAGACCGGCGCGCCCTTCATGCGCGCGCTGTTCATGGACTTCCCCAACGATCCGGCGGTGAAGGATCTGGGCGACGAATATATGTTCGGCCCCGCCTTCCTGGTCGCGCCCGTCACCGAACAGGGCCAGACGTCGCGCCGCGTCTATCTGCCCTCGGGCACGGACTGGTATGACTGGTGGACTGATAAGCGGTACACCGGCGGTCAGTGGATCGAGGCGGCGGCCCCGATCGACCATATTCCGCTGTTCGTGCGAGCAGGCTCGATCGTGCCGATGGGCGTGGCCGTGCCCAGCACCGCGACCGCGCAAAACCTGGAGAGCATCCGCGTCTATCCGGGCCGCGATGCCAGCTTCACGCTCTATGACGATGACGGCACCACCAACGCCTGGCGCAAGACGGGCGGACGCAGCGCGACATTGCGCTGGGACGATAGCGCCCGCCGCCTGACCGCCAGGGGTCGCCTGCCCACTGGCCAGTCGGTCGGACCACTGGTCAAGATCGTCGGACAGTAAGATCAAGCCCGGCTCCCTCAGGGGGCCGGGCTTTTCCAAACCCATCGGATACAATCGTTTTTGTGGACGGACCGGACAAACCGGCCGAAAGAGGAGGAGAAGGATCATGATCGGATGTGTGGCGCTGCTGATCGCGGCCCTGCCAGCGGGAGCGGGCGCCCAGGCGGCCCCCGGCGCGGCGGCCCAGCCCAGTATCTTCGACAAGGCGGTCAACGCGCCCGGCATCGGCTGGGCCCCCTATGGCCCCAACCAGACCGCCAGGCAGGTCCCCGCCCCCGAGGTTCCCGGCGGCAATGCCGTGCAGATCAAGGTCAGCAAGGCGGGTGCCAATCCCTGGGACAGCGGTGCGGCCTATCCCACGATCAAGCCGATCGCGGCGGGCGATACGATGCTGGTCATGGTCTTCCTGCGCGCGCCGGGCGCCACCGACGCCGCGCCGGTGACGATCCCCGTCGGCGCGGGCGGCTCCGAGGCGCCCTATACTCCGATCGCGACCGAGCCGGTGCAGGTCGGGCCGAACTGGAAGCGTTATTATGTCTCGGGCGTGGCGACCCAGGCCTATGCGGCGGGCAAGGCGAACATCTCCGTGCAGCTCGCCGGGGCCAAGCAGGTGATCGAGGTAGGACCGGCGTTCCTGATCGACCTGGGGCCGGGGTTCGACCGGTCGAAGCTGCCGCGCAACTGATCGAGTAGTCGGGGCGGCGCTCGTACGCCCCGACTCACTCCCGCTCCTCACCCCGTTCGCACTGAGCGAAGTCGAAGTGCATGTCCCGGACGCGCCTCTTAGCGGATGTGCTCCCTTGGCCTTTGACTTCGCTCAGGCTGAACGGATGATGGGGTTTCCCGATCAAAAAAACCGCCCGCCTCCAAAATGGAAGCGGGCGGTTTTCTGCCGGTCCCGGCCGAACCCCGAAAAGTCCGGCCGGTAAACCCGATCAGAAGGTGCCGCGAAGCGCGAACGAGAAGCGGCGGTCGTTGACGATGTACGAGCGCGGTGCCGTCGCGGTCGAGCCGCTGATATAGGCCTGCTCGGTCCGGACGACCTGATTGGCCAGGTTCACGCCCTGCACGCCGATCTTCAGATACTTGTTCAGGTTGATGAACGCCGACGCGTCCAGCTGCCCGCCCGCATCCTGATAGATGGAGGTGTACGGGAAGATCACGTCCGCCGGGGTCAACAGATACTTCGAACGCCAGTTATACGCCGCACGCAGCGAGATCGGGCCCTTTTCGTAGAACAGCGCGGCGTTGACCGTGTGCTTCGACAGACCTTCAAGCGGGATGTTGCCCGGCTTGATGTTCGACGTGCTGGCAGGCGCGCCACCGTTCAGGAACGAGTTGGGCAGGCCCGAGCTGTCGATATAGGTGTAGCTGCCGCTGGCACCGAACCCGCTGAGCAGACCCGGCAGGAAGTCGAAGGTCTGCTGATAGGCAACCTCGACGCCCTTGATCTTGCCGGTGCCGTCAAAGTTGGACGGCCCGCGGACCAGCACCGACTGGGTGATGCCGTTGCTGGTGATGTTCCGGTTGGTGACCGACTGGTAGAAGAAGTTCTTCACCGACTTGTAGAAGACGTCGACCGACAGCTGACCGACGCGGGCGAAATACCACTCGACGGTGGCGTCGAACTGCCACGCGGTCGCGGGCTTGAGATACGGGTTGCCCGCCGTCGCCGTGATCTGCCCGCTATTGGCGTCGAAGCCCAGCTGCAGGAAGTTGCGGATGTTCGCAAAGTCCGGACGGGTCATGACCTTCGACGCCGCCAGACGCAGAACCACGTCGCGCCCGATGCCGAACTTCAGGTTCGCGCTGGGCAGGAAATAATGATACTGGCTGCGCGCCGTATCGGGCAAGGTCACGCCGGTCGAGAAGGCCTGAATGTTATTATAGGCAGCCTCACCCAGCTGACAGATGCCGGTGGGACGACCCGTGACGACCGAGCCATCCGGACGCGTCGTCGTCGTGATGGCGCAGCGGCTGGCGAAGGCGTCGGTCGTACCGGTTTCCTGGCGCGTCGGTGCACCGATCGAGCCCGACGATGTTACGTTGGTCAACACATAGCGAACGCCGACATTGCCGCTCATCCGCACATTGCCGAACAGATTGCCTGGCGTCGCGAAGTTCAGCTGCGCATAGGCATTCTTGTCCTGCTGATCCACCAGCTGGATTTCAGACGGCAGGTACGGCGTACCCGCGACGACGCCCGCACGCTGCGCCAGCGGTGCAAAGACGGTCGGCGGATTGGCGTTCGCCGCCGCCAGATCGCCTGCCGCATTGGCCTGCGCCTGCGTCTGGCCCGCCGTCAAAGCGGCCGAAACCGCACTGGCACGCGCCGCATCGCGGACACGCTGCTGCCACGTCTGACCGATCGAATTGAAGAACGCCGCTGACTGGCCATACTGGCCGGTCAGATTGCCGTCATAATAATATGCGCCCGACGGACCGTTCGCTGCGCCTCGGAAGAAATTGGGGAAGGAATAGAAGCTGCTGTTCGCCGACTGATCCGCGAACGACACCGGATTGGCGCCGCCGCCCCAGACTTCGCTGAGCGCACCCCAATTATAAGTGGTGTAGCGTACTTCTGACGCACGGTCGGCATAACGCGCGCCGAACTTGGCATGCGTGAAGAAGCTGCCGTCGTCGAACTTGTAGTCGACATCCGCCTTGAAGGCGTATTCACGACCCTTGCTGTCTTCGAGATGGTCCATCGCCGCGCGCCAGAACTGGACGTTGCGGTTGGCGAAATACTGCGCGTCGTTCTGCTGGTTCAGCGTCGGGTTCGGCGTCGCCCAGCTCGCCTGCAGGGTCGAGGGCTTGTGCGGGATCACGACCGGCAGATTGCCGCTCAAATCCAGCTCGGAGTCGGCGAAGGTCGAACCGAACACCCGGAAATCGGTGCTGGTCTTCTTGGCGCGGGTATAGTCGCCATCCAGGTTGACCGACCAGTGATCGTCCAGCTGAGTCTTCAGGTTCAGACCGAAATCGGTGACGGTGTTCTCGTCGCGGGTCATACCGCGCGCCAGCGACTGCTGCGTACCGCCGGTCGGGACCCAGCAGGTCGCCTGACCGCTGCATGCCGAGCGATAGCCATTGCCCGGCGCGGTAATGTAGCCCGACTGGAACAGGCCGCCCGCGTCATAGACGTAATTCTTCGTCGAACCGGTCGGGCACTGCGCGATCGTCGAGCCGCTGGGGCCAGCGTTGTTCTGGACGCAACCAATCGGATAGGTATTATATTCCGACAGATCCGGCGCGGTCTCGAAGGTCCGCTCCGAGGTATTGTTGACCGTGTGCGTACGCAGGAACTGCGCGGTCAGGACGGTCCGCTCGTCGGTGCTCTGCCACTGACCGGCCAGCGCGATACCGTCACGCTTGCGGTCGAATTCCTGCGTCGCGAACTGGCCGCCGATGGGTGCGTAGCGCAGCGATGCCGGATCGAGAAAGCCGTCCGCACCCGGCGTGCCAGCTGTGCCGCAAGCCGCCGCATTGGCGGGCAGCGTGGTCTGGTCGACCGTGCCGGGCAGCGGGTTGCGGCAGTTCTGCGCCGTGGTCGAGTTGGCCGCCAGCGCCAGCGTGTTGTCGCGGGTCTGGATGTTGGTGATGCGGATGCTGTCCGCGCGGCTCTGCACGCGCGAATACGACACGTTGCCGAGCAGGCCGAAACGGCCGATACCGGTGTCCCAGGTATCGCTGACGAACAGCGAGCCGGTCGGCGACCACTTCTTCTTGAAGTCGCCGTAATTGCCCTCGGCGGTGAAGCCCAGGTGGAAGCCCTTGTTGTCGAAGGGCTTGCGGGTGTTCAGGTTGACCGTACCGGCCAGGCCGCCCTCGATCAGTTCGGCGGTGGCGTTCTTGTACACCTCGACCGAGCCGAGCAGTTCGGCGGGGACGTCCGAGAAGTTGATCGCCTGGCCGCCGATACCGGCCGAGAAGGTGTCGCGCCCGTTGAACTCGGAGCGGACGAAGGTCAGGCCGCGCACCGCGACGCCCGAGCCCTCGACCGAGAAGTGGTCGGGATCGTTGGCGGCGGCGAAGCGGCTGATCGACACGCCGGGCACGCGCTGGAGCGCTTCGGTGACCGAACGGTCGGGCAGCGCGCCGATATCGGACGCGGTGATCGCGTCGACGACGGTGTCGGAGTTGCGCTTGATCGACTGCGCATTCGCCAGGCTCTGGCGGATGCCGGTGACGACGACTTCCTTGCCGCTGTCGATGTCATCGCCCGCGGGCGGCTGCGCGCCGGGGGCCTCGACGCTGGCGCTGGTGCGCGGCGTGGCCGACCCGGCCGTACCCTGGCCCGCGACCGCGCCGGTCGGCGAGCTGGCGCTCCGGTCGGGATCGGTGGTCGTCTGCGCGAAGGCGGGCGTGGTCAGCGCGGCGATGCACAAAGCACCGGCCGAAGCGCCGAGCAGGAGCCGATTAAAACGATTGGCATTGGCAGTGAGCGGCGCAGCGCTGCGCATGATGGTCATCCCCCCCTTGTCGCGCGCCCCATGGCGTCGCTTGGTTCGGTCGCGATCGTGCCTTTCGACACGTTTCACAGACTCATGATTGCGTTACCAGCAACATTTCGACAAGATGTTTAACTTAAAGAATGTCCGATCCGGGACAAGGTGCGACATTCCTGCCACGCTCCCCCTGTCGGTGGATTGCGGCAGGACCGGGCGCACGGCATGAAATGAGAAATTGGCCCGGGAATCACCGGGCCGGGGGTGGATGACGAAAGTGACAAACGACGTGGTGCGGGTCGTCATTGTGGGCGGCGGTACGGCGGGCTGGATGGCCGGCGCGGCCCTGACTCGTCTTCTTTCGGGACAATGCACGGTCCGCCTGATCGAGTCCGAGGCGATCGGTGTCGTCGGCGTCGGCGAGGCGACGCTGCCCCATATCCGCTCCTTCAACGAACGCCTGGGAATCCCCGAGGCGGAGTTCATGGCGCGCACTCGGGCCACCTTCAAACTGGGCATCGAGTTTCGCGATTGGGGCCGGATCGGCGACAGCTATATCCACCCCTTCGGCACGTTCGGGCGCGGCGCGGGGGCGATCGATTTCCATCATTACTGGTCGCGGTTGGCGCGCGAAGGACAGGATCTGCCGCCGCTGGACCAGCTATCCTATGCCTGTACCCTGGCGCGTGAGGCGCGGTTCGAGCATCCCGATCAGGGCCGGGGCGGCCTGAGTTCCACTTTCGGCTATGCCTATCAGTTCGATGCGCTGTTATTCGCCCCCTATCTGCGCAGCCTGGCCGAGGAAGCGGGCGCGGTGCGCACCGAGGGCATGGTCGTCGATGTCGAGCGCGACGGCGAGAGCGGGCTGATCCGTTCGGTCACGCTGGCCGATGGCGAGCGGGTCGAGGGCGACCTGTTCATCGATTGCTCGGGCTTCCGCTCGCTGCTGCTGGGCCAGACGCTGGACGAGCCGTTCGAGGACTGGTCGAAATGGCTGCCGACCGACCGCGCCGTCGCCATGCCGTGCCGGACCGAAACCGCCGTCACTCCCTATACCAGCGCAATCGCCATGCCTGCGGGCTGGCGCTGGCGCATCCCGCTCCAGCACCGCACCGGCAATGGCTATGTCTATGCCAGCGACTTCATCAGCGACGGCGATGCCGCCCGCGCGCTGGAAGAAGCGGTGGAGGGCGAGAAGCTCGCCGAGCCGCGCCTGCTGTGCTTCAAGGCGGGGCGACGGCGGCGAAGCTGGGTCGGCAATTGCATCGCCATCGGGCTGGCCAGCGGTTTCCTGGAACCGCTCGAATCGACCAGCATCTATCTGGTGCAACAGGCGATCACCGCGCTGATCGAGCTGTTCCCCGGCCGCCAGATGGATGCGTCCGACCGCGACGAATTCAACCGGGTCATCGATCTGGAATATGACCGGATCCGGGACTTCCTGATCCTGCATTACCACGCCACGTCGCGCGACGATTCGCCCTTCTGGAACTATGTCCGCACCATGGCGATCCCAGACTGCCTGGGCGAAAAGCTGGAGCTATGGCGCCGTCGCGGCCGGGTGGTGAAGTATCGCGAGGGCGTGTTCCTGGATGCCAGCTGGATCGCGGTGTATCTGGGCCAGGGCATCGTCCCCGAAGGTTGGGACCCGCGTGCCGATGTGGCGGGGACCGGCGATCTGGTTCAGGCCGTCCAATCGCTTCGCAGCGAGATCGCCACCGAAGTCGCCATGCGGCCCGATCACCGCGCCTTTCTGGAACGCTATTGCCCGATGGTGGCGGCATGAGCGCGCCGATCCGCCATGTGCTGGTCGCGGGCAGTGGCCTGACCGCCTGGAGCGCCGCCGCCGCGCTGAAACGCCGCGCACC
>Ga0308159_1004747_pt1 | contig 12104 bp, 6 predicted proteins | sample PhyCR1_FD_201040 | JGI IMG/M metagenome (GOLD analysis project Ga0308159, IMG submission 201040) | Phyllosphere microbial communities from UC Gill Tract Community Farm, Albany, California, United States - DLSLC.R1 | ecosystem: Host-associated > Plants > Phyllosphere > Unclassified | place: USA...
TGCCAGGTATCGACCACATCCAGCTCCAGCAGATCCTGCGCCCGTCGCTGCAGCAGATAGCGGCCATGCAGCCGATCGAGCTGACGGTTAGCCAGGGCCACCAGGTGATCCAGCGTTAAGCCCTGGGCGAAGCGCCGGAATTTATCGCCGCTGGCGGAGCCAATCAGATCGTTGAGCAGGCTCCACTGCGCCAGCGTCACACTATCCTGTTCAATCTGTGTCATCAGGCTTTGCTGGCGCACACGAAGGCTGGCATCGCTCTGCAGCTGCTGCTGAATCTGACCCTGCTGGCTGGCGTTGTCGCGCAGTGCCAGCCGTAACTGCTCCAGCTGCTGCGCCAGCGCCTCGGCGGATTCCGGCATCGCAGCGGGTTTCGCCTGCTGATGGGCGCTGAGCCGCTGACGCAGATCTGCCAGTCGCGCCTGCTGCTGCTGGCATTGCTGATCAAGTTGCTGCAGCTGCTGACGCAGTTGCAGAGCGGTTTGCTCATCCAGCAGCGCCGCGCGCAGGCTGGCTTCATCCGCGAATCCGGCACTCTCCAGTGCCTGCTGCAGCGCGCTTTCCGCCTCTGCCAGTCTGCTGTTGAGAGTCTGTCGCTGATTTTCCAGCCCAGAAAGCTCACCCTGCAGGCGACTGACCTCGGCCTGCGCCTGTTGCAGGGCCGTGAGCTGCTGTGCCAGTTGTTCATCAGCCTGCTGAACGCGGGCCTGCATCTGCTGACGGGCGAGGGTGACCTCGCGATCACCAAACAGCGCCAGACGGGCACGGCGCATCTCGCTGAGCTGCGTCTGGCTCTGGTTTTGTTGCTGCTGACGGGTAGTGAGCTGCTGCTGCTCCAGTTCTGCCTGCTGTTGCAGGGCAGTGAGCTGGGTTTCCCCCTTTAACAGCTGCGGTTGCAGGTTAGCGAGCAACCGCTCACTTTCCTGCCAGCGTTCCCAGCGCCGCTGCTGCTCTGTCAGCCACGCATCGCGATGGGCAGCGTCGGGCAGGGCAAGGTTGTGCGCACTGAACTGCTGCTCCAGACGACTCTGCAATTGCGCCGTGGCCTGCTGTTCCTGCTGCTGACGCTGTTGCAGCGCATCCAGCGCCTGCTGCAGGCTGGACAGAGACTGCTGCGCCAGCTGTTCAGCCTGCAAATGCTGCTGCCAGGCCTGCGACTGCTGAAGATGGTAATCCTTTGCGGCCTGACGCGCCTGTTCGGCGGCTTCCTGCGCCTGTCGCTGCTGCTCAAGCTGGCTTTCACGTTCGCTTTGCTGCTGCTCCCACGCGGCTAAGGCATCCCGATCGGCGAGCGGGAAGGTAAGTGCCAGCTCACTGCTCAGCGCCTGCCATTGCTGCTCAAGCCGATCGAGCTGTTGCTGCATCTCCGCGATTTCATCGCGCAGGGTCTGCTGCTGCACGGCTGACTGTTTCAGCTGTTCGCTTTTTGCCGTGCCCGCTTCGCGCAATACCTCGGTTTGTTGCTGCAGTGCAGCCCGGCGCTGCTGGTTAGCACTTACTTCCAGCGTGCTGTAGGCCTCAACGGCGGGATGCGTGCAGGAGCCGCACAGCGGACAGGGCTGATCGGCGGCGAGCCGGGCGCGGTAATCACTGAGATCGACAATCTGCTGCTCCAGCGCGCAGATTTTTTCGACATCATCCAGCTGCTGTTTTTCGCGTTTCCACGTCTCGCGCAGCGCCTGGAGTTCCGCTTCACTCTGCTGATGCGCTTTTGCAAGCGTAGCCAGCCGCTGCTGGCGCTGGCCCAGCTGCTGATGCAGCGGCTGCCACTGGGTTGAAAGCAGCAGCAGTTGCTGACGAGCCGGACGGCTGTTCTGCAACTGGCTTAATGCCTGACGCAGTGCGGCAGGCGGATGCTGTTCCTGTAGCGAAGTTAGTACTTGCTCCGCCTGCGACAGCGCCTGGCGGGCCTGTTGCTCCGCCTGCTGGCGCGGCAGCGCCTGTTCTGCCTGCTGCTGCTGTTCCGCCTGCTGGGTGGCGATCTGTCGCTGCTGCTGCTCGCGCTGTTGCGCCAGTCCGGCCAGGGTCGCTTCACGCTGCGCCAGCAGGGCAAAATTCTCCTGCCACACCGGTAGCGAAGCACCCCATTGGGCGAGATCGGCAAGCTGCTGGCGTAACTGATGCTGTTGAGCAATCGCCTGCTGCCATGCCTCAACCTGGCGCTTCTGCTCTGCCAGGCTGGCCTGTGTCTGGTCGGCATGCTGCTGCTGCCGGGCATTTTCCTGCTGCTGCTCTGCAAGCTGCTGCTGCAGTGTGCTGATCCGCTGATCCAGCGGCAGCACCTGTTCTGTCAGCAGGCTCTCCTGCTGCTGCTGTTCCTGCAGCGCCTGCTGGCGGGCACGCTGGGTGGCCGCGTAGCGCTGCTGATGCTGCTGCTGTTGGCTCTGCGCCTGCTGCTGTGCCGCCGTGAGTTGCTGACAGCGGCTCACGACCTGCTGCTGTTCGGTACGTAACGCGTCGCGCTGCTGCAGTTTTACCCGCAGCTTTTCAGCCGGTTCGCTGCGTGCCAGCCGCTGACGATCGGCTTCTGCCGCCTGGGATGCGGCCTGGGCCTGCTGCAGCGCGATGTCAGCCTGCGCATTTTCCTGCTGTAACTGCTGCGCCTGCTGTTGCCACTGCTGCTGTTGCTGCGCCTGCTGATAGTGCACGCTGAGCCGCTGTTCCGCATCGGTCAGCTCGGTGAGCTGCTGTTGCAGCGCGTCGCGTGCGTCGCTATCCAGCAGCGCCATCGCTCCCGCCTGGCTGCGCAGCAGATCCAGCTGGGTTTTTGCCTCTTTGTGGCGCTCGTAGATGGCGGCGGAAATCAGACCGTAAATTTCGGTGCCGGTCAGCTCCTCAAGCAGTTCCGCGCGCTCACTGGCTTTGGCGTTGAGAAAGGCGGCGAACTGGCCCTGTGACAGCATCATCGAGCGGGTAAACCTTTCGAAATCGAGCCCGGAGAGGGTTTCGATCAGCTTCAGCTTGTCACCGACTTTGTCGGCAACAATGATGTTGTCGGCGCAGCGTGCCAGCTCAACGCGCGGTGCCTGTAGCTTGCCGTCGGCAGTGCCGCGCGCGCGGTTCTGGCTCCAGAAGGCGCGCCAGGCTTCTCCTTTGATCTCAAACTCCACCTCGGCCAGACATTCGGCGCAGTCGCGAGTCATCAGCGCATTCTGGCTCTGGGAAATCGCGCCCAGGCGCGGCGTCTGGTGATAGAGCGCCAGGCAGATGGCATCCAGCAGGGTGGTTTTACCGGCGCCGGTGGCACCGGTAATGGCGAACAGGCCGTTGCTGGCAAAAGGTTCGGCGCGGAAGTCGATGAACCATTCACCGCGCAGGGCATTGAGGTTTTTGAACCGTAGCGTGAGGATCTTCATTGGGTCTCTTCCATGGCGGCCAGCGTCTGGCGGAACAGGGTGGTCATCTCGGCGATTTGCGCCGGTTGCAGCTCCTCATCCAGCGCCAGCCGGCGGGCAAAGACCTCCTCCACCTTCAGCTCACTCAGGGTTTCGTTGTCGAGCCGCGCCAGGCTCTGTTGCCGCTGTTCACGGCTGCGGCGGAGCAACAGGACTTCGACCGGCAGCGTGGCGGTCAGGGTTTCTACCTGACGCTGCAGATCGCTGAGGTACTCCTGGGTGGTGACTTCGATGTCGAGCCAGGTCGGCTTCTCCTGCTCTGCCGTGCTGAAGGCGTTTAACTGCTCTGCAATCTGCGCCAGCGATCCTTTCAGCACCTGCATCGGCTGCGCCTGTGGCACCACCAGCGGCGTGACTGATTGCAGGCCGCTGGTGGTGAGCTCCAGCAGGAAGACGCTTTTTTCTGTGCCCAGCTCATCAAAGCTCAGCGGAATTGGCGAGCCGCTGTAGCGGATATGTTCGCTGCCCGCGACGCGCTGGGCGCGATGAATATGCCCCAGTGCGATATAGTCAGCCGCGGGAAACGCGCTGGCCGGGAAGGCATCCAGCGTCCCGATATAGATGTCGCGCACCGAATCGCTCTGGCTGACGCCGACGGTGGTGAGATGGCCGGTGGCGATAATCGGCAGTGCATGGCCCAGCGCCTGGGCGGCAGTGAAACGCTGCTGATAGTGGTGGGCGATCGCTTCCAGCAGCGAGGTCTGCTTGTCGCGTCCCGACTGACCCGCCCGGCTGCGCAGAATATCGCGCGGCCGCAGATAGGGAATCGCACACAGCAGCGCGCCCGGCTCGCCCTGGCGGGTGTTGAGCAGCAGCACATCATCCTTCTCCTGCGGGGTGGCGATCATCCGGGTATTGAGGCAGGCGAGCAGCTCACGCGACTCATTCAGCGTAGCAACGGAATCGTGGTTGCCCGCCAGCACAATCAGCTGACAGCCGCTGGGCTGCAGCGCCACCACAAAGCGGTTGAACATCTCGCGGGCGTAGCTGGGCGGTGTACCGGTATCAAACAGATCGCCTGCGATGATCAACGCATCCACCTGATGCTGTTCAATCTGGATCAACAGCCAGTCGAGAAACGCCTGATGTTCGGCTGCCCGACTTTTGTTGTAGAAGAACTGCCCCAGATGCCAGTCCGCAGTATGAATGATGCGCATGATGAGTCCCTGCCGTTGTGATTCGCCCGGCGATTATACTGGCTCTGCGGCCAAAGCAAAAAATTGTCGCTGCGCTGTCATAAATGATTACCAGTGAGGTTACAGGCAGGTTATGTTTTTCATAAAAGTGTCACAAATCTGACGCATAATGGCGCCGCGAATCTCAGTGACATCCGTCATAATCAGCAGGAGTAATAATGGCTAAGCGCATTTTGGTTGTGGAGGATGAAGCCCCCATCCGTGAAATGTTGTGTTTTGTTCTGGAGCAGAACGACTATCAGCCAATCGAGGCGGAAGATTATGACAGCGCCGTTGGCAAGCTGATTGAACCCTGGCCCGATCTGATTTTGCTGGACTGGATGTTACCCGGTGGCAGCGGTATTCAGTTTATCAAGCACCTGAAACGCGAGGCGATGACCCGCGATATCCCGGTGATGATGCTCACCGCGCGCGGCGAAGAGGAGGATCGGGTGCGCGGCCTGGAAGTGGGTGCCGATGATTACATTACCAAGCCCTTTTCACCTAAAGAGCTGATGGCGAGAATCAAAGCGGTGATGCGCCGTATTTCGCCGATGGCCGTGGAAGAGGTGATTGAGATGCAGGGGCTGAGTCTGGATCCCTCCTCACATCGCGTGATGTCCGAAACCACGCCGCTGGAGATGGGTCCCACCGAATATAAGCTGCTGCACTTCTTTATGACCCACCCGGAACGCGTTTACAGCCGCGAACAGTTGCTGAACCACGTCTGGGGCACCAATGTGTATGTGGAAGATCGTACTGTCGATGTTCACATCCGCCGTTTACGTAAAGCGCTGGAAGTGTCCGGCCACGATCGCATGGTACAAACCGTTCGCGGAACAGGGTATCGTTTCTCTGCCCGCTACTAAACGGAGCCTTAACCGTGCTGGAACGCCTCTCCTGGAAGAGATTACTGACAGAACTGCTGCTGGTCTGTCTGCCCGCAGTGCTGCTGGGCCTGTTGTTCGGCGGTCTGCCCTGGTGGCTGCTGCTGAGCGTGCTGACGGTGCTGTTGTGGCATTTTCACAATCTGATGCGGCTGTCGCACTGGCTGTGGCTCGACCGCACCATGACGCCACCAGCCGGGCGTGCCAGCTGGGAACCGCTGTTTTATGGTCTTTACCAGATGCAGCTCCGCAACCGGCGGCGACGGCGTGAACTGGGCAATCTGATTAAGCGTTTCCGCAGCGGTGCCGAGTCGCTGCCGGATGCGGTGATCCTGACTACCGAAGAGGGCACCATTTTCTGGTGTAACGGCCTGGCGCAGCAGCACCTGGGTCTGCGCTGGCCGGAAGATAATGGCCAGAACATCCTCAATCTGCTCCGTTATCCGGAGTTCTCCCGCTATCTTCGCCAGCGCGATTTCGACAAGCCGCTGACGCTGGTGCTGAACAACAAACTTCACATGGAGTTCCGCGTCATGCCCTACAGCGAAGGGCAGTGGCTGCTGGTGGCGCGTGATGTCACGCAGATGCATCAGCTGGAAGGGGCGCGCCGCAACTTCTTTGCCAACGTCAGCCATGAATTGCGCACACCGCTCACGGTGCTGCAGGGCTACCTGGAGATGATGAACGACTCGGTGATGAGCGAGCCTTCACGCAGCAAAGCGCTGCACACCATGTCGGAGCAGACGCGCCGCATGGACAGCCTGGTCAAACAGCTGCTGACGCTTTCGCGCATTGAAGCCGCGCCCGCAATCGATCTGAAAGAGAAGGTCGATGTGCCGGTGATGCTGAAACTGCTGCAGCATGAGGCGGCAACGCTGAGTGGCGGCCGTCACGACATCCATTTCCATACCGATCCCCATCTGAAAGTGTTCGGCAACGATGAACAGCTGCGCAGCGCCATCTCCAATCTGGTTTACAACGCGGTAAACCACACACCGGATGGCACGCGAATTGATATCAGCTGGCTGCGCGGCAAACAGGGGGCGATCTTCCGGGTGTGCGATAACGGGCCGGGCATCGCCTCAGAACATATTCCGCGTCTTACCGAGCGTTTCTACCGGGTCGATAAAGCCCGTTCGCGTGCGACCGGCGGCAGCGGGCTGGGGCTGGCGATAGTGAAACATGCTCTGAGCCACCATAACGCCCGGCTCGATATCACCAGCGTGCCGCACAAGGAGACCTGTTTTACCTTTACGCTGCCAGCGAGGTTGATTGTCAGCAGCGTGATGCAGGAGAATGCCGTTCATTAATTGCTGCCGGATCTCCCTGATGCGCATCCTTCTTTTGTTGATCATTACTCTGCTGCCGGGCCTGGCACTGGCCCAGCCCGGCGCGCTCTCCGGCAATCTCAGCAGCGTCGGATCGGATACGCTGGGCTATCTGATGACGCTGTGGGGCGAAGATTTCAGTCGCCAGGCGCCGGGCGTCAATGTCCAGGTTCAGGCCTCCGGCTCTTCTACTGCGCCGACCGCGCTGGCGGCAGGGGCAGCACAACTCGGTCCGATGAGCCGCCCGATGCAGGCAGATGAACGCCAGGCCTTTGAGGCGCGCTACGGCTATCCGCCGCTGGCGGTTCCGGTGGCTATGGATGCGCTGGTGGTAGTGGTGAATCAGCGCAATCCGCTGCAGCAGATTGAACCGCGTCAGCTCGACGCCATCTTCTCGATTACCCGTCTGTGTGGCGCACACAGCGTGCCGCTGCGCTGGGGCGATCTCGGCTTAACCGGCGCGCAGTGGAGCAAACGGCCGATTCAGCGCTATGGACGTAACTCCGCCTCCGGCACCTGGGGTTTCTTCAAGCAGCAGGCGCTGTGCAAAGGTGATTTTCGCAGCGACGTGGCGGAGTTTCCCGGTTCGGCCGCAGTAGTACAGGCGGTGGCCGGTAATTCACGCAGCATCGGCTACGCCAGTTTTGGCTTTCATCTCAGCGGCGTAAAAATGCTGGCGGTGATGAATGATCAGGGGCAGGCGATTACCCCGGATGCCGATGCCATCCGCAGTGGCCGCTATCCCTGGGCGCGCCCGCTCTATCTCTATGTGAATAAAGCGCCCGGCAAACCTTTGCCGCCGCTGGTGGCCGCGTTTCTGCAGCAGGTACTTTCAGCACAGGGACAGCGGCGGGTCAGCGAAGCGGGCTATCTGCCGCTCTCTGACAGTCAGATGACGCAGGCGCGCGCCGCGCTGCGTTAACCCCCCGAACGTGAATTTTTTTCAACATCACTGAATTTTCTTCAGTTGCAGAAGAAAGCCGCTCATGCCACTCTGTATTCAGACATGTAGCCATCCAGATGGCTATTTATATCAGGATGCAACTATTTCCTGCCGTCATTACCGGCAGGGGAGACAGGAGTGATCATGCAAAGAGAAACCGCCCCGTTCCGTGCCGATACCGTTGGCAGCTTTCTGCGTCCCGCCGCCATTAAGCAGGCGCGCGAACAGTTTGCAGCCGGAGAGATTGATGCGGCTGCCCTGCGCCAGATTGAAGATGAGGCGATTCGCGATGTGGTGGCGAAACAGCGGGAAAACGGCCTGAAAGTGGTCACTGATGGCGAGTTTCGTCGCGGCTGGTGGCACTTCGACTTCTTCTATGGCCTGAATGGCGTAGAGCGCTATGAAGCGGAGCAGGGCATTCAGTTTAATGGCGTGCAGACCAAAGCGCATGGCGTGAAAGTGGTAAGTAAACTCGGTTTCCCGGCGGATCATCCGATGCTGGCGCATTTCCGCTTCCTGCAGAGTATTGCCGGTGATGCGGTGCCGAAGATGACCATTCCCAGCCCCAGCGTGCTGCACTTCCGTGGTGGCCGTAAGGTGATCGACGCGGAGGTCTATCCCGATCTGGCGGACTACTTCGACGATCTGGCGCAGACCTACAAAGCGGCTATTCAGGCGTTTTATGACGCGGGCTGCCGCTATCTGCAACTGGATGATACCGTCTGGGCTTACCTCTGTTCTGAGGATCAGAAGCGCGATATCCGGGCGCGTGGCGACGATCCTGACCAGCTGGCACAGACTTATGCTCAGGTGTTGAATAAAGCGCTGGAAGGTAAACCTGCCGATCTGACCGTGGGTCTGCATGTCTGTCGCGGCAACTTCCGCTCAACCTGGATCTCTGAAGGCGGCTATGGGCCGGTCGCAGAAATCCTGTTCGGCAGCGTCAACGTGGATGCCTTCTTCCTGGAGTATGACAACGCCCGTTCCGGCGGTTTTGAACCACTGCGTTACATTAAGCCAGGTCATCAGCAGGTGGTGCTGGGCCTCATCACCACGAAAGTGGGTGAACTGGAAGATCCGGCGCAGGCGAAAACCCGGCTGGAAGAGGCGGCGCAGTATGTCAGTCTGGATCAGATCTGCCTCAGTCCGCAGTGTGGTTTTGCCTCAACCGAAGAGGGCAACAGCCTGACCGAGGCGCAGCAGTGGCAGAAGATTCGCTTAGTGGTCGATATCGCGAATCAGGTCTGGTAGTGCTGTAACGTTGTGCAGACAGGCGCGTAAAACGCGCCTTTTGTGTATCTTCAGGCCCGTTTATGCGGGGATTTCTCGCGCTCTGTCTATTATTTAGGCACATCATCTTGTGTGCCTGCTGCAAAAATTAACGCTATCCACTGCCTTTTGAAAAAATGGCGGCATAACCTTCTGGTTTTCCGATCCCGTATTGCCTTTCACCGCTATAAACGTTTTACTTAGCGCCGTTGTCGATCCATCCCTCTGTGAACAGAATAAAAGCAGCTCAAATCACCTGTGCTTTACCCTGCGACGAGCATAATGCGCTGACATTGTCAGCCTGGTCGCGGTTTACACGCAGCGAGGGGACAACACTAACCCAACTTCCACCGCAACATCAGTGACAGGCCGTATGACACATCGTTTAACTTCGAAGGACATTCTCGCGCTGGGCTTTATGACATTCGCCCTGTTTGTTGGCGCGGGCAACATCATTTTCCCGCCCATGGTCGGTATTCAGTCTGGCGAACACGTCTGGACTGCCGCGATTGGTTTTCTGATTACCGCAGTCGGTCTGCCCGTGATGACCGTGATCGCGCTGGCCCGCGTCGGCGGCGGCGTGGATGCGCTCAGCACCCCGATTGGCAAGGTCGCTGGCATCGTGCTGGCCACCGTTTGCTATCTGGCTGTCGGGCCGCTGTTTGCCACACCGCGTACGGCCACGGTCTCGTTTGAGATGGGTATTGCACCGCTGACCGGTGATGGCGCGCTGCCGCTGTTTATCTATAGCCTGATTTACTTCACGCTGGTGATTGGCGTATCGCTCTATCCCGGCAAGCTACTCGACACGGTAGGGCACTTCCTTGCGCCATTAAAAATTATTGCGCTGACCGTGCTGGGCGTTGCTGCCCTGGTGTGGCCTGCTGGCGGCACGGTTCCGGCTACCGCTGATTATCAGCGTGCGGCCTTCTCCAGCGGTTTCGTCAATGGCTATCTGACCATGGATACGCTGGGCGCGCTGGTATTTGGCATCGTGATTGTCAACGCCGCCCGTTCGCGTGGCGTCGATAATGCCGCGCTGCTGACCCGTTACACCGTGCTGGCGGGGTTAATCGCCGGTCTGGGCCTGACGCTGGTCTACCTCTGCCTGTTTAAGCTGGGCGCGGGCAGCGGTGCGCTGGTGGATCAAAACGCTAACGGCGCAGCGATTCTGCACGCGTATGTTCAGCACACCTTTGGCAACATGGGCAGCTTCTTCCTTGCCGCGCTGATCTTCGTCGCCTGTATGGTGACCGCCGTTGGCCTGACCTGTGCCTGTGCGGAATTTTTTGCGCAATACCTGCCGTTATCGTATAAAACGCTGGTGTTTATTCTGGGTCTGTTCTCCATGGTGGTGTCGAATCTCGGCCTGAGCCACCTGATTCAGATCTCCATCCCGGTACTGACGGCGATTTATCCGCCCTGTATCGTGCTGGTGGTGCTGAGTTTCACCCTCAACTGGTGGAATAAGAGCAGCCGGATTATCGCGCCAGCCATGCTGATTAGCCTGCTGTTTGGTATTGTTGATGCGATTAAAACCACCGGGTTTAAAGATTTGCTGCCCGCTTTCAGTCAGAATCTGCCGCTGGCCGATCAGGGTCTCGCCTGGTTGCCGCCGTCGCTGGTGATGCTGCTGATTGCCGCTGTTGTTGATCGGGTGAAAGGGCCGGAACAGGTGACCGTTCACTCGTAGCAGAGAGCACTGATTTTTCTTTAACCACGGGCCTGCCCGTGGTTTTTTCATTTCACAGGTACAGGTTGTTATGCAAGAAACCAACAAGCTCAAACGCGGACTGAGCACGCGCCACATCCGCTTTATGGCGCTGGGATCGGCGATTGGCACCGGGCTGTTCTACGGTTCCGCTGACGCGATAAAAATGGCCGGACCGAGCGTGCTGCTCGCCTATATCATCGGCGGGGCAGTGGCTTACATCATCATGCGCGCACTGGGTGAGATGTCCGTTAACAATCCTCAGGCCAGCTCCTTCTCACGTTACGCGCAGGACTATCTTGGGCCGATGGCAGGCTACATCACCGGCTGGACGTACTGTTTTGAAATCCTGATTGTGGCGATTGCGGATGTCACGGCGTTCGGCATCTATATGGGCGTCTGGTTCCCTGAGGTGCCGCACTGGATTTGGGTGCTGAGCGTGGTGCTGATCATCGGTGCCGTCAATCTGATGAGCGTGAAGGTGTTTGGCGAAGTGGAGTTCTGGTTCTCCTTCTTCAAAGTTGCCACCATTATCGTGATGATTCTGGCCGGTTTCGGCATGATCATCTGGGGGCTCGGCAACGGCGGCCAGCCGACCGGCATCCACAATCTCTGGACTAACGGCGGCTTCTTTGCGCACGGCGTAGTCGGTATGCTGCTGTCGCTGCAGATGGTGATGTTTGCCTATGGCGGTATCGAAATCATCGGTATCACCGCCGGTGAAGCGAAAGATCCGGAGAAGTCGATTCCGCGCGCCATCAACTCGGTGCCGTGGCGCATTCTGGTGTTCTACGTCGGCACGCTGTTTGTGATTATGTCGATCTACCCGTGGAATCAGGTGGGCACCTCGGGCAGCCCGTTTGTGCTGACCTTCCAGCATCTGGGCATTGCGGCGGCCGCCTCTATCCTCAATTTTGTGGTACTGACCGCGTCACTCTCGGCGATTAACAGCGATGTGTTTGGCGTGGGCCGCATGCTGCACGGGATGGCGCAGCAGGGACATGCCCCGAAGGTCTTTATGAAGGTCTCTTCGCGCGGGATTCCGTGGGTGACAGTGGTGGTGATGATGTTCGCCATGCTGATTGCGGTTTATCTCAACTACCTGATGCCGGAAAAAGTCTTCCTGGTGATCGCCTCGCTGGCGACCTTTGCAACAGTGTGGGTCTGGATCATGATTCTGCTGTCGCAGATCGCGTTCCGTCGCAAAATTGGCAAAGAGGCGGCCAGTAAGCTGCAGTTTGCGCTGCCAGGCGGCAGCTGGACTGCTGGCGTCGGCGTAGCCTTCCTCTGCTTTATTATCGGTCTGATTGGTTATTTCCCCGATACCCGCATTTCCCTCTATGTCGGTATGGTGTGGATAGTGGTGCTGCTGCTGGGCTATAAGCTGGTTCGTAAA
>Ga0308159_1004750_pt1 | contig 12103 bp, 15 predicted proteins | sample PhyCR1_FD_201040 | JGI IMG/M metagenome (GOLD analysis project Ga0308159, IMG submission 201040) | Phyllosphere microbial communities from UC Gill Tract Community Farm, Albany, California, United States - DLSLC.R1 | ecosystem: Host-associated > Plants > Phyllosphere > Unclassified | place: USA...
GAATGCCGCCGACTGGGATGAGCTTCGCCCTCCGACCGAGTCTCGCGACCCCGAACCATCCCAGCCCGTTCGAGCAAATCCCACTGCAGAGGTCGCAAATCCCACTGCAGAGGTCGCAAATCCCACTGCAGAGGACAATAGGAATACTAGTAACACTAGTAATAGCTCAGTCGCTAACGCTCCTTCACCTCTCTCCTCGTCTGAGGACGAGTCGAGTCAAGAACAAGAATTTGATGATGGATGGGAAGAGTTCGCTCGCTCCTTCGATGAACTGGATGCGAAGAACAATGAACCATCCTTCGAGGAGCAGTGGCAGCAGCTCGTGGAGAGGGCTGAGCGTTGAGCGTGCTTGATGTGTGGACCGAGCAGAATCGCCGACTGGCAATCAAGCTCGACGTGCTCGCCGTCATGGTGGACGCATTCCTGGCTGTGCACCAATTGGGCGTCTCGAACTCGACCGAGAAATGGAGGCTGTCTCGCTCTGAGCGATAGTAGTTATCGAGGGAGAGGAACTGGCGGCGTGCGAATCCGTCGAAAGGGGAAACTACCAGCCTCTCCCTCATAAGACTACGAGAATTCAGGTGTGACACATGGCAGGGCGACCATCGACAGTGGAAAAGCATCCACTACTTCCGTCGATCAACTCGATGCTGGACAACGGCACTCCTTATCGCGCTATCGCTAAGGAAACGGGGCTGTCCCTTCCGGCGATTGGTCGATATGCCTTGTCTCGCAAGAGCACCCTCGCGAAGATCGCGGATGGTCAGCCGAACGTCACTGACGTGGTGTCCCGCGTGCTCGATGCAGCCGATGACGCTCGCGAGCTACGTCAGTACATCCGCCTCACCGGCACGCCCGTGCAGCGCGCTCGCGCTATCCGTGTCGAACTCGACGCCCTGGACAAGGTGATGAACACCCTCGGCGTCTCGGACACCGACATGGGCGAGACCGTCGAGCAGACGACCGCGCTCGTGCACGTCACGCTCGCTCACGTCGTCACGGACGAGAGCGCCGCCGCCCTCATCGACCGCCTCGCAGCCGTCCCCGGCCTCGAATACCTGGCCCGAGCTTTCCAGCAGCAGCGCGACGCGCGCTGAACCCCCGTAGGAGAAGAAAATGACCTCGAAGAACACACCCGCAGCCGGTGACCTCATCCACTTCCGTAGCTCGATGACCGTCGCACTCGGAGAGAGCACTGACGGTCGCGTCTTCCATCGCGGACAGGAACTCGTGCTGACCGAGCAGATCATCGCGGCGTCCAAGGATCGTCTCGGGAACTCGTGGCTCGATCTCGCCGGTGACCCTCAGGCGCAGGTCGCCAAGTGGGGCAAGCAGATCATCGGGGTTGGACCGGTGCCCGACGACGTGGACTTCTACAACGGTGGTGACCGTGCCTCTCGCGACATCGCACGCATCCGTGCACGTGATGCCGCCATGGCGATCACTGACCCTGTGCAGCGAGAGGCGGCATGGAAGGCCGTTCACGCCGAGTTCGGCTCTCCCGCCACCTCGTGGAGTTCGGTGGCATGAAGGTCCGAAAGATCAGCAACGGTGACGCCCGCCTACGCCGTCTAGCTCGCGACCTTCGTCTAGCCCTCGAAGAGCAGCCCCGCGAGAACGTCACCGCCGTCATCACGTCGTCGCTCGGCGACGTGGAGCAGGCACCCGAGGCCGTACCGGCTGACCCCGAGAAGGCGTTCATTCACGTCGAGTTCGCCGACCGTCGCCCTTCTGTCATCCTCCCCATCGTCGGCCTCATCAATGAATACGGACGGGGCATCGCGACCGTGACCACGAACCTGAAGAGGCGTCCACGATGAGCGCGCTCGATGACATCGCTCGACACGAAGAGTGGATGCGACACCACTATCGCGCGACGGCTCAGACTCTCCTCGCAGACCTCGACCGCCTCTCGCTCGAACTACTGTTCCGAAACGCTCCCCCCGCAGACCTCGATGCAATCGCGGTAGCCGTCGAAGCCGTCGAGAGGATCGCGAACGATGAATCCTGAACTGGCGCAGCTTTCCCGCCGCGTGCTCGACAGCATGTTGATCCTCTCTCCGGTATTCGCCGACATCACGCGAGTTCTTCCCGAGGAGGCAGACGCGCTGCAGCGAGTCGGCGTCATCGTCGGGGAATTGAACTGGGAGGCACGCCGCCTCCCCTGAGAGCCGGGCAGGACGTTTCCAAGTGCGCACTGTCCGCTGACCCCCACAGGATGCCGTGCGGGGTCGGCACCCCCCTCTCGCTGTTTCCAATTGGTAGTTGGTGCGTCGCAGCGAGAGGGGGTTTCTCGTTCTCAAATCCAAGGATTCGAGACGGCTCCTGGCCGGTGGCGAAACCCACCGCTCGACGGATTGAAAACTGTCTAGAAAACTGTCTCTGCTACTTGTCTCAGAAAGCCTGTGCGGTTTACAATGTGAGACATGACCACTTCGAAGAGCTTCGGGTACGCGCGAGTCTCCACCACGTCGCAGACGAATGACCGTCAGATTGACGCCCTCGCCGCAGCGGGCATTGACCCCTCCGACATGTTCACGGACAAGATCAGTGGCGCGAGGCAGAGCCGCCCCGGCCTGGACGACCTCCTCTCGCGAGTGCGAGAAGGCGACTCGATCACGGTCGCCTCGCTCGACCGGCTGGGACGTAGTGCCCTTCATGTGCTCGCAACCCTCGCCGACCTGGAAGAGCGTGGCATCGAGGTTCGCTCGCTGAAGCCCGGTGAAGACTTCACGGGGGCAACGGGCAAGCTCGTGCGGGCCGTCATGACCCACGTAGCGGAGTGGGAGCGGTCGATGAACGCTGAGCGCGTGGCAGAGGCCCGCGCGGCACGCGCAGCGAGAGCGCAGGACGGCGAGCAGGTCGCAGGACGGCCCCGTACGGCTATGACAGAGGCGAACATGGCGAAGGTCAGGAAGTTGAAGGCGAAGGGTCACAGCGCTGCCGACATCGCCAAGCTGACGGGCATGAGCCGTGCATCCGTGTATAGGATCCTCGGCGCGTGAAGGCTGGCGAAGATACTTAGATCGGGGCACCGCTCGCGCGGATGGTCCGGTTGTTGGCTCGCGACTCCCAATAGATGCGCGGCTCTCTCTGTGTTTCGATCTTCAGCGAGTTGAACAACTCGTTGTTGTAGACCCAGCCGGTCCGATCACCAACCGGATGCTCCAGCAGCGAGCCGCGTAGTCTCATGATCCAGCGATCCGAGACATCCGAGTCGTTGGGTCCGTGGATGGACAGCGAAAGCTCATCCGTCGTCGGCGCGTCGTCATCCCACCCAGTCTCCGCGGCTTTGATCCACTCCTCGACGGACCGGTTCACGCTCACTGTGAACTCGCGCGCTTCTCCGGCCGGGATCAGAGCACCGGCTTCGAGCACTGCCATCCGCAGGCCAGATTCGAACTCCGGCACCACAGAGCCGGGTCCATCGTTCATGACGTTGAACGTGAAGAGCCACCGGATTTCCCACTCCTCGTGACGCGGGAGCATGAACGGCGTCCCTTTCGTGACCGGTTGTAGCTGACCACCGCCGAAGGTGAACTGCCTCATCTCGGCTCCCTCAGTGCTCGGGTACCTCGGTACTCCCACCAGAACCCGTGGTGCTCGCGAATCCAGCCGCGTGACTCGCGTCTCGGACAGCGTCTCCCTTGTGAGGGTGAGAGCGCTTCGCGTGAGCAACGCCTGCCACGCAATCACGACCGCCGACACGGCAGTGGCGACCGAAGAGAGGACAGCAACCCATTCCATGAGCGCGAGCCTATCGGCACAGATAACCGTACGTACGCAACAAATCGTGTGAGGCTCGGAGCATCCGTCTCAATGGTGCGAAGCGTGATCGCAACTCTTCCTGCCCAGACCTCGCGCAGATCGCGAGGCCCGGTCGTCGAAACCTAAGCCAGGGGCGGGTCGACCCGGTAAATGAATGTGAGCCGCTGATCCGACACGGACGTCCGATGGTACGGGGTTCCGTGCGCAGTCAATTGAAAGTACACATAGGCGGACTGAGCGACGTTCCTGTCTTCTACGGTCCAGTGCAGCGCGACTCGCTCGCCCGATCCGAAGGAAACCGCCGCAAACTGGAACGCCTGTTGTAACCCGCGGGGCGGTGCAAGAGTCATGTCGCGCCCCTGGGGGTCTACCGCCTCGAACTCGAAACTTACGCCGTCCCCGGGGTGTAGCAGTGGTTTGACCGATGAATCCACAATGATATAGGGCTTATCGCTTGGCGCTCCCGTCAATTCCTGTCCGAATGAGTCCCTGGCGAAAGTGAATGATGGGTAGTGCGAACCCGTCGCGTCTGACGAACTCAAAGCCAAGACCACCTTGTTTCTGATGAGTCCGGCCACCCCTGCCACAAGCTGAGCTTGGAAAGGTTGTAGAGGCCGGCTGTGGGCAATGTCGTTTCGGTACGACTCGATCTCGTCGAGCAGAGCGAGGGTACGGCTTTTGTTCCCAAATGCCGGCGCGAACTCGTCCCAGCGTTTATGCAGCAGGTCGCGTAGCTCAAAGAGTTCGGAGTAGTCCAGAAGGCGGCCATCCTTCTTAGGGATCTGCCCCTTGCCACGCGCTCGCTTCCTTTCGTCGTCCATGCGAGATTGCCACCTCTGGACGCGCGTGTCGGCGACGACTCTTGTTATCCAGTCTTGTCCCACGGATGCGGAAAGCTTCAAGTCGACGAGTTGACGAAGCGCGGCCTCTAGCGCGTGGAGGCTATCTGCCGGGCTGTTCTGAACCATTCGCACAGGATAGATGGCAGAGGCTCGCGCAGCACGCGCGGCACGTGTCGCTGACGGTGAGCAGGTCGCGGGACGACCTCGCACGGCGAACACTGCCGAGAACGTCAAGAAAGTGCTCGCCTACCGCGAGAAGGGCCACAGCATGCGCCACATTGCTAAGGTCACCGGCCTGTCGTCCGGGTCGGTGCACCGCATCCTCAGCACGTATCTGGTCGGCGTTGCGCCCTACGATCCTGCCGTGCACGGCGACGAGCCGGAGCAAGTCTGACGCTGTAGTCGTAGTCGTCGGTCGCTCGAGTCCCCCGAAGGCTCTGGCCACTGACGCATACCCCCGGTAGGGTTCTGGGACGCCGGCGACACCGACTCGAGTCCGTGAACGCAATGCCGGCAGCCGGCACACTGGGGGGGATCGCTTGGCAGAGACGACAGCGGGTTCGGAACTCATTCCGATTGAGAGTCAGACGCGGACAATTCAGACATGCTTCCAGCAGTGCCTCTACGAGGTACCTAATTTTCAGCGACCGTACAGCTGGTCGCGTGAGCAACTGGACGATTACTGGGAGGACGTCGTTCTGGCGAAGGGTGATTTCTTCTTCGGCTCTACCGTCACGTGGGTAAGCGAGAAGCGTGATCTCTTCAATGACACCTACTCGATAATTGACGGCCAGCAGCGACTCACGACCAGTGCGATCCTGTTGTCAGTTGTTCGGGATGCTTTTGAGAAAGTTGCCGACGAGCATCGCGGGGAGGATGGATTCGACGAGGACGCCGCGCTGCGACAGGCAGAGACGACTCAGAAGTACCTCCTGGCGACTGATGATGACGGAAATAAGCACCCGGTTCTGAAGAGGTCAGAGCCTATGTTCTATGAGACGATCCAGAACCCGAGTGCTATCCCATCGGGGGTCTCGTGGAACCGCAGTGCAGAGCAGATTGGCTTTGCTCGCTCCCTTTTCGAGACGAAGGTTTTGAACGAATTGCAAGCCCTCGCTCCCGAACTCAAGGTTGAGCGGCTCAAATCCATCAGGTCGAACACGCTCAAGGCTCGCGTCATTCAGGTTGAGCTGGCTTCAGAGGAAGACGGATTTCTGATCTTCGAAACGCTCAATACCCGCGGCGCGGACTTGCAGCTATCGGACCTCGTGAAGAACTTGCTCATCCGAGGTGGCGCGACTGAGGCCCAAGATCGAGACGCGATCACAGCGCGCTGGGACCGGCTTGCCAACCGTGTGCAAACGGGTCGGCTCAATTCGGACGCTGTAGACCGTTTCATTTGGCAGTCGTGGAACTCTCGACGGGCGGCAGTTAAAGAGCCGGAACTCTTCAAGGAGATTAAACGGCGCGTCGGCAACAGTCCATCAGCGCACCTCGACTATCTCAGCGAGCTCGAGACAGATGCTACGACCTACGAGTGGCTGGAGGCCGAGCACGTACAGGTTCATCGGCGAGCGGCCGGCGTCCGAAACGCTTTCACGCTGCCTGATTTTGTTGACAGTGTCCGCGCACTCGCCATATTCAATGTGTCCGTCGCGAACTCCACAGTCATGGCGGTCACGCGCAAATACGCCGAGACAAAGTTGATCACGCAGCCACAAGTAATCGAGGTTCTGCGCCTAGTTGAGTGCTTCCACTTCCAGTTCAACGCTCTCACGAGCAGTGGCTCGACCGGCGGGACACGGGGCCGTTATAACCGGTTCGCGGTGAGGTTGGAAGAAGCGGCAAATTCTGCCGACGTGGTTTCGGCCATTGCGGACCTGCGCGACAAGCTTGTGCAAAGCCTGCCAGCAAGGCCGCGTGTGCTCGAGAATTTTCGCACTCTGTTCTATGCGCCGAGACGCCAGTTGAATCAAGCGCAGAAGCTTAGAGGGCGGAAGATCTTCATCGCCTACGTGCTCATGTCTTATGCGAAGCGAGCCGGCCTCCTACCCGCCGGCCAGAATCTCCTTAGCTGGTCGGTCGAGCACATCAAGCCGCAGTCGCTTGCGTCTGGAGACCATACGGACCCGGTTTACTCAATCGGCAACCTGACGCTGCTGACGAGTGCCTTGAACTCCAAGCTCGGAGACGCAACACTTCCTGCCAAACTGGCGGCGCTCAAGAAGGGGAGCGCCTATTTCGACGCGGAACTACAGGGGTGGGAAGCTAGTGGCGTCGAGGTGCCCACGGATGAGCAGATCGCCAAGAGAGCTCGTGAACTCGCGAATGAGGGGCTCGACGCCGTGTGGAGCCTTCGCTGACGCGAAGCCACTCGCGCTCCTGATCTAGGCTCCCCTGATCGTGGATGACACACAGCATGGCTTCGCGCCCACCTGCCCGAGGTGCATGATGCTCGTCGACGCTGAGGAGCACCCGCACCGCAGTGTCTGGCGGTGCGCTTCGTGCAAGTTCGTCAGGATTGCCTAAGGGGTGCTGAGCGCTTCGCTCACGACCTGGTGCGCGTCGCAGGGGACTTTCACTGTGTGGGTCGTCTTGCCGGTCGTGTAGCTGACGCGGTGCTCTACCTCGCGCCACCTCATCGTGACGGTCGGCTCGATGTCATCGACGCTCACGATGCGCCGCCCCTTGCCGATAGGGTGCACCTCGACGGCGTGCAGCAGTGCAGCAAGCACGGTGCGGCGACGGTTCATATTCATGGACTCCCACAGCCCGCGCACGTCGTCGCCGGTGACGAACTCGGCAAGCGGATCGGCCCGCAGCGCGTCGCCGAGAGCGGCGTCCACCTGAGCTTGCTCAGCAATGAACTCGTCGACCATCTCCGAGAACGTGGCTCCGCTCAGCTTGCCTGTGCGATAGAGCCCCTCCGCCTCGGCGCGTTGTGCCGCCAGCGCGTCCCTGCGCGTCCTCAGCGCCTCGATGTCAGTTCCGCCGTCGTCGGCCCACTGGAGGAGGTTCGGTGCGCTCAGAACGTCGATGACGGCGCGCTCGACGTACTCCTCTGTAGGTGCGGCAGGTCGCACGAAGCACCCGGCATTGCAGCGGATCGCGCGTACGCTCTGCGCCGTCGTGCGGCTTTGTGTCGAGCGAATCGGCCCGCCGCACTTCCCGCAGCGCCCGAGGCCCGAGAGCAGCCACTTCGCGCTGGTGTCGCCGTCGTGTGTCAGCCGGGATGAGTCGAGCAGACGACCACGAGCAGCGTTCACCTGATCGACGGTCAGGATCGGCTCCCACGCACCAGGGGTGCACTGGGACAGGGTGAAGCGGTCGGCGCGGTAGGGCTTGCCCTCAGGCATGGGCGGCGGCATACATAGACGTACGTACGCGCTAAATCGCGTGCCGCTCGGAGCATCGGTTGTCAGGCGGCGAGCGCCACAGAGCGCAGCAGGTCGAGGGCGTCCCGCCCAAGCGTAGGCGCAGCAGTGCCGTCCGCGCTGGCGACGAAGTGGCGGAAGTCAATCGCCACCGTCTCGGGGTCGAAGCCTCGGCGACCTCGGGGGACTGGCAGCAGTCGCACGATGACAAGGGCGTCGATCACGGCCCGCTTCACGTCGAGGCTCGCGGCGTCGAACGTGGCGACGGGGGAGGAGGTGCCGAGCACGCTCCCGAGCGCACGATCCGAGAGCAGATCGGCGCGACGCGCCTCGACCTCGCGGAGGCGAACTGCCACCTTCTCGGAGGAGACCCGGTGGCGCTGTCCGTCGATCACGCCGTCGTCGTAGTCGGCGTCAATGACCGACAGGCGGGCGCGCAGTTGCTTCGCCTCATCATCGAGCGCCTTCCCCTCCTGGGAGCGGCTGGGAGCCACCAGGGCGGCAACGTCAGGGATGTCCAGCACGTCGCGTACGAAGTCGAGGACCGTCTCGTCTACGGGGCGCATGGTGCGGATGAGGCAGCTACCCGACTTGCACCAGTAGCGACCGCCGTTCGACTGGAGAGGGCGACCGCACTCGCCACAGCGGTACAGTCCCGCCCCGAGGTGCTTACGGGCGGTTCCCTCGCGGTTCATCTTCCGGCGCGGGTCACTAAGCGTCGCCTGTACAGCGTCGAACTCGTCGCCGTCGATCAATGGCTCCCAGGAGCCGAGCGCGCCCGTGGTGCGCCCCTTGTAGACGACGCGGCCCGCGTAGCGGGGGTTGGTCAGGATGGTACGTACTGTGCTCGGGGTCCAGCGCTCGCCGCGTGCAGGAACGCCCTCCGCGTTCAGCGCGTCCACGATCCCCTTGATGGAATCCTTCACCGCGAACGCCGAGAAGATGCGGCGCACGATGCGAGCCTCGTCCTCGTTCACCGTCCCGTCGCCGTGGTAGCCGGTGAGGCGCACCCCGAGGGGCACCCTTCCGAGTTCGGCGCGCTGTGCGAGGGCGCGAGACTGACGCGCTCCCTTGCGCTCGACCTCAGAGCGAGCCACCGCCGCCTTGACGCGCGCGTACATCCGCCCGCCGTCCGTGCTGAGGTCGGCCTCGCCGTTGAGGGTGACCAGCACTAGGCCGCGCTCCTCGGCGGCGTCGATCCAATCCTCTAGCTGGCGCGGCTGGCGGGTGAGGCGGTCGAGGTCGTAGCAGATGATCGCCTCGAATCGACCGGCGGCATAGTCGCTCACCATGCGCTCGTACTCGGGTCGCCGCACAGTTCGCTTGCTCGCACTCAGGCTGTTGTCCTGGTAGACATCCGCGACTTCCCAACCCTTCGAGGCGGCGAGCGCGAGAGCGTCCTCGCGCTGGCGGGTGACAGCGAGTTCTTCCCCGGTCTGATCGAGGGATACGCGGAGGTAGACGGCGGCGCGGGTCATGCTCACAGTCTACCGTCTGATGGTGTTCGGCATCGGCTGAAGGTGGAGTTCCGCTTCAACAACTGAGTCGAATGCGAATGCGACGGCGGGGAGCCCGCAACGGCAGTGACGTTGCGGAGAACGTGACGCCGCGACGGCGCGGTCCGAGACGGAATCGTCCGAGTACGCCAGAGTTTCGATATGGCGCGAAAGAAGGACCGGGCGCTCGACGCGGACGGCGAGCCCCAGGTCTACGAACCGTGTGATGCCTCGCTGCGTTCCTACCACCATGCGGTCTGGACGCTCTCGATCGATGGCGAGCTCCACGGCCATCTCGCATGCGTCGTGTCGGAGATGATGTGGCCACCGCGTGCCCCGTGGCTGTGGTTCCTGGTGGTCTGGATCGATGGGCGACGGGAACCTCCCTTCGAGGATTGCGGATTGGGGTGGTACACCCTCCGCGACATCGACGCCGGTTACCTCGAGTACCACCTGCCGAGCATGACGGTCGAGCAGCGCTTCCTGTGGGCGCGCATCTCGGCGGACCAGCATGGTGCGCCCCGGAGGTACACCGTCGAGGGGTTCCCCGCTGATCTCGCCGCGCATCGCTGGGACGAACTCAGGCTGCAGGACGACCAGTTCTGACCGACCAGCTAGGGTCGGGCACGTGACCGACACCGAGCGCGCCCGCATCGACGACCTCGCCTCTTTCGCCATCACGAACGGCTGGACCTACGAGGGCACCGCGGAGCCGCCCGCGCTCTCGGGCGACATGTGGGAGTACGCCACGGCGGGCAACGTCCAGGACCGCATCGCCGGACCGGGCTGGGAGGTCGGGCGGATCGTCGGCGGAGCGAGGAGGGCCGAGAACGTCCGTCAGAGCGGCATCGTCACGATCCGCACGAGCGTGTCGGTGAACGTGCCGGTCAAGAGCGTCAATCTCGGCTACCTCGCGATCAGGTTGCCGAGGCAGCTGCCGCATTTCGTGCTCGACGCGCGGAGCAACGACGGCATCCTGTCGTCTCTTCAGCACAGGCCGCAGCGGAAGCAGCGGCTTTCGCTTGAGGGCGACTTCGACTCGCACTTCCATCTCTTCGCGCCGAGGGGCTACGAGCGCGACGCCTTGTACGTCTTCACTCCCGACCTCATGGCTCTGCTGATCGATGAGACGGGTGACCTCGACGTCGAGGTGCGCGACGACATGCTCATCGTCTACCGCCCGGGCGGCTTCGACCTGCACGACGCCGCGGTGTGGGAGCGATTCGAGCGCATCCGGGCAACGGTGGGCGCGAAGGCATGGACGCAGACCGACGGGTACAGCGATGATCGCGCGGCGCCGGGGCTGTCGGCATCCGTGAGTCCGGAGGGGCGTCGACTCAAGCGCAGCCTGCCGCGGTGGGTGTGGATCGGCATCGGGATCGCCGCGGCTGCCGTGCTCGTTCCCGTGGCGATCTTGGTCGCGGTTTTCGGCGTGGCGACGTCGCTCTGAGCAGTCGTCAGACGAGGTCGAGCTGCGAGCGCATGTCGAGTTCGTCGTCCAGGATGCCGTGGCGGACCGCTCGACCGGGGCGGGGGAGAAGCCGGTCAACGGGTCAGCCCAGGAGGGCGCCCGCTCAGATATCGCTGAAGTCGTTCCCCGGTAGGACGATCTGGACCACGGAGTCGCCCTCGAGGACGAGCATCACGTACTGACGGCCGACCTCACCGGGGCGCTGCAACGACTGCGTTCCGGGGGCATCCCGCGTGTCCAGCCGCAGCTCCGACGGGTCGAAGCCCTCCGTGGCACCCGCCGCGACGGCCTCGGCCCGGGTGGAGCCGACGCCGATCCCCCCGCTGGTGACCACCGGGTGGCCGGCCACCGTGGGCGTGGAGACGCGGACCTCGGCCCCGCGCGTTGATCCGTCGTTCGGCACGGTCAGCGTGAGGCCGGGCCACTCAAGGGCGGTGAGCTCGGAGCTGCCGCCGGAGGGGCCTTCCACCGTCGACCGGGTCGGTGCGACACCCAGAGCGGCCGTCCACGCATCGACCGCGGTGATCGAGTATTCGAGCGTCGAACCCGCCGCGATGGAGGCCCTGTCGAGCTGCACGATCAGCACCGCATCGCTCGCCGGAGCTGAGGCACCGGAGGGTGGTGACACCGTCGCGGTGGGCCTCACGGTCGGTGTGAACGTCGGTGTCACCGCGTCCGTGGCCGTCGGTTCTGGCGCGGGCTGCGGGACGCAGGCGCTCAGGCCGAGAACGGACACCACCGTCACCGTCAGGAGGGGAATCGTCCACCGCATCCTCGAACGCTACCTGCGGGGCCGTTCGCCCTCAACGGGCCGAGGACGCACTCGTCCGACGAGACCGCAGCCTTTCGGCACCCCTTCGATGCGTCGTCGACGAACGGGTGCGTCCTCGGACGCTCAGCCCAGCTCGCTCGGGTGCGTCAGACGCCACCACAGGCTCGGCTCCTCGATCGCGCCCGAGATCTTGACGGCGGACGAGGTCGTCTTCGGTCCCGCGGTCCAGGCGACCGAACCGACCACCTCGCCGTCGGCGTAGCTCTGCGGGGTCGTCGTGTCGAGGGTCACCGACACCGGGGTGTCCGACCAGGTATGCAGCTTCGTGGTCTGGGCGAGCACGAGCGACGCGCTCGACCCCCATGGCGTCGAGATCGTGC
>Ga0308159_1004752_pt1 | contig 12099 bp, 11 predicted proteins | sample PhyCR1_FD_201040 | JGI IMG/M metagenome (GOLD analysis project Ga0308159, IMG submission 201040) | Phyllosphere microbial communities from UC Gill Tract Community Farm, Albany, California, United States - DLSLC.R1 | ecosystem: Host-associated > Plants > Phyllosphere > Unclassified | place: USA...
TGCTGGAGCGCCGCGGCCGCGGGGTCGTGCCGACCGAAGCCGGCCTGCTGGTCATGCAGCTGTGTGAGGAGCGCCGGCTTGGCGAAGACACGCTGCGCCACCGCCTGTGGGAACTGCAAGGCCTGGAGCGGGGCGAACTGCGTATCGTCGTGGGCGAAGGCTTCCTGCCTGCATTGATGGACGGCGTGATCCACGCCTTCACGCGCCGCTACCCCCGCATCCTGGTGGCCGTCGACACCATGGGGTCGAGTGAAGCCGTGCGTGAAGTCTCGGCGGGCCGCGCCAACCTGGGCATCGCGCTGAGCGCCCCCGCCGATCCCGGCGTACATGTCGTGCGCGAGCGGCATCAGCCTGTATGTGTAGTGGCATCGCCGCAGCACCCGGTGGCCAAGGGCAAGCGGGCAATTGCGCTGGCAGAGCTGGCCGGCTACGCGCTGGCGCTGACCACCCCCGGCAGCGGCTTGCGCATGCTGGCGCAGACGGCCGAACAGGCTGACGGCATCAAGCTGCTGCCCAGCTTCACCAGCAATTCGGTGGACGCCCTGAAGCGCCATGTGATCGCCACCGAGTCGATCACCTTCCTGACCCGGTTTGCGATCCGGCAGGAGCTGGCCAGCGGCGAACTGATTGCGCGCCGCACGTCCAACCCGGTATTCGAGGCTGCGCATGCGCAGTTGTTTGTGCAACAGGACCGGCGGGCGTCGGCGGCGCTGGTGGCGTTGTTGAAGATGGCGGAAAGCGCGCGATTCCTGGCGAGCTAGAAGGCACGCTGCATCGGCTCAGCGCTTGGGCAGATTGCGCCAGTATTGCCACGGTGGCGGATCGGGAAAAGACGTCCGCAGAAAATCGACGAAGGCCCGCACACGGCTGCTGAGATGCCGGCGGCTTTGGTAGACCACCGATATAGGATCTTCGTCGTGACACTGATGGTCGGGAAACAGTTCGACCAGCCGTCCCTGGGCCAGATCATCGGCAATCTGCACCTCGATCAGGCGTGCAATCCCCAGCCCGGCGCGTGCGAACTCGATCAGTACCGATGCCTGGTTTGCCAATATGCGGCTCTTGACCACCAAGGGCTTTGCCGGGTCATCATCGGCACGGACCGTCCACGTGTTGGCCGAAATCGACGAGATGAAATTGAGACAGCTGTGCTGCGCAAGATCGTCTGGATGCGCAGGCGATCCGTGCTCGGCCAGATAGGCGGGCGACGCGCAGATGATCCATCGCGTGCTTGAAAAAGGCATCGCGATAAGCGAAGAATCCTTTTGATGTCCAACGTATATCGCGACGTCCATGCCATCGTCCAGCAGGTGGCTCGGGTCGATGCGCAACTGCAGTTCTATGCCCAGATTCGGGTGCTGCCGCGCAAACTCGGCGATCTTGGCGGCAAGAATCGTCTGGCCAACGATTGGCATCGAGCGAATTCGCAAGGTCTGCTGTGCGGCTGATCCCGAGAAGACGGCCGCGTCTGCCGTCTCGACTGCCTCGATAGCGGCCTGCGCCGCGTGATAGAAGGACTCGCCTTCCTGTGTGAGCTGAACGGTTCGGTGCGAACGCCTGAACAGCAACACCCCCAGCCTGTCTTCGGTGCGCGCGATCAGCTTGCTGACTGCCGACGGCGTGAGCCCCAGATTGCGGGCTGCCGCAGAAAAGCTGCCGTCTTCTGCCGCGCGCACGAACACTTGCATCTCCACATAACGATTCATGGCTCTTACCTGTGTAGGAGATTCACAGCAAGGGTGAATACCCGAACATAAAAGGGGGGAAACCCGGGGTTAAGCGCGCTCTGCTGTGCCAATAATTCACACCAAGTTTGAATTCATGGAAGTATGCCTGCGGTCCGACAAGTCCTAAGCTTCTATTCAACAAAAGGCGCGCGACGCCCCCGGTTGAAATAAAAGGAGACAGCAATGACGACGCAAGCCAATACCGTGACCCTCGGGAAATCGGCAGCCCGGACACTGGATGCGCTGATCATCGGGGCCGGGTTTTCTGGCCTGTACCAGCTTCACCGGCTGCGCGACGAACTTGGCTTGAATGTCCGCCTGCTGGAGAAAGGCTCGGGTGTTGGCGGCACTTGGTTCTGGAACCGCTATCCCGGTGCGCGCTGCGACTCGGAAAGCTACTACTACTGCTACTCGTTCAGCAAAGTCATCGAGCAGCAATGGAGCTGGTCCGAGCGGTACCCGGAACACACGGAAATCAGGAAGTACCTGAACTTCGTTGCCGACACGCTCGAACTCAAGCGCGATATTCAACTCGACACCGAGGTGACGTCGGCGTCCTTCGACGATGCATCGAACACCTGGACGGTAGCCACCGCCGGCGGCGAGACCTTTGCGGCCAGGTTCCTGATCACTGCCGTGGGGTGTCTTTCCACGGCGAACATCCCCAATTTCAAGGGGCTCGACACCTTCAAGGGTGACTGGTATCACACGGGAAACTGGCCACCGGAAGGCGTCGATTTCACCGGCAAACGGGTCGGGCAGATCGGCACCGGCTCGACCGGGATTCAGGCTGCACCGGTGCTTGCCGAGCTGTCGAAGCACCTGACCGTGTTCCAGCGCACCGCCAACTACAGCATTCCCGCCAGAAACCGTCCGGTGACGCCGGACGAGGTGTATCTCACGCGCGCCAACTATGACGATGTGTGGCGCCGTGCACGCGCCAGCGCCAATGGTCACCCATTCACGGTGTCGAACCGCTCGGCGGTGTCTGTCTCCGAGGAGGAACGTCGGGACATCTACGAGAAAGCTTGGGCGCGTGGGGGACTGCGATTCCGCGCGTCGTTCAAGGACATCCTGCAGGATGCCAAGGCGAACGACACTGCGTCGGACTTCCTGCGCGAGAAAATCGCGGGCGTGGTGAAAGATCCGAAACTCGTCGAGATGCTGACGCCGCGTGACCACGGTTTTGCGACCAAGCGGCCGCCCATCGACTCGGGATATTTCGAAACCTTCAACCGTGACAACGTGCTGCTGGTCGACCTGAAAGCCGAGCCGATCGTGGAAGTCACCGAAAAGGGTATTCGGACCACCAGGCAGGAATACGAGCTCGACATCATCGTGTTTGCGACCGGGTTCGATGCGCTGACCGGGCCGCTGTTGAAGCTCAATCTCACGGGCAGCGACGGCTATGCGCTGAAAGACGCCTGGGCGGCGGGACCGCGCACCTATCTCGGGTTGCAGACCCCGAAGTTCCCGAACCTGTTCACGATCACCGGCCCTGGCAGCCCCTCCGTGCTGTGCAACATGCCGATCGCCATCGAGCAGCACGTCGACTGGATCACCCACTGCATTCGCGACATGCGCGAGCAGGGCCTGACCCGCATCGAAGCCGAGCCGGACGCGGCGGAGCGCTGGGTCGAGGAGGTCAACGATGCCGCCAATGCGACCTTGCTGCCCATGGCCAGTTCCTCCTGGTACCTGGGGGCAAACGTGCCCGGCAAGCCACGCGTCTTCATGCCCTATGCGGGCGGCTTCGCCCGCTACACCGACATTTGCCGGGACGTTATTCAAAGCGACTATCGCGGCTTCTCGCGACGTTGAACGCAGTGGTTGAGCGTCGGCGTTTCGCGCCCGACGTGTTTCGTACATGGATCGACAGCAGGGGATCGGATGACGAAGGTCAATCGGGATGTTGCGGCGCTGATCGCGGCGGGCAAGGCGGCGGGTAGCCTGCCTTTCGAGGAAATGGCCCTGGATGACGCGCGTCGGGCGCACGCCGCGCGACGTCACACGCACCAGCTTCCCCCCGACGAGGTTTCTGAGCGTCGGGGCATCACCGTTGCCGGGCCGACCGGCCCGATTCCGCTGCGCGTCTATCGCCCGGCTGGCGTATCGCCCGATGTGGTGCTGCCATGTCTGTTGTTCATGCATGGCGGCGGCTGGATTCTCGGCAGCCTGGATTCACATGACGCGCTATGTTGCCGCCTTGCCAACCAGGCGGCTTGTTGCGTGGTGTCCGTCGATTACCGACTGGCGCCGGAGCACGCGTTTCCCGCTGCGCTCGACGATTGTGTGGCGGCCTACACCGCAATTGTCGAGGACGCCGCGGGGCTGCGAATCGATCCGCGTCGTATCGCAGTAGGCGGCGACAGCGCGGGCGGCAATCTTGCCGCGGTGCTGGCGCTCCTGGGTCGCGATGGCGCCATTCCCGCGCCCATCCAACAAACGCTGATCTACCCGGTGGTCGACATCGACCAGACGCTGGAAGACTACGGCCCGAATACGGCCGGGATGCTCATCACCGGCGCCACGATGGTGTATTTCCGTGACCAGTACCTACTCAGCGCCAGCGACCGCACCGACTGGCGGGCATCGCCAATAGCCGCTGGCTCGCTGGCGGACGTAGCCCCGGCCCTGGTGGTCGTCTGTGGCCACGACCCGCTGAAGGCGGAGGGCCTGGCCTATGCCGCTCGCCTGGAACGAGAGGGCGTGGCGGTGACATTGCTGTATCTCTCCGATCAACCGCACGGCGTGATCACGATGACCCAGGTCGTGCCGGCGGCCATCGACATCCAGGACTTCGTCGCGGCACGCTTGCGCGACGCGTTTCGCCTATGACTTGAACGTGTCCTGCAAGTGCCCAGGCGCTTGCAGGCAAACCATGATCTGACACGACATCCAAAGACGGCACTGATCGTCTGATGGCAGCACGGCTAGACCAGTCTGCACCACAAACCAGTACAGGAGATGAACCATGAGCGAAACGAAGCGCGGCATCGATCGTCGCACGTTCCTCGGCACCGCTGTCGCCGGCGTCGCCATGACCGGCTTCCCGCACATCGCCCGCGCGCAGGCGAAGGTGATCAAGGTCGGCATGCCCACCATACTGTCGGGCCGGGTCGCCACCCTCGGCCTGAGTGCGCGGGCGGCGGTACAGCTCGCCTTCAGCGAGGTCAACGCGGCGGGCGGGATCAACGGCCGCAAGTTCGAGCTGGTCGACCGCGACTCCAAGGGCCGGCCGGATGAAGCCGCCAAGGTGACGCGCGACCTGATCAACAACGACGGCTGCGAAATCATCATCGACGGCGAGGCCTCGTCCGGTGCGTTTGCGGTGCACGAAGTGGTTCGCGACCTCGGCATCCTGTGTCTGCACACGGCCTCCGAGACCTCGTCGCTGACGGCCGATCCCAAGCAGGCGGTGAGGACTGCATTCCGGTCGGCCAGGCAGGGGATCCACGACGCCGTGGCAGGGGGTTCCTACGCCGCCAGGCTGGTCAAGGAAAAGGGCTTGAAGCGGTGGATGACCTGCTCGCCCGACTACGCCTACGGCCGCGACAACACCGCCGAGTTCATGCAATACGCCAAAGTCTTCGAGCCCTCGATCGAGGTCATCGAACAAGTCTGGCCGAAACTGTTCGCGGCCGACTACACCGAGAGCATCACCAAGATCCTGCAGGTCAAGCCGCAGGCGGTCTACTCGGCGCTGTGGGGCGGAGACGTCGTCGCGTTCATCGAACAGTCGAATCTCTACAGGCTGTTCCAGAGCACCGCCTTTTTCTCCGGCGGACTGGGTGACCCGCCGATCCTGGCAGCGATCAAGAACCTGCCGCAGGGACTTCACACTGCCTATCGCTACAACCGCGAATTCCCGGCGCTGCCGGAGAACAAGGCCTTCAGCGATGCCTTCACCACCGGCTACAAGCTGGACCCCACCAACTGGAGCTGGCAGAGCTACGTCGGGGCAAGCTTCGTCATCGAAGCGGTACGCCGCACAGGGGGGAAGACCGATTCCGTCACGCTGGCCAAAGAGATCGCCGGCATGGACCTGAAAACGCCCTTCGGCAAGCTGACCATGCGCGAGAGCGACCACACGCTCATCAACTACCCGGTCGCCTGGGGCAAGACCATTCCCAAAGCGCCTTGGGTGGTCGACTACGTCGACACGGAATGGTCGAAGATCATCGAGATCGAAACGCAGTGGAAGAAGGAAAAGGGCTTCGCCTGATTTTCCCCGTGAAGGGTCGTCGGTTTTCCGTCGACGACCTTTCCGGGCCGCGTCGCTGGTCGCGGGGGGCCAAGGCTTCGCGCGACGACAAGCTCGTCCGTTCTTCCGGAGGTTCCATTGGATTTCGAAGCCCTTTCAAGCTGCGCCTCGTCCGGGGCCTGCATCGTGACCCAGATTTCGACCGCCCTGATCATCGGCGCCTTGCTCTTCATGGTCGCGTCAGGCCTGTCCCTGATCTTCGGCGTGCTGGGGGTCATCAACTTCGCCCACGGCGCCTTCTACATGGCCGGCGCCTACTTCGCCTACGCGGCCTACCAGGCGACCGGGAGCTTCCTGATCGCCTTTGTCACGGGGGCGCTTGGCGTCGGCATTGTCGGTGTGATTTTCGAGCGCTTCATCATGAGCCGGGTCTACGGCAAAGACGTGTTGATGCAGCTGCTGGTCTGTTACGCCACGATCCTGATCTTCGACGACCTGGTGAAGATGATCGTCGGTGCCGACTACAAGATGATGGGCATGCCCGATGCATTTGCCTTGCCGCCATTCGAGTTTGCCGGTGGGTTCATTCCGCCTTATTACGTGTTCATGGTGGTCATGAGCCTGAGTATCGGTGCCGGTCTGTGGTTCGTCATTGAGAGGACCCGGCTGGGCAAGATCGTCCGCGCGCTCGCCATCAATCCGCGCATGGTGGGTGCTTTGGGCATCAACACCATGATGTTGTATGCAGTGGTTTTCGGTTTCGGCAGCGTGCTGGCGGGCGTGGCGGGCGCGCTGGCCGCACCGACCCGCACGCTTACGCCCGGCATGGGCCTGTCGATTCTGATCGAGAGCTTCATCGTCACGGTGATCGGCGGCATGGGATCGATCGGAGGCGCTCTTGTCGCGGCGCTGCTGATCGGCTTCATCCGCGCTTTCGGCGCGATCGGCTTTCCACTGTTTGTGGATGGCATTATGTTCGGCATGATGGCCTTGGTGTTGATCATCAAGCCCAGTGGCCTGTTCGGTCGGGAGCCAGCGCGATGATGAAATCAGGAATCCGTCGCGACCTGCTGGTCGCCTTCCTTGCGCTCGCGGTGTTCGTCGCGCTGCCCTTTGTCTATACCAAACCGGCATTGCGCGACTTCCTGGTCTATGTGATGGCATATGGCCTGCTCGCCATGTCGCTGAACCTGCTGGTGGGCTTGACCGGGCTCGTCTCCTTCGGGCACGCCGCCTACTTTGCGTCGGGCGCCTACATGTTCGGCCTGCTGATGCAGACCGGCCGGTTTTCGATCCCGCTTGCCATGCTGGTCACCTTCGTTGGCACGGCGCTGGTGTCCCTGGTCATCGGTGCCATCTGCGTGCGTTTGAAAGAGATCTACTTCTCCTTCATCACGCTCGCGTTCCAGATGTTCATTCATTCCATCATCCTGACCTGGGTCAGTCTCACCGGCGGCGACCAGGGGCTGCGCGGCGGCATTCCGCGCCCGCCGTTCCTGGGTGTCGACCTGAGCGACAGCACCACGCTGTATGTCTTCTGCGTGGTGGTCTTTGTGATCTGCGTCACCGTGATGCGGCAGATCTGGCAGTCCCCTTTCGGGTACACGCTGCGCCTGGTCCGCGACAATCCCGTCCGAGCCATGTTCCTGGGCGTCAACGTCGCGCGCGTGAAGCTCGGCATCTTTGTGCTGGCGGGCGCCATGGCCAGTGTGGGTGGCATGTTGCTGGCGCTTTTCGTCTCGGGCGCTTATCCGGAATTCGGCTTCTGGACGACTTCAGGCGAGGCCATTTTCATGATCATGCTGGGTGGCACACAGTTGTTCTTCGGGCCGATCATCGGGGCGGTGTTGCTGCGCTTGCTTGAGCACTTCGTGTCGATCTACACCGAGTATCACGGTCTGGTGCTTGGCCTGGTGATTCTGATCATCGTGCTGGGACTGCGGCAAGGGGTTGCCGATTACGTGGTCGAGTGGCTGCGGCGTCGCAAGGAAACCCGGCAGGCATCGTCTGACAAGACCAGCGTCGCCGACGCAAAGGTCGTCGAGCGGGAGGCCATCTGATGCTCTCCGTCCAACATCTCGACAAGCACTTCGGCGGCGTGCACGCCACCCGTGACGTCTCGATCGATTTCCCCGATGGGTCTCTGACCGCCATCATCGGTCCGAATGGCGCAGGCAAGACCACCTTCTTCAACCTGATTTCGGGTGCGAGTCGGCCCGACGCCGGCAAGGTGGTGTTCAACGGGCAGGACATCGTCGGCAAGTCCTGCGTAGAGGTCGTCAGGCTCGGCATGGCGCGCGCCTTCCAGATCGCGGCATTGTTTCCCAGTTTGACGGTGAGCGAATCGTTGACGGCCGCTGTCACGTCCCATCAGCGGCGCGCGTGGATGCTGTTGAATCGATTTCCCCTGGAACAAGCCAGGCAGGCAGTAGAAGAAATCATCGAACTGCTCGGGCTTCAGGCCAAGGCGCACACCCTGTCGCGCAACTTGTCTCATGGCGATCAGAAGCTGCTGGATATCGGCCTGTCCCTGGCCATGAAACCCAAGGTGTTGCTGCTTGACGAACCCACGGCCGGCATGGGGCCGGACGAGCGTTGGCGAATGATCGGCAAGGTCCAGGACCTGTGGCGCGCCAAGGCCATGACCGTGCTGTTCATCGAGCATGATATGGACATCGTCTTCAAGATTGCCCAACGGATTCACGTGCTGAAGTATGGCGCGGTACTTGCCCAGGGCACGGCCGACGAAATTCGCAGCAACCAGGATGTGATCGATGCCTACCTGGGAACGGATCACCACCTTGCTCAGGCAGCGGGAGAGAAATGATGGCCGATGCGCTTCTGCAGATTCAGGGCACCGATGTCTTCTATGGTGCGAGCCAGATCCTGTTCGGTGTCGATTTCAAGGTTGAGAAAGGGCAGACCATGGCGCTGCTTGGCCGCAATGGTGCGGGTAAATCGACGACCTTCAAGATGATTGCGGGCCTGGCGCCGCCGCGTCGCGGCAAGGTCATGTTTGCGGGCGAGCCGATTTCGGGTCGTCCGTCTTTTCGCATCGCGCGGGCCGGTATCGGATTTGTGCCCGAAGATCGGCAAGTCTTCCCGGAGCACACCGTCGACGACAACCTGATCGTCGGCGCAAAGAAGGGCGCGCATGGCGAAGATCATTGGACCCGGGCGCGGATCTACGAGGTCTTCCCTATCCTGGCCAGCATGAAGCAGCGTCACGCCGGACGCCTGTCCGGCGGCGAACAGCAGATGCTGACGATCGCCCGCACGCTCATGGGCAATCCCGAGGTGATGCTGCTCGACGAGCCCAGCGAGGGGCTCGCGCCGATCATCGTCCAGGCGATCGGCGAGCTCATCAAGACGCTGCGCGACATGGGCGTGACCATCCTGCTTGCCGAACAGAACATGCACTTCTGCCTGGGCATCGCCACGCACGCCACGGTCATCGACAAGGGGCAGATCGTGTACAGCGACACCATCGATGCGTTGCGCAAGGATGAATCGATCAAGCAGCGGTACCTGGCGGTGTAGCCGTCGATAGACGAGCCGCGCACGAAACGTCTACAAGAATTTGCATGAGAAAGCCGCGTGACAGCGATATGCGAAAACGACGCGAACACACGATTTCCAGCAGTATTTCAGGAGATGATGATGGAACGAGACGAAGGGCGGGGACGCGTTGCGGTGGTGACAGGCGGTGCCAGCGGCATTGGCCTGGCCACCGCGCGGGTCCTCATGGATCGTGGCTGGCGCGTGGTGATCTCGGACGTCGACGCCGACGGCGCCCATGAATCCGCCCGTTCCATCGGTGCGGAGGCCACGCCCTTCGACGTCACCGACGAGGGCGCGACGCAAACCGCCTTTACGGACATCGAAGCGCGCCTGGGACCGATAGAAGCGCTGTTCGCCAATGCCGGCCTCATCCAGCCCGGGGGACGGCCCGAAGATGGGCCCTTGGCCGAGTTCGACCGCGTCATCGCGGTCAACCTGCGGGGCGTCTATGTGTCCTGCATTTCTGCCGGCGCACTGATGGTGAAACGCGGTCGTGGCGGCATCGTGATCACCGGCTCGGTGACGGCGATGCGCTCGGCTCCGCTGCATGCCTACGCACCGTCCAAGGCGGCGGTGGTGCACATGGCTGCGTGCCTGGCTGCCGAGTGGGGCCGGGCAGGCGTGCGGGTCAACGCGGTGTCACCGGGGTACGTGGCGACGCCCCCCTTGCTGGCCAACATTCAAAGCGGCAAGCGCGATGCCCGCTTGCTGACCGGTGGATCGGCGCTGGGGCGTCTGGTGGAATCCGAAGAAATCGGCCGGGGCGTGGCGTTCCTGCTGTCGGACGACGCCTCTGCCATCACCGGCATCAACTTGCCGGTGGATGCGGGCTGGCTTGCCAGCGCGCACCTGACGACCTATGGCGGCGTACGGGAGGCGCGTTGATGATGATCAAACCCAGGACATCCCCTTCGCGCTGACGGGAAGGCGGATGCTGATTTCCGGCGTCGCAGGCGCAGGCTACGCATCTGGCGCAATCTTCGATATAACGGCGGGACGTATTTCCATTGCGTGTTTTGCATCATTTCCATCTTGAATCAGGCCTTTTCGGTAGCATATTCAGGCTTACGCCTGCCAGCACCCGCTGACCTGACACTTGAGATGAGGCTCCCGCCGACCCATGAAGACCATCGACGAGATGCTGCACCTGGACTTGCTCACCGCCGAGCAACACCGAGATATTGGCGCCTGGATTGCGCGCGCCGAGTCACCTGACGAAATTCTGAATATGCCTGCTCCGTTGTGGCAGGCGGTAGAGCGCGCTGCTGCCGTGATGGGCGTCGACGACGACTTGACGCGCCCGCCCGCAATGGATGCCGGCGACGTGGTGTTGTCCTAGTCACGGGCGGCTGCACACGCTACCTGACTAAATCCTGAATCCATATCGATATTGAAAACCAGCCGCCGCCCATTGATTCAGATGATATGGCGTTGAGCTGGTGCCACGCTAAACTCCGCCCCCTGGTCGACCTCAACGACCACGGAGAGATAAATGCGTAATCGAACTGCCCGCCTGTTGGCCGGCCTGCTGTTTGCATGTGCCGCTGTCGGCGTGCAGACCACCCACGCCGAGTCGACGGCCAAGCCGTCGAGCACCAGCGCCCCTGCCTCGAGCGCCAGCTCGGTGGAAGCGGAACAGGCTGCCGCCTACAAGGCCGCCGAAGCCGCACGAAAGGTCGGCCCTGCCGATATCGTGCTGCGCAATCAAGCCCATCTGAAGTTGCCCGACGGCTATGTCTGGGTGCCCACACCAGCGGCTGCGCAGTTGATGAAGGCTATGGGCAATCGCACCGACGAGTCGTTCCTGGGCGTGATCTTTCCCGCCGACGACGCCGACTGGATGGCGACGGTACGGTTCGTGAAAGAGGGCTACATCAAGGATGACGACGCCAAGGACTGGAACGCGGACGATCTGCTCACCAGCCTGAAAGAGGGCACCGAAGCCACCAACGATGAGCGTGCCAAGCGTGGCATTCCTGCCATCGAGGTCACCGGCTGGGCCCAGAAGCCCGAGTACGACGCCAGCGCGCATCGCCTGGTGTGGTCCGCGCTGTCCAAGCAGAAGGGCGTAGCCGACGCCAACCAGGGCGTGAACTACAACACCTATGCCTTGGGTCGTGAGGGCTATCTGAGCCTGAACCTCATCACCAACGCCAAGGATCTGGAGCAGTTCAAGCCCGATGCGGCCAAGCTGCTTGCCGCCTTGCAATACGACGATGGCAAGAAGTATGCGGACTTCAACGCGTCGACCGACTCGGTTGCGGCCTATGGCCTGGCGGCGCTGGTGGGCGGTGTGGCCTTGAAGAAGCTGGGTCTGTTCGCCATCGTGCTGGCCTTTGTGGCCAAGTTCGCCAAGGTGGCCATCGTGGCGGTGGGCGCCGTGTTGTGGGGCATCACGAAGTTCTTCAAGAAGAAGCCTGCGGTGGAGGCAGCCGCTCCCTCGATCGGACCCGGCCATGACCAGTCCGGCCCGGGCGAACCCCCGAAGCCGCCGACGGCCTGATATCGAGCTTAGGTAAACGCCATGATGAAGCTGCTGCTGGTCTTGTTCACCGCGGGCAAGCTCGGCAAGCTGCTGGTCTCGGGCGGCACGATGCTGCTGTCGGT
>Ga0308159_1004753_pt1 | contig 12097 bp, 12 predicted proteins | sample PhyCR1_FD_201040 | JGI IMG/M metagenome (GOLD analysis project Ga0308159, IMG submission 201040) | Phyllosphere microbial communities from UC Gill Tract Community Farm, Albany, California, United States - DLSLC.R1 | ecosystem: Host-associated > Plants > Phyllosphere > Unclassified | place: USA...
GCGCGCGTGCAGCCGGCGCGGCCGCACCGCGGCACGCCGGGCAAGATCCGAGACCGCGCCGCGCGCATGCTGCGTCAGGCGTTGCTGCGGCGCTGAGCGCCTGCGTGTGTAACCCGGCGCGCAGGGCGATTCAGCGCGGATCGGTCGCCAGCAGCAGTTCGACCATCGAGCGCAGGCTCTCCTGCAACTGGAAGGCGCCGACCTCGTCGAGCGCGAGCGTGCTTTCGTCCATGTAGAGGCGACGGTTGATCTCCACCTGGATGCTGTGGCGGTTGGCGGCCGGATCGCCGTGGCGGCGCACCAGTTCGACGCCCTTGTACGGATGGTTGTAGTCCACGCTGTAGCCGCGGCCGCGCAGATGCGCGCAGAGCGCCTGCGACAGTGCCGGGCTCGCCGTGCTGCCGTCGCGGTCGCCGATCACGAAGTCCGCATGCGCCAGGCCGGGAAAGTCCGTCGCATGGCTGCCCGCGATGGCAGGCATCGAGTGGCAGTTGATGTGGATGCTGTAGCCATGCCGCGCGTGCGCCGCGTCGATGGCCTCGGCCACGGCCGCGTGATAAGGCACCCAGCATTGCGCGATGCGCGCGGCGACCTCGTTCACGCCCAGCAGCCGGTCGTAGATGGGCAGGCCTTCGTCGGTGAGCTTCCAGATCAGGCCCTTGCCCAAACGCACCTTGGCCAGCACCTGCGGGTCGGTCGCCAGCGGCCCGTGCCAGGGGCCGTCGAGCAGCGCGGTGTCGAGTTCGGTGGTGTCGCGGTTGGCGTCGAGGTAGCTGCGCGGGAAATGCGCCTCCACCCAGGCCGCGCCAAGCTCCGGCGCGAAGGCGTAGAGCTTTTCGACGTGGGTGTCTTCGGCGCGGCGCAGCGTCGCCAGGTCGCAGACCGGCCGGAAGTCGGGCGGGTAGAAGGTGCCGCTGTGCGGCGAGTCGAGGACCAGCGGCGTGGTGCCCGGCAAGGACGTGACGCGGCGGGGCTCGCCGCCAGGGGCGGCCTCGCCCTCCCCGGGGCGGGTGCGCGTCTGGATCAGCTTGAGGATGGGATGCATCGGCGCTTTTTCATGCATATCAGTCCAGGCGGATGCGTGCAAAGGCGGCCACCTTCTTCATCTTCTCGATCTCGCTGGCCAGCTGCTTTTCGAACTCGGCCGGCGTGTTGCCTGAGCCGTAGAGTCCCTGCAGGGCCAGGCGCTCGCGCACCGAGGCGTCTTTCAGTGCGGTGGCCACCGCCTGCTGCATGCGCAGCACGATGGGCGCGGGCGTGCCGGCCGGTGCGACCAGGCCGAACCACGACGGGTCGTTGTTGGCCGGGTAGCCGAGTTCGGCGTAGGTCGGCACGTCCGGCAGCACGTCCAGGCGGCTGGGCCACGACACGGCCAGCGCACGCAGCTTGCCCGACTTCACGTGCGGCAGCGAAGAAGCCACCTGGTCGAAGTACACCGACACCTGGCCGGCCAGCACGTCGTTCACTGCCGGACCTGCACCACGGTAGGGGATGTGCACCATCGAGGTTCCTGTGCTGCTCTTGAAGAGCTCGCCCCACATGTGGCCGATGGTGCCGTTGCCCGGCGACGCATAAGACACCTTGCCCGGATTGGCCTTGAGGTACTTCACCAACTCTGCGAAATTGGCGACCGGCAGTTCCTTCGGGTTGATGACGATCACGCCCGGCGCCTTGACCAGTTCCGTCACCGCCACGAAACCCTTGATGGGGTCATAAGGCAGCTTCTGATAGACGGCCGGGTTCACGCCGTGCGTGGACAGCGTGGCCACGCCGAAGGTCAGGCCGTCCGGCGCCGAGCGCGCCACTTCGGCCATGCCGATCGAGCCGCCCGCGCCCGCGCGGTTGTCGACCACCACGGGCTGCTGGAGGATCTGCGCGAGCGGCTCGGACAGCACGCGCGCGGTGATGTCGGTGGCGCCACCGGGCGGGAAGGGCACGACCAGGCGAATCGGCCGGCCCTGCGCCCAGGACATTCCAGGAACGATGCTGGCGGCGGCGATGGCGGAAAGAAGATGACGACGTTGCATGAATATCTGCCAATGAGAATTTGAAGATGGAGCGAAATGCTGCCGTGTATGAAGCAAAGGATATACCTGATAACATTCCAATTTGGAATGATTTGATGGGTGCTGACCGATGTCGCTTCGCCGCCTGAACCCCCCGCTCAACCTGCTGCGGGCCTTTTCCACCGTCGCGCGCTTCGGTGGTGTGTCGCGCGCGGCCGAGGCGCTCCACCTCACGCAGGGCGCCGTCAGCAAGCAGGTGCAGGAGCTCGAGCGCTGGATCGGCGTGCCACTCTTCGAGCGCAGCCGCAAGCGCCTGACGCTCACGCCTGCGGGTGAACGCTACGAGAAGGCGGTGCGTGCCGTGCTGGCACGGTTGGAGGCAGCCACGCTGGAGCTGATCACCAGCGGCGACGGCGGCGGTGCGCTGCACCTGTCGACCTTGCCGACCTTCGGCGCCAAGTGGCTGATTCCGCGACTGCCGGACTTTCAGCGCGCGCATCCGCAGATCACGCTGCATTTCGTGCCCTTCATGCACGGCTACGACTTCCAGCGGCCTGAGCTCGACTGCTCCATCCTGTTCGGCGACGGCCACTGGCCGGGTGCACGTTCGCACTATCTGGCCGGCCAGGACGTCGCGTTGATCGCGCCGCGTGCGGGCTTGGCCGAAGTACCGATTCGCTCGCCGCAGGACGTGGCGCGCTGCACGCTGCTGCGCCACGTGAGCGTGCCGCAGTCGTGGCTGCAATGGAGCGAGGCGCATGGTGTGCGCGGGCTCGACCCGCTGGCCGGGCCGCAGTTCGACCAGTTCCAGACCATGATCCGTGCCGTGATGGTCGGCATGGGCGTGGCGCTGGTGCCGCGTTGCCTGGTGCAGGACGAAATCAGCTCCGGCCTGGTCGAGGAGCCGCTGCCCGGCGGCGGCTACCGCGGCGACATGGGCTACTGGTTCTGCTATCCGGAAGGGCGCGGGCAGTTGGCCACGCTGGGCCACTTCCGCGACTGGCTGCTGCCGATGGCCGAGCAGGCCGTGCAAGCAATGGCGGCGCTGCCGCCGCCGCCCGTGGCGACGGCTATTTCTTCTCGTACCGGCTGACGCCGGCGTCGATCGTGCCGAACACCTCGACGCCGCTGCGCGAGGCACCGGCCCGGTTGTCGTCAGCCCGGTGGTCACCTGCATTCGGCACGCCGCTGCAGGCCGAGACGAAGGCGAGTGAAACGAGGACGATGCTCAGGAACTTCAAGTTGGCGCTCCGATAAAGGATCGCTCTACTATAGGCCGGGGCTGCGTGGGCGCGCGTAAGAACATGTACGCCCCCGCGTGCATTGCAGTCTCAGGCTGCAGCGGCGGTCAGGTGCTTGCCGACGATGCCGGCCAGCTCGAACATCGTCACCTGGTCCTTGCCGAACACGGCCTTGAGCTTGGCGTCGGCGTTGATCGCGCGCTTGTTGGTCGCATCCTGCAGGCCGTTGGCCTTGATGTAGTCCCACAGCTTCTTGATCACCTCGGTGCGTGCGACCGGCTCGGTGCCGATCACCGCCGCCAGGGCGGCGCTCGGCGTCAGTCCGGCGCCCGTCTTGCGCGGCGCCTTGGGCGCTGCAGCCTTCTTGGCGGCCACCTTCTTTGCTGCCGGTGCTTTCTTCGCAGCCGCCGTTTTCTTTGCTGCAGGCGCCGCCTTGCCGAAGGTCTTGCGGGGTGGGAACTTGCTCGTGCGCGGCTCGAACTCGAAGGTCACCTTGCCCTCTTCCTTGTTCCAGATGAGGAAGGCCTTGAAGGCTCGGCGCGTGCGCATCGAGACGAACTTGTCCAGCAGATCGGTCTTACCGGTGGCCAGGAGCTTTTCGACCTGTTCGCGCTCCACCGGCTGCTGCAGGATGATCTTGCCGGTCTTGAAGGTGCAGCTGGGCGTCGGCTGGCCCGGCGTGGGCACCGACTTCTCGCAGACGTAGTTGCTGCCGTGGTCGAACACCGGGGCGCCGCAGATCGGGCAGGGGCCGACGGTGTCCTGCGCACTGAAGTCGACGATCTCGCCGGTGTCCTCGTTCTTGTCGTCGCCGAAGTCGAATTCCAGTTTCCAGTTCTTTGTTTCTTCTTCGTCGAACTTCAGGATGATCTCGGCGGTGAACGGCCAGCCGGCCTTGGAGCGGAAGCCCTCCAGCGGACCGATGTGCTTGTCGCGCAGCAGCGCATCGGCTTCGACCACCTCGAAGGTTCGGCCAGCCGGCGACTTGCCGAACGAGAAGCCGCACGGCTCCTGCCCCGTCTTGCCGGTGCAGGTGTAGCGGCGGTAGTTCTCCTTGACCACGCCGCCGCAGTTGGGACAGGGCGTCGAGAGCGTCGCGTAGTCGCCCGGCACGGTGTCGCGGTCGTATTCCTTGGCCTTCTTGACGATGTGCTGCGTCATCTCGGCGATCTCGCGCATGAAGTCGGTGCGGCTGAGCGCGCCCTTTTCCATCTGCGCGAGCTTGTATTCCCACTCGCCGGTGAGTTCGGCCTTGGAGAGTTCTTCCACGCCCAGGCCGCGCAGCAGCGTCATGAGCTGGAAGGCCTTGGCGGTGGGGATGAGCTCGCGGCCTTCGCGCAGCATGTACTTCTCGGCGATCAGGCCTTCGATGGTGGCCGCGCGCGTGGCGGGCGTGCCCAGCCCCTTTTCCTGCATGGCCTCGCGCAGCTCGTCGTCGTCGATGGTCTTGCCGGCGCCTTCCATGGCGCCCAGCAGCGTGGCTTCCGAATAGCGCGCCGGGGGCCGCGTCTTCAGGCCCTTGGTGTCGACGGCCACCGCCTGCACGGTTTCGCCCGGCTTCACGATGACCAGGTTCTTGCCGTCCTTCTCGTCATCGTCGTTGACGGCTTCCTTGCCGTAGATGGCCAGCCAGCCCGGCTTGACCAGCACCTTGCCGTCGCTGCGGAACGGGTACTTCCTGCCGTTCTGCTCGACCGTGCTGATGCGGGTGGTCACCTGGTACTCGGCGCTCGGGAAGAACACCGACATGAAGCGGCGCACCACGAAGTCGTAGAGCTTCTGCTCGGCGTCGGACAGGCCGCTGGGGGCCTGCAGCGTCGGGATGATGGCGAAGTGATCCGACACCTTGGCGTTGTCGAAGATGCGCTTGTTCGGCTTGACGTAGTTGCCGTCGACGGCCTGCCGGGCGAAGGGCGCCAGGTGCTTCATGCCGCTGTCGGCGAGCATCTTCATCGTGTCCTTCACCACCGGCAGGTAGTCCTCGGGCAGCGCGCGCGAATCGGTCCGCGGGTAGGTCAGCGCCTTGTGGCGCTCGTACAGGCTCTGCGCCAGGGCCAGCGTGGTCTTGGCCGAGAAGCCGAAGCGGCCGTTGGCTTCTCGCTGCAGCGAGGTCAGGTCGAACAGCATCGGCGAAGCCGACGTGGTGGGCTTGCTTTCTTCCGTGACGGTGGCGGGCTTGCCGCGCGAGGCGTCGGCGATCTCGCGGGCGTCGCGTTCGTTCCAGACGCGGTCGGCGCGCTGCTCGGCATCGGGCTCGCCGTTGGCCAGCGTGGGCGCGGTCGACTTCTTCCAACTGGCGTCGAACCACTTGCCGGGGTACTGACCAGCCTCGGCCTGGAAGGTGCCGTGGATTTCCCAGTAGTCGCGTGAGACGAACTTGCGGATCTGTTCCTCGCGCTCGACCACCACCGACAGCGTGGGCGTCTGCACCCGGCCCACGGTGGTGAGGAAGAAGCCGCCATCGCGCGAGTTGAAGGCGGTCATGGCGCGCGTGCCGTTGATGCCCACCAGCCAGTCGGCCTCGGAGCGCGAGCGCGCGGCGTCGGCCAGGCCCTGCATCTGCGCCTCGGTGCGCAGCGACTCGAAGCCGTCGCGGATGGCCTGCGGCGTCATCGACTGCAGCCACAGGCGCCGGACCGGCTTGTTCAGGGGCAGGAACTGCCCATTCTTCTGGCCACCCGCGTACTGTTCGATCAGGCGGAAGATCAGTTCGCCCTCGCGGCCCGCGTCGCAGGCGTTGATGAGCTGGGTCACGTCCTTGCGCTTGGCCTGCTTGACCACGGCGTTCAGGCGCGTCTTGGTCTTGTCCACGGGTTTGAGGTCGAAATGCGGGGGGATCACCGGCAGGTTGGCGAAGCTCCACTTGCCACGCTTCACGTCGAATTCCTCGGGCGCCTGGATCTCGACCAGATGGCCGACGGCGCTCGTGACGACGTAGCGTTCGTTCTCGAAATGGTCGTCGTGCTTGTCGAATTTGCCTGCGGTCGGCGTCAGCGCGCGGACGATGTCCTGCGCGACCGACGGCTTTTCTGCAATAACCAAAGTCTTTGTCATCTGGGCTCTCTCTATACTTGGCGGCTGTCGCGTGCGTACGCGCACGCGCACATGTGTGCACATTCAAACTATCAGACTTCGGCGATGCCTTCAAAAACCCCTTCGGCGCACGGCCGCCGCATCCAGACCCGGCGCTCCGGCGTCCATGGCAAGGGCGTCTTCGCCGTACAGGACATCGCCGAAGGCGAAACGCTCATCGAATACAAGGGCGAAGTCATCGACTGGAAGGAAGCGCTTCGCCGCCATCCGCACGATCCGGCGCAACCCAATCACACCTTCTACTTCCATGTCGATGACAAGAATGTGATCGACGGCAAGGTGGGCGGCAACGCGTCGCGCTGGATCAACCATGCCTGCGAACCGAACTGCGAAGCCGACGAGGTCGACGGGCGCATCTTCATCAAGGCACTGCGCAACATCGCTGCCGGCGAAGAGCTGAACTACGACTACGGCCTGGTCATCGACTTGCCCTACACCCAGGACCTGCTGGACGACTTCCCCTGCTGGTGCGGTGCGCCCAGCTGTCGCGGTACGCTGCTCGCGCCCAAGCCCGAGAAGGAAAAGCGCAAGAAAAAGGACGCAGCCAAGGCCAGCAAGGCGGAGGCCAAGGCGGTCAAGGCGCTGAAGAAAGCAGAGAAGAAGGCGAACAGGACTGCCACGGACAAGGCCGACAGGAAAGTGGGCAAGGAAAAGAAGAAGGCCAAGAAAGACAAGAAGGCAGGCAAGGCAGGGAAGGCCTGATCGTGCAGACAGCACCTGGCTTCTCCTCCCACGCATCCGCGGCCTGCGGATTCGCCGCCGCGCTCGCTGCCGAAGTGACACCGCTGCTGCCGGGCTTTGCCGTCGAGCAGGTCGCCGAGATCGACTCCACCAACACCGAGCTCATGCGCCGCGCGCGCGCCGGCCGGTGCGCGCCCGTGCTGCTGGTGGCCGAACGCCAGACCGCGGGCCGTGGCCGGCTGGGCCGCGCCTGGCAGAGCGCCCAGGACACGGCGCAGCCCACCTCGCTGACCTTCTCGCTCGGCCTGCCGCTCTCGCCCAAGGACTGGTCTGGCCTGTCGCTCGCCGTCGGGGTGAGCGTGGCTGAAAGCCTCGATCCGACCTCATCGGCCGGCGTGCGCCTGAAGTGGCCCAACGACCTGTGGGTGGATGACCGCAAGCTCGTCGGCATCCTGATCGAAACCGCGGTGCCGCAGGGCGATGCGGCGCAGCGCTACGTGGTGATCGGCATCGGCATCAACGTCGGCCCGCGCGATGCCGATGGCTTGCGCATGCCGCCGGCATGGGTCCAGGAATGGCAGCCGGACGCGACGCCGGGTGAACTGCTCTTCGCGCTGGTGCCGCCACTGATCGCCACCGCACAGACCTTCGCCGAACGCGGCTTCGCGCCCTTCGCCGAGCGTTTTGCCGCCCGCGACGCGCTGCGCGGGCGCGACGTGCAACTGAGCGACGGCAGCAGCGGCCATTGCGAAGGCGTGGGCTGGGGCGGCGAACTGCGCGTTCGCACGGCCGCGGGCCTGCAGGAAATCACCAGCGCCGAAGTGAGCGTGCGACCCAGCGGCATGGCGTTCTGAACGTTGGGTGTGTCCACTGTCCATGCCGCGCTGGGTGGGTGCCATCGATTGTCGTAACATACAGACATTCCAAGCCCTGCACCCCTGAGGAAAGGCCACCCAATGTCTGTCCATACCGTTCCAAGTCGCGATTTCTCCAGAGACGTTGGCAATGCCAAGCGTCTGGCCAGCGAAGGCCCTGTGTTCATCACGGACCGCGGGAAGCCCGCCTATGCGCTGCTCAGCATCGATGACTACTACGCCTTGACGAACAAGAAGGGCCAAAGCCTGCTGGATGTCATGGATGCAATCCCGGGAGGAGATCCGGACTTCGAGCCAGCCCGTATCGACGGCGATTTCAAGCCCGCCGATTTCGGCTGATCGCGCATGTACGTACTCGACACCAACGTCATTTCCGAACTGCGCAACGGCAAGGCCAAGCCTTCGTCGGCGGTACGCGCCTGGGCGGCAGAGCGCCCAGCCAACACGTTCTACCTGTCGGCCGTGACCGTCATGGAACTGGAAATCGGCGTCAACCAGATGGAGCGCCGTGACGGTGCACAGGGTCGCATCCTGCGTTCGTGGCTCGAACAGGTCATGTTGAATTTCGAAGGGCGTGTGCTCGCCTTCACCGAGCTCACCGCAATGTTCTGCGCGCGGCTGCATGTGCCGGATCCGAAGTCCTTTCGGGACTCGATGATCGCCGCCACCGCGCTGGAACACGGGTTCACGCTGGTCACGCGCAACGTTGGAGATTTTGAAAGAATCTCCAACCTCCCACTGCTCAACCCCTGGGTCTAGCTGGCGTCCAGTTCGAAGCGCACGCTGAAGCGCGAGCCGGGCGGCTGCTGGCCAGGATGCGCGTCCTCGTGCTGCACCGTCGCATGGTGCTGCCGAGCGATCTCCCGCACGATGGGAAGGCCCAGGCCCGACCCGTCGGCCTCGTTGCCCAGGACGCGATAGAAAGGCTCGAACACCAGTTCGCGATCGGCTTCGGCGATGCCCGGGCCGTTGTCCTCCACCTGCAGCACGGCGATGCGCCCGAAGGTGTCGACCAGCAGCCGTGCGGTGATGACGCCCGGATGCGCAGAGGTCGACGGCGTGTAGTTGATGGCGTTGTCCACCAGATTGCGCACCATTTCCTTGAGCAGTGTCGGGTTGCCGTGCAGCAGGGTGCCGGGCGCGCCGGGTTGCGCGCCGTCGTAGCCCAGGTCGATGCGCTTTTCGATGGCGCGCGGCACCGCCTCGCGCACCGCTTCCATGGTCAGCCTCGCCAGATCGCAGGACTGGCGGCCGACGCCGCCCTTGGTGCCGCTGCCCTCCGCCCGCGCGAGCGACAGCAGCTGGTTGACGGTGTGCGTGGCACGCACGCTGGCGCGGCCGATCTGCTTGAGCGACTGCTTGAGCTCCTCGGCATTGGCGCCTTCGCGCTGCGCCAGGTCGGCCTGCATGCGCAGCCCCGCCAGAGGCGTCTTGAGCTGATGGGCGGCGTCGGCCAGAAAGCGCTTTTGCGTGGCCATGGAATCGTGCAGCTTTTGCAGCAACTCGTTGACCGACGACACCAGGGGCGCCACCTCCAGCGGCACCGTCGACTCGTCCAGCGGGCTCAGGTCGTCGGGCCGGCGCTCGCGGATGCGGGCCTCGACCACCGACAGCGGCTTGATGCCGCGCACCAGCGCCAGCCAGATCAACAGCACGGCCAGCGGCAGGATGGCGAACTGCGGCAGCAGCACGCCCTTGATGATCTCGGTGGCCAGGATGGACTGCTTGGCACGCGTTTCGGCCACCTGCACCAGCGCGGCGCGGCCATCGTGCGTGTCCGCGGCGACCCACAGCGTGGCCACGCGCACGGCGCTGCCGCGCATGGCTGCATCGTGCAGGTACACCACGCCGGGCACGGGCGGCTCGTCGGCCTGGGGCGGCGGCACGTCACGCTCACCGCTCAGCAGCTGGCCCTGGCCGTCGAGCACCTGGTAGTAGACGCGATCGGACTCGTCGCCGCGCAGGATCTCGCGCGCGGGCTGCGGCAGCAGGAACTGGAGGCGGCCGTTCTGCACCGTGACCAGGCGCGCCAGTGTCTGCACGTTGTATTCGAGCGCCCGGTCGTACGGCGCGTTGGCGATGCCCTGCGCGACCAGCCACGTCACGCCGATGCTCACGGGCACCAGCAGCAGCAGCGGCGTGAGCATCCAGTCGAGGATTTCCCCGAAGAGCGAGCGCTGCGCGCGCTGGAAAAGCTTCAAGGCCGTTCAGCCCGGTATCTTTTCCAGGCAATAGCCCAGGCCGCGCACGGTCGCGATGCGCACAGGGCCCTTCTCGATCTTCTTGCGCAGGCGATGGATGTAGACCTCGATCGCGTTGATGCTGACCTCTTCGCCCCATTCGCAAAGGCGCTCGACCAGCTGGTCCTTGCTCACCAGCCGGCCCGCACGCTGCAGCAGCACTTCGAGCAGGCCGAGCTCGCGCGCCGACAGTTCGACCATCTTGCCGTCGACCGTGGCCACGCGGCCGGCCTGGTCGTACACCAGCGGACCGTGCTTGATGGCGTTGCTGGTGCCGCCCATGCCGCGGCGGGTGAGGGCGCGCACGCGCGCCTCGAGCTCCTGCAGGGAGAAGGGCTTGGCCATGTAGTCGTCGGCTCCGTAGTCGAGGCCCTTGACCCGTTCTTCCACGCTGTCGGCGGCCGTGAGCACCAGCACCGGCAGCTGCGAGCCGCGTGCGCGCAGGCGCCGCAGGATCTCCAGGCCGTGCATGTTGGGCAGCCCCAGGTCGAGGATCAGCAGGTCGAATTCGTTGTTGGTCATCAAGGCCGCGTCGGCCTGCGAGCCCGTGGCCACGCGGTCGACCGCCGCGCCCGAGGTGCGCAGGCTGCGCAGCAGCGCATCGGCGAGCACCTGGTCGTCTTCGGCTATCAGAATTCTCATGGCGCCTCCTGGGGGGCTGTGACGTGACCGCACCGGTCGGGTGCGGGCGGATTCTAGGGACGAAGGGCCGGTTCGCGTCCTGTGGATTACGCGCAGGCTGCAGGCACCGACGCGCTTTTTCTGTCTTCCTGTCCCCCTTCTACAGCAACGGCACGCTCGCTTCCTTGAGCACGCGCAGCACGAAGTGCGACTGGCTGTGGCGGATACCGGGAATCTTGTAGAGCTTCTCGCGCAGCAGGCGCTCGTAGTCGCGCGTGTCGCGCACGGCGATGCGGATGTAGTAGTCGTAGTCGCCGGACACGAGGTAGGCCTCCTGCACTTCGGGGATGGTGGCCAGCACCCTGCCGAACTCGTACAGCGTTTCGTCGGTGTGGCTCTCCAGCGTGAGCTGCACGATCACCGAGTCGTGGTAGCCGAGCTTGTCGGCGTCGACGTCGATGGTGTAGCGCTTGATGACGCCCTGCGCCTCCAGCTTCTTGATGCGGCTCCAGCAGGTGGTGGGCGACAGGCCGACCTGGCTGCCGATGTCCTGCAGCGTCTGGCGCGAGTCGGCCAGCAGCAACCGCAGGATCGCCATGTCGGTCTTGTCAAAAAATTCTTCGCGATCTTCCGGTTTTGAGCGATTGATTTTCATGAATGAGGCAAATGGAGTCCAAAGAATGAAGCAAATTCTGCGCGCGAACCGGAAGAATCAAGGCATGAATCAAGTTGCTGCTCTCGCCGTCCAAACCCCGCCGCCTTCGCTGGCCGTGCCCGCGCGCCTGTCCGAAGGCGCGTCTCCGGGGCCGCGCAACGGTGCGCAGGCGCTGCTCGACGCGCTGGTCGAATGCGGCGTCGACACCCTGTTCGGCTACCCGGGCGGCGCTGCGCTGCCGCTTTACGACGCGCTGCATGGCGAGCCGCGGCTGCGCCACGTGCTGGTGCGCCACGAGCAGGCCGCCGTGCACGCCGCCGAGGGTTACGCCCGCAGCACCGGCCGCGTCGGCGTGGTGCTGGTCACATCGGGGCCGGGCGTGGGCAACACCATCACCGGGCTGCTCGACGCGATCAGCGATTCAGTGCCGGTCCTGTGCATCAGTGGCCAGGTGGCGACGGCCGGCATTGGCACCCAGGCGTTCCAGGAGAGCGATGCGCTGGGCATGTCGCGCCCGGTGACCAAGTGGAACCATCAGCCGCGCCGCCCCGACGACATTCCCGATGTCGTGCGCCGCGCCCTGGAGATTGCGGCCGCGGGCCGCCCGGGGCCGGTGCTGCTCGATGTGCCCAAGGACGTGCAACTGGCCGTGTTGGGCCGGGTGCCTGCGGCAGCGCCGCGGCGG
>Ga0308159_1004754_pt1 | contig 12094 bp, 10 predicted proteins | sample PhyCR1_FD_201040 | JGI IMG/M metagenome (GOLD analysis project Ga0308159, IMG submission 201040) | Phyllosphere microbial communities from UC Gill Tract Community Farm, Albany, California, United States - DLSLC.R1 | ecosystem: Host-associated > Plants > Phyllosphere > Unclassified | place: USA...
GAAGCCTGCGCAGACCTGGCGCTGTGAATTCGATCTTCCTGCGCATCTACGGCGGCATGTGCGCCGCGCTGATTCTGGTGGCGGTGCTCGGCGTGCTGGCGCTGAACCTGCTCAATCAGGTGCGCAGCGAGCAATATCGCGAACGCCTGGCACACGGCACTTTCTCGCTGATGGCCGACAACCTGCAACCGATGAACCAGACCGAACGCCATCGCGCGCTTCTGGTGTGGGAGCGGCTGCTCGGTATTCCGCTGACGCTGAAGAAGTTCTCTGAAACCGACCTCGATCTGGCCCAGCGCACCCGTGTGCTGCGCGGTCAGGCGCTGGTCGAACAGACTGGGCCACACGCGGCCAAGGTCTATCGGCTGATCAGCGAAAAAGAACAGATGATGCTCGTCGGTGAGGTGCAGCAGATCAGCGAGCAACTGGCTCGGGCAACTATTTACCTGCTCGCCGATGAACTGGTGCGGGTGCCGGTCGGCGAACAGCCCAAACGTCTGGCGCAGATAAAGCAGGAGAAAGGCTTCGGCTTCGACTTGCGTCTGGTTACGGTGAATGACGCCGACATGGACGAGGATCAGAGTCGCCGCGTGGCCGAAGGTGACACGGTGATGGCGTTGGGCAAGGGCGGCGATTCGATTCGCGTATTTGCCGGCATGGTCGGCACGCCGTGGGTGTTGGAAATCGGGCCGCTGTATCAGATGAATCCATACCCGCCGGAATGGCTGGTGCTGATTGCCGCGCTGGGTCTGACCCTGATCGGTCTCATCGTTTATCTGTTGGTGCGTCAGCTTGAGCGGCGTTTGCGCGGCCTCGAAGCGGCCGCTACGCGCATCGCCAAGGGCAGTCTGGAAACTCGTGTGCCGGCGCGCGGCGCCGACTCGGTCGGGCGTTTGGCGGCCGCATTCAATGGCATGGCCGAGCACTTGCAGCAACTGCTGGCCATCCAGCGCGAACTGGTACGGGCGGTGTCCCATGAACTGCGTACGCCAGTGGCGCGGCTGCGCTTCGGTCTGGAGATGATCGGCACGGCGACCACCCCGCAGGCGTTGGAAAAATACCGCGAAGGCATGGATCACGACATTGAAGACCTCGATAAGCTCGTCGACGAAATGCTCACCTACGCACGACTGGAGCAGGGCTCGCCAGCGCTGACTTTTCAACGGATAGACCTGGATGCGCTGGTCAATCAGGTAATCGAAGAATTGGCGCCGCTACGCGCCCAGGTCACGGTGCAGCGCGGTTTGTGTCTGTCATCGGCCGACAACGACGGCGCCTGGGTCGAGGCCGAGCCGCGTTATCTGCATCGGGCGTTGCAGAATCTGGTGGGCAACGCGATGCGTCATGCGCATTCCCGGGTGACCGTCAGTTATCAGGTCGGCCAGTTGCGCTGTCGGATCGACGTCGAGGATGACGGGCCGGGAGTGCCTGAGGTGGCGTGGGAGCGGATTTTTACGCCGTTCCTGCGCCTCGACGACAGCCGCACGCGCGCCTCGGGCGGGCACGGTTTGGGGCTGTCGATTGTGCGACGGATCATCCACTGGCATGACGGCCGGGCGATCATTGGCAAGAGCAAAAGCCTGGGCGGGGCGTGTTTCAGCCTGAGTTGGCCGAGGAATCAGGAGCGCCGCTGAGTCTTAAGGTGGTCGTGATGCTGCCTTCGCAAGCAAGCTCGCTCGCGAAGAGGGCATGGCAGGCAGTGCAAATCCTCAGGCCTGAATGCTGACCAGACTCAACAGCTGCCCATCCTGCACGCCGAACTGTGCTTCCAGCTCCGAACCATTGCGCCATTCGCTGGATAAATCCGTCAACAACCGCAGTTTCACCCGACCTGCCTCAGTCCACTCCAGCACCTCGGCATGCTCGAAATAAAAGCGCTGCTGTACGATCGGGTACAGCGCCTTGAACAGACTCTCTTTGACTGAAAAGGTCAAAGTCACCAGCAATGCCAGTTGATCCTGCGACCCTGCCGCCATGCGCTGCAGTTCCGCCGGCGTGAGAATTTCCCCGGACAGACGTTCGGCGCGCTCGTGGCTCAACAGGTTTTCCAGATCCATGCCCAAGCCGCGCCAATGCTGCTTGCTGGCGACAATTGCTGCGGCGCGGCCGGTGCTGTGGGTGATCGAGCCGCAGACATGCGCCGGCCACACCGGGGCGCGGTCCTCGCCGATCGGCGGGATGAAGCTGACGCCTTCGAGTTGTTGCAGCGCGGCACGGGCGCAGACGCGCCCGGCGAGAAATTCGGCCTGACGCTTGGCCACCGAGCGCTGGATGCTCGGCGGCGCCGGCACAGCGCTGCGTTGGAAGTCATCGGCAAGCAACTGCGCCGGATCGAACTGGGTGCTGAGCAGAACGGTATCGGCCAATACCGTCGGCAATGGCCAGTGGCTCTCGAGCGCGGTGCAGCAGGCGGGCAGGGCGGGGATGGTATGCATGGCGGGCATTTTGCCGATTAGTCGGGGCGAGGTCGAGATGATCGTTCCCACGCCGAGCGTGGGAACGATCAGGTCAGGCGTAGTCAGCTGAAGATTTTCTGAAAGAACGCTTTCATGTCCGCCCATGACTTCTCGTCCGCTGCCTTGTTGTAGCCAATGTCCGGCCCACCGTGTTCGCCATGGCTCAAACGATCGGCATCGGGATTGCTGAAACCATGCTTGGCGCCATCCAGACTGACGAACGCGTAGTCCGCCCCGGCCTTGTCCATTTCCGCCTTGAACGCTGTGACGTTGTCCTGAGTGACCATGCTGTCCAGCGCGCCATGTTCGACCAGGATTTTCGCCTTGACGCTGCCCGGCGTCGCCGGAGTCTTGGTCGCCAGCGCGCCGTGGAAACTCACCACACCGGCCAGCGGCACACCTTGACGCGCCGCATTCAAGACCACCGCGCCACCGAAGCAATAGCCGATGGCGGCAATTTTGTTCGGGTCGGTCTGCGCCTGTTTCTTCAACAGATCGAGCCCGGCGGCAAACCGCTTGCTCGCCGCATCGGCATCCCTGATTGCTGTCTGCATGAAAGTCATGGCGTCTTTGGGATGCTCGGTGTTTTTGCCTTCGCCATACATGTCGATGGCCAGCGCGCTGTAGCCGAGCCCGGCAAGATCGCGCGCGCGGCGCTTGGCGTAATCGTTCAGCCCCCACCATTCGTGAACTACGACGATGCCGGGGCGTTGGCCTTTGATCGCGTCGTCATAGGCGTAGTAGCCGATCAGCTTGCTGCCGTCGGCGCTTTGATAAGGGATTTCTTCAGTCTTGATCGCAGCCTGGGTGAAGCTGCTGACCGCCAGCAAAGCAAGGGCGAGGAACAGGCGCATGGTCGGGTCTCCTGATGAGAAGTGGTCAGAACAGCCTAGTCGATCTGGTTCAGGTCAGGTTCAGAGACGGTTCAGGGGCCGTACAGGGGCGGCTGAGTAATCTTGCGTCATACCCAAACAGCACCGCGAAAGAGGAAATACCCATGACTCGTTTGAACAAAATGCTGCTGGCTTTGACCGTAATGAGCGCCAGCATCGCGGCTCACGCCGACACGACTTCAAACTTCGCCGGCCTGAGCTTCGGCCAGACCAGCGACAAGATCAAAAAGTCTCACGCGTTGAATGACAACCTCGACCACCCCAACGCCACCGGGGCCATCGACGGCAACAACACGTACGGCATGCGCTTGGGTCAGCAAAACAGCCAGGGCCGCTACTACGCCACTTATGACAACGTTTCCGGCTCGCACAATGGCGTTAAACTGCGCCAGGAAAATCTGCTCGGCAGCTATGACCTGTTCTACCCGGTAGGCGGCAGCACCAAGTTGTTCGGGGGTGCCACGGCCGGCCTGACCAAGCTGACGCAGGAGTCGCCAGGTTTCAGCCGTGACAAAGACATCGGTTACGCCATCGGTGGCCAGGTCGGTGTGTTGCAGCAAGTTTCGCAGAACACCTCGGTGGAACTCGGTTACCGTTACCTGCGCAGCAATGCCAGCACCGAAATGAAGGAGAGCGGCGGCAGCAAACAGGGCTCGCTGGGCTTGACCAGCAGCGCGCAGACCTACCTGTCGGCCAACTATTATTTCTAAGCGGTAGTCGCAGTTTGAAGTGTGGGGGCGAGCCTGCTCGCGAAAGGGGTATATCAGCCGACACCTGCTTGGCTGATCCTCCGTATTCGCGAGCAGGCTCGCTCCCACAGGCAGTTGCCTGGAGAGTTCAAGTGATAGGGAGAAAGGCATGAAACTGTTGGTCGTCGAAGATGAGGCCCTGTTGCGTCATCACCTGCGAACCCGCCTGACGGAAAGCGGACACGTGGTCGAGTCCGTGGCCAACGCCGAGGAGGCGCTGTACCAGACCGGACAGTACAACTTCGATCTGGCGGTGATCGATCTCGGCCTGCCGGGCATGGGCGGCCTCGACCTGATCCGCCAGTTGCGCTCGGGGGGCAAGACCTTCCCGATTCTGATCCTCACCGCGCGGGGCAACTGGCAAGACAAGGTCGAAGGGCTCGCCGCCGGCGCCGATGATTACGTGGTCAAACCGTTCCAGTTCGAAGAACTCGACGCACGCCTGAATGCCTTGCTGCGCCGCTCCAGCGGTTTCACCCAGTCGACCATTGTTGCCGGGCCGTTGCTGCTCGACCTCAATCGCAAACAGGCCAGCCTCGATGAACAACCGCTGGCGCTGACCGCTTACGAATACCGCATCCTCGAATACCTCATGCGCCATCATCAGCAAGTGGTGCCCAAGGATCGCTTGATGGAGCAGCTCTATCCGGATGACGACGAGCGTGATCCGAATGTCATCGAAGTGCTGGTCGGCCGTCTGCGCCGTAAACTCGAAGGCCCGGCCGGGTTCAAACCGATCGACACCGTGCGCGGCCTTGGCTACCTGTTCAATGAGCGCTGCAATTGATCCGTTCCCTTCGTGTTCGTTTGATGCTCGCCGCCACCACGTTGGCGGTGTTGTTCATGCTCGCCTTGCTGCCGGCGATGCAGGGCGCCTTCAGCCTTGCCTTGCAGGACTCGATCGAACAACGCCTGGCCTCCGACGTCACCACGTTGATCTCCGCCGCACGGGTGGAAAACGGTCGCCTGATGATGCCAACGCAACTGCCGGATGAGCGCTTCAATCTTGCCGACTTCCGTTTGCTTGGCTATATCTACGACCGCAATGGCAAGTTGGTGTGGCGTTCGAGAGCCACTGACGAAGAACAGATCAACTACACACCGCGTTACGACGGTCTCGGCAATGAATTCGCGCGGATCCGTGAGGCCAACGGTCAGGAATTCTTCGTCTACGACGTCGAGGTCAAACTGCTCGGCGGCAAAAGTGCGGCGTTCAGCATCGTCGCTCTGCAACCGGTACGTGAATACGAAACCACCCTCGAAGGCCTGCGCGAAAATCTCTATCTGGGCTTCGGCGCGGCATTGCTCGTATTACTGGCGTTGCTATGGATCGGTCTGACCTGGGGCCTCAAGGCTTTGCGTCGATTGAGCCAGGAACTCGATGAAATCGAAGGCGGCACCCGCGAAAGCCTCACGGAAAAACACCCGCGCGAACTGCTGCGGTTGACCGGCTCGCTCAACCGCCTGCTGCTCAGCGAACGGCAGCAGCGCAGCCGCTACAGCGACTCCCTCGACGACCTCGCACACAGCCTCAAAACCCCGTTGGCGGTACTGCAAGGTGTCAGCGAAGACATGGCCCAGCGTCCGGAAGACCGTGATCAGGCCTGGGTTCTGCAGAGCCAGATCGAACGCATGAGCCAGCAGATCAGCTATCAACTGCAGCGCGCCAGCCTGCGCAAAAGTGGCCTGGTCCGCCATCAGGTGCGCTTGCAACCGGTGCTCAAAAGCCTGTGCGACACGCTGGACAAGGTCTATCGCGATAAGCATGTGCGCGTGACCTTTGATCTGCCTGAGCATTGCTACGTGCCGATCGAGCAGGGCGCCTTGCTGGAAATGCTCGGCAACTTGCTGGAAAACGCCTATCGCCTGTGTCTGGGCGAGGTGCGTGTCAGCGTGCGCGAGTCACTGGTCGGGATCGAGTTATGCGTCGAGGACGATGGGCCAGGTGTGCCACTGGACCAACGTGCGCGGATTCTCGAGCGCGGCGAACGTCTGGATGCCCAGCATCCGGGGCAGGGAATCGGACTGGCGGTGGTCAAGGACATCATCGAAAGCTACAACGCCCGTCTGGCCCTGGGCGATTCGCCGATGGGCGGGGCCGTGTTCAGGATTCATTTTCCTGCGGCTTGAATGTTGACAGTGCCGGCCTCTTCGCGAGCAAGCCCGCTCCCACGCTTGAAATGCAATCCTCCTGTGGGAGCGAGCCTGCTCGCAAAGGCGTCTTGCTTCAAAACTCCTGCGCCCGATAAGCCCCCGGTGTCAGCCCCGTCCATTTCTTGAATGCCCGATGAAACGCCGACGGCTCGGAAAACCCGAGCTGCTCGGCGATCTGCTGCAACGACAGATCCGCGCGCCCCAGATGATAGATGGCGATATCCCGCCGCAGTTGATCCTTTAGCTCTTGAAAACTCGTACCTTCCTCTCGCAAGTGCCGGCGCAACGTTTGCGGGCTGATGTGCAGATGCGCGGCGACGGCTTCCAGATCAGGCCAATGCGCAGCGTCGCGGCTGAGCAAACGACGCAGGCGGCTGCTCAGGCTGTCGCCGTCGTCCGGGCGCGAGAGCAGGTCGGCGGGGGAGCGTTCGAGGAAGTGCTTGAGCGTGCGTTCGTCCTGCAACAGCGGCATCGCCAGATAACGACGGTGGAACAGCAGGCTGCTTTGCTCGGCATCAAAGGTCAGCGGGCAGGGGAACAGCAGATCGTATTCGCTGCCATGATCGGGGCGTGGGTAGCTGAAGGTTGCCTGCTCCAGGCGAATCCTCTGGCCTATCAACCAACTGCCGAGGCGGTGCCAGATCACCAGTAGACTTTCGCTGAGAAAGTGATCCGGATCCCACCACTGCGCGTCATCCAGGCTCAACCGCACCCATTCGTCTTCGCGGCGCAGGGACAGGCGCGGGGCGTCGGGGAACAGGCTGTAAAACAACAAACCGCGTTGCAGGGCCTTCTCCAGATTGCGGCAGTGAATCGAGGCGTGACACATCATGGCAAAGCTGCCCGGCTTGCTCGGTGCGTAACCGAAACCCAGGTATTCATCGTCCAGCGCCGCCCACAGCCCCTGAATCAGGCGGGTGAACTGCTCCGGGGCCAGTCGCGCACGGGGTTCGTCGAGCAGTTGGGCACTGATGCCCAGCGCCTGCAGCAGGCCCGAATAATCGAAACCGCGCCGGCGTGCACCGCCAAGGGCGGCGCGGGCGAAATGGCTGGCGATGGTGCGTTCACGCATGGGCGGCAATCCTTGTTGAGGCATCGATCGTAGCGGCGGGCTGGAAACGCAACAAGGCGGATTTCCGCCAAATTGCAGGACGCTGAATACTCAGTTGGCGGAAATCCGCCATGCCCAAGCAAACGTTTCGTGACCCGAAAAATCCCAGAACCCCTGATATCAAAAGGCTTGCTGCCAAGCGCACCCATTTGGCACGACGTTTGCGATAGAGGTGACAGAAGCGTGCATTTTTCCCCGCCGGGGAAATGCCGTTCCAACAACAAATCCCTCCAGTGCAGGAGGGTTCGCAATTAAGGTTCTGCGATCGACAGATGGATGTTGCCGCTGGACGCTTGAGGAAACCTGCAATGACGACTCGTCAGCCACTGTATAAATCCCTGTATTTCCAGGTGATCGTTGCCATCGCCATCGGCATTCTGCTCGGTCACTTCTACCCGCAGACCGGTGTGGCCCTCAAGCCACTGGGTGACGGCTTCATCAAGCTGATCAAAATGGTCATCGCCCCGATCATCTTCTGTACTGTTGTCAGCGGTATCGCCGGCATGCAGAACATGAAGTCGGTAGGCAAGACCGGCGGCTACGCGCTGCTGTACTTCGAAATCGTTTCCACCATTGCCCTGCTGATCGGTCTGGTTGTTGTCAACGTTGTGCAACCGGGCGCCGGCATGCACATCGATGTCACCACCCTCGACGCCTCGAAAATCGCCACCTACGTGACGGCCAGTAAAGACCAGAGCATCGTCGGCTTCCTCCTTAATGTGATCCCGAACACCATCGTCGGCGCGTTCGCCACCGGTGACATCCTGCAAGTGTTGATGTTCTCGGTGATCTTCGGCTACGCCCTGCATCGCCTGGGATCGTACGGTCGTCCGCTGCTGGACATGATCGATCGCTTCGCTCACGTGATGTTCAACATCATCAACATGATCATGAAACTGGCGCCGCTGGGTGCGTTCGGTGCCATGGCGTTCACCATCGGTGCCTACGGTGTCGGCTCGCTGGTGCAGTTGGGCCAGTTGATGATCTGCTTCTACATCACCTGCGTGCTGTTCGTCGTGCTGGTGCTGGGGGCGATCTGCCGTGCTCACGGTTTCAGCGTGTTCAAGCTGGTGCGCTACATCCGTGAAGAGCTGTTGATTGTACTGGGCACGTCCTCGTCGGAATCGGCACTGCCACGCATGCTGATCAAGATGGAGCGTCTGGGCGCGAAGAAATCGGTAGTGGGTCTGGTGATCCCGACCGGTTACTCGTTCAACCTTGACGGTACTTCGATCTACCTGACCATGGCCGCCGTGTTCATCGCCCAGGCGACCGACACGCACATGGACATCACTCACCAGATCACCCTGCTGCTGGTACTGCTGCTGTCCTCCAAAGGTGCAGCCGGTGTGACCGGTTCGGGCTTCATCGTCCTCGCTGCCACCCTGTCGGCGGTCGGTCACCTGCCGGTGGCCGGTCTGGCGCTGATCCTCGGTATCGACCGCTTCATGTCCGAAGCCCGCGCGCTGACCAACCTGGTCGGTAACGCTGTGGCGACCATCGTCGTGGCCAAATGGGTCAAGGAGCTGGACACCGACCAACTGCAAGCCGAACTGGCTTCTGGCGGTCGCGGTATCTCCGACGAGCGTGAAGAAGACGACCTGGGTGTGGCTGAAGGCCCCACCCCGAGCAGTGTGAAGTAAGCATCGCTTGAACGAAAAACCCGCTTCGGCGGGTTTTTTCTTGCCTGGGGTTTGAGCGTAACGGTCACAGCTGCTGACATTTGCGGTGATTGCCGCATCGACGATGCCTGCCTAGGCTGAGTGCATCGCCCAAGGAGTTCGTCCATGTCCGCACCGCTGGCCTCATTGAAGATTCTCGATTTCTCGACTTTGCTGCCGGGGCCGTTCGCCTCGTTGCTGCTGGCGGACATGGGCGCTGAGGTGCTGCGCATCGAATCGCCAACGCGCATGGACCTGCTGCGGGTGCTGCCCCCGCACGATGGCGGGGTATCGGCCAGCCACGCCTACCTGAACCGCAACAAGCGCAGTCTGGCGCTGGACTTGAAACAGCCCGAAGCGCTGGAAATCATCAAGCAACTGCTGTGCGAATACGACATCGTCCTCGAGCAGTTTCGCCCCGGCGTGATGGAGCGTCTGGGCCTTGGTTATGAGGCATTGAAGGCGATCAACCCAAAGCTGATTTATGTGTCGATCAGCGGTTACGGCCAGACCGGGCCGTACAAGGAGCGCGCCGGACATGACATCAATTATCTGGCCCTGGCGGGGCTGGCCAGCTACACCGGCCGCGCCGACAGCGGGCCGTTGCCGCTGGGCATGCAGGTGGCGGACGTGGCTGGCGGCTCGCTGCACGGGGTCATCGGCTTGCTGGCGGCGGTGATTGCCCGCCAGCAGAGCGGGCAAGGCACGCATCTGGATGTGAGCATGACCGATTGTGCGTTCAGCCTTAACGCCATGGCCGGCGCGGGATATCTGGCCTGTGGCGAGGAACCGGGCCGGGAAGACCAGATGCTCAATGGCGGCAGCTTCTACGATTATTACCGCACGCGGGATGGGCGCTGGATGTCGGTGGGCAGTCTGGAGCCGGCATTCATGCAGCAACTGTGCGCGGCGCTGGGCCGGCCGGAGTTGGCAGCACAAGGGTTATCGCCCAAGCCGGATCAGCAACAGGCGCTGAAAGAGGCGTTGCAGGTCGAGTTCGAGCGGCATGATTTTGCTGAACTGTGCGAGCTATTCGCCGGGGTCGATGCGTGTGTCGAGCCGGTGTTGAGTGTGGGTGAGGCAGTGCGCCATCCGCAGTTGCAGGCGCGGGCGCTGGTGACTCAGGTGCCGCGCGCCGATGGCTCGACGCAGGCGCAGATCACGTGTCCGCTGAAATTCTCTGAGGCGTTGCCGGAGCCGAGGCATGTCGGCGCGGGGTTAGGGCAGCATGCGGATGAAGTGTTGGGGGAGTTGGGATTGAGTGCTGAGCGGATCGTCGAGTTGCGTTCGGCCAAGGTGATCCTTTAGTGCCTGAGCCGCCGCCTTCGCGAGCCGATGCTCTACAAAACTGTCATTCCACCCGCATCTCGCCACTGAACACCAGCGTACTGCGGCAACGCCGGCACAGATACCGCCGCCCTTGCCGCACCAGGCCATGGCGCTGGGCGGTAAACGGGAAATCACTGTCGGGGCACGGGCATTTATAAATATAGCGGGTCACGCTGCGCCGCTTGATCTCATAGGTGTGGCAGCGGTCCGGCGGTAGCTCGTAAACGCCGCGCATGATCAGTTGCCACTCTTCGCCATGGGGCTGGATGCGGTCGCCGAACAGCTGATGAGCGATCAGGTGCGCGACTTCGTGGGCGACGGTCTGCTTGAGGAAGTGTTCGCTATTTTCCCGATACAGCTGGGGGTTGAAGCGCAGCAGATTCTCGTGCAAATGCGCAACACCGGCTTTCTGCCCGCGCAGCTTGAGGCTGACCACGGGGCGTTTGAAGGAACGTTTGAAAAAGGATTCAGCGAGTTGATAACAATCTTCGACGCGGGTATTGAGTTGCTCGGGCATGCTTGATGGATCTCCAGAGACGCCGAGTATGCCGCAACCCCGGGCGCTTGCGAATCGCCGACCTGCCGAATGGTCATCGCCCAAATGACAAGGCCGCCTTGCGGCGGCCTCTCTCACCACGCGGATATCGTCAGTTGGTGTACACCGGGCCGACACCCAGGCCCCAGACGATCACGGTGAACGCCATGATCGCCACGAGCACCACCAGGCCTACCGCGAGCACCGAGCTTGAAAACAGAAAACCTTCATCCGAAGGAATGTTCATGAACGTTGGCAGGCCCACATACAGCAGATACACCGTGTAGCAGATAGCCGCCGTGCCGACGATCATCCCCAGCCACATGTGCGGATACAAAGCGGCCAAGCCGCCGACGAACAACGGTGTCGCCGTGTAAGTGGCGAACGCCACACAACGGGCCAGGCTCGGATTGGCGTCGTAGGTGCGCGCCATCCAGTGCACGAAAGCGCCCATCACCGCGACCCCGCCGAGCATTGCCAGGTACGACATGATGGTCATCCACAAGGCGCTTTCGAACGTGAGCATCACCGGCGCGCGGTTGCCGATGACCCAGCCGACCTGGGTCGTGCCGATGAACGCCGAGACCGCAGGGATCGCCGCCAGAATCAACGTGTGCGTCAGGTACATGTGGCTGATGCTTTCCTCTTGGTCGCCACGGATCTCCTTCCATTCCTGATCGGGGTGGGTAAACAGTCCCACTACGTGATGGATCATGCCATTCACTCCTCTTGTCATTGCCATCGCCCCCCAACGGAGCGCCTACGGGCCAAGATGGCCGAGCAAATACAGGTCTTCAGATGTGTGCGACCTTATGTCGCAGTATAGAAAGGACTCCAGCGCACCGGTATGCCGGGCTTAGAGCAAATCGCGCTGTAAACGGGATGGATAATCGCCTCGGGGTCTTGCGGGGAGGGCATTTTTGGGGTTGCAACACTTTGGTGGCGAGGGGATTCATCCCCGTTCGGCTGCGCAGCAGTCGCCAGGCCATTCACCGCGCGGTGTCAGGCATTACGAGTTCTCGGGTTTTGGGGCTGCTTCGCAACCCAGCGGGGATAAATCCCCTCGCCACAGATGCTTCGCGCTACCGGGGTTTTTGCGTAAAATGCCGGCCTTTCGTCACACCTCACGGATTTCGCGTCATGGGCACTCTTACGGTCAACCAGAACAAACTGCAAAAGCGCCTGCGCCGCCTGGCCGGCGAAGCG